>Ga0154020_10002657_pt1 | contig 21771 bp, 9 predicted proteins | sample Klosneuvirus_201_FD_109709 | JGI IMG/M metagenome (GOLD analysis project Ga0154020, IMG submission 109709) | Active sludge microbial communities from wastewater, Klosterneuburg, Austria - Klosneuvirus_20160825_MG | ecosystem: Engineered > WWTP > Aerobic digester > Activated sludge | place... | reverse complement strand
GGCGAACAGATTCGGGCTGCCGTTGTCCGTCACTCGAACCGTAACGCTGTGCGGGCCCACTTGGCCCACGGTCGGCGTCCAGTTGAAGGCACCAGTATTGGGGTCGATGCTCGCGCCGGCTGGTATTGTGCCTTGCAGACTATAGGTGAGGGTGTTCGCTGGCAGATCCGCATCGCTGCCGACCGCGGTGAAGCTGAGCTGTTGTCCGACCGTCACGTTCTGAGTCGGGATCGCGGCAAGGGTCGGCGCTTGATTGACCTCGCCCACAGTAACGGTGATCGTCTCGCGGTCGCTCAGTGTCGGCGTGCCGTTGTCGGTCACCACCACATCGAAGGTATAGGTGCCAGAGCCCTGCGCTTCCGTCGGCGTCCAGCTAAAGGCGGCGGTCGTGGGATTGATCGTCGCGCCCGCCGGCACCAGGCCGCTGGTGCCGTTCTCTAGGCTGAACGTGAGCGTCTGCCCCGCATTGGCGTCCGTCGCCGTGGCGGTGAATGACAGCGGCTGGCCTTCGTTCACATTCTGATTGCCGATGGCATTCAGCACCGGCGCCTGGTTGGCCGCTGTTTGTCGCGTAATCGTCCGCGTCAACGTGCGCTGGTTCCCGGCAGCATCGGTCGCGCGAACCGTGAGATCATTGGCGCCGAGTGCCAAGGGCACCCCAGTGAACGTGAAGCTGCCTGTCGCATCGGCATTGGTTGTCTGCCCCAGCCCCAGCAGTTCAACCAGGGCATTGGCCTCGGTTTGGCCAAGAAGTGTGACGGCTGCAGCTGTCGTCTGTTGATCTCCGACCGGTGGCGTATCGGAGCCCGCAGCCAGATCGAAGGTGAGCGTGGTCGGGGCCGTGCGGTCTAAGGTGAAGGTCAAGGCGATTTGCGTGGGATTGCCCAGCCCGTCGGTGGCGCGCAGAGTCAAGGTGTGGGTGCCGTCGGCGAGCGGGGCGCCGTTGATTTGCTCCAGTCTGGCCTGGGTGAGGGTGAACGAGCCGTTCGGCCGGCGATTCGAAAGAATATTGAAGGTCGGCGTAGCCCCGAAGCCGGCCCGGAACGTAGCGATCCCATCTGGATCGGTGACGCGGCCGGTGATCGCGGGATTGCTCGTGATGCGGTCGGTGGCAGACGTGCCGGTATCCTGTTGAAGTTGTGCCGTGAGCCTCGGAGCACCGAGGTTGGGATCAGTGGAGAAACGCGGATCGCCGGCCGTAGGAAGCGGCACAAAATCTCCCGTCCCAAAATACCGTATCGGCAGTGATCCGGCGATAATGCGGCTATCGGGGCTGAAGGTCCCCCCGATGGTGATGGTCCCGATGGAGCTGGCTGTCCCGCCAACGATGGTGTCGTTGCCGTTACCGAACATTCCGTCCACGGGATTGACCCCAACGCGGACCGTACTTCCCACCATATTAAACACGTCCAAACCACCGATGCTCCCCTGCCCATAGGTATCGGCATCCGCACCGGTCCCGCCGAGCTTGCCATCCTGGCCCAAGGTGGTCCCGATGAATACATTGGTATTGGTGAGGGTCCGGACATTGAAGGTTCCCACCGACGGCATGGCGATCGTCGCACCATTCGCACTCCGCAAGAACAGCCGATTCACCTGGCCGTCGATCGCTACGGTCCCGGTGACATCGGTGGTATCGGCTCGCAGCGTATTGAGCCGCCCGAAAATATGAATGTCGTTCAACGTGACGCGATCGTTGCCGCCGCGGTTGGTCGAGATCGTGAGATTCGACGAAGCGTTCGTTCCCGTGACCTTGAGATCCCAGTTGGCTCCATCCTGGATCACTTCTCCCAAGCCCGGCCCCGAGAGGCTGAACGTCACGCGGGTGCCGTCGGCATCGCGCAGGGTGAGTGTGGTATTGCCGCTGCGGCCAGGCACCTGGCCGAATTGCCAGGCGACGGTGAAGGGTGCGGAACGCGAAGAGACGTTGTTGGCTTCGCCCGCTGTGCCTTCGGCAATGACGTTGGTTGCGTCCACGCGTGCGAGGAGATTGTAGGCCACCGGCGTGAGCTGGTTGGGAATACCGAGGTTGACGGTGACGTTGCGGGATTGGCCCGCATTCAAGGCCGCGGTGTTGGCGGTACCGAGGAGCACATCGGCGGAATCGAAAGTCGCATCCGTAGACGCATAGACCGCGACTTGCGTCGTGGCATTCGCCGGCTGATCACCGATGTTCTGTACCTGGACAGTCGCCGTGGCGGCATTGGTCGGCACGGCGGGATCGAGTTGGGCCGTCGCTGCGACGACACCCGTCAGGTCAGCAGCGAGCAGGACACGGGATTCGAGTGGTTCGAGTGTGAAGAGGGACGCGGGCCGAGGTGAACAAGTCGTGCGATGGGCACGCTGCCACCGGCGCCATTGGCTGGGGCGAAACCGTTGAAGCCTCCACCGCCACCCCGCCAGGAACACCCGGAGCTTTGAGAAGTACAACACGTCTCGCATCGCGCGCCTCCTTGTCGGATCGTAGAAGCACTATGAGAACTTGCGCGGCCAATGCTACAGAAATCCGACACAGTCACGCAAGAGGGGATGCATAGAAAAGTGAGCACTGGAGAGGGTTTTACGCACTTCATGAGTGTCCAAATCATTGGACTGCCATGTCCAGAATTGTGCGTGAATTGGTTCCATTTTTTCCTGCCGTCGTCCCACGCACGAAGAAACCAAAGGTCTCTGCCACATGGATAGTCGCTTTATGGCGTAGAATCTTCGCGCCGGTTCAACCCAACGAGGAATCGACCGACCGAGCCATCGCTCCACTGATGCTGCCGACTCAGGCAAACATTTCCCTCACGATTAGACCGTATCAGACATTCACGCACTCGCTCTTGTGAGACACGTCACCATATCACTTCATGCCGCCACCGTGATCGTCACGATCGCCGGATTCGAGGTCGTGGTGCCGTCGGAAATGCTGTAGGTGAAGGTGTCGGTCCCGGTGAAGCCGGCGTTGGGTCGATAGGTAAAGGTGCCGTCGGAATTCAATACCAGCCAGCCATTCGACGGCACGGCTCCCAACGTTGCCGTCAATGTGGCACTGTCGGAATCGTTGTCGTTGGCAAGCAGACTGTTGTGGAGGCCGCTGGCCCAAAGCTCTTGGCCGTTCACACCATCGTTGGCTCGGAAGAACAGCGTTCCTTCCTGCCTATTGCACAATTACCCTCCGACCACGACGAGTTCCAAATCAGCGAGATCAGTATCATCAATCGCCAGTCCAAACGGAATCTGAATGGTTGTGAAGAACCCGTTCCTGCCGCCGGCGAAAGTCATGAATTGATACCGATCCAACGCCGTGAACGAACCCCCAAGCTCTAGCCCAAATTCACCAGCGAGGTGTGAGCGGACCGACTCTCAAATCACCTCAGTTCTCACATTCCTTTCGGTGATCTTCGCTGAACCAACTGCATCACCTGCTTCAAGACTACGCCACCACCATCAGCTCCAAGAATCCCGGATCGGTATCGTCTAGAGCCAGTGTAGCTGGAAGCAGAAGGTTCTCAAAACTGTTTGTTCGACTATCAAAAGTCATGAACCGGTATCGATCGCCGATCGTGAGCGTTCCGGTGACAACAACCGACAAACTGCCGTTGAGCGTAGCCGCACCGTCAATATCTAAGCGACCAAAGTCGGTCAAACTTCCTAAATTTGTACTCAGAGTGCTTCCTTGCTCCTCCGTGTAGTCCCCGACCTGCATGTACCCCGTCCCAAGGTTGACCATGCCAAGATTCAATAGCTTTCCTTGCGCCTTCAACTCTCCATCCTGCAACCAGATGCCGGCACCAGAACTGTTCGCGATTGTCACGTCTCCACTGACGTCAAGCACGCCGCGGCTGTCAGGCGCCACCTCCTGGCCCGTGAACACCCTCCCCTCAGTGTAGAGTGAACCGTTGAGAACCATCGTGAGGTCATTCCAGATGTGAATGGTCCCAGTCGAATGATTGAACAAGGGATTCGTGCCCGTCATCGTGAACGTGACTACGGGATTCAGACCGGGTTGCAGTATTCTGATAGCTCCGATGTTGTCAAAATTTTCGAAGGCGAGAAAAGAACCGTTCTGGGCTTCAATACTGCCTTCGTTGGAGAAGAAACCAGTTCCAGTGAGTGCCCCTCCGACATCCAACGGTCCGACTTTTCCGGTGATCTGAATATGCCCCAAATTTCGAACATTGACGGTATCAAGACCACCATTTCCTACAACGCTCGTCGTTCCCATAAGCACGATTCCACCATCGGGCGAACCGATTGCCCCCCGTTCGCTCAGAAGGCCAATGTCTGGCCGAAGAATCAGTGTTGCTCCTGGCGAAGTGATGCTCCCACCCCCACGAAGAACGACCACTCCTGACGTGCCCCCGATTGTTTGAGATCCAGAAGCTGGCGTGCTTGCAACGACCGTCCCACCCTCAACAATCAATTCCACTCCGCTGAAAAGATTGGCGCTGCCTCCATTCAGGATCAACCCATTCACAATCGTGAGCTGCGCGCCAGGAGCAACATACACGTTAATGACCGAATCAGTATCCTCAAGCGTGGCGGCATCAAGAGTACCGGATCCAACGACCTCCATCACTCGGCCGTTGACGCCGCTTCCCATCACAGTGGAGTTCTTGAGCGTGCCGCCACCGAGTGAGAGCACTGCCCCGTTCATCTGAATCGGTTCAGTCACTGTCAACGTGCCGCCGGTGAGATTGATCTGATGCTCGGACTGCAAGCTCTTAACCTGTGTTGTCCCGGTGCTGTGCGTGATGGTATAGGCCCCCGCCAAGTCAATGAAGACATCCTCGGTAGCCGTCGGGATAGCGCCGGTGCTCCAGTTCGACGCCACGTTCCAGTCCCCTCCAGCTGCATTGATCCAGTGCACGCCGGCGACGGCGGGAGTGACGGTGATCGTCACGGTGGCAATATTGGAATCAATTTGTCCGTCATTCACTTTGAACGTAAAACTGTCCTGCCCTGTGTACCCGGAGTCAGATGTATAGGTTCTTGTGGATCCTGCGCCGCTCAACGTGCCGTGCTGTGGCCCGTTTACGATCAAAAAGCTCAATGAATCATTTTCCACATCACTCCCCGTCAACACGACCGACGTATCCACATTTTGTACTACCGATAGCGTGAGACCATCGGCCACAGGGGCATGGTTCACCGCAGTCACCGCGATCGAGATGGTTTCGCTCGTCGTTGCTATCCCGTCGGTGACGCTAAAAGTCACCGAATAGCTGCCGGGCCCCTGGGCAGCCGTCGGTGTCCAAATGAACTCTCGACTCGCCGAATCGAAGCTCGAGCCTGTCGGAAGATCCGTTGCGCGATACATCAAGATCTGCTCCGGCTGATCGACATCTACCCCGCTAACCGCAAACCGCAACTCCGTCTCTTCGTTTACGGTCTTATTCCCGATTGAATTCAATGTCGGGGCGACGTTGACTTCATTGACTGTGACAGAGAACGTTTTACTTGTTGTGAGCATTCCGTCGCTGACAGCGACCGTTACTTGATAAATCCCCGGGCCCTGAGCTTCTGTTGGGTTCCAACTGAACTCTCCCGATATCGAACTGATCTGTGCCCCCGATGGGGCATTAGGGAGGCTAAACACCTGCACCTGACCTGCGTCGGGATCTGTGGCCACGGCTGTAAGCGTCAGGGTCTCGCCTTCAGTAATCGTCTGGTCGGTGATCGGATTGAGCTCTGGGGCATGGTTTGCCGATTCGACGTTGAACCGAACGTCCTGTCCAGCAAACAGCCCATCGCTGAGTTCATTTTCCACTCGCACGGTAATGACCTGTGCGCCCACCTGTCCCTCCGCGGGCGTCCATGTGAATACACCCGTCGAAGGATCGATAGCCGGAGTATTGAGCGTCCCGTACCCTGGGGGCAGGTCAGAGAGATCTAGGCTGTAGATCAAATTACTAGCCGGCGTATTCACTGGCAGATCGAAATCGATCCCAACGGCTGTAAATGTGAGCTGCTGGCCCGCTGTGACAGTCTGATCAGAAATCGCTTGCAGGATAGGAGCTCGATTCACCTCCGCGACGGCAATCGTGATCGTCTCACGCGTACTTAAAGTCGGCGTCCCGCCATCCGTCACGATGACATCAAAAGTATAGCTGCCAGGCCCTTGGGCTTCCGTCGGCGTCCACGTGAACGTCCCCAAGGCGTTGATGGAAGCTCCTGATGGAACCTGCCCGCCAACCCCGTTATCTAACGAAAAGGTAATCGCCGTCGGACCGTCAGGATCGGTGGCGTTCGCATTGAACTGCAGGAGCTGCCCTTCATTGACCGTCTGATTCCCGATCGGCGCCAACTGGGGAGCCTGATTGATATCATTGTCGAGAATGGTCCCGATGCTCTGAGCATCGGCGATCACGACTCCGCTTGTCACATTGCTCAGGTCCACAAAAAACTGTTCCGTCGGTTCCAGCAGCAGATCATTGATAATCGACACAGAGAACGTTTGCTGCGTCGTCCCGGGCGCAAAGGTGAGGGTTTGCGACAGCGTGGTGTAGTCAGACCCAGGCGTGGCTGTATCGGCCACTGTAGTCGCCACCACCGAGACTATCGTTGGGGAGGATTGAGAGAGGGTGACTGTGAATACAGCAGTTTTAGTTCCAGAATCCCCTTCCGTCACCGTTACATCATCGATGCTCACGCTCCGGACGTCGTCATCGAGAATCGTCCCGAAACCGGCCCCATCCAGAATCGTCGCATTAGTCGGCGCACTCAACGAGACCTGGAACTGCTCCGTGCCCTCTACCCGATCATCCTGCCGAACCTGTACCGTCACGGTCTGTTCCGTCTGATTCGGCCCGAACGTCAGCGTGGTCGGCGGCACCGGGGTATAGTCCCCCGAGGCCGCGGTCGCCCCGTTGTCCGATGTTGCCACCAGCACCGTCACGTCCGATGTCAGCGTCGGCGCCGACAGCGTCACGGTAAACGTGTAGGCCGTAAAGCCCGCCGGGCTCGTGCCCTCCGTCTGTGTCACGTCGTCGACACTCAACGTACGCACATCGTCGTTCGTGATGGTCCCGAAGCCGGCCCCATCCAGAATCGTCGCATTAGTCGGTGCACTCAACGAGACTTGGAACTGCTCGTTCCCTTCCACCCGATCATCCTGCCGGACCTGTACCGTCACGGTCTGTTCCGTCTGATTCGGCCCGAACGTCAGCGTGGTCGGCGGCACCGGGGTATAGTCCCCCGAGGCCGCGGTCGCTCCGTTGTCCGATGTCGCCACCAGCACCGTGACGTCCGATGTCAGCGTCGGCGCCGACAGCGTCACGGTAAACGTGTAGGCCGTAAAGCCCGCCGGGCTCGTACCCTCCGTCTGCGTCACATCGTTGATGCTCAACGTACGCACATCGTCGTTCGTGATGGTCCCGAAGCCGGCCCCATCCAGAATCGTGGCGTTGGTCGGCGCACTCAACGAGACCTGGAACTGCTCCGTGCCCTCTACCCGATCGTCCTGCCGGACCTGCACCGTCACCGACTTGGTGGTCTCCCCCGGCCCGAACGTCAACGTGGTTGGGAGCACGGGCGTATAGTCTCCTGAGGCCGCTGTGGCCCCGTTATCCGCCGTCGCCACCTGCACTGTGACCGTCTCATTCACGGGCTCCGACAAGGTCACCACAAAGTTGAATGCCGTCGCCCCTGAGACAGACGTGCCCTCGGCCAGCGTGACATCGCTGATACTCAGCGTGGGCACATTCTCAACCACGTTCGTCACGGTGATATTCACATTCTGCGTGGCAATGCCGCCGGCCCCATCGCTCACCTGTACCGCCACTTCGTACACATTGTCATGATTCGCGTCGGAGGGGGCCTCGAAATTCGGCGCCGTGACAAAGCTCAATGCACCGCCCGTGGTAAAGACGACGGCTGCCGCATCCGCACCGCCAGTGACGCTGAACGTGAGGGATTGAGCTGGAATATCGGCGTCGGATGCCGTGACCGTCATGATCGCCGTCTGATTTTCTGGCACCGCTACCGACGACGCGCTGGTAATCGTCGGCGACTGATTGGCATCCCCGATGGTCAATCGCACTACCTGTTCGCTGAACGCGCTCGGGGTCCCGTTGTCTGTTACACGAACCGTGATGTCATACACTCCCGGTCCCTGCGCTTCGGTCGGCGTCCACGTGAAGACCCCAGTCCCGGGATCGATACTCGCTCCGCCCGGCACGGTTCCCTGTAAACTAAATGTCAATTGATTGGCCGGCTGATCCCCGTCCGTCCCCACAGCAGTAAACGTGACCAGACTTTGCTCGTCCCCGCTCACCGCCACCGGAACGGATAGCCCAGGCGCCAGATTGACTTCATTCACGGTCACCGTGATCGTTTCACGATCGCTCAGCGCCGGCGTGCCATTATCCGTAACAACCACGTCGAAGATGTAAGTGCCTGGGCCTTGCCCTTCAGTCGGCGCCCAGCTGAATACGCCGCTCGACGGGTCTATGCTTGCCCCAGCCGGGATTGCTCCGGCGATGCCGTCTTCAAGTGCATACGCCATCGCTTGGGCTGGCACGTCGGCATCCGTCACGCTTGCCTGGAACGTCAGGAGCGAGCCTTCCGTCGCCGATCGATCACCGATGGCATTCAGCACCGGCGACTGATTCACGTCTGTGACGGTGATCGTGATCGCCTCGCTGCTTGAGAGGAGGCCATCGCTGACCGAGAAGGTCACAGTGTAGGTGTTGGATCCTTGCAGAGCCGAGGGTGTCCAGACAAATTCGTGAGTCGCCGGGTCGAATGCCGCCCCCTGTGGCAGGCCAACCGCACTATAGACCAACGTTTGAGCGGGAACGTCGCCATCACTCCCGCTGATCGTGAAACGTAATTCGTCGCCTTCAAGCACGGTTTTGTTGCCGATCGGTACAAGCGCGGGGGCAGCATTCGTGTCGACAACCTCAATCGCGATCGTTTCGCTGTCGGAAGCGAATCCATCCGTGACGGTAAACGTGACACTATAGGTGCCGGGGCCCTGACTTTCGCTCGGTGTCCAGGCAAACTCTCGTGTGGCTGTGTTGAACGTGGCGCCTTCGGGCAGACCCGATGCGTTATAGATGACCGCTTGAATCGGAAGATCGGTATCGTTGGCTGAGATGGTAAAGCGTAGTTCACTTCCCTCGGTGACAAGTCGGTTACCAATCGGCGCCAAGAGCGGCGCCACATTCACCTCGTTAACCACGATATCTATCGTTTCAACGGCCGTTGCCACACCATCCGTGACGGAGAAGGTCACCGTGTAGGTCTCGGGAGCCTGTACTTCGGTCGGCGTCCATGCAAATTCCCGAGTCCCCTGGTCGAATGTCGCCCCGTCGGGCAGTCCGGTTACCCCATAGACCAGCGTCTGTGCCGGGACATCCGAATCGGAAGCGGAAATGGAGAACCGGAGTTCCGTCCCCTCGTCGATGGTCCGGTTGCCGATAGGATTCAGCAGAGGCGGTTGGTTAGCCGTTAGCCGTGTGATGGTGACAGTTGCGGTGCGCTGATTGCCTGCCAAATCCGTCGCCCGCACGGTGAATGCATTGGCCCCAGCCACGAGCGACACATTCGCGAAGCTGTAGGTACCACCCGCATCAGCCGTCGCCGTCCGACCGAGACCGACCAATTCCACAACAGCCAGCGCTTCGGTTTGTCCCGTAAGGGTGACAGTCGCATGAGTCGTCTGTTCATCGCCCACCGGAGCAGTATCGAAGGAGGGATCAAGGGCGACCGTCAAAGTCGGCACTTGGGTATCGAGCGAGAATGCTACAGTGGCCTGAGTTGTGGCCCCACTTCCATTGGTCGCGCGCAGCGTCAATGTGTACGGCCCATCCGCAAGCGGCCCGCCATTGATTTGTTCGAGACGCGTGCGTGTGAATGTAAACGCGCCGTTAGCTTGCCGATCGCTGAGGACATTATACGTAGGCGAGGATCCAAATCCCGCCGTGAACGTCGTAACTCCCTGCGGATCGGTAACGCTGCCCGTGATGGCGGGATTGCTCGTGCGCCCATCGCTGGAGGAAGCGCCTGTATCTTGTTGTAACGCCGCACTCACGCTGGGAGCGGAAAAGTTACTGACAAAATGCATGTCCCCGGCAGTGGGTTTGAGCCTAAGGCCGTTGAGATATTGGACAGGGAACGCCCCGGCATAGAAGCGCGTATCGGCACTCAGCGTCCCCCCGATGACGATACCGCCGATTGAGCTACTGGTCCCGCCGATCAATTGGTCATTGCCGTTGCCATAGATCCCGTCGACGGGATTGATGCCGACTCGAACCGATGTCCCGGTCATTGCGCCAGTAACCGTGAAGAAGCCGATGGTGCCCGCCCCATACGTATCGGTATTGGCACCGGCTCCCCCCGGCTGGCCATCCTGGCCAAACGTCGTGCCGATATGGAACTTGGCGTTCGTGACGATACCGAGGATCGTGAGCGCTTCGACTGACGGTACTGCAACCGTTCCGCCTTGAATACTGCCCAGCGTCAGGGTGCCAGGCCCAACCCCAGGCATATTGACCGGGCCATCGATCGCCAAGGTACCAGTGAGGTCGCTGGTGGCCGCCAGGAAGGTGGAGAGCGGGCCAAAGACATGGATGTCGTTGAGCGTCACGCGACCATTGCCCCCGCTGTTGGTCGTGATGGTGACGGCAGAACTCGCCGTCGTACCCGTGACCTTCAGATCCCAATTCGCGCCGTCTTTGATCACTTCGCCCAAGCCCGGCCCGGAGAGTCCAAACGTGACCGTGGTACCATCCGCATCTTTGAGCGTGAGCGTCGTATTACCGTTGCGGCCTGGAACGGTACCGAACTGCCATTTGACGTTGATGGTCCCGCCGACCGCCACGTTATTAGCCTCGCTGTTCTCGCTAATCGTGTTGGCATTATCGAGTTTGGCGAGGAGTCGATACGTGAGAGCATCGAGGCTGTTCGGAATGGTGAGATTCGTGGTGACGTTCTTCGATTCCCCGGCATTGAGTTGCCCAGTATTGGCCGTCCCCAGGAGGACGTCCGACGCATCCAGCGTAGTATCAAGTGACGCGTAGACGCCGACTTGGGACTGTCTCACGCTTTGGTTGCCGATGTTCTGCACCTGCACAACGGCGCTTGCCGTATTGGTCGGCACAGCGGGATCGAGCGTGGCTGCAGACTGCACGACACCCGTCAAGTCGGCGGCGAGGAGGACTCGAGCCTCGAGGGGTTCGAGACTAAACTGTGAAGACCGGCTGGGGGCTGCTGAGGGCCCACGCCAGGCGAAAAGAGACTTGATCGCAGCGCGGCGCGCGCTGTGACGGAGCCGACGCAGCCGTGCTTTCAGCCAGGATGCCCGTCGATGGGATTTCCACCGCCACCCACACAACATCACTCGCAGTTTGCTGAAGAATAGGGCGTCACGCATTGTCGGTCTCCTTGGTCAATGGATCGATCCATGAATCGACCTGACTCTGACTGGGTGTCCTCTCTAGCACGACACAGGGGACAGACCGGGGGACAGATTCAAATAAATACGAGTAATATCGGTACACACTCTTAGCTAAGGGCATGTCTATACAGATACTGAAGCGCCTGGGGGATGGGACGTCCCAGCTCTTTACCAAACACCCGGGTGCACTGGTGATACACGGCAGTGGCCTCTACTCTGCGGCCCGTCACCGAGAGAAGCGTAATCAGCGGCTCATAGAGCGGCGTCGCGTGCGGGTCCAACTGGAGGCCACGATTCAAGTACTGGATCGCTTGTTCGAATCGTCCGAGCCGCTGCTGATGGTCGCTGAGTCGCGCCACGGCTGTGACAAAACGTTCCCGCAGGCGCTCCCGGGGCGCAACCGCCCATGGCTTCATCCGTTGCTCAGGTAGAAATGGGCCGCGATACAGTGTCAATGCCTTCAGAAGTTCTCGCGGCTCTCGCCCAACCCTTCCATTGGACTTTCCGCTGTCCGATCGAGCGACAGCCTGCTCAAAGGCACACATATCGACCCAACAACGCGCGGGATCCAACGTCACAGTGCCATGATCGAGATGCACGACTCCCTCAACCGCGAGATATTTGCGAAGACGCTTGAGTGTTTTGGAAAACGTCGCGACGGCTCGATCCCCGTCACTCTCAGGCCACAGTTGATCAATGAGAAATGACACCGGTACAGCCTCCCCTCCTGATGCAACGATGGCCTGGAGCAATTCGATCAGCCGCTGCGGCGTTTTCCGTCGCTTAGGGAGAGGCTGCCCTTCAACTCGTATTTCGAAGGGTCCCAGTACGTAGAGTTGGAGGGGCCAGGATTGACGCCGGAGTGAGATTGCGCTCGTCGCGCTTTGCCGAGCACTCGGTGAATCCATGCGGTCCTTCATGATCACTCGATGGCCGGCCGTCATCATGCGCCGAGGCGGCTACGGCGGGGGGATACTCCCCGAGCATGCTTTCTTCCTTCAGGAGCAGAAACAGTTGCTGCAAGTCTTCTTGCAAGTTCACCTTCACGATCGTTTCGCATGTCGTAAATTGATCGGCCGCACAGAGCAGGAGGCCTACGGCAAGGGCACAGGCTTCAACGGCCATCAACAACCGTCTGCTCGTGCGATTCATGCCGCACCTCCGGAGACAACTCGACGCATCCGATGTCGAGTAAGCCACAGAGGCAGGGGACAACTTGGGGGACAAATTCAGGATCAGACGATAATCGAAAAAGACATTTCTGATTCAAGGAAGCAGGGTAGTCACCATGGCAGGGGCAGGGGCATCGGCTTTCAGCGTGTCATAGAGAAGGAATGGTTTGTCACTTGCAGTGACGTTGTTCAGGGTCAGCTCAGGATACCCTGGCGCGAAGGCCTTCCTGGAGGTTGGCGGCATGCGCAACGAGCAACAGCCGTTTTGATTCGGGGAATGTCAGCTGTTGAAGCGCCTGGTCGAGAGGCAACCACTGGAGCGTTCGGTGTTCGCGTGTGATCGCAGTTGGCACATCGAACAGCCAGCGCATCAAATAGAACTTCGCACGCTGGGGACTCTCCCGCCCATTATTTTGGGCGGGAAACGTGATCTCTCCGAGAAAAGAAAGTACCTGGACTGCCACACTCGTCTCCTCGGCTACTTCACGCAGGGCAGCCGCTAATTCACCTTCGCCTTCCTCGATATGCCCTTTCGGAAACACCCAGATGTTCGTCTTCGCATCCTTGGCGGAAATCACGAGATAGTGCAGTTCTCCGCTTTGATGCTTACACACAATGCCACCCGCGTGAGTGGGCATCGACAGGCGCCATTCACGCTTGCGCGATCGTTCTCTTCGCCCTACGTAGGCGCTCTGCAGCAAAAACGCAACGATAGCGACTGTGATGGCGCCAATAGACGGACGCAGCAGTTCATTCGAAGCGATCTCAGCCTTCCCCGAAGCTGCTATGGGCAAGGACCCAAGAAACACTACCACGCCCACCAGCAGACTATTCAGTCCAGCCATCAGATGCGCGAGCCCGCCGAACTTACGGTTGCTCACGTTTGAAGACTGCTTCAGTGCTCCTACCGGAGTGTAATGGGTCAAGCGCCCATCTCGATCAAATTGCTCCTTAAACACCTCACGAATGCGATCTAAATCTCGTTTGCATTCGTCGGTGTGATCGTTACGGATGAGCAGCCGCATGAGCGTCAACCAGCCCACCACAGTGAGCAAGATCGTCACACATTCGATGATTAATCTAAGAGAGCTCGGATCAGGACCATGCTGCGCATTGCTGAGCGCAACCAACGATGCTGCCACCACGCTGACGAGTCCCATGAAAATATTGACCCGCGTTTCCCCAGCCTGTTCACTCCTGTGCAATGCCTCGGCACGGTAGCGGTAATCTTCAAGAAGGAGGTCTTTCAGAGAGTCCCGGTGGTCTGACACAGCTTTATCCTTCTGTTTGGAAAGAGTATCCAACTAGGTCTAGTCATCGTGACTTGCATTCATCCAACCACTGATTTTTCCACTGAAACGATTGACGGTAGAGCCATTGTCGAACCTACGTTCCAGTTCACGCACATACCTCGCTGCACGGAAAGTGAGGATACCAGGCAGCCAGATGCTGCCTGGTATCCTGCAATGTGGTATTGCAAGGTACCCTTTAGCTGATGGGGGCCCCGATCGGTATCATGGCCAACGAGTGATCCGGCACCACACGCACCATATTCCATCCACCGTACCGGGCTAGCACGGTCGGCGTTGCAATGTGACGCTTCTGAGCCCCTTCGATTCGCCAGACATGGGGTGCATGCTCCTCCCGAAGGATCGTCCCCTCTTTGGGGAGCGACGTCACATTCGTAAGAGTTCCGTCAGGCACAACGCGCACAGCCGCCCATCCTCCATAGAGCCGAAACAAGGTGGGAGGATCCGGAATCCAAAACTTGGCATCGCCCACAATCACGTAAACTTCAGGCCTGGAAATCTCGCGAACGATGGACATTTCTGTGAGAAGCGGGTTGTCACCTCCAGCCTTTTCCACCTGGACATAGACACTATAGTCTCCCCAAAGATGCGGATCGTCCACATAACGAAAGCTGAGTATGCCGATCCCCTTACCGTGAGGATTTTCCGTTGTGCTCAACAGCTCTGCCGTCTCATAGGTCAGTGCCAGAGTTTGTGGATTGAACAGAACCCCTTTAGGGTCTGCGGGGTTTCGCTGTGTGCCGATAGGGCGAGTCATGGGTTCACCAAAGACCGACCACATGCCAGGGAGCGTTGCCAAGACTTGAATGCCCAAAGAAGCCGCATCAAAGATCCAACCATAGGCAGGCAATTGACCGGAGATGACTTCTTTGGCCTTCTTCCCGAACTTATCGTCGGTCTTGGCAAACCACTCGATAAGACCGTTCCAAAAACTCTTACCAATATCCCACTCCCAAATAGTTGGCGTAATGAACAGTACGTCCTCGCCTTTTGTCAGATCACCTTCCCACACCTTATACGGAGGCCAATTCCTATCGTCTTGGAGCGGCTGTGACCGAATCCATGGAGATTTAGTCGGGAAAGAATCGCCAGAAACTATTCCACCCCAACCTCCCCATGCGCTACCTGCTTGAATCCGATTAAGATTGTTCCACCTATCGCCCATAAGCGGCGTCTGATCGGGATTAACAGATTCGAGAATGGTTCCAGCTTTGTTCGCTTTCTTGTACCCAACTGCAATAAAAACCTCATCCGCCTTACCATCCCCATTCAAACTGTCATCCCATGTTTGAGCTGAGCACACAAAACCATTAACGCTGACTCTGAATCTCTTCGTAGGCATGGCTACCTCCTCATAGATGAATAAGACAGTGGTGTGCTTGTGACGAGATGCCTCCATTCGGCATCCCCGAGCGTCACGCATGACGTCTCTACGCCTCGATTGGGGACCGATCAGGGGACAAATTCAGGGAATAAATACTGGCAATGAGGATTATTTTTGCTTTGGAAAGCGAGGGGGCATAAAAAAGTTACATGCACGTATTACTGCGCGAAAATAGCTCGAACCACTGCTTGGAGATCTGCGGAGTCAGATCTCCAAGCCAGCGAGCGAGCGCGGCGCCAAACCATTCGATAAATTCCAGTCGCCGATGAAACGGAATTCCTCTCCAGTCTGAGGCTACAACATAACTACTTAATCCACGCAATCTGACGGATCTGCCCGCCTGGCCATGCCGCGCACTCATCGACCAAACAGTTGAGCCATCGCGCCAGTAGCATCCAAGTACGGCCATCCTTCGCTCTAGGCGCGGCTTTCCTTCCGAATTGGTTTCCGAGGATTCACGATTTGGCCGCCCGGTGGCTAGGCGTCCGAACTGATCTCTATTTAGGCTGTCCGCTCTCGCTCAGGGCATTCAAGACGTGCCGAGGCAGATAAGACGTGCACCGCACCCGCAGATCAGTCAGCACTTGATGGTAGGAGCACTTCTTTTCATTCGCTGACAACGAAAGCTCATTACCCTTTATGGGGTTGCCTCAATTGTAAAGTACAATGAGCAGTGATCCGACCAGAGTAATCCAATTGGACCTCCACCGCCAGGAACTCCTCCGGGCGCTGTCTCACAATCTGGAAGCGGCAACACTTCAGTTTTTTTGACATGAGCTATCTCTATCGAGGGAAAAGTATTCTCCTTCCCCACTAATGCCCCAATGACTTCGCGTGTCCATTTTGCCACCCGAAAATCTGGGAAGAGCTCACTGCCATCCTCAGGAAAATTAAAATCGCCCACGAGAAGAGGCGCAAATAGACGCGATGGCGCCGTTGTGGCAAACCGATTCTCCACTGCAGTGACTAACGATGTCACATTCTCAACGCCTGGTTTTGGTGTACTCCACAGCCCCGATCCCTCAGGTGTTTCGACAGAGCCTGGTGTCCTAATTGGTGAGGGAGGGGTCCAACTGAGGTGGACGTTATATACGTGGATGAACTTGCCTGGATGGTTGATTAATTCGAACCGGCTAAAAGCCGCATCGAATGGCCCGTTTGTTGCCCCACCTTGACGCTGAACCCAAGTAAGCCCGCTCGGTGTGGGGCGATTGCACTTGTCAACCTGAGGAATACCATCGATTACATTTTGCACATCGGTACGACTTGAAGCCATGTTACAAGCTGGTAAGCTGCGTCGTAAGTGTGGGCCAGTAACCTGTTCATCATCATGAGGGACTGCATTAGAGAAGACGGTTGCGAGGCTATTACGGAGCCGCGAGGATCGGTAGAGCAAAGCCCTGCTCCCCCACACTTTGCATCCACCTAACACGCCACCGCCTATGCCACAGTCTCCCAATCCTCCGTGTACTTCGGTATCAACAAGATACGCGATCCGGTATTGCTCACCTGTTGCATCGCGAATCGCATCTAAGAGCAAATCTAACGCAGTATAATCCTCAATTGTTTGAAAATTGGTCGGACACCATACCCACCCGACTGCTTCCTGGAGAGGAATAATATCGGGTCTATTCCCCGTATCTTTCATCCAGGTGGCAATCCGACGAAAGCGCTCCTCCCACCGCACTCCGGTTCGACAGGGAACATCCACCACACCACGAAGGTTGATCGTAAGAACGGAAATTCTGAGCCTTTCTCGCGCCACCCAGAGTTCGTTCCATGCCCCCCCCAGCTTGATATCACTTCCCTGCCGAGTGAATTCAATGCCCTTGGCAGGCGTTATGCTGCAGAAAGATCCTACGGCCGGGTAGCAGATGTCGCTGGCCTGCCCGGTTCCAGGCTGAAAGGACAGGCCGTTGCCATCCGGACTCCATTCATGAATGCCTAGATGGGCGTACTCCTTGGCGCCCCACTTGCCTGAACCAAACCACACACCGCCGGCGAAATGCTTGCTCACGCAGCGCACTCCCCGGTCTGGAATGCTGGGATCAGGCGATTGCGATTGATATTCATAGAAGTGTGGGCCACAGGTTGTGATCTTCGGAAGCGGTTGATAGGAGGTGGCGTTGACACGTTTCCAGACTTCTTTCCACGCGCCATCAAGATGAATTTCATCCGGAGTGGGCCAGTTTCCAATGATATGCTTCAGCGCAATATTATTTGAATGATTATCGAGACTGCCTAGATATGCCCCGTCAAATTTTTCCCCGTTTCCAAAAATATCAGCGGCTGAAATATTGGGCAATTCTGGATCATTAAAAGCATAGCCTATATGACGATAGGGCCCTGATCCCCAATCCCCTTCGCCGTACCAGGCAAAATCGAATTGAGTGGGAACACCTGGATTTTTAGGAGGCCACATTTTCACTTTTACACATCGAATCCCTCTCCCACGCTGCCCATTCGTTGAATACACTTCATACGTGAGCAAATGGGGCCCGCATGTGAACGAATGAAGCTTTTGGCCTGGATCGCTGGGAAACTGGACCTGTGCGTGGACTGGGGCTATTCCAATCATAGCGATTAACAGAAACATGCTGAGTAGCATAAGCACCCCCATCAGTTGGTCGACACACAACTTCACGCTGTTGCTTCCGGCTTCAGTGCCACCCGGGCTTGCATGTCCGTTGACTAATGGCCCCTGATCTTTTTGCCCACAATTCAGGCTTCGACTGTCGAAATAGGCGCCTTCCATCGAGCTTGTATCTCAGGGATCCCCATCTCAATCCTGCCTTTCGAATTGGCGCCGAAAAAAATAAGCAGGGACTTGGCAACTCGATGTCCAACACTACAAAGCGATCCTCCCGAGCGGACTGCGCTACTATCTTTTCACATAACGCTGAATCTTACATATGCGTTCCCTCATATCTCTTGAGGCCCCTTTCACCGGCGCTCATAGAAGAACGGCTTAAATCATCGCCACACTTGCACCCGACATCTGAAGGCACCGGATCCATTTCCCGGCGCATTGTCATTGATACGTAACCGTAAATTCGCGGGTACAGGAAGGTTGTAAGCCTTGCGACTAATCCCATGGCCTACATAGAAGTAAGGATTGGCTCCGAAGCGCCCTATCAAGGCAAAGGGATGGGCATCGGGTTGATTGGACATCGGTGACGCTGGATTTGTCTCAACCCGATCATTCCAACCCTCTGGTCCATTCAATCCCGTCAGCCAGACGCCGGCCCAGATTGTGTCGGCACCCGTAAGTTCGTATTCATCTCCGGGCCGGAGCGTAATGTTTGTATCTTGCTCCCCTCGTTGGCTCTCTGGTATGTCAAACCACTTGTCGACAATAAGCGACTTCTGATTCCACAACGTAATTCTCGCAAGGCTTTTGTCCGCAATTGTGTTGGGTGGGATCCCTATCCACTGATCATCATTGCTCAAATACGCCACACTTATCGTATACACGCCGGATTCCTCACCAAAACTATTTGACGTTCGGACGATGGTCCTGGACTCTCCAGGCTGAAGAACGGTAAGTCCAGGTTCCGCTGCACCAAGTAGATTATCCAGATTCTGACCTTGAGGTCCTCTAACCAAGATGTACAAATACTTAAAACGGCTTGGATATTCGCCGACGTTCGTAACGGTGACGCTGCATCCAAGTCTTTTCTTGGTAACGAGGTTTGTAGGGTCTTCTGGCGACAGAGAGATGCCAGACGTCACGACGAGATCCCGGTATCTAGGATCATAGGGTGGGCTCTCGTTCCAATTGTAAACGTCCGTAAAGAAATATCCTCGGTATACACTAGAACTACCGGACTTGACGCCTTCGATCACACACCCAAGGGTAGGAGACTTCGGCGTCAGAATCGATTCTTCGTCTGGATTGTTGGGGTCATACACGTATAAGCGTTTCGGACTATTTTCATAGCCATAACACAATATCTGGTGACCATGGGTGGGGTTTCCACCCATTGCCCAAAGACCAAGCATCACGGGACGACCTTGGTGAATTTGTCCTTTTACAATTTCAAATTCACTCCCCGTCGCCCAGTTATGAAAATCGTTTGGTCCGATCCAAGGCGCGACCATCCAACGGGTGAACATGAGGCGAGTCAGGAGACTATTCATCTGTCTATCAAAAATGTAGCGCCGCATTCTTGAAGCCTCAGATGGAAGCCCTAAATTGCCGAAGTCCGCGGGTGCGTGCGTCGGAATTGGAACCCCCGCTCGCCAGTAATCCAATGCGGACATTACCATCCCGCCACATAAGCCTTCGGTCTGAATGCCATTGGTTACGCCAGGCAGCATCCGAGTCGTGAACGTGTTCGCAAAGTGATATCCGTGGCGAATTGGATCAAAATCAAGCTTTCTAGCCATAACAACGCTCCCTTCTTTGGATCAACAGTCTTGCAATACTCCCCACTCGCACCTACCCCAACGACGCGTTACATGCGACGTCTCTACGCCTCGTTCGGGGACCGATGGGGGGACAAATTCAGGAAAAGAATACTGGTAATGAGGATGAGCGTGATCTCAATGAGCGAAGGAGATAAGGTGTGGATTGTACGTATTACCGTGAGCGGATGGTCTGAGCGACCGATTGCAATTCGGCAGAGACCGAGCGACTCGCCCAGCGTGCCAACTCCGTTCGGCACCTGTCGTAGTATGCCGCCGCCTCGGCGTGCCGATTCGTGGCCACAAGCAGCGGAATGAGTTGGTGATACAGCGGTTCAGCCACCGGATCGACGTCAATAGCTCTGGCCAGCTCGGCCATGAGCTGTTCGCGTTGTGATCCCGCCATAACCTTCTCGCGCCGCATAAACACTCGTGTGAACTCCCCGCGGACCCGCTCTCGATAGGAGCCGGCCCACGATGCGATCTCGTTCCACCCGAGGAACGGGCCTCGATACAGCGCCATAGCCACTTTCGCCTCAGGACCGTCATGGGTCATCACCCCTGTGACTCCCCGCGAATCAGCCTCTTTCGAGTAGGCTTCAAATACCCACACATCGACCCAGCAGCGCAAGCCGTTGAGTGAAATCTCCCCATCTTGCCAGCGAATGACGTCGTCAACGATCAGCAGCTGTCGCAAGCGTGCGATCGATTTCTTCAGATTTTCCTGGGCTTGATCGCCGTCCGCATCGGGCCATAGCGTGTCCATGAGTCTCGCGGGAGAAACGGGGGCGCCGCCATACGTAATGAGCGTTGTGAGCAACTCAATCAGTCGATGCGGGGTCTTACGGTTTTTCCCGAGCGGTTGTCCATTGATCAGAACTTCGAACCTGCCCAACGTATAGATTTTGATCGGCCAGGGCCATGTCTCGACCAATCGAGCCTCTGGCGGACCGAGATACCGATGCTTCTGAATCATGCGTTGCACGAACGGCACTTGAATCCCGGCGTTGAGGGCCCTGGCGCACAGCGCCGCCATCATGTCTGGCTGACATCCCGGATATTGCATCAGGCCTCGGGCTTCCCCAATCTTCAACGCGTTTCTAAGCGCTTCCAAGCCCTCCGCCTCATCGTTCCGATCAAAGGCCAGCTGCGCCGTAAGTATCCATGCTCCAAATCGGAGCAGATCACTTTGCATCCGTTGTGCCGTCTGTATAACCTGCCCAAGGCACTGCATTGCTTCAGGAACTCTTCCTAGCTCACGAAGAATATGGGCAGCCACAATCGCATGGGCTGCCTCGCCGAACATGTGCCCGCCCTCGGTGGAAAGCAGGTTCAGCGACTGTTGCATCTGCGTCCATGCTTCCAGAAAATCTCCCCGTAAGAGCTTGTACCAGCAAACCAAGTGTAAGAAATGTGCCCGGTGAATACCACCAAGTCGCTGAGTAGCTGCATCCCCTTCCTTCAGGAGCGCCTCTGCCGCAGGCAGGTTTCCCGCCAACAGTTCCCCTGCCACTCCTTGGCTTATGATGAGCCCATCCCACAAATGGAGCCCCGATTGATTGGCCAGTTCCCTCGCCTTCCCGATATGCATGCGGCAGAGATCGAGTTCGCTGTGGAGCCAGGCAAAGGTGGCGCTCGTCGCATGGAAAAATATGGTGGTGACCGGATTCCACTGTTTGGACTCGCGTAACCGGGAGAATTGCTCTAGACTCGCCTTGGCGGCGGAAAAATCTCCAAACCAGATATAATAGATTTCCATAAAGTACCGCGAGCCGGTCTGCACCGCCGGGGGGAGATGCTCGCTGAGACTGACAGCCCGGTCCAACCAATCCCTCGCATCGTCCCTGTCCGGCCTGGTCTGCATAATCGCACCGGCCATGCAGTCCGCCACATGGGCTTCAACCTCGATCGACGGATAGGACGCACCATCCGGGTGGATAGTCGGAAATATCTCCAAGAGTTTCGTGATCCGCCCAAGTCCGGCCCACCGTGTCAATCATCAGCCGAAGTTGACCCTTTTATTCTGATGTGAAACTGACCCCTCCCCCGAGTTGAATCTGCATGTGATGGCGCTATGACTCCGACTGGGCCGCGGCACCGACAGGGGACTTG
>Ga0154020_10002656_pt1 | contig 21772 bp, 15 predicted proteins | sample Klosneuvirus_201_FD_109709 | JGI IMG/M metagenome (GOLD analysis project Ga0154020, IMG submission 109709) | Active sludge microbial communities from wastewater, Klosterneuburg, Austria - Klosneuvirus_20160825_MG | ecosystem: Engineered > WWTP > Aerobic digester > Activated sludge | place... | reverse complement strand
CGGATGCAATGCCGCCTACATTCGAGCGCTCGCGCACGGCGTGCAAAATCCGGGCTGAACCATGAACGTTTCCGTCCATCCGACCCCGGACATCGCGAACACCGCCGCCGCGGATCTACTCGCCGGCTGGCTGACGCAGGCCAGCGTCCGCAACGTCATGCTCGCCGCGGGGAATACACCGTTGCCGTTGTATCAGAAAATTGCGGAACGCGGACTGCCCCTGGACCGGCTCAATGTCTTCGCGCTCGACGAATACGTCGGCGTGCCGCGCGATGAGCCGCGCAACTGCGCGAATCTGATTCGACGGACCGCCGTCGTCCCATGGGGAATTCCGGGCGATCGCTACTTCACCGTCAGCTCTGAGGAACCCACCGCCCTGCCCAGCGTGATCGCGCACGAACGACGCATCCTCGCGGAAGGCGGACTGGATGTCGTGATTCTCGGGCTGGGACAGAACGGGCACCTCGGTTTCAACGAGCCCGGCAGCGCTGAGAATTCGGCGGCGCGGGTTCTCGAACTCGACGCCATTTCCGTGGAAGCGAACCGTACGTGGTTCGGCGGCGACTACGCGCCGGCTCGCGGCGTCACGGTGGGAATGAAAACAATTCTGGCAGCCCGCCGCATCCTGCTCCTCGCCTACGGTCACCACAAGGCCGCCGCCGTCGAGATGATGATTCAAGGACCGCGAACTCCGAAATGTCCCGCGTCGTTGTTGCAGGGGCATTCGAAGGTTGAAATCATCCTCGACCACGCCGCCGCAGAGCGGCTGCCGAAAAAAGAATGACAACAGCGGCGGACAACCACGAACTGGTCATCGGCATCGACGTCGGAGGGACGAAAATTGCCTTTGGACTGGTGGAATTCCCCGCCGTTCTCGCGACCCATCGCCAGGTCATCCGAACTGACCCGAACCGCGGGGGCGCCGCCGTGCTGGACGATGTGGTTCAACTCGCAACGCAACTCGCCTCGGATGTCGCGCAGCGAGGAGGACGCGTTGGCGGCATTGGCCTCGGGATCTGCGAACTCGTGGACCGCGAAGGCAATCTTGCCAGCGAGAACTGCATTCGATGGCTCGACCAGCCGGTCCGCCAACGGCTTTCGGAAATTGCGCTGCTCGTCATTGAGGCGGATGTGCGCGCGGCGGCGCTCGCGGAAGCCATCGCGGGCGAAGGTCGTTCGTTCGAGACTTTCCTCTTCGTCACAATCGGCACCGGCATCAGCTGTTGTCTGATGCAAAACGGCAGAGCGTATCTGGGCGCCCACGGCTTCACCGGGACGATGGCGAGCAGTCCGCTGACGCATCACTGCGAGAGTTGCGGCCACATCGACGAACGCACCCTTGAAGACATTGCCGCCGGCCCGGCGTTGCTCGCCAGGTTCAACGCCATCCACGGCAGCGCAAACACGAGCGAAGAAGTCGTCCGCGCAGCAGCCTCCGGGCATCCCATCGCTGCGCAGGTGATTCGCTCCGCCAGCGAAGCGCTCGGCGCGCAGATTGGAATGCTGGTCAACGTGCTGGATCCGGAAGCCGTGATTCTCGGCGGCGGCATCGGCGTGAGCGACGGCTTTTATCAGACGCAGTTAACCGCCTCGATCCGGCGTCACATCTGGAGCCAGCGTCATCGAGATCTTCCCATCGTGCGGGCCAAGACCGGTGCTGACGCGGGCTGGATCGGCGCCGCAGCAGCAGCGCACCGACAACTATTTTCCTCCCAACCTGTCCCATCGAACGTTCAAACCACCACCTCGGCATGAAAACTCCTGAACCACTGCTCAATCGTCGTGACTTCACCAAGGCCGCCTTCCTCACTGGCGCCGCCCTCGCGACCGCGCCGACCAGCGTCTTCGCTGCTGACACCGCGCCGAAGCGAATTCGCACCGGAGTAATTGGTTGCGGCAGCGTTTCGGGTTCGTACCTGCCCGTGCTCGCCAAGTCGCCCCATGTGGAACTGGTGAGCCTATGCGACATCCGCCCCGAACGCGCCCGCAAACAGGCAGAGCGCTTCAAGGTGGCCAACCATTATCCACACATCGACGCGATGCTGGCCGGTGTGCCGTTCGATTTCCTGATCGACCTCACCGACATGCAGGAGCACGAGAAGATCAATCGCCGAGGACTCGAAGCCGGCAAACACGTGTGGAGCGAGAAACCAATTGCCAACACGCTGGCCGCCGGACAGAAGCTGTTGCAGCTCGCCATCAAGAAGAACCTCCGCCTCTGGGGCGCGCCCATCACCGTGGAGAGTCCGCAGTTTGCGTTCATGGCGAGGACGCTGGCGGAACGAAAACTGGGACGCGTCGCTGCGGCTCACGCCTTCTACGGCCACGAAGGCCCGGGCTGGTCTTCGTTCTTCTACGAAAAAGGCGGCGGCAGCATGCCGGACCTCGCGGTCTACAATTTCACCAGCCTCACCGGTCTGCTTGGCCCTGTGAAATCCGTCAGCGCGATGATGAGCATCGTCACACCCGAACGCACCATCGACGAGAAGGGCAAAATCAAGGTGACCGAGGAGGACAATGCGATGGTTCTGATGGATCATGGCAAGGGCGTGATCTCGCACGTGCAATCAGGCTTCAACTACTTCAACCCGCACGGTCACGACGGAAGCGGCGAGCAGCGGCACACAATCCAGATCACAGGTTCCCACGGTTACATGGGCATGGTCGGCTACGACTGGGCGCCGCAGGGCGTGGAACTCGCTACGATGAAGAGTCCCAAGTTGGAACGCCACGTCACGGATGCCAAGGGCTACATCTGGCAACTCGGCGGCGCGCTGGCAGCGGAATCCCTCTCGACCGGTCGGCAACTCCTGGTTACGCCCGAGCACGCGCTTCATGTTTTGGAAGTCATCACCGCCGCGCGCGAATCATCGGCAACAGGTCGCCGCATCAAGCTCTCGTCCACGTTCAAGTGGCCTGTCGTGAGCTGAACAAGGACAGAACCCTCAGTCCGAACTGTCCCCACGCGGGACAGATTCCAGCCCACCGCAGGACGCTGCTGCCTCGCGCGGTGTAGTAACACTCTGTCTCACCACGCTGAATCAAGAGTCGGGCGCTGCGCTCTCCACAGAACAACTGCCATGTAAATTGGCAGTCAGCGCCACACCCCCCTCGGAATCCGCCTTCGACTGTCCCATGTGTCCAAGAATTGGATGCATTGATCGCAACACCCGCCGGGGAGCCTGCCGGCTTGCCGATTATCGTCGCTTGGCAAACCCAGTGCTTACTCCCGGTCCGGAACTGTCTCGTGAACGCGACGCACTCACAACCTGCACCCGATGGACTTCTGAGTTCTGAAAAGACTCAGAAGACAGTCCCCGCAGCATTTCACGACGCTCTCAACCCAGAACCAAAGGGCAATGTTTGTATGAATGCCTTCTCTCGAAGTGGAACCCAGTCACGGCAATCGGCGCTGCTCGTCATCGTGCTGGCGCTCATCGCGAGCATTCTTCCAATTCACGCGCAGAAACTCGACCTGAACCGGAATGGGAACAGCGACGTTTGGGAGGCGCTCTACAATTCAGCCGGGTTCGAACCGGACTTCGACTCAGACGCCGATGGCGTCATCAATCGCCTCGAAGCCATCGCTGGAACGGACCCGCGCGACAATCGTTCCCTGCCGAAAATCTCCGGCTACCGGATGACGACGAACAATCTCGGCGTGACGTTCCATGTGTTGATGGAAGGCGCGCGCGGTAAAAGGTTCGAACTTCAATCCACCTCCGAGCCGCACGGCACGGCACCGGAGAACTGGACATCGGAAGGCGCAGTGGTCGCCCGCATGAGCACCAGCGTCTCCATCTCCTCGCCGGCGGATCGCCAGGCCAAGTTCTTCCGCATGAGCATCACCGATGTGGACACCGATGCCGACGGCCTGACCGACTGGGAGGAATACCAGCTGGGGCTCGATCCGCTCGTCGCCACCAGCAACGGACAATTCGACAACATCGGCGTGCGCTTCACCGACTATCGTTACGTCACGAATCGTCTCGCTTCGCAAAGCCTCGCCAGTCTGATGACCGCCTCGCTCGCAGCCCGACCGGCAGCAAGCGATCCTTTCTGTGGCATCGCCGCCAGCGGGGCTCCGATCATCGCCGCAGGGATCACCCCGACCGGCACGGGCCTGACCGGCAATTACTACACCAACGCCAGCTCGACTTACACGAACCCGGTGAACTTCCACGCGACGAATCTGTTCCTCACCACCAACGACGCGGTAATCGATTTCACCTGGACCACCAATACCTCGCCGAACTTGATGAACGGCAACTACACCGTCCGCTGGACTGGCCAGGTGCAGCCGCAGTACTCCGAGACCTATTTCTTCGAAACGCGCACGGACGATGGCGTGAAACTCTGGGTAAACGATCAATTGATCATCGATCGCTGGCAGACGCAGAACACCACGTGGACCAACGCCATCACCCTCGTGGCCGATGTCCGCTACAACATTCGGATGGAATACTTCAACCGCGGCGGCTCGGCTCGCGCGCGCTTGTCGTGGTTCAGCCCCAGCCAGCCGCGCCAGGTGATTCCCGCCACGCGACTGTATCCTTCAGCGAACGGCTATGAAGTCGGCGGAATCACCAGCCCGTTGACCGCCGTCGGCTTCGTCGGACAACCCTTCAGCTACACCATCAACGGCGCGAACTCCCCGACGGGCTTCGGCGCGACGAACGTCCCCGCGGGACTGGAGATTACCAACGGCGTCATCGCAGGCGTTCCCACCCTGGCGGGCAGCTACGACGTGGCGTTGTTCGTCACGAACTCAGTGGGCGTTACCGATGCCACGCTCCGGCTGGAGATCATCGACACCGGCAGCTCCGTCACCCGCGAGGTCTGGCTGAATGCCGTCGGCACCACCGTGAAGGACATCCCTCTCCATCTCGCCGCCAACCAGACGAACACGCTCGGCAATCTGGAGGGCGTCACGAACTTCGGCGACAACTACGGCGAGCGCATTCGCGGCTATCTGGTCCCGCCTGTCACCGGCAACTACTACTTCTGGATCGCCGCGAACAGCGCCGCCGAGCTTTGGATTTCGAATGACGGCGAGCCGGTGAACAAAGTGAAACGTGCGTTCGTGGGCAAGAGCACCAATCCTCGCCAATGGACCCTGCAGCCAAGTCAGAAATCCGGCTGGCTCTCACTGAAAGCCGGCGAGCGTTACTACATCGAAGTGCTTCACAAGGCCGGCAAAGGCGCGAATGACCATTGGAGCGTGGCGTGGTTGCTGGACGCCTATGGCACGAACAACGTTCCGACCGGTGTGGTGCCCGGCTACGTGCTGGCGCCCTACGTCGAAGCCGAGCCCTCGGAAATTTCCGGCACGCTCTACAGCGCCAACATGGTGGCCCAGTCTGGAGCGCTCAGCTCCGGCGTCGGCTCCGCCACGCTGCGATTGAGCGCCGACGAATCGCAGGCGGTTCTACGCTTCAGCTACAGCGGCCTCTCCACGCCGGTAACGGCAAAGCACATTCACGCCGACACCTACCTCGGCAAGAACGGCCAGGGTCAGATCGTCTTCGACATCGACACCGCCACCGCCGAACTCGACGGCAGCTACATTTGGAACCTCGAACCTTCGGGTCCTTTGAGCACGGCAGACCTCATTGAGATCATCAAGCAAGGCAAGGCTTACATCAACGTTCACAGTGTCGACTATCCTGCGGGTGAAATTAACGGTCACTTCGGCCTGGCGAACGGAACCTCCTCGTTTACACCGCCGCCGCCCCCGCTCCCGTGGGCCAAGGACCACGCCAATACGAACGCCGTCGTCCGCTTCCTGCAGCAAGCGACGTTTGGCGCAAGCCCGGCCGAGATCAAAGCCGTCCGTTCGTCCGGCTACGAGAAGTGGATCGAGAAGCAGTTCAAGATTAAGATCAGCGGCCACTTGACCAATGTTTTCGCGACGGCCAATCCCGATCCAAGCGACATGTATCCCGGTGAACTCACGTTCAACACATGGTGGAAACAATCCGTCTCCGCCCCAGACCAGCTCCGCCAGCGCGTCGCCTTTGCGCTCAGCCAGATACTGGTCGTCTCCGAACAAGGTCCGCTCGAAGACAATCCGCGCGCGCTTTCCGCGTACTACGACACTTTGCTCAAGCACTCCTTCGGCAACTTCCGTGAAATGCTCGAAGCCGTCACGCTGTCCCCGGCGATGGGCATCTACCTCGACATGCGCCGCAATGACAAAGGAAACATCGCGAGCGGAACGCATCCGAACGAAAACTACGCCCGCGAAATCTTGCAGCTGTTCTCCGTCGGTCTGAACCGCATGTGGCCGGATGGCACGCTGGTCATCGATTCGAATGGCGACCTCGTTCCGACCTACGATCAGGATGTCGTCACCGGCTATTCCCACGTGTTCACCGGCTGGAACTACTGGCAGACCAACCAGGCGAACAAGCGCCTCCCGATCAATTGGAACCCCAGCGCCAACTACACGAACCCGATGGTACTCGTCCCGACGCATCATGAACTCGGCACCAAGCGTCTGCTCGATAACGTCATCCTGCCCGCCGCGCACGGTACGGCAGCGGACTCGGCCAACACCAACTACGATCACTATTGCTCCCAGGATCTGAAGAAAGCCCTCGACTCGATCTTCTACAACGAGAACGTCGGTCCCTTCATCTGCCGCCAGCTCATCCAACGCATGGTCACCAGCCATCCGAGTCGCGACTACGTCTATCGCGTGGTCCAGAAGTTCAACGACAACGGGGATGGCGTCCGTGGCGACATGCAAGCCGTGATCAAGGCCATCCTGCTCGACTACGAAGCCCGCAGCACGAACACGATTTCGCTGCCGACCCACGGCAAACAACGTGAGCCGTTGCTCCGCGCCACTGCGATGGCCCGGGCTCTTCAGGCTCCGTTGCCAGTCAAAGCCAGCTTCAAGCAAACCGGCGGATCGCGCATCACGATCACCACTTCGAAACCCCACCGCTTGAGCTCGAGCGACGATGTCTACCTCAGCTTCTCCGGCAACAACGCCCCGGCGTCGCGCATCTACAACAACGTCTCGGTCAGTAATGCCAACACCTTCACCATCACCGCGCCCGGCGTCGGAGTGGGAACATACAGTCAGTCTGGAAATACCATCACCGTGACCAACTCCGGCCACGGACTCTCGGCGGGATACCAACTCCACCTCACCTTCACCAGCGGCGGGGCCAAGAGCGGCATCTTCACCGTCAGCAGCGTCCCCAGCAGCTCCGTCTTCACCCTCGCCACCACTGATTCCTCAGCCCGCGTCGGCAATTGTGCCTTCGCCAAGTGGACGGGCGGCGGTTTCACTCAAACTGGCAGCAACATTACCTTCACCACCACCGGACCGCACGGGCTCGCCGTTGGCAAGTATGCCTTCATCGAGTTCCCGAACGGCGGCTCCGTTACGAACGGATCGTATCGCGTCACCAGCGTTCAGAGTCCGACGCGTTTCACCGTCGCCGTCTTCGCCTCCTCCAGCCGAACGGAGAGCAGCCCGGTCGTGTTCCCGCTGGTGCCCGCGCCTGTCAGCCGCTCCGGCAGCGTGACCATTCATTACAACACGTGGAACATGAACTACACCGACGGCGGCAACAGTTCGAGCCTCTCGCAGACGCCGCTGAACTCGCCCACCGTCTTCAACTACTTTTTCCCCGACTACAAATTCCAAGGCATCTTGGCCTCCGCCGGGCTGACCACGCCTGAGTTCCAGCTCACGTCCGACACCAGCATCATCCTGCAGATGAACTTCCTGACGCAGGGCATCTTCAACAACAGCGCGAACACGAACGGCCTAAGCAGCTTCACCAGCGGCGGCGGCGCAATCGGCATGGATGTCGGACCTTGGATGACTCCGGCGGCGACCTCCAATGCCGGCATCCCCGGACTGGTGGATTCACTCAACACAATGCTCTGCGCGGGACAACTCTCCGCCACCGCCAAGGACATCATCGTGAGCTACGTGGCTGACAACACCCGCTTCCCTTACTCCACCACGCCGACCAATTCGCAGATGCGCGACCGGGTGCGTGCCGTGGTGCATTTGATTGTGAACTCTCCGGAATTTGCCGTTCAACGTTAAGCCTATGAAAGACAAAGCTGTTTCTGTCATCACCCGGCGCGGATTCATCCGCCAGGCCGCTTGCGCTGCCCTCGGAACTGGCGCGCTCAGCGCCGCGATTGGCGACCTCCGCTTCATCAACTCCGCCGTCGCTCAAAGCGCCATCAGCGACTACAAGGCGCTGGTCTGCATCTTTCTCTCGGGCGGAAACGATTCCAACAACCTCATCATTCCGACGATTCCCTCCGAGCACGCCGACTATTCGGCCATCCGGAGCGACGTCCTGGCCATTCCGATCTCAGGCGCGGCCAATGTCGCCCTCCCGCTCTCGCCGTTGAGCAGCGACGGTCACGATTACGGACTCCACCCAGCCTGCCCGGAGCTCGCCACCTTGTTCGACGAAAGCAAACTCGCGGTCCTCTTCAACACCGGCACGTTGGTTTATCCACTGACCCGTGCCGAGTATCGGTCCGGAGTTCTCGAAAAACCTCCGCAGCTCTTCTCGCACTCCGACCAAGTCACGCAGTGGCAAACGTCGATCCCGGACCGTCCGCCGCTCACCGGCTGGGGCGGACGCTGCGCCGATTTACTCGCTGCCGTTCAGCCCAGCGCCCCCATCTCCCTCGCCGTCACCGTCGCGGGCGCCAACACCTTCGAAGTGGGCAACATCGTCTCCCAATACTCAGTCACCACCTCCGGCGCCATCAACCTCAGCAGCGTGTCGGGATCACGGCTTCAATCGCTCACCAACATCCTTGCCCTGCCCTACCCAAATCTTCAGGTGCAGGCCTATGCCGATGTCGGTGAACATGCGATCCAAACCGGCGGCCTGTTAAACGCGGCGATTTCTTCAACGTCCGCCGCCAACTATTGGAGCACTCCGTTTCCCACCACCGTCACCTCACCCACCGGCGGGAATCCGTTCAGCTCAAACCTCGCCCGACAGCTTCAAATGATCGCGCGACTCATCGAAGCTGGTTCGCGCAGCGCCGGGAACGGAGGCTTCGGCATGAAGCGACAAATCTTCTTCTGCCAGGTCGGCGGTTACGACACGCATTCGGGACAAACCCCCGGAGCGAACAATCCTACCGCTGGCTCCCACGCCAACCTTCTCGCGGAACTCAGCCAGGGAATGTACGCCTTCCAACGCGCGATGGAGCAACTTGGGCTTTCGAACAACGTGACCTCCTTCACCGCGAGCGATTTCGGCCGCACCTTCCCGTGCAACGGCGACGGCAGCGACCACGGCTGGGGCAGTCACCACCTCATCATGGGCGGCGCGGTAAACGGCCGCCGAACGTATGGACGCTTCCCGACGCTCGCAGTCAACGGGCCCGATGACACCAGCACCGGTCGCTGGATTCCCACCACCGCCATCGATCAATACTTCGCCACGCTCGCGACATGGTTCGGCGTGGACAACGGCAATCTCTCCACGGTGTTTCCGAACCTCGGCCGATTCTCCTCTCCCAATCTCGGCTTCGTATGAACCAGCGCGGTGCCATCATCGCCTTGACCATTCTGGCAGCCGCGGCCGTTTGGATGGTTCAGTCGCGCAAACCGTTATCCAATGGATCAGCGGAACTGGCTCAACCACCATCGACGGATCCGAAAGCGTCGCGCGTTGTCGCCAGCAAACCACCCGCAGCTCCGGAGACACCTCCTCCCGCACCCGATCCGGAACCTGAACCCGAACCACCGCAGCCGGTCGTCCCTCCGCCCAAGCCTGTCTCCATCGCTTCCGCCGAAGAAACGCCGCCAGGCCCGGAGTTGGGCGAACTCGATTCGGGACTGACCCCGGCGACCGTTCTCGAAAATCTGCGCGGCGTCTTTCGCCAATACATTCTTCGCTTCCACGAAAACCCGGTCGGCGACAATGCCGAAATCACACAAGCGCTCAACGGCGGGAATCCGAAACAGGTCATCTTCCTCCAGCCCGATGACGGCATGCGGGTGAACGCCCGCGGCGAACTCGTCGACAATTGGGGCACCCCCTTCTTCTTCCACTCGCTCTCGCGAACGGAAATGGAAATCCGCTCCGCCGGTCCCGATCACAAAATGTGGACCGGCGACGATCTGGTGATGAAGTAAAGCCAGCGCCCCGCGCAAAGCTCGACCGCTACTGGATTAAACCGCGCTTCCGCAGCATCGCGTCCATCGCCTTGTCCATCAGCAAATCCGCCAGCGGCTTGGTAACCTCGTCGAGCGTCATTGTGGCTGCCTTGAGCTTCGCCGGATCGCCGATCAGCGTCAGAGGATCTTCAGCCGCGATCAGATTCTCCACCGTGCGCAACGATTCAACCACCTGACTGCGATACTCCACTTCCAGTTCCTCCCCGCACTCCGTCAGAGCGCTTCGCGTCGCAGCCACCGTCTCGGAAGCCTTCAACTTCGCTTCCACCCACTGCCGAGCCCGAACGTCGTCGAAGAAATGCTCAACCGACTCCTCCACCATTTTCTGCACGTCGGCATCTTCGACATCCACCGCTGACTTCATCTCCACCACCTTCTGCTTGCCCGTCGTGATATCCCGCGCCAGCACATGCAGAATGCCATTCGCATCAATCTCGAACTGCACGCCCACTCGCGGCACTCCGCGTGGAGCCGGTTCAAAATCGATCGTGAAACGACCCAGACTCCAGTTGTCTTTCGCGCGCTCCCGCTCGCCTTGCAGCACATGAATCAACATCTCGCGCTGATGGTCCACTGCCGTGGTGAATGCTTCGCCGGCCTTCACGGGAATCGTCGTGTTCCGCGGAATGATCACGTTCATTAAGCCACCAAACGTTTCCAATCCCAGGGAGAGCGGCGTGACGTCCAGCAGCAGCACGTTCTTGAAGCCACCACAGAGAATCTCCGCCTGAATCGCCGCCCCCAACGCCACCGCCTCGTCGGGATTCTGGGAAGTGTTCAGCTCCGGACCGTCCGTCGTGTGAAAGTCCGTCCCAATTCGAATGCCTCCACGAGTCTCTTCAAACTCGGCGCAGCCAAACCATTCACCGACCAGCCGGCGAACCAGCGGCATCCGCGTCTGGCCACCGACGAGAATCACCTGATCCAAATCCTTCGCCTCCAGCTTCGCGTCTGCGAGTGATCGAAGACAATGAACTCGGGTTCGCTCCACAATCTCGCGCGTCAATCGTTCCAGTTCACCGCGAGTGAGCCGGTAGCTGAAGCTGAAGTCGGCCGTCAGGAACGGTAGCGAAATCTCCACTTCATCCTCAGTCGAAAGCTTGATCTTGGCTTGCTCCGCCACCTCGCGAATGCGGGATAGCAACGTCAACGTCTCCGGCGTTGCATCACGGGTCTCCATCCTGAAACTCAATTGTGGACCGCCCGCCGCTTCCATCTTCTCGATGATGAAACCGACCAGCCTTCGATCCAAATCATCGCCACCCAGTCGCGTGTTGCCATTGGTCGCCAGCACCTGAAACACCCCGTTGTTCAGCTCTAGAATGGACAGATCGAACGTGCCACCGCCGAAATCGTAAACGGCGATCTTCGCGTGCTCCTTCAATCGATCGAGCCCATACGCCAGCGCCGCCGCCGTCGGCTCATTGATGATTCGCTCCACGGTCAGGCCGGCGAGTTCCCCGGCCTTCTTCGTCGCGTTGCGTTGCGCGTCGTTGAAGTAAGCCGGAACCGTAATCACGGCGCGCGTGACCGATTCACCCAGCGAAGCCTCCGCGTCGAGCTTTAGCTTCCGGAGCACTTCCGCTGAGATTTCCTCCGGTGTGTAGGCCTTCCCGTTGATCTCGATCGCCGCCTGACCCTGACCTTCGGCGCGAACCGAATACGTGACGTTGAGTTCCTCCGCCGGAATCTCACTCCCTCGGCGTCCCATGAAACGCTTCACCGAATACACCGTTTGCGCCGGATGCAGCACCCGAACCCGGTTCGCCATGTGCCCAACCACCGGCGGCGCGTCGGCATTCGGAAAGTGAACCACACTCGGCGTCAACCGCTGGCCATCTGCATCAGCGATCACCAGCGGAATCCCGCTGTCGACGATCGCGACAAGCGAGTTGGTGGTGCCGAGGTCAATACCGACAATTCTGCTCATGTCAGGAAATGCTGCACGATGCGGCACCTCGCGTCCAGTGCGCGCGCCTGAATCAACGAGCCAGCCGAGAGTCCCGGCCACCGCAAAATATTTCTGCAACTTCACGGCTGCTGCCGTGACTTCCTAGGAGATGCGCCGACGGGACGCTGGTGTCGCCGCCGGAAGCCAGAGCAAACGCCGAAATCTTTACACATCACCTCGCCATGAAACCATTCATCACACTCCTCACTCTTACCGCGCTCACCTTCAGCGCCGTTGCCGGACAACTGCAACCGACTCACGTCTCCGATAATGCAAAGTGGGTGGCCCACCTCGACGTCGCCAAACTGATCACCACCGAACTCGGCGGCTACCTCGGCCGCACATTCATGGACAAGAAGCTGGCCAAGCCGACTCGCGATCTTGAGCAGTGGGGCATCGATTTCGACTGGCGAGACATCGAAGGCATCACCGTTTACGGAACGAGCTTCTCGAAGAATCCCGACACCGAGGCCGTAGTGGTGATCAAGAGCTCGTTCAACTTCACGGAGGCCATCGAGATCGTCATCGACCGCATTGCCGAATATGGCGGCGACGATCGCCCGATCCAGAAGGTCCAGTCAGAGCCATTCGCCATTTACTCCGCGAAGGGAGAAGTCTTTGGCACTCCGTTCGGCAAGGAACTGTTTCTATTGAGCAAATCGAAAGCGGAACTGGAGAAAGCCCGCAGCGTGCTCGACGGCAAATTGGCCAACATCACGAAATCGAAGAACTTTCCCGGCGTTGGTGCTGCCGAAGGTGGCTTCCTCGTCGCCGCCATTGCGGACGGTTTTCAAACGGTCGCGAATCTCCCACCACAAGTGCGCGGATTGAAGAACGCGGAGAGCGGCCAAATCAATGCCGGCGAGAAGGCGGACAAAGTATTTGTGAAACTGTCGGTCAACACTCGCGATAACGAATCCGCCACCCAGATGCAGCAAGTCCTTCAAGGCCTGCTCGCTCTCGCGGCGCTAAGCCAGGAGGAGAACAAGGATCTCGCGCTGCTGGTGCACGGCGCCAAAGTCAGCGGCACTGATCGAACCGTCACTGTGAACCTGGAGGTTCCCTCGGAAACCGTCATCGCCAAGGTCAGCGAGAAACAACCCAAGCGAAAGAAGCAGAAGTAGACCGGCAGCGTTCGTCAACCCGTTGCGTTCTCCCTCAACCGTTGCCAGTTCGTCCCTGGCAACGGTTCTTTCATTTGGTCAAGCTTTGGCTTTGAGAAGCTCCACCAACGGTGCCATTGTCACCCTACACACCATGAAAGCCCGATGTTTGATTTCCATATTCTGTCTGTGGGCCAGTCTCCTCCCTGCCGCCGAGCTCACCATCACCCGCTTCGACACCAACGGCGTCATCAGTTGGTCCAATGCGTATCCTGCCGGGGTCATCACGATTCAAACGAAGAGTTCCCTGAACGCTCCCTGGCCAGTAGGCATCAATCGCTTTACCTCCAACGTCGTCGGAAGCGCAGATGTGGGATTGGCACCAAGCAACGGTTTCATTCGTTTGTTGTCGGTGGACATCTCCACCAATTTCGCAGGCCATTTCACGAATCTCACTCATTCGTATGGCATTCTCGAAACCGTGGCCGGCCGCGGACGTTCCAACAGCGACGTGAGTCACTGGCAGCCCAGCTTCGAAGGCGACTGGGCCACCAATGTGGATCTCTCCCGACCGCACATCTCATTTGGTGATCCTCACGGGAACGTGTTGATCGTCGATCAACGGAGTTCCTCCATTCTGAAGGTGACGCCCGAAGGACGCCTCTTCACTTACGCCGGCACGCATACCGCCGGCGACAATGGCGATGGGCCGGACTACGCCACCAACCTGCATCTCAACAGCCCAAACGGTGGATGGATGGCCGCGGATGGAACCCTCTACATCCTCGATACCGACAATGCCAAGGTCCGCAAGGTCGACACCAATCAGGTGATGACCACGCTCTTCACCACACCACTCTTGGGCGACGGCCGCGCCTTTTGGATAAAGAGCGACGAGTCGCTCGCCTACTTCGGTTCCGGCGATCCCTCCGCAAACACGCTGAACCGCTGGACGCCCACCGGCGGCGTCACGGTTGTTCGTTCTGATTTCGGCAATCTCGGAAACATCCTCGGCGACGAGCGAACCGGCGAGCTTTACATCAGCGACCGCGATTTGAACCGCGTCTATCGCATGGACACAAACGGCACACTTATTCCCATCGCCGGCAACGGCACTCAAACGGGCGGCGGAGACGGATTTCCAGCGCTCGAAACCGGCCTCATTCTGCCACGATCCGTCTGGTTCATTCCCAATGGCGGCTTTTTCATTGGCGAACACGATCCCGGCAACCGCATCTGGTACGTCGATCCTGCCGGCATCATTCACCGGTGGATGAACGGCAGCAGCGCCAACAATTTCCGCGTTGGCGATGGCGACTGGTTCTTTGCGAATCCGAACCAGGCCAGGCTCTCGCGTGTGCGAGCGGTGAACACCGATACGTTTGGAAACCTGATCATCACCGAAAGCAACTACGGTTACGTGCGCCGCGTCCGGTTCCAGCGAATGACACCGTGAGCGCAAACCGGGCTTGCAAGGACGATGCCGCAACGCAGAATCCGCCGCGTGGACAAAGCGATGGCGTATCTGGCGGTTGGAATCGGTAGCGCTCTCGGCGGCATGGGGCGTTTCTGGATCGCCGGGCTGGTCGGTCAACGCTTCGGCGATGCTTTTCCCTGGGGAACCATCCTCGTCAACGTATCCGGATCCTTCGCCATCGGATTCCTCGCAGCTCTCACGTCCAGCGAGGGCCGGTTGCATCCAAAGTTAAGTCCGCTCGCTGTGCAGTTTTTCATGGTGGGTATTTGCGGTGGTTACACGACCTTTTCCTCCTTCAGCCTGCAGACGTTGAAACTGATTCAAGGCGGCAACCTGTCACAAGCCGGCACCAACATCGCGCTCTCGGTGATCGCCTGCCTCGCCGCCGTTTGGGCCGGCCACGCCCTGGGACAATTACTCCAGCGCTGAACAATCGCCTGAAGTCGCGACTTACTTGCGATCCGGACGCGGACATCGCACCAAGGTCGGGCGTTTGTCATTTCCGCTCTTCCCCCGCGGATCACCGTTGTTGTCCGTGACAATCCAGATCGAGTCCTTGCTCACTGCCAAACCTTCCATCAGCCCCACCGGCAGACCCGTTCGGTAGCCGAGACTTTCCTCGATGTCACCGTAGTCAAATTCATCCAGCACCTGCCGGGTTTTAGGATCGACCTTTAGAATCACCCGATGCTGGCGGCACAGGACCCAGAGCTGATTCTCAAACCAGCACAGGTCCGAGTAGTGCAGTCCGAAGAAGCTGCTCTTGGCCGGTTGCACCACGAATTTCTTCGTCACCTTCAGACTGGCGAGATCCACTTCAATGATCACCGCCGAGCTTCTCTCATTGGCGACGTAGAGTTTTCCGTTCCCGATCGCGATACCTTCAAGCGAGGCATTCGGATCGGCTGAACTGAAATAGTCCTCGGCCGTCCCCCAAACGATCGGAAGCCGCTCCGTCTTGCCGGTCACCGGATCGCAGCGAAAGATCCAGCGCCGACGTTCCTCGCAAATGTAGAACCGTCCCTGCTCGTCCCGCGCGATGCCTTCGCAGTCGAAGCTTTTGCTGTCGCCTGCGACCGCGCGAAGACTGTCGTTCGAAAAGCAGTCATTGAATGGCCTTAGGTTCGCCTCCTGACCCCCGGGGAGAAAATCGATGCGATACAGGATCGAGTCCCGCGTGTTGCGCAGCGTGAGCAGCTCCCCGGTGTCGAGCAGCCACAGACCCGACGCGTCAAACTGCTGACCTTTGGGGAGATTGAGAGAAGTAATCTGCGCTGCCTGAAGACGATGCTTTGGCCAGCCGTGGCCGCTGGTGTTTTGAGGAGTCTTGCAACCGACGAGGACCAGCAGGAGGACACCGACGGAAAGAGCGGCTCTTATCATGGCGATACGTTGACCACCCCCGCCGTTTCTCCACAAGCGAAACGTCGAGTCCGCGTACTACTTCCAGTCCCGGACCACCACAGTCACCAGATTCAACGCAGCAGCCGGGTAAATTCCGAGGTAGAGCATGCCGGCGATACACGCGCCGAGGGAGACCTTCAGCGGCAGCGACACGAAGAGCGGCGAAACATCGGCCGGTTCCTTCGACCAGTATATCGCACGGATGACTCCGAAATAGTAGTAGAGCGAAATCACGACGCCCACGAGCGCCACGGCGATGAGCCAGTAGTAAGTGGAGCCCTGATCAATCGCGGCTTTCAGCAGAAGAAACTTTCCGAAGAACCCGGCGAGCGGCGGAATGCCCGCGAGGGAAACCATCGCGAGAGTCATCGCGCCAGCGAGTAACGGCGAGCGTTGGTTCAATCCGGCGAGGCCGCTGATGTCTTCAATATCCGTCGCACGTAGCACGACCGCAATGACGGTGAAGGCCGCGAGCACGGTGAAGAGGTAACCGCTGAGGTAGTAAAGCACCGCCACCTTGCCGGACTCGCTCAACGCGGCGAGACCGAGCAGCAGGTAACCACCGTTCGCGATGCTGGAGTAGCCGAGCAGGCGCTTGAGGTTGCGCTGCGGAATGGCGCAGAGGCTGCCGTAAAGAATCGTGATGGCCGACATCGCCATCAGCAGGCCCTTCCAACGAACCACAAATTCCAGAGGCAGCGCGCTGAAGAGCACGCGCATGAGGAGAATGAGGCCTGCCGCCTTCGAACCGACCGCGAGGAATGCCGTCGCCGGTGCGGGCGAGCCTTGGTAAACATCCGGCGCCCAAATTTGGAGCGGGAACGCGGCGATCTTGAACGCGAGTCCGCAGATCACCAGCAGCAGGCCGACCAGGAAGATGGGCTTGTCCGCGAGCGCGAGGGCTTTGCCGTTCAGCTCGGTGAAGTTCATCGTGCCCGAGGTTCCGTAAACCAGCGCGATTCCGTAAACCATCATCGCCGACGCGAGACCGCCGAGAATCAGATACTTCACGCCGGCTTCGAGCGAGGCGACGCGGTTCCGTTGGAAGCTCGTCAGGATGTAGAAGGTAATCGTGATGAGCTCGACGGAGACGAAGAGCATCGCGAAGTCTTTCGCGGAGGCAGCGAACATCATTCCCGCCAGCGCGATGAGAGTGAGGCTGTAGAACTCGGAGATTCCGCTCTGGATGCGGCTCGCAAACTCGGCGGACATCAGGAGAACGATCACCGCCGCGAGCAGGAAGAAGCGCTTGAAGAATAGCGCCGGAAGATCGAGCACGATGTTGTCGCCGAGAGTCGGGAGGGTGAGATACACGGGGACGTTGACGGCGGCTTGTCCTGCGGCTTGCAGGGGGAGATTGAAAGTTGCGTTCACCGGCAACCAGATGAAGCTCGCAACGAGGATTCCCAGCGCACCGAGCGCGGCGACATAGCCGAGCTTGCGCTTGTTTTCGGCGGGCAGCCATAGGTCGAGCAACAGCACGCCCAAGGCGAGCAGCAGAACGGCAATTTCCAGACTAATCAATGCGGTGTTCATCTTCCTCCACCTTCTAGTTCGTCACGTTTAACAATTAGCTGTTTGGAAGCCTTGCCTGCGTAGATCCCATCGGGTTTCCATTCGACAAAGCCCCACTTTTCTAGTGCTTCGACTCGGGTGGTGGCAACGCCCAGCTCCCACCATCTAAAACCTGTCCGGTCGTCCGAATAAGTCATTTCGACTCCCACCCCACCACGAAATCCATTCGTCGCATTTTCTAGGATCACCACAGCCATAGCTGGAACTGGATTTGTAAACCTACGGTTCTTTTGGTGCTCGAACATGAATCGCTGCATGGCAATTACGTTGGACCAACGTTTATCTCGAGATGAAGTGCCAAGCTTATAGCCGACAATTAGCAGGCCGATGACCCCTGCCGAAAAATATAAAAACCGTTTCGGGATGGGGGTATTGAGAATTCTCCAGCCACGGTTCATCGCTTAACACTTTCGAGTGCCACGGCTTTGCCTGACGTGGCCATCTTAACGATAGCTTCGGCGCTGGGCTTGATCTTGTCGGTCAGCAGGCGCGGCCAGAACCCGAACGCCAGCAGCGCCGCAAGCAGCAGCACGAACGGCGTCTTTCGCCAGAGCACGGCGTCCTCGACGGAGTTCCATTTGTCGGAGAGTTCGCCGTGCAGGACGCTCCGCACCGCGCGCAGCATGTAGATTGCGCCGATCACCAGTCCGCCCCACGCTGCAGCGACGACGAACCATTTCGCGTGGCCGAAGGACGCCTTCCACGCGCCGAACATCACGCTGAGTTCGCCGACGAAGTTCGCGAAGCCCGGCAGGCCGCAGCCGGCCATCATCGCCATGACGAGCGCCGCGCCGATGAAGGGGAGCTTGCGGAGCAGTCCGCCCATCTCGTCCATGTTCAGCGTGTTTGTCTGCGTGCGGATGTAACCGCTGAGCGCAAAGGTCAGCGCGGCGAGCAGGCCGTGCGCGATCATCACCACCACGGCGCCGGTCACGCCGATGAGGTTCAAGCTCGCGATGCCGAGGAAGACGAAGCCCATGTGCGCGACGGAGGAGTTGCCGATGAGCTGGTTCAAGTCGCGCTGGCGCATGGCGACCCAGCCGCAATAAAGAATGTTCCCAAGGCAAAGCAGCGCAAGGACGTTCAGCCAGTCTTTCGCGCCTTCGGGCATCAGCGGCAGCGCGATGCGAATGAGGCCGTAGAGACCAAATTTCTTCAGCACGCCGGCGTGGAGCATGGCGGTCGCGGTCGGAGCCGCGCCGTAGCCGAGCGGTGCCCAGGTGTGAAACGGCCAGAGCGAGACGAGAATGCCGAAGCCGAACATCAGCAGCGGAAAGATGAAGTGCTGCACGTTCGCGGCCATGGGGTTCGCGCGGAAGTAATCGGTGAGCGCGACGATGTCAAACGTGCGCTGCGCCGCTGGAACCTGGAGGTAAAGGCCGATCAGACCGACCAGCGCGATGAGCGCGCCGGCGCTGAGGTAGAGCGTGATGTTGTAGGTTGCGTAGTTCTTGTTTTCGCCGCGGCCCCACAGGCCAATCATGATGAACGTCGGGATGAGCGCGAATTCATGGAACGCGTAGAAGAAGAATAGGTCGAGCGACGCGAACGCGCCGAGGATGCCACCGGTCATCACCATCAGCAGCAGGTAATAGAGCTTCTCGTTGGTTTTGATTTCCCACGACACGCACGCCGCCGCGAATGCCACGATGGCGCCCATGAAGATCAGCCCGACGTTGATGCCATCGACACCGACGAAGTAGTTGATCCCGAGCGACGGAACCCACGCGGCCTTCTCGATGAACTTGTAGCCGCCCACGCCAGCTTCCGCCGCTTCGTAGCCGAGGAACATCTTGGTCGCGACCAGCAGCGAGCCAAGCGTCGCCAGCAATGCCACGCCGCGGAACACGACGCGGTAGTTGCGCGGGGTAAACAGAATCACCAGCGCGGCGAGGAATGGGAGGAGGATGATCGAGGTCAGCATGCGAGGATCATTTCAGGGCAAAGAGGAGAACGAGAACCACTCCCGCCACGAACAAAAAGGCGTAGGTCTGGAGATTGCCGGTCTGCACGAGGCGCAGGGCGCGGCCGACGATTTCCGTCGAACCATGCAGACCACGAACACCGAGGCCGGCGATGATCCAGCGGTCAAACCAATCGGCCAGCCGCGATACCGCCTCGTGCGTGATAGTAATGAGGCCTGAGTAAATCTCGTCGAAGTAGAAGCGATCACGCATAGCGCGGGAGAGCAGACCGAGCTTCTCGGGTAGCGGATCTTTCTCGGCGTTCGCGTAGAGGCTGTAGGCGAAGGAGAAGCCGAAGACGGTTGCGCCGAGACCAACCAACGCTGCCAACGGCGCATGGCCGAACGGTGCGAACATGGTTTCAAAGAAATTGCCATGATGCGCGACGGCATCCGGCGTGAGCTGGCGACCGAACAAGGAATCAATTCCCCAGAAGCCGGCGAGTACGGTGGGCACGGCGAGAAGAATCAGCGGCCAGGTCATCACCTTCGGAGATTCATGGGCGTGGTCGGCATGTTCAGAACGGGTTGAACCGAAGAACGCCACGATCACCAAACGCGACATGTAGAACGTCGTCAGCAGCGCGACTAGCGACGCGAGGATGAAGAGGAACACGCTGTGATGCGAAGCGGTCGCGAGAATTTCGTCCTTCGAGTAGAAGCCGCTCAACGGTGGCACGCCGCAAAGCGCGAGCGTGCCGAGGAGAAACGTCCAGAACGTCACCGGCATCTTTTTCTTCAACCCACCCATGTGCCAGATGTCCTGCTCGTGATGGCAGGCATAGATGACGGAGCCGGCACCGAGGAAGAGCAGCGCCTTGAAGAACGCGTGCGTCGTGAGGTGATACATCGACGCCACCGGGCCGGTGAGGCCGACGGCCATGACCATGTAGCCGAGCTGCGAGAGCGTGGAGTAGGCGAGGATGCGCTTGATGTCGTTCTGCTGAACGGCCATCAGCGCCGCGATGAGCGCGGTGAAACCGCCAATCCACGCGATGATGTCGAGCGCAGACCAGCCGTTGAGAAAGCCAAGGAAATCCGGCCAGACGGTATGCGCGCCGAAGAGGAAGAACACGCGGCACAGCATGTAAACGCCGGCGGCAACCATCGTCGCGGCGTGGATGAGCGCGCTGACGGGCGTCGGACCTTCCATCGCGTCCGGGAGCCAGACGTGCAGCGGGAACTGCGCGCTCTTGCCCATCGCGCCGCAGAAGATCAGGAGGCCGGCAATCGCCGCGACGCCGCCCCACTCGGTGGGGTGAGAGTTAATCCACGCCTGAACGACCTCGAAGTTGACAGACTTGGCCATTGACCAAACCAGAATTATTCCGAGGATGAATCCAAAGTCACCAAGTCGATTCGTGATAAACGCCTTCTTGCACGCATCCGCAGCGGACGGCTTTTCATACCAGAAGCCGATGAGCAAGTAGCTGGAAACGCCGACGAGTTCCCAGAAGATGAAGGTCATCACCAGGTTGTTCGAGAGCACGATGCCGAGCATCGAGAACATGAAAAGGCTGAGGCTGCCGAAGTAGCGGCCCATGCAGCGGTCTTCCTTCATGTAGCCGTAGGAGTAGATGTGAATCATCGTGCCGACACCGGTCACGACGAGGAGCATCAGCAGGCTGAGCGGATCGAGGCGCAGGCCGATCTCGACCTTAAGATCGCCGACGTTCAGCCAGTCCAGCGAAGTAGGCAGAACGAGCTTCGCGCCTTTGAACATCACGAACATGCCGCAACTCACTACGAACGAAAGCACGACGGCGGTGATGGAAATCTGCGCGCTCAGCCGGTGACTGCGGTGGGTGAACAGACCGATGGCCGCCGCCGAAAGCAGCGGCAGCAGCAGAATCAGCCAGGCCAGGTCTTCAGGTTGGAGATTTTCGAACATGCGCGGAAATCAGAGTTTCATCGAGGTGAGGTCTTCGACGTGGGCGGTCTGGCGCTTGCGGAAGAGCGCGACGATGAGCGCGAGGCCCACCGCGACTTCCGCCGCGGCCACCGTGATGATGAAGAAGACCATGACCTGGCCGTTGAGGTTGTTGTTGAACCGCGAGAAGGCGACGAGCGCGAGGTTGGCCGCGTTGAGCATCAGCTCGAGCGACATATACAT
>Ga0154020_10002655_pt1 | contig 21777 bp, 22 predicted proteins | sample Klosneuvirus_201_FD_109709 | JGI IMG/M metagenome (GOLD analysis project Ga0154020, IMG submission 109709) | Active sludge microbial communities from wastewater, Klosterneuburg, Austria - Klosneuvirus_20160825_MG | ecosystem: Engineered > WWTP > Aerobic digester > Activated sludge | place... | reverse complement strand
TTCACCCCGATGGAGTTCGTGGTGATGGTGTTGCAGCAATACTTCAAGCGTGATCTGGAAACGGCCACGCAGATCATGCTCAAGATCCACCACGAAGGCCGCGCAGTCTGTGGGGTGTATACCCGCGACGTGGCTGCCACGAAAGTCGAACTCGTCCTCGCCGCGGCGCATCGCGCCGGGCATCCGCTGCAGTGCATTATGGAGGCCGCATGATTGCGCAAGAACTGGAAGTCAGCCTGCACATGGCATTCGTGGAGGCACGCCAGCAGCGCCACGAGTTCATCACGGTGGAGCACCTGCTGCTCGCGCTGCTCGACAACCCCTCGGCAGCCGAGGTGCTCAAGGCCTGCGCGGCCAACATTGACGACCTGCGCAAGAGCCTGACCACCTTCATCAAGGAAAACACCCCCACCGTCGGTGGCACCGAGGAAGTGGACACCCAGCCCACACTGGGGTTCCAGCGTGTGATCCAGCGCGCGATCATGCACGTGCAATCCACCGGCTCGGGCAAGAAGGAAGTCACCGGTGCCAACGTGCTGGTGGCCATCTTCGGCGAGAAGGATTCCCATGCCGTCTACTACCTGCATCAGCAGGGTGTGACGCGACTGGACGTCGTCAACTACATCGCCCACGGCATCAAGAAGTCCGAGCCGCCGGAACCGTCCAAGTCCAACGAAAGCAGCCCCGAAGGCGAAAAGGAAGAGGCCGCAGACACCAAGGGTTCGCCGCTGGACCAGTTCACCCAGAACCTGAACCAGCAGGCCAAGGACGGCAAGATCGACCCGCTCATCGGCCGCGAGGCGGAAGTCGAGCGCGTGATCCAGGTGCTGTGCCGCCGCCGAAAGAACAATCCGCTTCTGGTGGGCGAGGCTGGCGTTGGCAAGACCGCCATAGCGGAGGGTCTGGCTTGGCGGATCACGCAGGGCGAAGTGCCCGAAGTGCTGGCCGAATCGACGGTATACGCGCTCGACATGGGTGCGCTGCTGGCGGGCACCAAGTACCGCGGTGACTTCGAGCAACGTCTCAAGGGTGTGCTCAAGCAACTCAAGGATCAGCCGCACGCGATCCTGTTCGTCGACGAGATCCACACCCTCATCGGCGCAGGCGCCGCCTCCGGCGGGACGCTCGATGCGAGCAACCTCCTCAAACCCGCGTTATCCACCGGTGCCATGAAGTGCATAGGCGCCACGACATTCACCGAATACCGCGGCATCTTCGAAAAGGATGCAGCGCTGTCGCGGCGGTTCCAGAAGATCGATGTGGTCGAGCCGTCGGTCGAGCAGACGATCGAGATTCTCAAGGGATTGAAGTCGCGCTTCGAGGACCACCACAACGTGAAGTACGCGCTGGGGGCGTTGCAGGCTGCGGCCGAGTTGTCGGCCAAGTACATCAATGACCGGCACCTTCCAGACAAGGCCATCGACGTGATCGACGAGGCCGGTGCGGCGCAGCGCATCCTGCCCAAGAGCAAGCAGAAGAAGACCATCACGCGCAATGAGGTCGAGGACATCGTCGCCAAGATCGCCCGGATCCCACCGGCATCGGTATCAAGTGACGACCGCAGCAAGCTCAAGACGCTGGACCGCGACCTGAAGAGCGTGGTGTTCGGACAGGATCCCGCAATCGATGCATTGGCGGCGGCCATCAAGATGGCCCGGTCGGGTCTGGGCCGCGCCGACAAGCCCATCGGGTCGTTCCTGTTCAGCGGTCCCACCGGTGTGGGCAAGACGGAGGTGGCCAAGCAACTGGCCTACATCCTGGGTATCGACCTGATCCGCTTCGACATGTCCGAGTACATGGAGCGCCATGCGGTCAGCCGCCTCATTGGCGCGCCTCCGGGCTACGTGGGCTTCGACCAGGGCGGCCTGCTCACCGAGGCGGTGACCAAGAAGCCGCACTGTGTGCTGCTGCTCGACGAGATCGAGAAGGCCCACCCGGACGTCTATAACGTGCTGCTGCAGGTGATGGACCACGGCGCACTGACCGACAACAACGGGCGCAAGGCCGACTTCCGCAACGTCATCATCATCATGACGACAAACGCGGGAGCCGAGACCATGAACAAGTCGACCATCGGTTTCACCACGCAGCGCGAGGCCGGTGACGAGCTGGCCGACATCAAGCGCATGTTCACGCCCGAGTTCCGCAACCGGCTCGATGCCCATGTGAGCTTCAAGGCGCTCGACGAGGACATCATCCTGCGCGTGGTCGACAAGTTCCTCCTTCAGCTCGAGAGCCAACTCGGCGAGAAGAAAGTGGAAGTCACTTTCACCGACTCGCTGCGCAAGCACCTGGCGAAGAAGGGTTTCGATCCGCTGATGGGTGCGAGGCCGATGCAACGCCTGATCCAGGACACGATCCGACGCGCACTCGCCGACGAGTTGCTTTTCGGCCGTCTGGTCGATGGTGGGCGGCTTACGGTGGACGTGGACAGCGCGGGAGACGTGCAACTCGACATCCAACCGCCGCGCAAGAGCGACAAGCCGCGCACCGAGCCAACGCCGGCCTGATATCTCATGCCCAGCGCGCCGCGCAGGTTTCAGCCTGTCGCGGCGGGGTCTTGCCTGAAGTAGCCCGTGAACATCGCGTACAGCCGCGGGTGAGCCGAGCGCATGGCCTCGGCCGACACGAAGAACGCTTCGACCGCAACCGCAAAGAACTCGTCGATGCCTTCGGCACCGTAGGGGTCGAGCAGCACTTCTGCACCGCGGTCTACTGCGCGGCAGAAGCGTTCGAACTCATCGTCGATGCACTCGACCCATGCTGCGTGCGCAGCCGCGTCGGCCAATGGTGGCACGCCGTCAGCCTCGCCGTCGTTCATGTCGAGCACATGCGCGAACTCGTGGATCACCACGTTGTACGCCCACTCGGCACTGGTGCCGGCGTCGTGCACATCGGGCCAGGAGAGCATCACTGGCCCCCCCTCCATCGCCTCGCCAGAGAGCACTTCGTCGTATGTGTGAACCACGCCGTCGTCATCGACGACCTCGCGCCGTGCGACGGCCTCGTCCGGGTGAACGACGATGCCGACAAACCCGCTGTAGGGTCCAAGGCCAAAGTTCAGGACCGGCAGGCACGCCTGTGCCGCAATGCACACGGCCATCGAGTCGTCCACTTCCAGCCCGTGAGCCCCGGTGAACTCCTTCTGGTCCAGGAACAGACTGCACAGCCGGCGCAACTCGGACAGGTCGCTCGACGAGCGACGTGCCAGGAAGGGCAGGCGTGCCAGCGTCAGCGCCCACAGGTCATCGGGAATCGCGCGGCGCCGCAGTGCGCGTGCCTCGCGGCGCTGTCGCCATGCGCGCAACCAAGCGTTCATGCCGCCAGCAGATCCACGACTTCGCAGCCTCCTGCCGTGATCCGCAGCATGCTGGCTCGGGCGGGGGCGTGGTCGCAGTCCCAGTCGCCCAGGACCCGACGCTGCATTCCGTCGCCCAGGTCATGCAGGCCAGGGCGATGCGTGTGACCGTGGATCAGTGTGGTGGCCCGGCACGCAGTGAGCAACTCGCGCGCGGCATCGCGGTCAACGTCGAACCATGGCGCTTGCGCATCGGCCGCGCGACGGGTCTGGTGGGCCATGCTGGCGTCGCGCATGACCCCCGCCTGTGACCGGCGCTCAGGCAAGGGCAGGACGAGGAACTGCCGCTGCCATGCCGCCGATCGCACCTGCCGGCGAAAGACCTGGTATTCAACGTCGTCGAGGCACAGCGCATCGCCGTGGCTGAGCGCGTAGCGGTGCCCATGCGCCACCAACACGGTGGGGTCAGTCAGGCGGCGCACGCTGCATTCGGCCAAGAGCTCATCGCCCACCAGGAAATCTCGGTTGCCCGGCATGAACCACAGCTCGCGGGATTTGGCGGCCTCGCGCAGCACGTGCGCGCAGCGTTGCTCGAAGACGCCATCGCGTGCGTCGTCGCCCACCCATACCTCGAACAGATCGCCAAGGATCAGTACAGCTTGAGCAGGTGTACTGAGCAAGTGCCTGGCCCAAGCATCGAACGTGGCAGGCGCGGCTTCTTGCAGGTGCACGTCCGACAGCACGTCGATGCAAGCCCAGGCGGCTGCGGCTTGAATGACGGGCGGAGGCTCGGCCCCGCACAGGCCGGGCGTCATCGGCGGCCGAGCCTCAGGCCAGTTCCACTGCCTTGATGATGAGCACGTCCTCTTGTGGCACGTCGTCGTGGAAGCCCTTGCGTCCAGTGCTCACCTTCTCGATGGCATCGACGACTTCGGTGCCGGTGGTCACCCGTCCGAAAACCGCATAGCCCCAACCTTGCGGTGACTCCGACTTGAAGTTGAGGAATTCATTGTCGACCGTGTTGATGAAGAACTGCGCGGTGGCGGAATGCGGGGCGTTGGTGCGGGCCATGGCCAGCGTGTACTTCAGGTTCTTCAAGCCGTTTCCGGCCTCGTTGGCGATGGGCTCGCGCGTGGGCTTTTGCTGCATGCCCGGGGCAAAGCCGCCGCCCTGAATCATGAAGCCTTTGATCACGCGGTGGAACACCGTGCCGTCAAAGTGGCCGCTTCGCACATAGGCCAGGAAGTTTTCGACGCTGGCCGGAGCCTTGGCGTCGTCGAGCTCGATGCGGATCGTGCCCAGGCTGGTGGTCATCTCGACGGACTTGGTCATCTCACTTCTCCAGGGTGGCTTTCTTTATCACGACGGGCTGCACGGGCACGTCGCCCATGCCATCCTTGGGGCCGGTCGCGACGGCCTTGATACGGTCGACGACGTCCATGCCCTCGACGACCTTGCCGAACACCGCGTAGCCGTGGCCGTCGCGCGAATTGGGCTGGTCGAGGAACGCGTTGTCCTTGACGTTGATGTAGAACTGCGCGCGCGCCGAATCGGGCACCATGGTGCGGGCCATCGCCAGGCTGCCTCGCACATTGGCCAGTCCGTTGCGGCTCTCCAGCGGGATCGCCGGGCGGGACGTGGCGCGCTCTTTCATGTCGGGCGTGTAGCCGCCCCCCTGGATCATGAAGTTGTCGATCACCCGGTGGAAGATGGTGCCGTCGTAGTGGCCGGCCTTCACATACTGGGTGAAGTTGTCGACAGTCTTGGGAGCCTTCTCGGCGTCGAGTTGCAGAACGATGTCGCCCATGCTGGTGGCCAGGCGCACCTTCTGCGCCAGGGCCGGGGCGGCAGTCACGGCTCCCATGATCAGGAACAGGGCCAATCGGGTGGCGGTTCGAATCATCTCGTTCTCCGTTGGGTTCGATGGTGGCGGGAACTCACTGCCCGATCACTTCACGTGTCAGGCGCAGCTTTCGCGTCAGTGTGTCGGCTGCACCTGCAGCGGCGCCGGCCTGGGCGTAGGCGCGCGCGGCCAGCCGGATGTGGACATCGCCGAGGTTCTCAAGGGCCACGAGGTAGCGTTGATCGATTCGCAGAGCGCGCTCGAGCAAGTCGCGGGCTCTGTCGATCTCCCCGCGTGCGGCGTACAACACGGCGAGGTTGTTGTAGGGTTCCGGCAGGTCGGGATGGTCCTGCGTGAGCTGCTCGAGCGCGGCTGCGGCTTCGGCGTTGCGGTCCGACTCGGCCAGCAGCACGGCTCTCAGGAAGCGCAACCGCGGTTGGTCGGGCGTGCGGGCGATGGCGGTCTCGAGGCGCTGCATGGCCTGGGCCGGCTCGCCGCCACGGAACTGTCGTTCGATCTCGCGTGCGAGGTCGCCCTGAGCGGCTGGTGCCGTGCTCAGGCAGGCCAGGCACAGGACGGCCAGCGCTATCCTGCATGACGATGGGCTGGGCGGGCGCACGTGGGGAACAAGGGGGGAAATGCGAGGGGGCGCCAGACGGGCGCGCCGCTATACTGATTCCATTGTATCGACCCGCATGGCCCGGTATCGGCTGGCGGCTCCAGTGCCACTCCGTCACCGGGGTGGCAGCAACCTGAATCCCCGCTTTTCGCAACGCGCGCCCGCCAGCACATCAGCCAGCGGTGCCAGTCGCGTTGGTGTCCGTGCTTCGCATCGATGAGCCTCCGCATCCACAACTCCCTCACCCGTCAACTGGAACCATTCCAGCCCATCGAGGCTGGTCATGTGCGCATGTACGTTTGCGGCATGACCATCTACGACCTGTGCCACATGGGGCACGCGCGCATGATGATGGCGTTCGACGTCGTCTATCGTTGGTTGCAGGCCAGTGGCTACCGCGTCACCTATGTTCGCAACATCACCGACATCGATGACAAGATCATCCGCCGCGCTGTCGAGCGCGGCATGCCCATTCGAGCGCTGACCGACGAGATGATCGCTGCCATGCGCCAGGACATCGGTGCCATTGGGATCGCCACGCCCACTCACGAACCCAGGGCCACCGACTATGTGCCGCAGATGCTGTCGTTGATCGGCGCACTCGAGTCCCGCGGACTGGCCTACCGGTCAATCAATGGCGATGTGAACTTCGCGGTGCGCAAGTTCCCCGGGTACGGCAAGCTGTCGGGCAAGTCGCTCGACGAATTGCGTGCGGGCGAGCGCGTGGCCGTCAACGACGGCCGCAAGGACGACCCGCTGGACTTCGTACTGTGGAAGGCGGCCAAGGCCGACGAACCCGACGATGCGAAGTACGCCGGACCCTACGGCACGGGCCGGCCGGGCTGGCACATCGAGTGCTCGGCTATGAGTTGCGCCCTCCTGGGTGAGCACTTCGACATCCACGGCGGGGGCATGGACCTTCAGTTCCCTCACCACGAGAACGAAATCGCCCAGAGCGAGGGCGCGACGGGGCGGCCGTTCGTCAACTACTGGTTGCACAACGGCTTTCTCAATGTCGACAACGAGAAGATGTCCAAGTCGGTGGGCAACTTCTTCACCATCCGCGACGTGTTGAAGCGCTTCGATGGCGAGACGCTGCGTTTCTTCATGCTGCGCACGCACTACCGCAGTCCGTTCAACTTCAGCGACGTGCATCTCGAGGATGCGCGGGCCGCGCTGCGGCGTCTGTATACCGCGCTTGACGCCGTGGCCCTGGGCCCGGCGCAGGGCGCGGTTCCCGACTGGAACCAGCCCCAGGCGGCTGCGTTTCGTGCCGCAATGGACGACGACTTCAACACCCCGGCCGCACTGGCGGTGCTCTTCGAAGTGGCGACCGAGGTCAACCGGTCACGCTCCTCGGAATCGGCCTCGTTGCTGCGCGCGCTCGGCTGCACGCTCGGCATCCTGCAGCAGGTGCCGCGCGCGTTCCTCCAGGCTGGTGCTGGTCCCGACGAAGCGGGCATTCAGGCATTGATCGATGCACGTGCCGCGGCGAAGGCTGCGCGCGACTTCGCCGAGGCCGACCGCATCAGGCGCGAACTGGCCGACCAGGGCATCGAGCTGAAGGATACGCCCCAGGGCACGACCTGGGTGCGCGCCTGACCATGCCGCGTTCAGCTGCAGCGGGCGTCACGCCCGAGTACTGGGACGACGCTTGTCGTCACTTGTCGCGGCGTGACCGCGTCATGAAGAAGCTCATCCCGAAGTTCGGTGAGGCCCGCCTGCAGAGCCGCGGCGACGCTTTCACGACCTTGGCGCGCTCGATCGTCGGCCAGCAGATTTCGGTCAAGGCCGCGCAATCGGTCTGGGACCGGTTTGCCCAGGCGGTGGGTGGGCCGTCGCACCGGCTCGATCCGTCGGCGGTACTCGTGCTGGACACACCCGCACTGCGCGCCGCCGGCCTGTCGGCTCGTAAGGCCGAGTACCTGGGCGACCTGGCGCGGCACTTCGATGCCGGTACCGTGCATGTGCGCCAATGGCAACAGATGGACGACGAGGCCATCATCGACGAACTGGTTGCCATCCGAGGCATCGGCAGGTGGACGGCGGAGATGTTCCTCATCTTCCACCTGATGCGACCGGATGTGCTGCCGCTCGACGACCTGGGCCTGGTCAAGGGCATCAGCGTGAACTACTTCAGTGGTGAACCCGTTTCGCGAGCCGAGGTGCGCGAGATCGGTGACGCCTGGGCGCCGTTTCGCTCGGTTGCCACATGGTACATTTGGCGCAGCCTCGACCCGCTGCCGGTGGAGTATTGATCCGGATGAGCAAGAAACACTTTCTCGATTTCGAGCAGCCCCTGGCCGAACTCGAAACCAAGATCGAAGAACTGCGGTTCGTCCAGAACGAGTCCGCGGTCGACATCTCCGAAGAGATCGATCGGCTCGACAAAAAGAGCCAGCAACTCGCCAAGGACATCTACGCCAACCTGTCGCCCTGGCAGGTGACGCAGATCGCCCGGCATCCGCAGCGTCCCTATACGCTCGACTACGTCGGCGAGATCTTCACCGACTTCCAGGAACTGCACGGCGATCGCGCCTTCGCCGACGATGCATCCATCGTGGGCGGCCTCGCCCGATTCAACGGGCAGGCCTGCATGGTCCTCGGCCACCAGAAGGGACGCGACACCAAGGAGCGCGCCATGCGCAACTTCGGCATGTCACGCCCCGAGGGCTATCGCAAGGCCCTGCGCCTGATGAAGCTGGCCGAAAAGTTCGGCCTGCCGGTCTTCACCTTCGTCGACACGCCAGGCGCCTACCCTGGAATTGGAGCGGAAGAGCGCGGTCAGTCCGAAGCCATCGGCCGCAACATTTTCGAGATGTGCCAGCTCGAGGTGCCGATCATCACGACCATCATCGGCGAGGGCGGCTCGGGCGGGGCGTTGGCCATCAGCGTGGCCGACCAAGTCTTGATGCTGCAGTTTTCGGTGTACTCGGTGATTTCGCCCGAAGGCTGCGCGTCGATTCTGTGGAAGACCTCCGATCGCGCCAGCGATGCGGCCGAGGCGCTGGGCATCACTGCCCATCGCCTGAAGGCACTGGGTCTGATCGACAAGGTGGTGTCCGAGCCCGTGGGTGGCGCCCATCGTGACACGCGGTACATGGCCTCGCAGCTCAAACGCGCGCTGGTCGATGCCCTGCGGCAGGTTGCCGACCTGTCGACCAAGGATTTGCTGCAGCGCCGTTACGAGCGCCTGCAGTCGTACGGCCGTTACGCCGACACCAAGGATCGTTGAACGCTTCAGCCGCGCCGAACCAGTCCGGCCGCACTGTGGCCGTGGCCTTCAGCGGGGGGCGCGATTCGCTGGCACTGCTGCATGCAACCACGCGAGCGGCCGTGCACTTGGGTGTCGAGGTCGTGGCGCTGCACGTCCATCATGGGTTGATGCCCGATGCAGACGCGTGGCTGCAACGCGCACGATCGTTGTGTCAGCGCTGGCGGCGGGCCGGCTGGCCGCTGCACCTGCGGGTGCGACGGCTGATGTCGGCGCCTGCGGCCGGCCAGAGTGTGGAAGCGTGGGCGCGTGCCGAGCGATACGCCGCATTGGCCGAGATGGCCCGTGAGTCGGGCGCCAGTGTCGTCTTGTTGGCCCATCATCGCCGGGACCAGGCCGAAACCGTGCTGCTGCAGGCCCTGCGCGGCGCGGGTCCGAGGGGTCTGGCGGCGATGCCTCGCTGCGTGGTGCGCGACGGCGTGACCTGGGCACGACCGTGGCTGACCCAACCCCGCGAAGCCATCGAGGCCTACACGAGGCGGCACCGGCTGCGGCCTGCCGAAGACCCGTCGAACCGCGACCCTCGCTATGCGCGCAGTCGGCTGCGGCAGACGGTATGGCCCGCGCTGGCGGCTGCCTTTTGCGATGCCGAACAGGCGCTGGCCGCGGTGGCCGAACGGGCGCAGGAGTCGGACGCGGCGCTGCGCGAGTGGGTTGCGGTCGATCTTGCGAGGTGCCAGGACGGCTCCGAACTTCGCCGCGATCGCTGGCTCGAGCTGAGCCAGGCACGCCGCGTTCTGGTGCTGCGCGGCTGGCTTGGCATGCAGTCCCGCTCGGGCGCTTCGCACGCGCTGGTGAGGCGGTTGATGGACGAGTGGCCCGTGTCCACCAGCGCGCGCTGGCCATCGCCCGGCGGTGGCGAAGTGCGCGCCTGGCGCCAGCGCCTGTGGTGGGTGGACACGAATGCCGGGCCCGGCGCACCAGGAGGGGCCACGCCCATGCGCGAGGTCCGGGAAACCCTGCCCGCGTGTCTCGACCTGCGCAATCCGGGTCTGTATCCACTGCCGTCGCTGCATGGCGCGATCGAGGTGCGCGCAGCGCGCACGGGCGGGGTGGCGCCGTCGCAACTGGTCGCCGCTCGAATCTGCGCACGCGTTGGCGGCGAGCAATTCCAGCGCGGTGCGCGCACCGTGCCGCGCAGCCTGAAGAAGGCCTACCAGGAAGCCGGAGTACCCGCGCACGACCGCACCGGACCGCTGGTCTGGGACGGTGGCCGGCTGCTGTTCGTCTCCGGCCTGGGGCTGGATGCACGGGCGGTCGCGGCAGTGCCTGGTGGTGCGCGACGCGTGCTGCGCTGGATTGCGGATCCAGCCTGACGGGTGGCCGCGTGCTGCGGCGCAACAGCTAAAATGCAAAGTTTCGCGCACCGGGGCCGCGCGACCGTCGAGCTCCGCTTCCCCTTCCTCACATGGCACTGATCGTTCACAAGTATGGCGGCACGTCGATGGGCTCGAGCGAGCGCATCCGCAACGTCGCCAAGCGCGTGGCCAAATGGGCGCGCGCAGGCCATCAGATGGTGGTCGTTCCCTCCGCGATGAGCGGCGAGACCAACCGCTTGCTGGCGCTGGCCAAGGAGGTGTCGCCGGCCGCCATCGACGCGGCGGCGATGCGTGAACTGGACATGATCGCAGCCACCGGCGAGCAGGTCTCCGTGGGCCTGCTGGCGCTTGCGCTGCAGGCCGAAGGCATGCAGGCCATCAGCTACACCGGCTGGCAGGTGCCGGTGAAGACCGACTCGGCATACACCAAGGCGCGCATCGAGAGCATCGACGACGCCCGCGTGCGTGCCGATCTCGCCGCCAGCAAGGTGGTGATCATCACCGGCTTCCAGGGCATCGACGACGAAGGTTCGATCACCACGCTGGGTCGTGGCGGCTCGGATACTTCTGCCGTAGCGGTAGCCGCTGCCCTGCGGGCTGACGAGTGCCTCATCTACACGGATGTCGACGGCGTCTACACCACCGACCCACGGGTGGTGCCGGAGGCGCGGCGGCTGCACACCATCAGCTTCGAGGAGATGCTGGAGATGGCGAGCCTGGGCTCGAAGGTGCTGCAGATCCGTTCCGTCGAGTTCGCAGGAAAGTACCGCGTGCCGCTGCGTGTGCTGTCGAGCTTCACGCCCTGGGACATCGCCATCGACGATGAAGCCAAGTCGGGCACCCTGATCACCTTTGAGGAAGACGAAAAGATGGAAAAAGCCGTCGTCTCGGGCATCGCGTTCAACCGCGACGAAGCCAAGTTCACCGTCGTCGGCGTGCCCGACAAGCCTGGCATCGCCTACCAGATCCTGGGTACCGTGGCCGAGGCCAACATCGATGTCGACGTGATCGTGCAGAACGTGTCGCACGACGGCCGCACCGACTTTTCCTTCACGGTGCACCGCAACGACTACCAGCGCACGCTCGATCTCCTGAAGAACACGATCATGCCCGCCACAGGCGCGCTGCAGGTGTCGAGCGACCCGAAGATCTGCAAGGTCTCCATCGTCGGCATAGGCATGAAGAGCCATGTCGGGGTTGCGGCCAAGATGTTCCGCACGCTGTCGGAAGAGGGCATCAACATCCAGATGATCACCACCAGCGAGATCAAGACCTCGGTGGTGATCGACGAGAAGTACATGGAACTCGCCGTGCGGGCGTTGCATCGCTCGTTCGAGCTCGACGCGACCGACGAACAGACCGCCTGAGGGCACAAGTGGCCTGGACGCGCATGCCGACGCTGCTAGAATGCGCGTTCGCCCAGGAGTCGTGACCGAGTGGCCGAAGGTGCTCCCCTGCTAAGGGAGTATGTGGGCAAAACCTGCATCGAGGGTTCGAATCCCTCCGACTCCGCCAGCACCAGCCCCGCATCGACGGGGCTTTTTCATGCCGGGATGCCGGTATGCCACGCGAGGCGCCGATGAACCTCAAGCAGCTCGAGTATTTCGTCCACGTGGCCGAGCTCGGCAGCTTCAGCAAGGCCTCGCTGGTGCTCGATATCGCGCAGCCGGCCCTGAGCCGTCAGGTGCGCGCCCTGGAGACCGATTTGCGCGAGACGCTCCTGCTTCGCAATGGGCGCGGCGTCACCCTCACGGAAGCTGGGCAACGCCTGTTCGAGCACGGCACTGCCATCCTGCAGTCGGTGGCCCAGGCCCGCGATGACATGGCCCGCTCGCGCGACCTGCCCACCGGTCGCATCGCCATCGGAGTGCCCCCCACTGTGGGCCGGCAACTCACGCGGCCGCTGGTCGAAGGGTTCAAGCGCCGGCTGCCCGGGGCTCGACTGGCGATCGTGGAGGGCCTGTCTGCTCACATTGCCGAGTGGATCCTGACCGGTCGAGTCGACATCGGCCTGCTCTACAACCCCGAGCCGCAACCTGGGCTGGAAGTGGTGCCGCTCTGGCACGAACGGTTGTGCCTGGTCGGACCGGCCGGTGCCGCGGCGCGTGCTGCCGTGCCTTTCGCAGCGCTTGCCCGCATGCCGCTGGTGATGCCCGAGCGCTCGCATGTGTTCCGCAGGCTGGTCGAGGCCCAGGCCGCGCTGCAGGGTGTGCGGCTGGAGGTGGCGTGGGAGGTTTCCAGCGTGGCATCGATCATCGACCTGGTCTGTGCGGGCCATGGCCACGCCGTGCTCACCTCGAGTGCGGTCGCCGCATGTGGGCGCGCCGACGAACTGCTGGCGCAGCCCCTGGATGAAACGGCCTTGGCCGCCGTGCTGTGCCTGGCCACGTCGACGCACAAGCGCCCAGGGCCGCTGATGCGGCACGCCTCCAAGCTGCTCACCGACCTCGTGCGCAGCCTGCCGCAGGGGAACGCGGCAAACTCGTTGCCCGGCTGAGCACCACCGCTGCGGCACCCGATCGCTGGCCGAGGCGGGCAGCACCGGGACGCCGTGCGATGGTATGCCGTTTTGCCATAGCTGGTATCTGACCCACATGCTTGCGCGGCATGGCGAGGTGACCAGAATGGCCCCATGGTGAGGTTGACAGGAATTTCGTCGATGGCGACGCGCCAGGTGCTGACCGAACTGGCGCCTGCATGCGCGGCTGCGGTCGGCGTTCAGATGGCGATCGAGTCCGTCGGAGGCGTGGATGCTGCCCGACGCGTCCTAGCCGGGGAAGCGTTCGATCTGGTCATGTTGGCACAGGATGCGCTTCAGACGTTGGCCGACGCAGGACATCTGGCCGGTGGCACGCTGCGGGCCCTCATGCGCTCGCCAATGGCAGTGGCTGTGCGTCTAGGCGTCGCGCCACCGGACGTCCGGACCGAGGACTCGTTGGCCGCCGCTACGCGGGCCGCCGCCCGAGTCGGCTACTCGACGGGGCCCAGTGGTGCGCATGTGCTGCGCTTGGTCGAACGCTGGTGCCCGGCGGGCGGTGCACGCCCGCAGTTGGTGCAGGCGCCGCCTGGCGTGCCCGTAGCGGAGCTGCTCGCGCGTGGCGACGTGGACCTGGGGTTCCAGCAACTACCGGAGCTCGTGGATCATCCCAACGTCGTGGTCGCAGGCACCTTGCCGACCCCGGTCGACCTGGTCACCACGTTTGCCGGAGCCGTGGGTGCGCGGTCACGCCATCCGGAGCTCGCGGCCCAAGCACTGTCCTGGCTGGCCTCGCCCGCGGCCGATGACACGCGACAAAGGTTCGGCATGCTTGCCCCCGAAACCCCTGCGACCTGATTTCCCGATACCCGGAGCGACACCTGATGATCATCGACGTTCACGGCCACTACACCACCGCACCCAAGGCGCTGGAGGAGTGGCGCAACCGCCAGGTGGCGGCCTACGGCAGTGGCGCGCCAGCGGCCAATCCCACCGAGCTGCGCATCAGCGACGACGAGTTGCGCGAGTCCATTGAGACCAACCAGCTGGCCAAGATGCGCGAGCGTGGCAGCGATCTCACCATCTTCAGCCCGCGTGCCAGCTTCATGGCGCATCACATCGGGGACTTCGCGGTTTCTTCGGCATGGGCCGGCATCTGCAACGAGCTCATCCACCGGGTCTGCCAGCTCTTCCCCGATCACTTCATCGGTGCTGCGATGCTGCCGCAGTCGCCGGGCGTCGATCCGCGCACCTGCGTGACGGAGCTCGAGCGCTGCGTGCGTGAGTTCGGGTTCGTCGGCATCAATCTCAACCCCGACCCATCGGGAGGCCACTGGACCAGCCCGCCGCTGTCGGATCGCCAGTGGTACCCCATCTACGAGAAGATGTGCGAACTGGACATCCCCGCGATGATCCATGTCTCAACCAGCTGCAATGCGTGTTTCCACACCACGGGCGCGCATTACCTGAATGCCGACACCACGGCCTTCATGCAGTGCCTTACGTCCGACCTGTTCAAGGACTTCCCGACATTGCGCTTTCTGATTCCGCATGGCGGCGGCGCCGTGCCCTACCACTGGGGCCGATTCCGCGGCCTGGCGCAGGAGTTGAAGAAGCCGTTGCTAACCGAGCACTTGCTGAACAACATCTATTTCGATACCTGCGTCTACCACCAGCCGGGCATCGACTTGCTGACGCGCGTGATCCCCGTGCGCAACATTCTGTTCGCCAGCGAGATGATCGGTGCCGTGCGCGGCATCGACCCTGAGACCGGGCACCATTACGACGACACCCGCCGCTACATCGACTCGTCGACACAGCTCGATGCTGGGCAGAAGGCCATGATCTTCGAAGGCAATGCGCGGCGCATTTTTCCGCGGCTCGACGCCGCCTTGAAGTCACGGGGGAGGTGAGACATGTACGAACTGGGTGTGGTGTATCGCCATGTCGACCGCGCCGACAGCGCCACGGCGGGTGCCCTCGGGCGTTTCGGCAGCGCGACCGTGCACGAGGCCATGGGCCGCGTGGGTTTGCTCAAGCCGTGCATGCGGCCGATCTATGCTGGCGCGCAGGTGTCGGGCACGGCCGTGACCGTGCTGCTGCACCCTGGCGACAACTGGATGATGCATGTGGTGGCCGAGCAGATCCGGCCCGGCGATGTTGTCGTCGCGGCAATCACGGCCGAATGCAGCGACGGCTACTTCGGTGACTTGCTCGCCACGTCGTTCCAGGCACGCGGTGCACGGGCGCTGGTGATCGACGCCGGTGTGCGAGACGTACGCACGCTCACCGAGATGCGCTTTCCGGTCTGGAGCAAGGCGATCAGCGCCAAGGGCACGATCAAAGCCACGCTGGGTTCGGTGAATGTACCGGTGGTGTGCGCGGGCGCCTGGGTGCAACCGGGCGATGTGATCGTGGCCGACGACGATGGCGTGGTGTGCGTGCCGCGTGAGCGCGCCACCGCCACGTTGCAGGCCGCGACCAAGCGCGAAGCGCTCGAGGGCGACAAGCGCGCGCGCCTGGCTGCGGGCGAGCTGGGTCTGGACATGTACCGCATGCGCGAGCCGCTGGCCGCGGCGGGATTGAAGTACATCGACTGAGATGATGCCCCACACGCGCGCTCGTGCCCGCCGCCTCCAAAATGGGCGTCACTGATATGCACATCACTCTGATCGGCTACGGAGAGGTGGGGCGCATCCTGGCCGAGGATCTCGCGGCTCAGGGGCACGCGCTGTCAGCTTGCGATCGTCTGGCTGGGTCGTCAGCTGGTGTTTCGATGCGCGGGCATGCGCAGAGGCTGGGTGTGCGACTGGGCGAGGACCATGCCGCTGCGGTTCGAGGTGCCGAGTTGGTGATCAGCGCCGTCACTGCCAGCCAGACAGTGCCCGTGGCGCAGTCCAGCGCCGAAGGGCTGTCGACGGGAGCGTTCTTCCTCGACTTCAACTCGGCCTCGCCACTGGCGAAGCAGCAGGCGGCCCGCGCGGTGGACGCACAAGGCGGCCGCTATGTCGAAGGCGCGGTGATGACGTCGGTCCCACCCTACCGCATTCGCGTGCCACTGCTGCTGGGTGGGCCGAACGCGCGCGCCCTCGAGCCGGTGCTGGCTGGACTGGGCTTTGCCGCACGGGTGGCCGACGAGCGGCTGGGTGTGGCATCTGCAACCAAGATGTGTCGCAGCGTGATGATCAAGGGCCTGGAGGCGATGGTGATCGAGAGCTTCACAGCGGCCCGTCACTACGGCGTGGAAGACGCGGTGATCGCTTCGTTGAACGAGACCTTTCCCGGTCTCGACTGGGAGCGCCAGGCGGCATACTTCTTCCAGCGGGTGATCGAACATGGCCGTCGGCGCAGCGAAGAGGTGCGCGAGGTGGCCCAGACAGTACGCGAGGCCGGGCTGGAGTCATGGTCGGCCAGCGGAACAGCCGAGCGCCAGGCCTGGATGGCCGACTTGGCCGACGCGCAGGTATTCGGTGTGCGCGGCGCCACAGGCTTTGCGCGCAGCAGTGACTGGCGCACCGAGGCCGACCGGATCCTGGGCCATGTCGGCGGGCCGGGGGCGGCAAGCAAAAGCGACCCGACACCAGTCGACGACCGACCGAAGGCGCGGCCATGAACCTTGAGAAGACACCCGGTTGGCTCGACTGGTATGCGCAGCCCAGCCGCCCGCAGTTCACGCTGCCGGCCGGCAGCGTCGATGCCCATTGCCATGTGTTCGGGCCGGCGGCCGAGTTCCAGTTCGCGCCACAGCGCAAGTACACGCCATGCGACGCGAGCAAGGCCCAGCTGTTTGCGCTGCGCGATCACTTGGGGTTCTCGCGCAACGTCATCGTGCAGGCCACGTGCCATGGTGCGGACAACCGCGCCCTGGTCGATGCCTGTCGTGCGTCGGATGGGCGCGCGCGTGGCGTGGCCACGGTGCGGCGGGACATCGGTGAAGCTGAATTGCAGTCGTTGCACGATGCCGGCGTGCGCGGCGTACGTTTCAACTTCGTGCGACGGTTGGTCGACTTCACGCCGCGCGATGAACTCGTCGAGATCGCCGCGCGCATCGCACCGTTGGGCTGGCATGTGGTGGTGTATTTCGAGGCGCAGGACCTGCCCGAGCTCTGGGACTTCTTTACCGCGCTGCCCACCACGGTGGTGGTCGACCACATGGGCAGACCCGACGTCGGGCTGCCGGTGGACGGGCCCCAGTTCGAGCGATTCGTGGCCATGATGCGCGAGTATCCGAACATCTGGTCCAAGGTGAGTTGCCCCGAGCGGCTGTCGCTCACCGGCCCGCCCGCCCTGGACGGCCAGCGCGAGGCCTACCGCGATGTCGTGCCGTTCGCGCGCAGGCTGGTGGAGACCTTCCCCGATCGGGTGCTCTGGGGCACCGATTGGCCGCATCCGAACCTCAAGGACCACATGCCCGACGACGGCCTGCTGGTCGACTTCATCCCGCACATCGCGGTCACGCCCGAATTTCAGCGCAAGCTGCTGGTGGACAACCCGATGCGCCTGTATTGGCCCGAGGAGCACAGGAACTGAGCATGGCACTGAACAAACCGTACAAGGACATCCCTGGCACGACGATCTTCGATGCCGAGCAGTCCCGCAAGGGGTACTGGCTCAACCAGTTCTGCATGTCGCTGATGAAGGCAGCGAACCGCGAGCGCTTCAAGGCCGACGAGCGCAAATACCTCGACGAGTGGCCCATGACCGAGGAGCAGAAGCTGGCCGTGCTGGCCCGCGATCTGAATCGGTGCATCGCAGCAGGCGGAAACATCTACTTCCTGGCCAAGATCGGCGCGACCGACGGCAAGAGCTTCCAGTACATGGCCGCCAGCATGACCGGCATGACGCAGGACGAGTACGCGGCCATGATGCTGGCCGGAGGTCGCTCGCCCAAGGGCAATCGATACCTGAGCGAACAAGCCGAAGGAGGCGCCTGATGGCCCGCATCACCGCCAGCGTGTATACGTCGCATGTGCCCGCCATCGGGGCAGCGCTCGATCTGGGCAAGGCCGGCGACCCGTATTGGCAGCCGGTCTTCGCCGGCTACGACGCCTCCAAGCAGTGGATGCGCGACCATCGGCCCGACGTCGTCATCCTGGTCTACAACGACCACGCCAACGCATTCAGCCTGGAGCTCATCCCCACGTTCGCCATCGGGTGTGCGGCTGAGTTCCAACCTGCGGACGAAGGCTGGGGGCCGCGGCCGGTGCCGGTGGTGCGCGGGCATCCCGAGCTGGCCGCGCATGTCGCGCAGAGCGTGATCGAGGATGACTTCGACCTCACCATCGCCAACCGGATGGATGTCGACCATGGCCTGACTGTTCCGCTGTCGCTCATGTGCGGCCAGCCCGACGCCTGGCCATTCGCGGTGATACCGCTGGCGGTGAACGTGGTTCAGTATCCGGTGCCCTCGGGGCGGCGCTGCCTGGCGCTGGGCCGGGCTATCCGCAAGGCGGTGGCCAGCTTCGACGGCGACCTCAAGGTGCAGGTGTGGGGCACTGGGGGCATGAGCCACCAGTTGCAGGGGCCGCGAGCGGGACTGATCAATCGGGAGTGGGACAACCGGTTCCTCGACCGCCTGATCACCGATCCGCAGGGCCTGGCGCAGGTGCCACATGTCGAGTACGTGCGCGAGGCCGGCAGCGAGGGCATCGAGCTCGTGATGTGGCTGGCCGCGCGTGGCGCCATGAGCGACCAGGCGCCGGCTGTGGCGCACCGCTTCTACCACGTGCCAGCTTCGAATACGGCCGTGGGTCACCTCATCCTGGAGAACACCTGACATGACCGAACCGATCCACGTGGCACTGGCCGGCGCCGGCGCCTTCGGCATCAAGCACCTGGACGGCATACGCCTGATCGATGGCGTAAAGGTGGTGTCGCTCGTCGGCCGCGAACCGGACAAGACACGCGAGGTGGCGGCTCGTTACGACATTCCGCACTGCACGACCGAGCTGGACGAGGCACTGGCCAGGCCGGGGCTGGATGCGGTGATCCTGTGCACGCCGACGCAGATGCACGCCAGCCAGGCGATCGCCTGCCTGAATGCGGGCAAGCATGTGCAGGTGGAAATTCCGCTGTGCGACGCACTGGCCGACGGGCAAGCGGTGATGCAGGCACAGCAACGGGCCGGCCGGGTGGCCATGTGTGGCCACACGCGGCGCTTCAACCCCAGCCACCAATGGGTTCATCGCCGGGTCGCCGCTGGCGAGTTCGCCATCCAGCAGATGGATGTCCAGACCTACTTCTTCCGCCGCAGCAACATGAACGCGCTGGGCCAGCCGCGCAGCTGGACCGACCACCTGTTGTGGCACCATGCCGCACACACGTTGGACTTGTTCGCCTGGCAGGTCGGCAGCCCCGTCGTTCAGGCCCATGCCCTGCAAGGGCCGATCCACCCCGAGCTGTGCATAGCGATGGACATGTCCATCCAGCTCAAGGCTGCCAATGGTGCGATCTGCACGTTGTCGTTGAGCTTCAACAACGATGGCCCGCTGGGCAGCTTCTTCCGCTATATCGGCGACACGGGCACCTATCTGGCCCGCTATGACGATCTTTTCACCGGCAAGGAAGAGAAGATCGACGTCAGCGGCGTGGCGGTGTCGATGAACGGCATCGAGTTGCAGGATCGAGAGTTCTTCTCGGCCATCCGGGAAGGGCGCGAGCCCAATGGCAGCGTGTCACAGGTGCTGCCGTGTTACGAGGTGCTGCATCGCCTCGAGCAACAGCTGGCCACGGCCTGAGGACACCATGGGTCCTGCAGCCCAAGCGACCCTGCCACGCCGGGTGATCGGGCCGTTTACCGTCGGTGCGTTGGGGCTGGGTTGCATGAACCTCAGCCACGCGTACGGCGCGCCGCCACCGGAGGAAGACGCCGAACGCCTGCTGCATGAGGCGCTCGACACCGGAATCGACTTCTTTGACACCGCCGCGCTCTACGGGTTCGGCGCGAACGAGCAACTGGTCGGGCGCGTGCTGCGCCCGCACCGCCAGCGCGTCCTACTCGCCAGCAAGGGCGGCCTGGCGGGCGAGCCGGGCGAGGGCGGCATGCGGCGCGTCATCGACGGGCGACCGCAGGCGATTGTTCGCCATTGCGACGACAGCCTGAAGCGGCTGGGCACGGATGTCATCGACCTGTATTACCTCCATCGGTGGGACCGCCGCGTTCCCATCGAGGAGTCTGTCGGCGCGATGGCGCGGCTCGTCGAAGCGGGCAAGGTGCGCACGCTGGGGTTGTCCGAGATTTCGGCACCCACGCTCAAGCGTGCGCACTCAGTGCACCCGATAGCGGCCGTGCAGTCAGAGTATTCGCTGTGGACCCGCAACCCCGAGATTGCAGTGCTGCAGGCCTGCCGCGAGATCGGCGCTGCCTTCGTCGCCTTCAGTCCGCTGGGCCGCGGCTTTCTGGCCGGTGGCGTGACCGACGCCGCGACACTGGCCCCCCAGGACATACGGCGAGCGATGCCGCGGTTTACGCCGGACGTGCTGCCGCGCAACCTGCACCTGCTGCAGGCGTTGCAGCACCACGCCACGCGGTTGGGCACCACTGCCGCGCCGTTGGCGCTGGCCTGGCTGCTCGCGCAAGGCGAGCATGTGCTGGCGATTCCCGGTACCACGCGCGTGGATCACTTGCGCGAGAACATGGCTGCCGCGGGTGTCGTGCTGGACCCCGCCGCGCGGGCGTCGCTCGACGCGCTGATGGCGCAGGGTCGCGTGGCAGGCGCCCGCTACTCTGCCGGCACCCAGGCCGAAATCGACACCGAGAAGTACGAGACCGAGTAGGCAGCGCCGACGTAGCGACACGGCAATGCCGTTACGATGACGGCCCTCGACATTGCCACACCGGGAGTCCCGCCGTGCCCTTCAGCCAGAGCAGCCAGATCAGCACCATCGTGGGTTGCGTCGAGGCGCTGCAGCCCCGTTCGGTGCTCGATGTGGGCGTTGGCATGGGGCAATATGGCTTTCTGCTGCGCACCAACCTCGAACACGTGGGGCTGTTTCAGGTCGACGGAACCGAGGGTCGGCAGGCGCCGCGTGAGCGCTGGCAGGTGCGCATCGACGGCATCGAGGGATACGCGGGCTACCTCACGCCCGTACACGAGTGGGCCTACAACCGCGTCACGGTGGGCGATGCGCTGCAGGTGCTGCCCACGATTGCAGGCGGCAGCTATGACTTGGTGATCGCGATCGACATCCTCGAGCACTTCGAGACGCCGCAGGGTCTGATGTTCCTCGAGCAGTGCCGCCGCGTTGCCCGGCGCATGGCCCTGGTGAGTACGCCCAAGCAGTTCTGCGAACAGCATGTGCCGGCCAACCCGTTCGAGGATCACCGCTCGGTGTGGTCATGCGAGGAGCTTGCCGCGCAGGGCTACAAGCGGGTCCTGCCCAACGACGAGAGCTGGATCGCCGTCTGGGAATCGATGGCCTGAGCCGCCCGGCGCCCGATAGGCTAAAGACGCACGGTGCCTTCGTCGGGCACGTTGCTGTACAGCGCAATGACGTCGGTCGCGCGCCGGCGCAGCACCGCCGCCTGGTTCACGTAGCCTTTGTCGGTGATCTCGCCGGCATCGGCGCTCGGTGGCTCCGCCAGCATGCGGATGCGGGTGGGCGTCTGCGAGGTGCCGCCTCCGTCGGCGCGCAGGGCCAGAAGCGCCTGGTGCAGCCTGCGCCCCAACTCATGCGGCGCCAGTTCGCGCGCTGCCGCGCTGGGAAACACCAGCAAGCCCACCTCCTCGCGGTCGTGGCCGGTTACCACCACGTCGGCGGCCAGCGGCGACAACGCTGTAACGGCGCGCAGCCTGAGCGTGCCCACCGACACCCAACTGCCGCTTTGCAGCTTGAAATCCTCGGCTACCCGGCCATCGAATGCCACTCCGGCCTGCGGCCGCTGTGGGTCGACGAACCGGCCGGCATCGCCGATCAGGTAGTAGCCTTCTTCGTCGAAGGCCGCAGCC
>Ga0154020_10002654_pt1 | contig 21780 bp, 17 predicted proteins | sample Klosneuvirus_201_FD_109709 | JGI IMG/M metagenome (GOLD analysis project Ga0154020, IMG submission 109709) | Active sludge microbial communities from wastewater, Klosterneuburg, Austria - Klosneuvirus_20160825_MG | ecosystem: Engineered > WWTP > Aerobic digester > Activated sludge | place... | reverse complement strand
TCGGGTGGGTAGCGTGGATCCGTTGGAGGGGTCGCCGGCGCCTCCTTATTGTACGGAGGCGGCCGCGTGGCGGGCAGTACGGGCAACTGACCGTGAACATTGTCGTCTTCCTCCGGGTTCAGTTTGCAGACGCCGACATCGCAAAAACTCGGCGAGAGACAGTCACTATTGACTGTGCAGAGGTTGGCCGTGCAGAAGCCGGCGCTACAGGTGCTGGTTGGTGCAAAACAGTCGGCGGCGACACTGCAGGCATTGGCGGTGTATTTGGTGCTGATGGGAATCTCTCCTCCCCAATAGACCAATCCGATGTGTCCCCCGGCGTAGCTCGGGTCGGCACGGCCGTTGGCGAGCGTGCGGAACGCGCTCAGGTCGCTGAGCAGGCGCGCGGGATTGAAGCCGGTCGGGGTAAATGCGGCGTCGGACTGATAGTTGCGCCGCGTGTCAAATTCGAGACCAAGTTTGGGATAGGCAATCGGCGCCGTATAGCTGTTGTTTCCCGAATATCCCAGATGCTGTTCTCCCGCGCCGCAGACGCTGACGGTGTTGCGGTCGCCGTCGATGGCGGCGAAGGTGAAGCCGTCGCCGGGGTCGCTGATGTTGAACTTGAAATAGCCGCGAAAGCCGCTTCCCATGGCGCGAACTCCCGGTGTCCATGCGCAGCCGAAAAGTCTGCTGGCGTCATAGCCCTGGTCCGATTCGACGTTCACGCGCCCGAGCGTGACGGTGCGCGTTACGGGATCATATTGCGATAGTTCGGAGCCGACGGGCAGTGCAGATGGCGCAGTCACCATGCTGGCGCCGGCGGGAATGCAGCGGACGATGTCCTGGTGTGCGGTCTGCCCGGAAGCCAGCGATTTGAATTGACCGTGACCGGAGAAAACCAGTCCGCCGCCGCCATCGAAAATCGATACATTGGGACTTTCGAGATAGCTGGACGCCAGGGCTTTCTCGGCAACCGTGACACGCCGCTGACCTGGCTGGCGCTGTCCGGCGAAAACCAGCGTACCGGCGCAACCCGCCGTGGCTGCGTTGTCGACGGTCCCCGAGAAGGCCCCGGACGCAACAAACACCTGATCCTTGTAGTGGCTGAAGTAGCCCTGCGGATCCTTGCTGTCGTCGTAACAGCCGTCACTCGCTATTTTTGCGGCAGTGATGCTGTTGCCCGCCGCGATCTTGTCCTGCACGCAGGCGCTCATGCGGTCTAGCATGGAGTTGATGTCGGTACGGAAACTGGAAGACTTGCGCAGGGCCCCGAACAGGATATCGCTGGTGATCGGCAGGCCCTTGTCGTTGGCCAGCAATTCGCAGCCAGCGCCGGTGCAACCGCCCGGCAGGTAGTTGGCGCCCGATTTGAAAACGGCGCCTTGCAGCGACAAGTCCTTCTTTTGCGCATCGTCCGGATCGTTCGATATGTCGGAGTCTCCGGTAACGCCACTGGCGTTGTTGGTTCCGGCGAGGTAGTTGGTGATGCCGGCAAGGGCCGCTGCGACGGCAGGGTCGAGATAGTTGGCGGCGTTGTAGTTGCCGCCGCACTCACTAACATCCGGGCCGCCCGGGTTGCTGCGATCCTGCCCGGGCAGCGGCGGACCGGGAGAGAAGATGATTGCAACCGGCCGGTCATGGACGGCCAGCGCGCTGGACAATGCGTTTGTGCCGTTGGCCGTGACGATGTCCAACTGCCCGAGGGTGTCCCAGTTCATGGGTGGGAGTACCGGATTCAGCCCCTGAATTCTGCTGTGCAGTGAGGAGACAATCAGCCAGAGGCATTCGCCATGGCCGTCGCGGAGGGGACCGGTGCCCAGCGTGCGCCAGGGGAACCGACCGACCACGGTCGGACCGATATTATTGGCATCGAAGGCGATTCCCGTAAATGTATTGGCGTCGCAACCTTCACCGGGACAACTGACGTTGATGTTCCGGTCGCTTCCGAGGTCGGGCAGCGGCAGGTAGCCATACATGCGATCGAGCCGTCCCTGGCCGGCTTCTTCGTCGCGGTATTTCAAGGCGTAGCCGATCAGCGCTTCGCGCGCCTGCATCAGCGCCGCGTCGGTTTTCGCCTGCCGCCGCGCCTCGATCGCTTCCGGTGTCAGATTGCTGATGAAGAAATACAGCCCGCCCATCGCGAGCAGCGCGATCAGCGCGATCAGCACGAAGCCGCTTTGGCTGGCGCGGCGCGGCAAGGAACTGCGGCGCGGCGTGCGCATGATCCGGTTCAGCGTCCGCCGCTCTTGCCGGGCGTTACGACGCTACCCCCGCCCAGCCTCGTGTTGCGCTCACCCGTGGCCCGGTTAACGGCCTCGCCCACCTTGAGTTGCGCCGGCTTTTCCTCGCCGGGAGCAAGCAGCGCGCTGCCCGGCGAGCCAGGCGATATGACCGCGCTGACACCCGTGCGCGAGGCTTCGCTCTCGGTTTGCGCCTGACGGTTGACCCAGACGGTGGCTTTGCCGCTGGATCGATAGACGACTCCGTCGAGAGTCATGGTGGTGCCCTGCAGGGCTTGCGTTTCCTGGACGTTGAAGGTGCGCTGGCGTTCCAGCGTTGCGCGCCGCTCCGGCGTGAAGAACAGCCGGCCGAGTTCGGGGGTGTCGGCGGCATGGGCGGATGCGAGCGCGGCCATGCCGACCAGCGCCGACATGATGCTGGATGCGAGCCTCATTTGGCTTCCCTCAGCGTGATCCATTCGAGGGTGCAGTCGGCCTTCAACTGGGCGAGGTTGCCGCGACCGGTATTGCCCGGCGCAACACGTTCGATGGCGCAGGAGCGAACTTTGACCAATGCCTGGACGCTGTCGCGCAGATCGGCAAGAAATGTCAGCAGTTCGCCTTCATGCAACAGCTGGAGCTGCAACTGCATCTGGCTCGACATGACCTCGAAACCGCCAGCGGACGCGCCTCCCGGCAGCAGGCTGGAATCCGCCAGTCGCTGCGGCGAGAACTCGTAATCCAGTTTGATGATGCGGCGTGCCGCCTTGATGCGGGCGATGGCTTCGATCCAGTCCAGGCGTTGTTCCGGGCCGATGTAGCCCTGGTCCTTGAGCGCCTGGAAGCGCGAAATCTTGTCGCGCAGTTCCTGCTGCTCCTCGCTCGCCCGCGCCAGCTTGGTTTGCATGTCCCGGCGCGCGGCGGTGGCTTCCTGAAACGCCTTGTCGCTGCTCTTTTTCAACTGCTGGGTGGTCCACACGGAGCCGCCTCCCACCAGGGCCATGATGACCAGGAAGGCTATCGCCCATTGCAGGCGCTTGAAGTCTTTGGTGTCCAGCTTCATGGCGCATTCACTCTATTCGTCACCGTATTTCTCATATTCGGCGCGCCATGCGCAAGGAAAACTTCGGTACATCCGCGAGCTGTGCGTCGCTTTTGTCGCCGGTGCTCTTGAGCGGCTTGTCGGACTCGATGTCAAAGGGCCGGCTGAGTACCCGGACATCCGTCTGGGGATCGCGAAGCCGGGTGGCGAAGCTTTCAATCAGTTCAATCTGGGCCCGCTGATCGGTGACAAGGCCGAGGGGGAGTTGGGCCTGGATGTCAATCACGGTCCAGTTTCCGGTTGCGGCGGCTACCGGCAGGGCGGCGCCAGTCGCCGGCTTTGCACCCCCTGACCCCTTCTGGCCGGCATCGGGGCGCTCGCCTGCCTTCCATGTCAGGCGGGTAAGTTCGATTTTGGGGATATCGTTCAGTGCCAGGCTCAGATGCAACAGCATCGGATCCATCGCCGGGGTGTTCTTCTGCACGGCCTCCAGGCGCCCCATCACGGCGCGCAGGTTGTCGGGGGTGATGCTGATCTTGGGCAGGCCCTCAAGAAGGCTCCGATAGCGCTGGGTGTCGGCAGCCGTAAGGGCCTTGGTGGCGTCTATGGTGTCGTTAAGCTCATAGAGATTGAGGGCTGTTTTGCCGGCAAACATCAGGCAGGCGGACAGCACGATCCATGCCGCACTGGTCAGCGCGAAACGGATCTGCCAGAGTTGGTGGAACCGTCTTTCGGTCGCGGGCGCGAACTGCTGGGCGGGTGTCTTGGTCGCCAGGCAGTGGATGAACAGGTTGTCGGCGTTGCTGTCGACGGGGGTATCCTTGAGCCCCAACTGGCGCGCAGTGGCCGCAAGGTCAATGAATTCAAAATGAAGTTCATTGGTGTTGCGGCAGAGTTCCTGCAATGCCGACACTTGTCCGGGGTGCGCCAGGATCGCCGTGCGCAGGGCGACGCCACGCGGGATCTGGCGCTGCGCGACGAGGTACTGGAATATCTTGGCCGAGTCGTTGGCGCAGGTCCGGCCGATTTCATCGAGGCTGTGGGTGGCCAGTTGCGATAGCCGCGAAAAATGCAGTTTGCCCTGATCGAAGAAGGTCTGACGCACCCCGCCGCGGGTCAGGCTGACGAACAGGACCGGGCCGTTGTCTCCCAACTGATCGGGGCGGCATCCTGCGAGCACCAGTGGCACCGAATAGACGCCGGCAAGTATCGATTCGGCTTCGCGCAGCGTATCCAGCCAGGGGGTGAAAGTCTCGATCCGGGTGAGGGCGGCGAACAACAGTTTTTCGTCACGCCGGCCGGTCGGCGCCCGGCCCAGCGAGATCGCGGCCGAAAGCGGCGTGTTGTAGTAATACTGACTGAGGCGCCGCTGTAGCAGAGCCGTACGATCTCCCCCCTGCACATAGGGGAGGTCTTCCAGTTGGAAACCTTCTTCGGCGATATCTGCCAGAACGTAAAACAGGCTGGAATGGTGTTTCTTCAGATAGGTGGCAAGCGCTTCCAGACCCGCCGGTTCATGACTGAATTCGCCCTCGACTTTGATCCGGCCGGCACTCCAGTGGTGTGCGGTGAGGAAGGGCCCATCGAGAAGAAGAATGCGCTTGGCGGCCATCAGGTTTTCATCTTGGTGATGATGTCGTAGATCGGGCCCAGTACGGCCATCATGATCCAGCCCAGAAGCAGGCCGATTGTCACGGTCATGACCGGTTCGATCATGGACTGTACCTTCTCGATCGACTCGCGTACATCGCGATTGTAAAAATAACTGACATTGGCCAGCGCCGTATCCAGAGCCCCGGTGCTCTCACCCACTCGCAACATTCGCAGCACCAGTGGCGGAAACATTCCGGCATTCTGGAACGCGGCTGTGACGTTTTGTCCTTCGGCAATCAATTCGCCAACCTTTTCCAGGCCTTCCTTTATGACGAGGTTGCCGACCACGTCTTCAGTGGCCTTGATCGAGTCGAGAATCGTGATGCCTGAAGTGTACATCATGGCAAACACCGAAGCGAAGCGGGACAGGATGATCTTGCGCAGGATATCCCCGATATAGGGCAGGCGCAGCTTGACATCGTCAAAGCGGTAGCGGGCCGCCTTGTTGGTGCTGACCAGGAAGGCGGTGACGGCGGCAAGGACGAGAGGCAGGCCGATCACGACATACCAGTAACTGACGAAGAATTCGGAGGTCGCAATCAGTATCCTGGTTTGCGTCGGCAGTTCCTGTCCCATGTTGCGGATGAAGCCGGCCATTTTCGGCACCAGGTAGATCATCATGAACATCGTGATGGCGACCACGACGGTGCCGAGGAAGGCGGGATACATGATCAGCTTCTTGGTGTGGGCAGCGAGTTCGTCCTGCCATTTGAGGGATTCAAGCAGGTTGTTGAGCACTTGCGGCAGGGCGCCGGTCTCCTCGCCGGCGCGGATCAGGCTGACCATCACTTCGTCGAAAGTCTGCGGATGTTCGGCGAGCGCCTGCGAGAGTGTCTTGCCACCCTCGATGCTTTCCACCATGCCGGCGATGATTTCGCGAAAGCGCGGGTTGTCGATGGTGTCACGCAAGTCGGTGAGGCTTTCGATCAGCGACACACCCGCTCTTGCCAGTTGCTCCAGGTGAAAACAGAAGTTGATCAGTTCCTGGCGGGTGATCGTGGCGCGGTTCATCAGGCCGCCCTGCTTCACCGTGTCGCCATTGATGAAGTCGAGCTCCATGCGCTTCAGGCGCATTTCGAGGTCGATCGGGTTGATGGCTTCCAGTCGGCCCGTGACTGTTCTGCCGTTGCTGTTCATCGCCTTGTAGGCATAGAGGGCCATGGTCGGGAAGCGTGTGCGAGTGCGTGCGAGGTTGCGCGGCGCCGCGAAGCGGCTACATCCGCTCCGTCAGGTCGATGACGCGACCCACTTCTTCGATCGAGGTCGAGCCGTCGAGCACGCGCCGCAAACCGTCTTCCGACAGCGGGCGGAAACCCTTTTCCATGGCGAGGTTGCGAATCTCGCGCTGCGGCGCGCGGCGGCTGATGAGATCGTCGAGATCGTTGTCCATGCGCAGCATCTCCATGATGGCGATGCGGCCGCGATAGCCCTGATATTCACAGTGGTCGCAGCCGGCGGCGCGGTACAGAATGGGCGCCGGCTGGCCGCTGACGACCCCCATCAGCTTGCATTCGTGGGCTTCGGCGGGGTAGGGCTTGCGGCAATGCGTACACAGGCGGCGCACCAGGCGCTGGGCGAGAATGCCGATGATGTTGCCGGCCATGATGTCGGGCAGCACGCCGATGTCGAGCAGGCGCGGCACCGCGCCCAGTGCCGAATTGGTGTGCAGGGTTGAATACACCTGATGGCCGGTCATGGCGGCGCGAAAGGCCATCTCGGCCGTATCGGCGTCGCGGATTTCGCCGACCAGGATGATGTCCGGATCCTGGCGCATCATCGAGCGTATGCCGTTGGCAAAATCAAGCTTTGCCGATTCCGCCACCGAGGTCTGGCGGATCATGGCCATCGGATACTCGACCGGATCTTCGAGGGTCATGATGTTCACGCCCTCTTCGTTGATGTGGTTGAGCACCGAGTAGAGCGTGGTGGTCTTGCCGCTGCCGGTGGGGCCGGTGACCAGGATGATGCCTTCCGGGCGCGCCACCATGAGCTTCATCAGCCCCATCTGGTGATCGTCCAATCCCAGCCGGTCGAGCGGCACGATGCCCTTCTGACGGTCGAGGATGCGCAGGACGATGTTTTCGCCGTGGATGGTCGGTTGCGAGGCGACGCGGAAATCGACGGCGTGGCCGCTGATGTTGAGCGATATGCGGCCGTCCTGCGGGGCGCGGGTTTCGGCGATGTTCATGCCGCTGATCACCTTGATGCGCACCGCCATCGCCGCCCAGTAGGATTTGTGCAGGGCGCGGATCTGGCGCAGGATGCCGTCGATGCGATAACGGATGCGCAGGAAGCTGGCTTCCGGTTCGAAGTGCACGTCGGAGGCGTCGCGCTTCACCGCGTCGGTGAGCAGCGCATCCACCAGGCGCACCACCGGCTGGCTGTATTCATCGAGCGATGCAGACAGGCTGCGATAGTCGATCTCGCCGGTTTCAATTTCATGCAGGATGCCGTCGATCGAGAGCTCGTGACCGTAGTACTGGTCGATGGCGTGGGCGATTTCCGATTCGCCGGCGAGCAGCGTTTCGATCACCAGTTCGGGATGGATCAGCGTGCGCAGTTTGTCCAGTGCGACGATGTCGTTCGGGTCGGCGATGGCTATCCTGAGCCTTTGCTCGGACTGCGAGTAGCTGAGTGCCAGGAACATGTGACGCCTGGCCAGCTCGCGCGGCACCAGACGCAATGCATCTCCATCGATGATCGAATTGGCCAGGTCGACGGCCTTTTGACCAAGGGATTCACCGAGCGCGTCGCGCAGCGTGGCTTCGGATACGAAACCCAGGGAAACCAGCAGCTTGCCCACCGGCTGGTTGGATTTCATCTGCTCCAGCAGCGCAATGCGGAGCTGATCCTCGCTGATCACGCCTTGCGTGATCAGGATCTGGCCAATGGGGCGGCGGCTGGCTGGTGAATTCATACGAGCATCATTATCCCGCATCTGCCGGCTAGGGCAAGCCCCATGGCATGCAATCCCTGCTTACGGCTGCAGGGTACGCAGTCTTGTCGCTGCCTGAACTTTGTCGAAGCCTGCGGTCCGCGTCTGCGCGGCAGCGATGGCTTGTCCGTAGTACTGTGCGGCGAGCTTGTTCTGGCGCAAGTGTTCGAGGCTGATTGCGAGGTTATAAATGATGTCGGGATTATCCGGTTCAGCGCTGTAGGCCCGGAAATAAGCCTGCTGGGCTTCGTTCCAGCGGCCGTGCCGTGCATACAGATTGCCCAGGGAAAATTGGGGCGCGGCGAGTTCCGGCTGCTCCGCCGCGAGGGTCTTCAGTCGGCTTTCCGCGGCGCTCGGATCCATCTGGCCGCGCATGTTGATCAATGCCGACATGGCCACCGTATCGTGCGGATCGGCTTCAGCGATTCGTCGATACAGCGCTTCGGCCTGATCGAGATGACCTTGGCGCACTGCAATGGCAGCCAGGCCGTGCAAGACATCGGTGTTGCGCGGGTCGGTTTTCTGGGCGCGCTCGTATTCGCTTTGCGCCACAGCGAGGTCACCCCGATTGAAGGCATCGAAGCCGCGCATCAAGGCGGGGTTTACTTTCAGCGGGGCCTTGGTGACGCGTATCGGGCCCTCGGACTCGGCAGGCAATGCGGCGGGTGACGCAGCGCGGCGGGCTTGGGCCGGCGTCCTGGCGGCGACCGGCGCGGAGTCATCGTCCTTGTCATCCGCCATGGGAGCTGTCGCCTTGGCGGTGCCCGGTGCGGCAACTGCCGGCGCGGCCGGCGACGCTGCAAAAGTCGGCGCTGGCGGTACGGCGGTGGGCGACACTGCGGGGAGCGCTGTCGACGGTGGCGGCGGCATGGGTGTCCGGCTGGCGACCAGAGTCGTTTTCGGCTGTAGCTGCCACCAGAAATAGCCGCCGATGCCGCATATGGACACTACGGTCAGGACGCCAATTGCAATGGCGAAGGTTTTCCGTGTGGGTGGCTTGTCGGCTTGTTTCGCGGCAAACAGGTTTTGGGCCGCGGATTGGTTCTGCGGAGTGTCCTGCTTTGTCGTACCGGACCGAGGTTTGGCTTGGGCCGCACTGCGCGCGGACGCGTCCGTCAGGGCGGCATCGGCGAGTGGTTCCCGCGCTGGAGCGGAGGGCGGCGCTCTCAATCGTGCGGAAGCGGCCTGCTTGGCTTCAGCAAGAAATTGCGCGTCAAGTTCTTCCAGGTGCGAAGGCAGGTGGGGCAGGTTTCCGGAGCCTGAAACACTGTCAGTGGCCGGCGCCGCCGAAGAAGCTACGGTTGAGCCCGGCATGGGTTCGAGCGAAAGGCCGGCCTGGGCCTGCGCTTCCGTTGAGTTGCCCGAACTCTCACTCTGTCCCTGGCGCTTCGCCAGTTCAGCCTTTTTGAGGGCGTCCATGAGCAGGCTCATCGAGCGCCGGCTCCCTGCGTCTCGGTTTGCTTTTGTCCCGGACCGGAGTTTCCGGAGAAGAATTCGCGGTTCGGCAGTTGGTCGCGGAAGCTGCGATAGTCGCCGTTGATGCTTGGATCGCGGATGATGGTGGGCTTGAGGAAGATCACCAGTTCCGTCTTGGTGGTGGTGTCGTTTCGGTTGCTGAAGAAATTGCCGAGTACCGGAATGCCGCCGAGGCCGGGGATTTCGTTGGTGTTGTAGTTGATCCGGTCTTCCATCAACCCGCCCATTACCGCCACCTCGCCATCCGAGAGGCGAAGCATGGACTCCATCTCGCGTGTCTGGATTTCCGGAACGACGTTGGCGACCGCCAATCCGGGCGTTGGGTCGGTTTTTCCGGCGCCCTTGAGGCTGGAGATGGTGGGGCGCACGTTCAGCAGAATGCTGCCGTTCTCGCTGATTTGCGGCGTGACGCTCATCACCAGTCCGACCGACACCGATTGGGGCGTCGACGTGAAGTTGTTGGTCGTGCCCGTGGTCGTGGTTGTCGAATCATTCTTGATCAGGAAGTAGACCACGTTATCGACAACCTTGAGCATGGCCGTCTGGTTGTTGAGAACGCTGATCTTGGGGCTGGACAGGACTTTGACCTTGCCGAAGGTTTCCAGCAGGCTGAGCGTAGAGGAAAGTCCCAGCCCGGGGGCGACGTAGTTGAGCAGGAAGGCGAATGCGCCTGGCGTGGTGCCGCTGACCGTTGCGAACGAGCCGGAAGTCGTTGCAACCGGGTTGGTCGCCGTGGTCGGATTTTGTGCCAGCGAAAATCCGGCCTGGGGATTGCCCGGACGCAAAGAGCGCAGGCTCTGCCAGTTGATACCCTGCTGGTAGTTGTCGCTCAGGCTGACCTCGGCGATCGTGGCTTCGATGATGACCTGGCGGCGCGCGTTGGTCAGCACCAGATCGAGATATTCCTGAACCTTTTCATGCTGCCTGGATGTCGCGCGAACCACCACGACGCCGGCTTCCGGGTTCACGATGATCGATGCGGCTTCGCGGAATGTGGTTCGCTTGACGACGGTGGTGCCCTGCTGTTGCAGGTTCGCGGCATTCGGGCTGCTGGCGAGACTGGTCGTCTGGGCGGTCGAGCGACTGCCCGCCTGCCCGCCCTGGGCGCCGGTGCCGGTGGTGGCTTGCTGATCCGAGCGCTCGATAACGGTTTCGCTCGATCCTTCCGGCAGGATCTTGTCGCTTTCGCGCAGGATGTCCTTCAGATTCTTTTCCATCGATTGCCAGAAATCGTTCTTGGCGGCGCTCTTCACGGAAGTATTCGAGTTGTTACCACCACCACCCGCCGAGGCGCTGCCGGTCGCGCTGGTGCTGGTCGAGGCAATCTGGGTGTTTATCGAAACCGTGCCGCTCACGTCGCGCGACATGTTGACGTAATCCACCTTGTAGTTGCGCAGGAACGGCGAATCCGGCATCACCACCAGATTGGGACCGTCCAGTTCCCAGCGCATGTCCACCTGCTTGGATATGCGTGTCAGGATTTGCTGCAGCGTCTGGTCGATGGCGTTGACGGTGACGATGCCGCTGATGCCCGGATGAATATCGACATTCAGCTTCGCGTCTCGAGCCAGGGCGAAAAGCAGGTCCTGGACCGGGATGTTGCGCACGGATACCGAGTAGGACTCTGCCTTGGCGGCGGCCCTGGGGCGCGCAAGGCTGACGGTCGTGGCTACTGGCGCCGGGATGTCCTTGCTTGTCGGCACGGCGGCTTCGGCGCGTATGTGTCCGGCGGATGGAGGCTGCGGCGGATTGCTGACGCATGCCGCCAGCACAAGGCTGGCAAGCAGCGCAACCGGGACCGGCGGAATCATTAGTGGGCGCAAACGAACCCCCGATAAGATAGTTTGACGACGGAATTTAGCATAACACATTATGTTTACGATGCAACTCAATGATTTAATGGACCGAGCTGCCTCAATTCTCATCTTCGAAACAGACTTAACGAAGACGGACTATCTGGCGCGGGTAAGGCTTGCCCGCCCGCAAGGGTTTGGGTAGTGCCCGTATTGCCGCTGCTGCTTCGTCCCGCGTTGAATATTCTCCGTAGGTAATGCCGTAGCGCGGCTTGCCACTGAGTTCGGAGAAATACACATGGATACTGTCCATTTCGATCCGGCTGGAAGACAGCTTGCGCAGCAGGACCTCGATTTCGCCATGCCGGTCGGCGTCCGTGGCGAACAATTGAATGAACCAGCGGTCGTTTGGCAGTTTCTCCAGCCAGATGCGTCCCGCTTCAAGTCTGGCAAGGGTGAGCGGCCCGGCCTTCGGTGCGGGTGACGCTGCCGGTGACGGTGCGGCGATCACCGGCTCTGTCGGGGCGGCCGTTGAGGGCAGCGGCGGGCCGGCGGTGGCAGTTGGCGCTGGTGGCGGGGCTGCGGCCTCAGGCAATGCCGCGGCTGGAGTTGATGCTGATGAACCGCTCGTTGCTGCGGATGGCGCCGTCATCGGCGTCGCTGGCCCGGCCGGCGGTGAGTTGACCGCAACAGCGGGGGCGCCGCCGCCGGTCCCGGCTGTGCCTGCGGGAAGCTGAGGTGCGACCGTGGCGGCGACCGGGGCGGCGACCAGGGCGCCGATATCGTTGCGGGATGCGGTCACCAGCCAAATGATGCCCACCAAAACGCCTATGCCGAGCAAGGCGCCGATTCCGAGGGCCCTCATCTTGTTCGCTGCCTTGCCGCCATACGTTGCTTCGCTGAACTCGCAGTCCCGAATGGCGGCCTTTATCTCTTTCGGCCCAATCTGGTGGCTGCCCGCGGAAAAGGCCGCCAGCAGCGATTTGTCGGCGAGGATATTGATGCGGCGGGTAAGGCCAAGCGAACTCTGCGCGATCAGTTTCAGCGCCGGCGGCGAGAACACACTGGGGCCTCGATAGCCGGCGGCGCGCATGCGAAAGTCGAGATAGTTCGTGATGTCGTCACGCACCAGTGGTTCCAGGCCGAAGTTGTGGGTGATGCGCTCCTTCAGCTGGCGCATGTCGGGGCGGGCGAGGATGTCGTTCAATTCCGGTTGACCGAAAAGCACCAGTTGCAGGAGCTTGTTGCGGTTGGCTTCAAGGTTCGACAGCAGGCGGATTTCTTCGAGCGTTTCCACCGGCATGGCGTGTGCTTCGTCGATCAGCACCACCACCTGCCGGCCTTCGCCAAAAGACTTGATCAGGTGATCCTGCAATGCCCGCATTACCACTGAATTGCGGGCGCTAGCAGGCACATTGAGGCGAAGCTCGTCGGCAATCGCGTACAGGATATCGTCACGCGACAGCGACGGGTTTGCCAGGTAGATGATGGTCACGTTTTCCGGCAGGCGTTCCATCAGAACGCGACAGAGCATGGTCTTGCCGCTGCCCACCTCGCCGCTGACCTTGACGATGCCTTCGTCGTGCGTGACAGCGTAGATCAGGGCATCAAGCGTCGCTCCGCGATTGGCTCCGTCAAAGAAGAAGTCGGTATGGGGCGTGATGCGGAAAGGTGCTTCGCTAAGTCCGAAGTGATCCAGATACATGGTGTCGGTCAGTCCGTCCGTGGGCTCATTGCGGGCTGGCGCGCTTGTAGTTGCGGCCACTATGTTTAACGCCGATAAGGTCGGCGTTAGCCTTCACTGAAACTGGTGCAGTTTTAGTTACGGCATAACGCCCGCTGACGCAGGCACTATCCTTCACTGAAACTCCGCTTTGCTTTGTTTTCCCGGGCCAGCGTGTCGATGCGATTGTAAAGTGTGGTGCGATTTACGCCGAGCAGTCGCGCTGCCTGGCTCATGTTGCCGTGGGCGACCTGCTGCGCGGCTTCGATGTAGGCTTCTTCCCATAGGCGCAGGGTGGCGTCGAGGTTGAAGTCGCGGCGATTCTGGATTTCGTTGAGGGCAATGGATACCAGTTCGTCCCTGGCCGCAAAAGTCGGTGTTGGCGGGACGCCGATCGTGGGCGATTCGCTTCCCGGATCCGGATCCAGTTCGGCTTCGAGATCGTGGATATCGACCATCTTTCCAGCGTGTTTGGTTGTCAGACGGATCGCGATGTTGCGCAATTCGCGTACGTTGCCGGGGAACCGGTAGGCCAGCAGTCTTTCCTTGGCCTCTTCGGCAAGCTGGAACGGCGGCAAATCGGCCTGCGCCGAGTAGACGGCGCGGAAGTGTTCCAGAAGGCGGATGCGGTCGTTGCCGAGATCGCGCAGTGGCGGTATGGCCACAGTGAATACCGAAAGCCGGTGGTACAGATCGGCGCGGAAGCGTCCTTCGCGAACCTCTTTTTTCAGATCCCGGTTGGTGGCGGTGACGATGCGCGCGGACGAGCGGCGCGCCTGAGTCTCGCCAATGCGCTGGAACTCGCCGTTTTCAAGCACGCGCAAGAGTTTTGGCTGGAGTTCGAGCGGGAGTTCTCCGATTTCATCGAGAAACAGCGTACCGTCCGAGGCGTCCTCGAAATAGCCGGCACGCGGGCCGCTGGCGCCGGTGAACGCCCCTTTGCTATGACCAAACAGTGTGGCTTCGACCAGGCTGGGCGAGATCGCTGCGCAGTTGAGTGCCAGATACGGTTTGGCTGCACGCTCGGACAACCGGTGCAGGGCCGCCGCCGCAAGCTCCTTGCCGCTACCCGACTCGCCTTCGATCAACACGGGAAAGGGCGAATGCGCGAACTGCCTTAGCTGGGCTCGCAACTTTTGCAATGGAGCGCTGTCGCCGATGAGACCGTCATCGACCTCTGTTGATGTGTCTCTAAAAGACAACACCCGGCGAATGAGGTTACGCAGATATTCGGGGTCCGCCGGCTTCGCCACGAATTCGGTTGCTCCGAGAGCGCGTGCGTGGCGTGCATTGAGTTCGTCGCTTTGGCCGGAAAGCACCACGATCCGGGTTCCCGGTGCGTGCGCGAGAATGTCCGCGATCAGGGCGAAGCCTTCATCCGGGCGATGGGGTGTGGGCGGCAGACCAAGATCAACCAACGCCAGAGCCGGGGAAGTCATGCCGCTGCGCAACAACTCGATGGCTTCGGCCCGTGTTGATGCGGTACTTACAGAATAGTCACGGCCCAGGAAATAGCCCAGCGCATCGGCGATCAGAGGGTCATCGTCGACGATCAGCAACTCGGTTTTGCTGTTGGGTGCGGTCAAGGATGGGGTAAGGCCAGGGTAAGTTGAGTTGACCTTGGCATCATAACGGAAAGCGGGATCAGCCTATTTCGGTGGTGGATGGGGTTTACCCCGTTCTTCGCAGGCTGAGGCCGCTCGTTGAATGATTCGAGTCTGCTAAAATCGCCGACTGTGAAATTGGCCGGGGGTTCCCGGTGTGAACATGCCCCTGGAATCCCTCGTCGAAATTCGCGATCTGAACTTCACCTACGACAACCGGCCGGTTCTTACCGGAATCAACATGACGATTCCGCGCGGCAAGGTTGTCGCGGTAATGGGGAGTTCTGGCTGCGGAAAGACCACCACCCTGCGCCTGATCGGCGGCCAGTTGAAGCCAACCTCGGGTGAGGTGAAGGTCGGCGGGCAGGTGGTGCATGAGCTTGACTCGAATGGTTTGTACGACCTGCGTCGTCGCATGGGCATGTTGTTCCAGTTCGGCGCCCTGTTTACCGACATGTCGGTGTATGACAACATTGCTTTTCAGATGCGCGAGCACACGGATCTGCCGGAAGCCCTGATTCGTGACCTGGTAATGATGAAACTGCATGCAGTGGGACTGCGCGGCGCTCATGCCCTGATGCCGGCGGAACTTTCCGGCGGCATGGCGCGCCGGGTAGCCTTGGCGCGTGCGATAGCGCTGGATCCGATGCTGATCATGTACGACGAGCCCTTTGCCGGCCTCGATCCGATTTCGCTGTCCATTGTCGGCGAGCTGATTCGCAAGCTGACCGACGCACTGGGCGCCAGTTCGATCGTGGTCACCCATGACGTGCAGGAGTCATTGAAAATTGTCGATTATGTTTATTTCGTGTCAGAGGGAAAAATCGTTGCGGAAGGCACGCCCGACGACATGAAGAACTCCACGGTGCCCTATGTGCATCAGTTCGTCTGGGGCGAGGCCGATGGTCCGGTGCCTTTCCAGTATCCATCCCGTCCCTATGGCGAAGAGTTGATGGAAGGCGCGGTGCGTCGTGGATAACGGCTTGGTGCGGGCGCTACGCCGGCTGGGACAGCAGTTCACCGGGCGCATCTGGCGGCTCGGCTATGCCAGCCGCTTCTTCCTCGCCATCCTGCTGTATTCGGGCACCTCATTGCGCCGCATCCATCTCACGATCCGGGAAATCTACTTCACCGGCGTATTGAGCCTGATCATCATTCTGGTCTCCGGCCTGTTTGTCGGCATGGTGCTTGGCTTGCAGGGCTATGACACCCTGGCGCGGTATGGATCAACGGAGGCGCTGGGTGTTCTGGTCTCGTTGTCGCTGGTGCGCGAACTGGGGCCCGTGGTTGCCGCCCTGCTGTTTGCCAGTCGGGCCGGCTCGGCAATTACTGCTGAAATCGGCATGATGAAAGCGACCGAACAGCTTTCCGCCATGGAGATGATGGCGGTCGATCCGATTTCCCGCGTTGTTGCGCCGCGTTTCTGGGGTGGCGTGATTTCAATGCCCCTGCTGGCAGCGCTGTTTTCGGCGATGGGCATCTTTGGCGGCTATCTGGTCGGTGTGCAACTGATCGGCGTCGACGAAGGATCTTTCTGGTCGCAGATGCAGGCGTCGGTTGATTTTCGCCAGGATATTCTCAACGGCGTGATCAAGAGTTTTGTGTTCGGCATCATTGTCAGCTGGGTCGCCGTATTCGAGGGTTATGATGCCGAGCCAACCGCCGAGGGCGTTTCCGGAGCGACCACGCGGACAGTTGTAACATCGTCGCTGGCCATTCTGGCCGCCGACTTCATTCTCACCGCCTTCATGTTTACAGGGACATGACATGAGCCGTACTACACTTGACCTCTGGGTCGGATTTTTCGTCGCCGTCGGATTGGGCGCATTGTTGTTTCTTGCCCTCAAGGTGGGCAATCTGGCGTCGTCCAGTAGCGGGGAAACTTATCCAATCCACGCCAAATTTGATAACATCGGTGGCCTGAAGGTTCGCGGGGCGGTCAAGAGTGCCGGCGTCGTGGTTGGACGCGTAACGGAAATTCGCTTCGATCCCGAGGCCTATCTGGGTGTGGTAACGATTCAGGTTGACGCGCGCTACAAGTTTCCGCGCGATACCTTCGCGACGATCAACACGTCGGGTTTGCTCGGCGAGCAGTACGTAGGATTTGAAGTGGGTGGCGACACGGAAATGCTGAAACCGGGCGACACGATCAAGAAGACTCAGTCGGCGGTGGTTCTGGAAAAGCTGATCAGCCAGTTCATGTTCAACAAGGCTGCCGAGGATGGCGGCAAGAAGTAGTCAACAGGTGCCCCAAAAAGAATGAAGACAATGCTGCCTGCCCGAATCAAATCCATCGCCGTGGCCGTCGCGGTAGTCGGTCTGCTGAGCGGATGTGCGACTTCGGGAAATCCAAAGGATCCGATCGAGGGCTTCAATCGGGCCATGTTCGCTTTCAACGAGGGACTCGATAGTGCCATCGTCAAGCCGGTTGCCAAGGGCTACGACGCGGTTCTGCCCGTGCCCATCAAGACGGGCGTCACCAATTTCTTCAGCAATATCGAAGACCTGTTCATAGGTGTAAATAACCTGTTGCAGGGCAAGGTGCCGCAGGCGTTCAGCGATCTGGGCCGGGTGGTGATCAATAGCACCGTCGGATTGCTGGGCGTGATCGACTTTGCGTCCGACGCCGGTCTTGAAAAGCACGACGAGGATTTCGGCCAGACCTTTGGTCGCTGGGGTGTCGGCAACGGGGCCTATGTCGTGATTCCGGTATTCGGGTCGCGCACCGCGCGCGATACGGTGGGGCTGGTCCTTGATGTCGCGGCCGATCCGGTGGCAAATCACAACCCGAAACGAACTCGCGATGTGGCGCTTGTTTTGCGCCTGGTGAACGACCGGGCCAATCTGTTGCCGGCTGACAAGGTTGTCGAGGAGGCCGCACTGGACAAGTATTCCTATATGCGCGATGCCTATCTCCAGCGCCGCCGCAATCTGATCCATGACGGCAACCCGCCACGGGACGTTGAGGCCCATGCCGAGCCGGCGGATCCTGCGGCAAGCGCGGATGCGCAAGCCAGCGAGCCGAGGGCCGAGGCGTCCGCACCCGTCCATGTGGCCAGCGCGGAAGCGGCCGCAACGAACTAGTACCCCATTTGGGGGCCTGCAACACCCATTCCAGCAATCTCAGGAAATCCAGAATGAAATCCCTGTTTGTATTCTTCAGTTCCCTGCTTCTTGCCACGACGGCAATGACGCAGGAACTCGCGCCCGATGTACTCGTCAAGAACGTCACCAATGAAGTGCTCGATATCGTCCGCAAGGACAAGGACATACAGTCCGGCAACACCAAAAAGGCCATCGACCTGGTTGAGGCCAAGGTGCTGCCGCACTTCAACTTCACGCGCATGACCCAACTGGCGATGGCGCGCGATTGGCGTCAGACCAACCCGGCGCAGCAAAAGGTTCTGACCGATGAGTTCCGCATTTTGCTGGTGCGCACCTATTCAAAAGCGCTGACCGAGTACAAGAACCAGACCGTGAATTTCAAACCCTTTACGCTCAAGGCGGGTGAGACCGATGTCCGGGTCCGCACCGAAATCAAGCAGTCGGGTGCCGGCAAGAACATCGAACTGGACTACTTTTTGGAAAAGTCCGGCGCCGCGTGGAAGGTCTATGACATCGAGGTCGGCGGCATCAGCCTCGTAACCAATTACCGCGACTCTTTCGCCTCCGAGGTGCGCAACAACGGCATTGACGGTCTGATCAAGTCCCTGCAAGCCAAGAACAAGTCCGGCGAAGCCACCTCTGTCAAGAAATGATCCGTATCGCGGGTGATTGCGTCGAGGTGTCGGGTCCGATGACCATGTCGGGCGCTGCCGCGCTGCTTGCGGAAGGCGAAGCCGCCATAGCATCCAATGCTTCGGCCTTCGATCTGGCTGCCGTCACCGAGATGGACTCGTCCTGCCTCGCCGTGGTCTTCGGCTGGATGCGCGCAGCGAAGGCCGGCGGAAAATCCTTGCGTCTTCTGAATCCGCCGCAGAATCTGTTGAGCCTCGCCGCCGTCTACGGCGTTGCCGACCTCCTTCCTCAGCGCTGACCGCAGCCTTCGGGTTGGTCAACGTTCATGTCCGCTGCGATCCGCATTCAGCAGGTCTCCAAGTGCTTTGGCAGTACGCAGGCGCTGGACGGGGTCGACCTTGAGATTCAACAGGGCGAGTTCTTCGGGCTGCTGGGACCCAATGGCGCCGGCAAGACAACCCTGATTTCGGCGCTGGCCGGACTCGTTCGCGCGGATGCCGGAAACCTCAGCGTGATGGGCCACGACGTGCAGGCCGACTATCGCGCGGCGCGGCGTCTTCTGGGAGTCGTGCCCCAGGAACTGGTATTTGATCCTTTTTTTACGGTTCGCGAATCGCTGAAAATCCAGTCTGGATACTTCGGCATTGGCGACAACGATGCCTGGGTTGACGAAATACTGGAGAAGCTGGGGCTTACATCCAAGGCCAATGCCAACATGCGCATGCTGTCCGGTGGCATGAAGCGCCGGGTGCTGGTCGCACAGGCTTTGGTGCATCGTCCGCCCGTGATAGTGCTTGACGAGCCGACAGCCGGGGTCGATGTCGAGTTGCGACAGACCTTGTGGCAATTCATCCGGCGGCTCAACGAAGCGGGACACACCATCGTGCTGACCACGCACTATCTTGAGGAGGCCGAGAATCTCTGTACTCGCATTGCCATGCTCAAAGCCGGTCGCGTGGTCGCCCTGGATAGCACAACGAACCTGTTGCGACGCTTTTCCGTCCATAGCCTGCGCTTGCGCACCGACGGCGTGATGCCGGCCGAACTGAGACAGAATGCCGCGCAAAACGGCGGCTGGTGGTCGCTGCCTTTTGATGGATTTGACGAAGTCGAGCCTTTGCTGGCTCGAATACGCGCCGCCGGTTGCAAGATCGACGATCTCGAAATCGGCAAGCCCGATCTTGAGGAGGTTTTCGTTCGCGTCATGCAGGGTCCGCGGCAGGAACAGGCCAGCTGAGATGCGTTACGGCGGCTTTTCCACACTGCTCTACAAGGAAGTCCTGCGCTTCTGGAAGGTGGCCTCGCAGACTGTCGCGGCGCCGGTGCTCACGGCGCTGCTCTATCTGTTGATCTTCTCCCACGTGCTGGAAGGGCACGTGAGAATCCATGGGGTCACCTATACGGCCTTCCTGATTCCGGGGTTGGTGATGATGTCGGTATTGCAGAATGCCTTCGCCAACTCTTCGTCCTCGCTGATCCAGTCCAAGGTGACGGGAAACATTGTCTTCGTCCTGCTGCCGCCTATTTCCTATCTGGAGTTTTTCGCCGCCTATGTACTGGCATCCGTGGTGCGTGGGCTGGTGGTCGGAGCGGGTGTATTGCTTGCCACCTTCTGGTTTGCACCGCTGACCTTTGCGCAACCCGCCTGGATTCTGGTCTTTGCCCTGATGGGCGGCGCCATTCTGGGCAGCCTCGGCGTAATCGCCGGTATCTGGGCCGACAAATTTGATCAGCTCGCCGCCTTCCAGAATTTCCTGATCATGCCGCTCACCTTTCTGTCGGGGGTGTTTTACTCCATTAACTCCCTGCCGCCCTTCTGGCAGCAAGTCTCCCACTGGAACCCGATCTTCTACATGATTGACGGGTTTCGCCATGGTTTCTTCGGTGTTTCCGACGCATCGCCCTGGCTGAGCTTTGCGGTCGTCAGCGCGTGCCTTGCCGTGTTGATGGCATTCACTTTGAATTTGCTTAAGCGCGGCTACAAGCTGCGCGCCTGAGGAGTATCGATATGCTTGACCCAAAACAAATCGAAACATGGATTGCAGCCGGCCTGCCCTGCGAGCATCTGTCCGTCGAGGGTGACGGCCATCATTTTGAGGCCGTCATCGTCAGTGGCGAGTTCGCCGGCCTGAACCGCGTCAAGCGGCAGCAGCGCATCAACGCCATTCTCAAGGCGCGTTTCGATTCTGGCGAACTGCACGCCCTGTCGATGCAGACCATGACGCCGGAGGAATGGACGGCCAATGGATAAGCTGCTGATCGCGGGAGGCATTCCGCTCACGGGCGAGGTGGCGATATCCGGAGCCAAGAATGCTGCCCTGCCGCTATTGTGCGCGGCGTTGCTGACAAAGGAGCCGGTGACCTTCACCAACGTGCCGCACCTGAACGACATCGGCACCATGCTGAAACTACTGGCGCAAATGGGCGTCAAGGTTTCGCGCGAGCTTGGAAAAGTCGGCGCTGGCGACACGGTGACGCTGGATGCCTCGGGTCTGGACAACGCCGTCGCGCCCTACGAGATGGTGAAGACCATGCGCGCCTCGATCCTGGTGTTGGGCCCGCTGGTAGCCCGCGCGGGCGAGGCCAGGGTGTCGCTTCCCGGCGGCTGCGCCATCGGTGCGCGGCCGGTGGATCAGCACATCAAGGGTTTGACGGCGATGGGTGCCGAGATCACTGTCGAACAGGGCTACGTGCATGCCCGTGCCACACGGCTTAAAGGAGCCCGCCTGTTCACCGACATGGTGACCGTCACCGGGACCGAGAACCTGATGATGGCCGCCTGTCTGGCACAGGGCGAAACCGTAATCGAGAACGCCGCGCGCGAGCCGGAAGTGGTCGATCTGGCGAATTGTCTGGTGGCGATGGGCGCGCGCATTTCCGGGGCGGGGGGCGACGTGATCCGCATCCAGGGCGTGGATTCGCTGCACGGCGCCACGCATCGCATCATGCCGGACCGCATCGAGACCGGGACTTATCTGTGTGCCGCCGCCGCCACGGGCGGCGAGGTGCGATTGACGGGCGCCTCGGCAAGCTGCCTCGATGCCGTGATCGACAAGTTGATGGACACCGGCTGCGAAGTCGTTTCCGAGCGCGACGCGATCCGCCTCAAGGCGCCGCGCCGGCTTGCCGCAGTCAGTATCCGTACCGCGCCGTATCCGGCCTTCCCCACCGACATGCAGGCCCAGTTCATGGCCATCAACGCCGTGGCCGACGGTACCGCCGTGATGCGCGAAACGATTTTCGAAAACCGTTTCATGCACGCTGTGGAACTGATCCGGCTCGGCGCCGACATCAAGATCGACGGCAACACGGCCTTCGTCACGGGTGTGCCCAAACTCGATGGCGCCGCAGTGATGGCTACCGACTTGCGCGCGTCAGCCAGCCTGGTGATCGCTGGCCTGGTGGCGCAGGGCGAAACCCTGATCGAGCGCATCTATCATCTCGACCGGGGCTACGAGGGGCTGGAGCAGAAACTGGCCGCTTTGGGCGCCAACATTCGACGGGTAAAATAGATTCATGAGCGGAATAACCATCGCCCTCTCGAAGGGGCGGATTTTCGAAGAAACCCTGCCCCTGCTGGCGGCGGCGGGCATCGTGCCGGCCGAAGATCCCGAG
>Ga0154020_10002653_pt1 | contig 21784 bp, 14 predicted proteins | sample Klosneuvirus_201_FD_109709 | JGI IMG/M metagenome (GOLD analysis project Ga0154020, IMG submission 109709) | Active sludge microbial communities from wastewater, Klosterneuburg, Austria - Klosneuvirus_20160825_MG | ecosystem: Engineered > WWTP > Aerobic digester > Activated sludge | place... | reverse complement strand
TTTGACTATCCGCATGTTGTACCCCACCGCGAGTCAACCCCACCCCCGACCCCTCCCCAACGGGGAGGGGAGACGTAGAGTGTCCCGCAATAACTTCAAAAAGAATACTCTTCGGTGTTTTTCGCGTCTCCCCTCCCCGTTGGGGAGGGGTCGGGGGTGGGGTTGACTCGCGGTGGGGTACAACATGCGGATAGTCATTATAAAAAAAACTCTGTGACCCACTGTGACACCGGATTTTAGCGGGTGTACATCGCCAGCAGCCGCCCTTTTTTCGCCTCGAGGGCGAGGTAAATTTCCCAGATTGTGATTTTCCCGTCGCAGGCGGATCGTTTGCGGATGATCTGCTGCCTGCCGTCCGTGGCCGCAGTGGCGTACCAACCGTCGAGGCCGGCGTTTTTGAAGTAACTGGGGTTGTCAAAACCGGCGTACACGACCTTGTCCGACGGCGCCCCGATGTGTGCCGGCGCAAACAGCGCGAGGTAGAGGTCAATGGTGTTGTGCAGGGGTTTTTGGCCCGACAGTTCATACTTGCGCACGAGGTAAATTTCGGTGAGGTCCATCATAAATTCGATGTCGCGGGTTTCGCAGGCGCGGAACACGTCGTCCATCGAAACAGGCTTCCCCCGGTACGTCAGGCTGGCGAGTCCGGCACGGGTAAACTGGATCCAGCCTGCCGCTACCCGGTCGCTGCGTACCCGGAAGGGATTCAGGCCGCATTCCAGGTAGGCCGCTTCGTAGATGGCCAGGGGTGTGGACTGGATTTTTTCGGCCATTTCGCGGGTGCGGCGCGTTACCACCATTTTTTGGTACGGATCCACTTGTTTGCCCAGTTCTTCTTCGAAAATGGTTGTGCGGTGCTCGTCGCTCCAGTTTCCGTAGGCATTCAGGAATACCGGTGAAAAATACCGCTGCTCGAGCGTTTGCAGAATGTCCAGAAGCGGGTTGCTGAATGCCCACAACAACGTGCCCAGCACCGCGATAACGAGCAGCTTGCGCCGCCCCCAGACGAAGGTGAAGCGATAGGTTTTTTTTACAAAACGACCAAAGTGCCGCAGGATCACCGCCAGAATACGCATGATTTGCCAACCCAAATACACCAGCACGATGCAGGTGATCCAGCGAAGCCACGCATCCTGATTCAGCAGGAGCTGCAAAAAGTCGAAAAAGGCTTTCCCCATTGTTTGAATGCAAACGTAAGCGGAAGCGATGAGTGATGAGCGATAAGTGATGAGTATTCTCCGTGAAAACCAAAGTTTCAAAGTCAAATCACACCTCAATTAATTTGCTGTCATCAGGTGCGCTAAGGTTACACAGTTAAAAATCTGTCTATTTTTGCTGCAACTTATTGAATTATAGGACTCATCACTCATCACTCATCACTAAAAACCCATGTCTCAGCAGCTCCTCGCCCGCCTCACCGCTCCCGGCCCCAAGCGTATGCTCGCCCTTGACGGCGGCGGCATTCGCGGCGCCATCTCCCTCGGTTTTATGGAAAAAATCGAAACCATGCTGCGCGAGCGGCACGGCAACCCGAATCTCCTGCTTTGCGACTATTTCGACCTCATCGGGGGTACCAGTACAGGCGCCATCATCGCCGCCCTGCTGGCCACAGGCCGCAGCGCTTCGGAGGTGATTTCCCTGTACGGCTCCTTAGGCGGCAAGATTTTCGGCGACAAGTTCGGTGTGTTCGAGATCGGCTCCAAACTCAAAGCCAACTACGACGACAAACCCCTGCAGGCTGAATTGCAACGGCTCTTCGGCGACATCCGAATGGGCGACGACACCATCCGCACCGGCATCTGTGTGAATGCCAAACGCGCCGACACGTTCAGCACCTGGGCCATGATCAACCACCCCGGGGCCAAATATTATGAGCCGATGGCTGAAGGTGAGTTCGGCAACAAGGACTATTTCCTGCGCGAAGTGGTGCGTGCCAGTACCGCCGCGCCGACTTACTTCCTGCCCCAGCGCATAGACATCGGCAACCGTCAAGCGGTGTTCATTGACGGCGGCGTGAGCATGGCAAACAACCCGGCGTTCCAACTTTTCCTGCTGGCTACACTCAAGGGTTTTCCATTCCATTGGGAAACCGGGGCCGACAAACTACTGCTCGTGTCCATCGGCACCGGCACCTATACCAAAGTGGTGGAGGCCGAAAAAATGGCCGCCAACAACATGCTCGGCTGGGCGGCTACCGTGCCCGACATGCTCATGGAGGATGCTACCTACCAGAACCAACTCCTCCTGCAGTACCTGAGCAAAAGCCCCACCGCCATCGAAATTGACTCGGAGATCGGCGACTTGCGCGGCGACCTGCTCACTCCCGAACCCATGCTGCACTACCTGCGCTACCAGGCTTACCTGGAACAACCGAAAACCAACCGCGACGGCACGCAGGAAGACAAGCCCCACCTGCCCTTCGACGACAAGACCATTCTCAAAATGCGGGAAATGGACAAGGCGGAAATGGTGGACCAACTGCTGCAAGTCGGGCGCATTTATGCGCAACGGCGGATCGAAGCAGGGCACTTCCCCGCGGCGTTCGACCTGGGCACCGCTGCCGGCAGTTGATTTTTGCACTTTTTTACCCTTTTTAGCAATGCCTTGAACATTCGCGCTGTCTGGGGCCATGACCTTTGTTGTGTCAAAAATGATTGCTCACCACATTTACAAACACACACTGAGTCATGAAAAACGTATTGCTTGTCGCTCTTTTTGCAGCCACTCCGCTGCTCGCTTTCTCCCAGAACAACCGCGTTGCCGGCCCGAATAAACCCCAAGCCGCCCATGTGGATTATCTTCTCGAACTTGACGGTATCAAAGGCGAGTCAACCGACGGAAAATGCAAGGGATGCATAGATATCGAATCCTTCAGTTGGGGAACATCCAACCCGGGCACAAGCGCGCACGGCGGCGGCGGTGGCACAGGGAAAGTCTCCGTACACGATATCAGCATCACGAAAATGAACGACAAATCTTCCACCGACCTGATGCAGGCGTCTGCTTCCGGACAGCACATCAAGAGCGCCAAGTTGTTTGTGCGCAAACAGGGCACAGACCAACACGACTACCTTACATACGAACTGGAAAACGTATTGGTCAGCAGTTTCAGCACATCAGGGCATGGCGCCAATAGCAGCGATCGCCCGATGGAGTCGCTCAGCATTAATTTCACCAAAATCACCTACCAGTGGACGGACGCTACGGGCAAAGTCAAAAACCTCGGCGCCGGCCAGACGCCGGAATCAGTATTGCAGAAATTCCTTAAAAAGTAAGCAACTTTCCATTTGTCGGTTGCAAACGGGTTGGTTTACGGGTTTGTTTGGGGGTGGTACCCCGGCTGCTCGCAAACCAACCCGTTTTTGTGCACAAAGGCGCCTGCCTGCGGCACGATCATGCTGCCGCCTGACCTGAATCAATTGATTTCGCCGCATTACGCTCGTCATTTGGCTTGCAGAAACAAAACGAGCGCGAAATGAGCTGGCGACATTATTTCAAAAACAAAGTGGTGTGGGTCACAGGAGCGTCAAGCGGCATTGGCGAGCAGTTATGCCATGTGTTCGATGCATGCGGCGCACAGTTGATTTTATCTGCAAGAAGTGCCAATCGCTTGCAACAAGTGGTAGACAATCTGGGTCAGGGAAGAAACTCTGCCCGCATATTACCGCTCGATTTGGAGCAATTGGACGCGCTACCGGCAAAGGCAGCAGAGGCCGTGGGCCTGTTTGGCCACGTGGACATTTTGGTCAACAACGCCGGTTTGGGCATCCGGGATTTTGCGCTTAATACCCGGATGGACGTGGACGAGCGGCTAATGAAAATCAACTATTTTGGAGCAGTTGCTCTTACCAAGGCTCTGCTTCCGGGTATGATTCAACGAAACGACGGCCACATCGTGGTCGTCAGCAGCTTGTCTGCAAAAGTAGGTATCCCCCGAACCTCGGCATACGCGGCACCCAAGCACGCCCTGCACGGATTTTTTGACTCCCTCCGGAGCGAACTGGACAACCCGAATATTTTCATCACGCTGCTCATCCCGGGCATTATTCAAACCGAAATCACGGCCCATGCTCTCAAGGGCGACGGTTCTGCTTTTGGCAAAGTGGAGGTTTCCTTCCAAAAAGCATTTCCTGCCGACAGGGCGGCGCTGGAAATGGCCAGGGCTATTGCCCAAAAACGCGAGGAGAAGTTTGTCGGCGGTTCGGAAGGATGGCTGTTGGGAATAAATCGGGTGTCGCCGGCATTGGCCAAATACATCATCCGGAGCCACCCGCTCAAGCGTCTTCGCAGACTGAAACACCTGTTCTCCGCCAATAAAAAAGATTCTTCCACCTAAAACCTCCGGATATGAACTGGTGCGAACGATTGCGGCTTATCGGGCATGTCCTGCGCTGGCGCTTCACATGGAGCCGCCGCGACCTTGATTTCAAACCCCAGGGCGTGGTTTCGCCAAAATTCATCACTGCCCGGGAGGCTGCGGCGCTTATCCCCGATGGCGCCTGCGTTTTTTCCAGCGGCATTGCCGGCAACGCGCGTTGCTCCGTCTTTTTTTATGCCATCCGGGAGCGTTTTCAGGAATGCGGACACCCGCATGGGCTCACCTGGATGAACGGCGGCGCACAAGGGTCGCGCGGGAAAGTGCCCGGCACGGTGGAAGAACTTGGGCTGCCGGGTTTGGTGCGCCGCTACATCGCCGGCCACCTCGAAACCGTCAAGGCCGAACTCAACATGGCGGAAGAAGGGTTGATCGAACTGCACACCCTGCCCCAAGGCGTGATTTCACTGTTGCTCGAAGAGCAGGCCCAAGGGCGCGACAGCCTGGTGACCAAAGTGGGCGTGGGTAGTTTTTTGGATCCGCGTGTCGGGCGCGGCTCGGCAGTATCGCCGGGTGCTTCGAACGCCTTCGTGCAGGTCGAAGGCGCCGAATTGCGGTACACCCTTCCGAAGGTGGAATACGCCCTGTTCAATGCCCCGTACGCCGATGCGGAGGGTAACATTTATTTCAAACACGCCGCAACCATCACCGAAGATGTTCAGTCGCTCAAAGCCGCCCATGCCAACGGCGGCAAAGTGCTGGTGACAGTCAGCAAAATTATCCCGAAAGACGACGCATCCGTCAGCCTGCGTGCCGCGAAGGTGGACTATGTCGTGGTGCACCCCTGGAACGAGCAAACCACCAGCGTGCTGCAATCCCGCTATTGGCCCATGTTCACCCCGGAAGCCGACGTGGACGTGCGGGAGGCGGTGCAGCAGTTGAAATTTATCAACACCCTCTTGAAGATCACGCCGGTACGCGGCAAGATGGGTGATGTTATGGCCAAATTAGCCACCGACCTGTTTGTGGAAGTCGTGCCAAAAGGCGCCATGGTGAACATCGGCGTGGGCTTTCCGGAAGAAGTGGCACGTATGCTCGTCGCGCGCCGGCTGGAAGGCGATATTCTGTTTACCACCGAGGCGGGCGCTTACGGAGGATTGCCTGCGCCCGGCATTTTTTTCGGCGCGGCTATCAAGCCCCTTCACCTCGAAACGTCCTCAATTATGTTCCGGCGCTATGCAACGGACTTGGATGCTGCCGTGCTCGGTTTTCTGCAAGTGGACAGCCTGGGCAACGTGAATGTGTCCAAACGGGGCCCGTATACGCATGACTATGTAGGACCGGGTGGTTTCCCCGATATCGTGAGCGGCGCGCGCATCCTGATTTTCATCGGAAACTGGATGGCCAATGCGGAGTTCGCCGTGCAACGCGGCTCCGTGCATCTGCGCAAACCCGGCACGCCCAAGTTTGTCGCGCAAGTGGATGAAATCACCCTCAGCGGCCAGGAAGCACTCCGGCAAGGCAAAACCATATTCTTTGTGACCAATGTCGGCGTATTCAAACTGACAGAACGCGGACTTGAATTGATCCGTGTTGTGCCGGGCATAGATATCGCGCAAGATATCCTCGCGCATTCCGGAGCGCGTATCCTGCTGCCCGAAGACGGGGTGGTTCCGCCGGCACCCATATAATTCCCCTTCAGCGGCAACCGCAGGGGTGTCATCGAATTTTTCCCGGACGGAAAATCCGCAGGCGCATCTTGTAACCCGTGGAGGCAGACCGGTGTCCCGGAGCCTGCTTCCGGGTTGCTTGTCATTTTTTTCGTTCACAAATTATTCCGATGCTATGAAACAAAACCTGTCATGCCTGACATTGCTGTGCCTGCTTTTTCTCTCGACCGTACCACATGCCGTTTCGCAAGAATCCGCCCTTACGCCGGAGTTCAGGCAAACGACCGTCGAGCAACTCGACGCTCTGCTCCAGCAGCACTACGTGTCTCCCGAAGTGGCCAAAGCCACTGGAGAGCACCTGAAAAACCGGCTCAAAGCAGGTGATTTTGATAAACACCAGGACGTAAAATCCTTCGCCGATGCACTCACTCGGGAAGCCCAGGTCATCGCGAACGACAAGCACTTGCGTGTCCGCCCGGCGCCGCCTCAAATGGAGCAGACTGCCACGCCGGAGCAGATGGCTGAGGGTCGCCTGCAAAACCGGGCACGGCAGCGGGAAGGCACTGCGGGATTTGCCGCCGCCAAAAAACTGGAAGGCAATATCGGCTACCTCGACCTGCGGGGATTTGCACATCCACTGGTCGGCACGCCCATCGCGGATCACTACATGGCCCTGCTGGCTACCTCGGATGCCGTCATCATTGACCTGCGGAAAAACGGCGGCGGCAGCCCGAAAATGGTGCAGTACCTGTGCAGCTACTTCTTCGACAAACGCGTGCACCTGAACAGCCTGTACTGGCGGGAGGGCGACCGCACGGAGGAATTCTGGACGCTCGACAACGTAGGCGGCAAAAAAATGCCCGATGTGCCGCTGTTCGTACTCACCAGCAAGTTCACATTTTCGGGCGCAGAGGAGTTTTCCTACAATATGCAAACCCAAAAACGGGCAACGCTTGTGGGCGAAACCACCGGCGGCGGCGCCAACCCCGGCGGCATGATGCCGCTGAATGACCAACTCGCCGTCTTTCTGCCCTCCGGCAGGGCCATTAACCCGGTCACAAAAACCAACTGGGAAGGTGTCGGGGTGGTGCCCGAGGTGTCGGTACCCGAAGCCGGGGCGCTGGACAAGGCGCTGGAACTGGCCACAGCAGCCGCGGCCGAGTATCGCCGGAAAAACAAAGAGCAGCACACGACCCTGCTTCGCGAGGCATTCGACCAGTTGGACAAGTACTCCGGCGCGGCGGAAAAACTTTTGACGAGCCTGAAAAAAACAACGGAAGCGGGCCTGCTGGACGAACCCGACATCAACGGCTTAGGCTATGAGTACCTGCTGGGCCACAACAACCCCAAAACCGCCGAGGCCATTTTTTACTGCAACACGGTGCTGTTTCCCAATTCTGCCAATGTGTACGACAGTTACGGCGAGGCGCTTGTGGCAAACGGTAAAAACCAGGAAGCAGTCAAAGCCTATCGGAAAGCGGTGGAAATAGGCAAATCCGACAACGACCCCAACCTGGGTCTTTTCGAGGAGAATTTGAAGAAGGTAGAAGCGAAAGCCGGAAAAAGACCCTGAGGCTGGGGCTGCAACGCTCGAATCACAAGCTGTGTCTTTACATCACTTAACCATGTCCTCTGCTATGAAACACCTCCTTACGCTCTTCCTCACCGGCTTTCTGCTGGTACACACCCACGCCCAAACCAGCCTCAGCACCGCCGATTGGCAGGCCGACCTGCGTTTTCTGCAAAAAACGGTGCACAAGGACTACGCTTTTCTGTTCAAAAAAATCACTGCAGAAAAATGGGACGCCGAGGTGGACAAACTCCACCAGGCCATACCTGCCCTCCAGCCGCACGAAATTCTCGCCGGATTCGGGCGTATCGTTTCGGCTTTCGGCTATGGCCATACGGACATCGGCTGGTCGCAGGCGCCCGTCAAGTCGCACATCGTACCGCTCAACCTGTACTGGTTCCCCGACGGCATTCGCGTGGAGGGTTGCCCCAAAGACCTGGCGGGCACGCAGGGCGCCAAACTGTTGCGCGTGGAGGGCATGCCCGTCGAAAAAGCGCTCGAGACCCTGCGCCCGCTGCTGCCCGTCGAGAACGAGCAATACTTCCGGGCGTATATCCTCGATTTTCTGCTGATCCCCGAGGCGCTGCATGCGCAGGGGATCACAAAATCCCTGAAACAAACCATCACCATGACCCTGGAGCGGGACGGCAAATCGTTTGAAAAAACCTTCGATGCGATGGATGCCTTCCGGTTTCCGAGGAAGTATGGCTTCGTCGCACCCGGTGGCGAATGGCTGACCGTGCGCGACTCCACCAGTACACCCCTCTACCTGAAAAACCTCGACAAAATCTACTTTTTCGAATACCTGCCGGAGCACAAAACCCTGTACGTGCGCCAGAGCCAGCAGCTGGACGACAAGGACGAAACCATCGCGCAGTTTTACAAACGCGTGTTCGATTTCGTGGACAAGAATGACGTGGAGCGCTTTGTGCTGGATGTGCGCCTCAACGGCGGCGGCAACAACTACAAAAACAAACCCATCGTACAGGGCCTCATCCGGGCCAAAAAGATCAACCAGCCCGGCAAATTGTTCGTGCTCCTCGGGCGGCGCACGTTTTCGGCCTGCCAAAACCTCGTGAACGAACTGCACAATTACACCGACGCCACCTTTGTGGGCGAGCCGACATCCGAAAACATCAACTTCTACGGCGACAACCGCCGCGTGGAATTGCCCAACAGCAAACTGCCCGTGTACCTCTCGTTTGCCTGGTGGCAGGACAAGCCCCAATGGGAAAACGACGACTGGCTGGCGCCCCAATTGGCCGCCGACCTGTCCTTCGACGACTACCGCAGCAACCGAGACCCCGTGCTGGAAGCCGCCCTGAGCATGTCAGACAAAGACCCGGTGCTGGACCCCATGGCACACCTGCGCACGCTGTTCCAGTCGGGCCAGACCGAGCGCCTCGAATCGGAAGCCAAACGTATGGTGGCCGACCGGCGCTACCGCTACATCAACTTCGAGGACCGGATCAACCAGGCCGGCTACGACATGATGAACGGCGAAAAGTTGGATGCTGCGATTTCCGTGTTTCACCTGAACACGCGGCTGTTCCCCCAATCCGCCAACGCCTGGGACAGTCTCGGGGAGGCGCACTACCGCGCAGGTCAGGTCGAAAAAGCCGTGGAGTTTTACCGGAAAGCGATTGCGCTGGACCCCGACGGCAGCACGGGGGAAAATGCGCGGAAGATGCTGAAGGAGATGGGGAAGTAAACCTTGATAAAAACGAACTCCTCAGCCGCCGCTCTGCCCTTGTTTTGCCGTCATTTCACCAACAAAAATGCACGGCTATGACAACAAAACAGATTCTCCTCGCCGCAGGCCTCGTGGCCTGCGGCTTCGGTTTCCTTTCCGCCCAAAACTATTCGGTGTACGTGAGCGATGCCGTCAATTTCCAGGACCCGCCCTGGAAAATCCTGAAGTTCGACGCCGACGGTTCGAACGGGCAGGTATTCATTTCCCAAAACCTGGCCTGGCCGCAGGACATCTTTTTCCTGGAAAACGAAAACATCGTGCTGGTGTCCAACCTGAACAGTGGCCACATCACCAAATTCAACGCGAACACAGGAGCCTACCTCGGCGAGTTCGCAACCGGCATCGGCGGCCCCACGCGCATGCGGCTCGGCCCCGACAGCCTGCTGTACATCCTGCAGTGGTTTGGCAACGGCAAGGTGCGGCGCTATACCCTCGCAGGTGCCTTCGTGGGCGAGTTCACCGCAACGGGCGTGCCCAACAGCATCGGGATGGACTGGGATACTGAAGGCAATCTCTACGTGTCGTCGTACAACGGCAAGTACGTCCGGAAATTCAGCCCGACCGGCGCCGACCTTGGTAATTTCATCAGCACCAACCTCGTCGGACCGACGAATATCTGGTTTGCCGAAAACGGTGATTTGCTGGTGGTAGACTACCTCGGCAATTCGGTCAAACGTTTCGACAGCGCCGGACACTACAAGGGTGTTTTCATCGCCGGCCTGCCTCAGGGCGAGGGCGTGGCGTTTCTCCCAAACGGCCACATCCTCCTCGGGGCCGGCGGCACCTCCTCCGTGCGGGAGTACGACGCTGCCGGCACGCTGATCGGCAATCTCGTGCCGCCCGCTACGCTCGGCTTGAAGACTCCCAACGCCGTGGTGTTGCGTCCGCTGCCCGCTTCCGCTGTGCAGGAGACACATCGGGAAGTGGCATTCGTGACGCCCAGCGTTGGGACACTGTTCCTTTTTTCCAATACGGATGCCCTGCAGGGCGTTTCGGCGCTGGAGGTACACAACTCGACGGGCGTGTTTGTGCGGAAAATTACCTTTGCCGACAGCACCGCCTGGGATGCGTCCAACGTGCCTGCGGGCGTGTATCACCTTACGGCACGACTGCCGGACGGGGTACTGGGCCGGCAAACAGTGGTGGTGCAGCGATAGACTTTGAAACAAAAGCAACTGGTTAGCCTGTGTCCCGGAACTCCGTTCCTGGTGCATTATTCGAAAAAACCGGTTTCCGTTTCAGGGAAAACCGGTTCCCGGAACTCCGTTCCGGGTGCGTTATTTGAAAAATCCAGGGTTCATTTCAGGGAAATCAGGTTCCTGGAACGGAGTTCCGGGACACAGGCTAACCAGTTGCCAAAAAAATATGAAAAACAGAAGTTTACTGGCCGTTCTGTTCCTGCTCTTCAGCGCCGGCACTGCTTTCGGACAACTGACGGCGCAAGCCCTTGAGTCGGCAGTAGCGCGGCAGGACTGCGCGGGAATTGCAGCGGAACTGCGCCGCACGCCCCTGCACACCGAAAGCATGAAATTCCACGGGGCCGTTTGCCTTTTCCGCAACGGAGAAGTGGAACAAGCGCTGGCCTTGTTCCGGGAAGTCCGGTACCTGGAAGGCCAACGGCAGCACTTCGCCGCGTTTTGGGAGGCGAAATGTTTGGCTTCGCTTGGGCAGGACAGCCTGGCGCTGGCGGTGCTATTGGCTATTCCTTCGGGCCAGATCAACGAAAAAATGCTCGCGCAACCGGCGTTCGGGCGCCTGGCAAAAAACAGCCCGGCGTTTGCCCGGCTGAAAGCGTCGGTCCGGCCGGGGTTCAACATCTGGACGGGTACGCTGGCGGCAATAGCCGCACTCGGGCTGCTGATCGGTGTCGTGCTGTCGCTCGGCCGGTCGCGGTTTTCCGCAGGGGAAAAACGGCTGGCGGTGGTGGTGTTTGCATTCGCGCTCTCACTGGTGTCGTTCGTCCTCCTCTGGACGGGATACGCGGCAGGTTTCCCCTACCTGCAAAACCTGTGGCCGTTCCTGACATTTTTGGTCGGGCCTTCGTTGTTTTTGTACCTGAAAGACACGTTCCAGGAGGACTACACCGCCAAAGAGGCGGCGCTGCACTACCTCGTGCCGGCCGTGTCCGGGCTGCTGACACTGCCCGTTTTTTTGTCAAATTTCGGCATCCAGACAAGTGTCCCGCCCGACTTTTTCCGCATCGGCAGTGCACCCGTGCTGCTCACGGGGCACCTGCTTTTTTATTCGGTACGCACCTGGAACACGACCAAAAATGACTGGCAGGTGGATGCGAACATCAAAATCTGGACGAGGGTTGTGGCCTGGGGGATGCTCTTGTACACGCTGGCATTTTTGTCCTATTTCGTGTTGGTGGGCTGTTCGTTTTTCAATCCGCAATGGGACTATGCCATCAGTTTTGTCATGGCGCTGGGCATTCTGGCTGTCGCGTACATGGGCCTCGTGCAACGGCGGGTATTCCGCAGCGAACCGATCGGCAATTTTTTACCGGTAAAAAAATACCGGAGTTCCAGCCTGACCGAAGGTGCCGGTGCGTCCATCAAAAAGCGGCTGGAGCGTCTGCTGAGCGAAGAACAGGTTTTTCGGGAAAACGAGTTGCGCCTGACCGACCTGGCGGCCTATCTCGACATCAGTCACCACCAGTTGTCGCAGGTCATCAACGAACAGTACGGGGTCAATTTTTTTGAACTGATCAACCGCTACCGGGTCGAACACGTCAAGCGCCTGCTGGCCGATCCGGCGTACAGCCGGTACACGATCATCCAGATCGCTTACGAGGCGGGTTTCAACAACAAGGTGTCGTTCAACCGGTATTTCAAAAAGGCGATCGGGCTTACACCCTCAGCGTACCGGATTCGGGAAAGCAGCGTGCAATAAGCCTATCGTTTCCCCCGAAAAAACGCCGTCATCAGCATCCCGCAGTCGTGCTCCAGCACCCCCATTTCGAGTTTCGTTTTGGGGTGCAGCAGGGTTTTTCCGCCGTACAGCATGAAACCGCGTTTTTCGTCGGTGGCGCCGTACACCACCCGGCCCATTTGCGCCCAGGCCAGCGCGCCGGCACACATGACGCAGGGTTCGAGCGTGACGTACAGCGTGCATTCTGGCAGGTACTTGCTTCCAAGGTGGTTGGAAGCGGCGGTAAGTGCGAGGATTTCCGCGTGGGCGGTCACGTCGGTCAATTGCTCGGTCTGGTTGTGCGCCCGGGCGATGATGCGGTTTTCGCAAACGACCACCGCGCCCACAGGCACCTCGCCGGCTTCGTAAGCCTGCCTGGCCTCGACGAGGGCTTGTTGCATGAAATAGGTATCGGAGTGGACGGACAGCATAGGCGGGGCAAAAGTAATCGGTATTGCTATCGCTGTGGCTACCGGACTACCCGTAGTTGTATTTTTCACGCAGGTGTGGCTTTGAAATCTATTTTTGCAGCGATGGAAAGTGTAAAAACGGTACACGCGTTGCTCATCGGTATCAATGCCTATTCTGTTGCACCCTTGCAAGGCTGTGTCAACGATGCCCTGGCTGTCGGCTCCTTTTTTCAGGACGCCTGTGCGCAGGCAGGTTTTCGCTGGCGTCCGCTGCACCTGTTTGCTCCAACCGGGCAGGACCTCACCCATATCGAAGCCGCCGGCGTGGACCATTGGGAAACGCCGACTCGATCCAACATTATTGCCGCATTCGACCATTTTGCCGGCCCGGTAGTTCAACCAAACGATGTGTGCCTGGTGTACTTCTCGGGGCATGGCTCGCAGGAACCTGCCGCTCCGGAGTTCCGGCACCTGAAAGCCGACGGAAACAACGAGACACTCGTTTGTCTCGACAGCCGCCTGCCCGGCGGACGTGACCTGGTGGACAAAGAAGTTGCCTGGCTTTTGTGGCGTATCGCCCAAGAGCACCCTACAGTACATGTGCTGGTTATCATGGACTGTTGCCATTCCGGCGACAATACTCGCTCGGCTGGTGATTCGGTGCGCGAGCGCCGGATGGTGGCCCGGCAAACCGGCACGCCGTTTCGGGAACTGCTGGGCATGCAGGACCTTTTGGGAGTAGAAAGTGGACTTTTTTTCATACACGAAGGTCGGGCGGAATATCAGGAGGAGGGCCGGTACGTCCAGTTGGCCGCAGCGCGCGATCAGGAGACTGCCAAAGAACTGTGCATCAACGGGCGCCCACGGGGAATTTTTTCCTGGAGCCTGCTTCGCGTGTTGGAGCACGGCGGTCTTGGCTTGTCCTGTCAGGAACTGCTGAGTCGGACCGAGACACTGATTCGATCGCGCGTGCAGGGACAAATTCCGCAGGTATTCGCATCGCCACCGAATTTGGCAACCCGGCAAATTTTGGGCGGTGCTTTGGGCGAGACGGCTGCGGGCTACCCGGTCTTTTTCAAAAACGGCGTATGGCGTATGCGTGCAGGCAGTTTGCAGGGAATCGTGCCGGGAACAACAGAATCGCCCCTGCTGGTGGCGCTGGTCAACGGCAGCCGGGCTTGTACGGCAGCCCTCGAAGTGGAGCCGAATTCCACCATATTGGACCCCCAACCCTTTGCGCCGACTGACCGCCACGAAGACCACCTATCGGCAGTCGTTCGCCGGATGCCCGTACCCCGTGTACGTATTTTCAGAATGCCCATGCCAAACGGGTTAAAGCAGAATCTGGACGCATGGATCAATAAACACACCCTGCTTTTTTCTGATTTTTTGATCGAAACACCCGACGAGGCCGATTATTTTGCCCTGGTGGAAGGCGAACATTTTGCCCTCGTACCTCCGGGCGGAAACCGGCCCGTTTTCCGCCGAATGCGTCAGGCGGCTGATTTTGTACAGGCGTGTGAAAGCCTGGGCAAATGGCAGTTTGCGCTCGAACTGCAAAATGCACACACCCGGCTACGCCGAAGCGACGTGGAGGTAATTTTGGAAAAAATGGAAGGCCAGGAAGTTTCCCCTCAAACCCTCCACTACTTGCAAGGGGAAACGCTTGTGGACCCGGCTGCCGTCGAACTGCGCTATGTCAACACCGGCGGCCGGTGGCTGGCGCCTGCACTTCGCTGCACCGTGCGCGTAAAAAAATCGGGCTATTGGGTCGGCGGACTTTTTTTGGACAGCCAGTTTGGCATCGCCGATTACCTGGAGCCGCGCCCGCTGGATGCAGGCCAGGAACACATGTTCCGGTTTCCGTTCCAAAACACATTGTTCAACGCCATCCCTTTGGCGCTGGATGCTCGCCTGGCGGCAAAAGGCGTGGAGGAAATCATGGACTACCTCAAGATTTTTGTGTCGGACAGCGATTTTAAACTAGACCACTGGCGCCAGGAGCCGCTTTCTCCGGACGAGGATACGGTACGCAGTGCGGCCTTTGAGTCGGCGCCGATAGCCGACCGGCCCGACTGGATGACCATCACGGTGCCGATACGGTTAATCAGGCGGTGATGCCTATTGTTGCTCCTGCAACGCATCCAGAAATTGAACCTTGAATTCGTCGAGTACGGCCTTGGTAGCGGCAGAAGCCAACACTTTTGTGCGGTCTATTTGCCCATACACGAGCGCGGGTAGCGGCATCTGTGCGATGGATTTCCCGCCGTTCACGGTTGTCAGAAACGCTTTTCCGTCGGGCATAAACTGCGCCAGCGGGTTGGGGCCGGCGGCCCAGTCGGTCCAGATGTTGCCTTCCGGATCCCAAAGTTTGGCGGTGCCGTCCCGGGACATGGTCAGGAAAAATTGCCCGTCTGGCGAAAAGGTTGCGCTCGTAAGCGCGGCCCGGTGCCCACGCAATTCCCGAAGCAGCCGGCCACCGGCATCCCACAACCGCACCACCTGGTCGTCGGCCCAGGTGGCCAGCCCGGAACCGTCGGCCCGGAGCGCCATGCCGGCCACCCTTGCCGGGTGTTCGCAAGTAGCAAGCGCCTCGCCGGCGGGCGAGCAAAGCCGCACGCTTGTGTTGCCGAGGCGTACTGCCAATAGCGGGCTTGAGTGGGCAAAGCAGGCATCCTTTGCCGCCTGGCCCGCCTGCACTAATACGGCGCCCGGTCGTCCGTCCGGGGTGTACAAACGGGCTTGCCCATCCGAAAACAGGGCGACAATCTGCTTGCTGCCGGGCGCGAGGTACACATCGCGCAGATAGGCGTTGTCGGCCTGTATCACGCCCAGCGGGGTGCCGTCTTTTGCCGACCAGGTGCGTGCCGTGCCGTCGGACGAGCGGGTCAACACAAAAGAGCCGTCGGGCGAAAATTTTGTCCACAGCACATTGCCGGAATGGCCTTGCAGCACGGCCAAAACTTTGCCGGTGATGTCCCAAAGCCGGGCGGTATTGTCCCGGGAACCGGTCACGATCAGCCTTCCATCGGGTGAAAATGCCGCGGTCCGAATCGGTTCCAGGTGGCCGTCAAGTACGGCCTGCACGGCGCCGGAAGCGTCAAAAATCTGTGCGGTCGGTGAGGCTCCCCAGCCGACAAAACGGTCTCCTTGCGGCGAAGCAACCATGTTCGTGCGGTCGGCATTCCACTCGGTCACCTGTGCCTGCCGCCCGTTGCCTGCCGGCCTTACGAGCAGGTGGCCTCCGTTGGTGCGTTTCAACAAAACCCCGGGCGTGCTTCCCCCGTCCAATAGTTCCATTCGGACCACAGCATCGGGGCTATTGTAAAACGGCACGACAAACGAATCCCGTACGGCATCTGCAAACGCGCGCATCATGGGCGGGGATGCGTTGGCGCCGGCCATTTGCAGGGCCAGGTAGGACAGGGCCATGGCATCGGATGCCCGGCCTTTCTGGCGCACCATGTCACTGACCAATGCCATGCGCAACGACTCGGCGCGTATGCCTTGTTCGCGGGCTTTTTTGGCATTTTTTTCGGCTTCCTGTCGAGCTTTTTCCTCCGAAACCTTGGCCGTCTCGGCTTCCCGCCGGGCTGCTACCGCCGACTGGTAGGCTTCTTTTTGTTGTTGCACCGACACTTCGAGCTCGCTAACCCACCTGGTCTGACATTGCTGGAGAAGTTTGCTCAAGTCGTTGTCGTCGGGCTTGTCGGGGCAGGCGGTAAACGCTGCCCAAAACTTGCTGCTGGCATCGCCGTATTTTTTTTCGTCCATGAGTTTCAGGCCTTCTGCACGTAAATCCTTGTAGCAGGGTACCTGGGCATGGAGGGCGCCGGCGCCCCAACCGAACAAGACCAACAGGAAAAAAAGAGGTATGTTTTTCATGGCCGGGAAAGGGAAAACGTGAGAGAAATGCCCAGGCCGGGCAGGGTGCCGGTAGGGAATGTAGCCGGCCTGATCTGCAAAAAAGAGGTGGCAGGCGGGGTGCAAAACTTGTCGTAGGTTTTTTGCAGGCGCTTGATTTTCAGAGCGCGCACGACGTACCAAATCGCATCGGCGCCAAGCAGGGCCAATCCGGCGTAGGTACTCCATTCAGCGGCTTTTTTCTTGTCTTCTGCGGTTTTCAAAAACGGGTCATCGGCTTCTTCGCGGGTTTTTCCATCGGCCCAATAGGCTCTGTATTGGGCGTATGCATCCTTTTTTTGCTGGTTGTACACCTGCCCAAGGCCAACCAGGGCCAACCCGGCGCCGGCTACGGCGTAGTGTGGCAGTTGTTTTTTCAGGGAAAAAACGGGACGCTCACCGCTGCAATTGACCGCCCCCATGCGTGCGCGGCGGAGGTGCAGGGCGTACGTCGCACCGAAATCGGGCAAATACTCCAGGGCATCCAGCCAGACCAGTTCGCGAAGGCCTTTGCCGGCGTCTGCCGTAGCGTCCGACAGTTCATGCGGCTGCGGGACGATGCGGCTACCATCGGGCAATTGAAGCCCCGGTTCGATCAGGTAGGATTGGTCGCCGGGCGAGCGGCCCGGCTCGTACTGCACCACCAGGTCGCTCTCGCGCAGCAAAATGGCCGTCACCACGGGGTAATCGCCGCGCCTGGCGCCCAGCACGGCATCCGGCACGGCGAGCCACTGGATGGCAGGTTGGCGGTTGGCTACGACAAGTCGGAAGCCGAGGCTGTCGGAAATGGACTGGAGCGGATACAGTTTTTGGGCGAAGCCCGAGGTGTAGCCCGCCAAAAGGGCGAGAAGCAGGAGATAGCGCATGGTCGGTCGAGTTATTGCTCCGGGGTGTACATCCATACGTCCCGGTGGAGGGTGTTTTCCAGGTTTTGGCCGTTGTTGATCACTTTTTGAGAGAGGCCGGTACCGAGGTAGCCGGTACTCCCGATCGAAAAACCGAAGGCATGGCCGCGCCTGCCTCCGAGGAACGGGGTTCGCTTTTTCCAGGGATCGGACTCAGTTGGATCAAACTCCCAAAAGTCGTCGAGGTAGCCTGATTGCGTGTTGTAACCGGTGCCGTAGTAGCCTTTGTCGCCAATGGAAAACGCCGTAGCATCCACCCGGCCCAGGCCGGGGAAGAAGCCAATCAGTTCCCACTTGCCGCTGTCCTGTGGACTGATCGGTGCAGTAAACTTCCAAAAATCAGTCAACTGTATGCCGCCTTTGATTTCGCCACCGCCCACATATCCGGTGTCGTTTATGGAAAAGGCGGCAGCCTCGTAACGGCCGATGAAGTAGGGTTGAGTGTCAAAAAAACTGATTCGCGCCGGCAGCCCGGCCACCGTTCGCCAACTGCTTGTGGCAGGCGTATACTCCCAGAAGTTGTTGTGGTATTCTTCGATGTTGTTCGGGTACTTGACGCCGGCGCCCACATACAGTTTGCCCTTGGAAACAAACCCGACCGCTCCGGTCCGAAAGGCCTCCGGATCGGGTATCTGTGCGCCTTTTATCCATTCATTGGTTGCAGGAACATACTTGTAAAAATTAGTCACCGGCGAAATACCACCGCCTGCAGCCGGATCGGAGTATGCGCCGAAAATGACGTAAACGGTGTCGCCCAAGGCTAACGAAACCATGTTGGTACGTCGCACACCCTCGAAGGCTTTGGCTGCTTGCCACCGGCTGTCCGCGGGCGCCCCGGGGTCGAACGACCAAAAAGCGGGCGACAGGTCATTTTGAGGGCAGTTGCCGGTATTGCCGCAGCCCAAGCCGGCATAGCCGTTGCCGCCTGAACCGATGCCCAGCCCGTCTTTGAAGCTTACGGGAAACGAATCCACGAGCCGCCAGCCGTCCCGCACCCGGAACGTATCCACCGTCTGGCTGTAAAACGTGTCCTGCAACCCGATGGCGTACGCCCGAAACCGATAGGTCGTGTTGAACGAAAGCCCCAGTAGTCCGCTCTCGAAGGTTTTATCCTCAAGGGTTTCCAACTCGGGTGTGGCCAAACAGCCCGGCAACCCGAGCGTGGGAATTTGTGCCACATGCTCCGGCGCATACACGTGCCCATACCGAACTTTGGTATTCTGTAATTCTACGCCGACCAGACGCCCGCGAACGTGCGCGCTGTCGTTAAAAACAGTCGCTTCGTTCGTGTTCATCACGATGATCTGGTCGAGGCTGTACGGTTCCACTTCGCCGTACACGCGCCGTTCGCCCAAGGCGGCCCAGGCCCGAAAAAATACAATCTGGCCTTGCTTGAGACGAAAAACTGCATTAAACGGGCCGTTGCGCTCGGGACGCACACTTGCAGGAATGTATGCCAAGCCGGGGCTCAAAGCGCGTATGGCTTTTTCATCCTCCGACCACACGAATCCGCAGGAATCCACAGACTCCAGGTTCAGCCCGTCCACACGGCCGTTCAACTGTATGGCGCCCACGTCTATCGGCGTCGGCGGCTCGGTGACCGCGACCACGAACTCCAGGGTATCCAGATTGTTGTCCAAACAGCTGCTAAACAACAAAAGCAGCAGCGGGGCAAGTCGGTTGTTTCGCATGGTATCAGTGCTTGGTCAGGTTTATTTTTTTCGTGATGATGTGCTCGTCCAGCAGGAGTTGCACAAAATATATCCCCGCTGCCTGTTTCGACAGATCAATTGTCAGCACACCGGTGCGCCAGGCGCCATGCTCCTGCCAAAGCACCTCGCGGCCAATGGCATCCAGTACGCGCGAAGCGACCTGAGTACCCGACGGCAGATCAAGGCGGACGTACAGCAGTCCCGTCGTGGGGTTTGGGTACAGAACCACCCGGGCATCCAGGATCGGGTCGTTTGTTGCGGATGACCCGATGACCAGCACGCCGGACGACACGGTGCAGCCGAGGCTGTCGGTAATCGTCACCTCGTAAAAACCCGTCGGAATCGAATCCAGCAACGGCTCATCCTGACCCACCAGCAGGGAGTCGTTCTGGAACCATTGGTACTTGTAGGGCGGCAAACCACCCAGAACGGTCACCTGCAAGGCACCGTCGGATTGGCCGGGAGTGGCATTGATGGTGGTCACGTTGGCGATAACCAGTGCATTCGGCTCGGTCAGCACAAAGGTGGCCGTGGTTTGGCAACCGGCATTGTCGGTCACCGTTACGCTGTACGTACCCGCTGCCAATACGCCGACGGTTTCCAGCACGGAGCCGTTCGACCACTGGTACGAAAAGCCGGGCGTTCCGCCCGATGCGTTGGCCCGTATGACGCCGTTTGTGTCGCCAAAACACTGAATCGGACTGACCTGGGAGACAGTTGCCGATACCGCCGGACGCAGGGCCACCACCACCGAATCGGAGGCCTGGCAGCCGTTCAGCGTCACATCCAAATGATAAGTCGTTGTGACCAAAGGCATCACGGTAACGGACTGGGTGTTTTCCCCGGTACTCCACAAGTAGGTGTAACCGCCCCCGGAGGCTGCCGACAGGACGGCTGACTCGCCCGGGCAAAGGGCCTGGTCGGGGCCGGCATTGGCCTGCGGCAAGGGCCTCTGTTCCACTATGATCTGTACGCGGCTTGAGGTGCAGCCGTTCGTGCGGTTTTTGGCCTGGGCGAAGAACAACCCGGCAAAACCCGGCTGATACCGGGCCGTATCGCCCGCCAGCAAAATCCCGCCGGTTTCGGCGCTATACCAGTCCACCGTTTCGTCGGAGCCTACCTGTGCAAGAATAACCGGTATCGGCTCGTTGGCGCAAACGCTGACAGTAGGCGGCACAACGGGCAGCGCCACGAACGGACAGGCGCAGTCCAGTACAGGGAATGTTGTCTGGGCGGAGCAGTCGGCGTTTTCCGCATCCACGGTCAGGGCGGTGCCTTTGTTGATGCCGCTGATGCGGTAGCGGTTGTTGCCCAAATTGGTCAACAAGCCTGTGCCGGGCGTGATCACAAGGGCATCCGAGAAAAATTCGACGGAGTAGGTTAGCAGGTTTGGCGTGCAGTAGGCCGTATCCTGGGTCACAACCGGCAATGGGTTGACCACTATGGTCATGTTATCGGAAACTACCGGGCACGGGCCCGGCGGTTTGGTGCTGGTCAGGGTTAGGGTCACGGAATTTGCCCCTGCAGGCGGCAGGTAAAATTGGGCGCTTACGGCATTGTTGTTGGGGAAAAACACCCCGCCTGGCACATTGGCGCTCCAACTGCCCCCGTTCACCCCGTTCAGGGAAACAGACAAAGGCACCTGCTCCCCTGCGCAAACGGTTTGGTCCGGGCCCGCACCGACACTTGCCGGCACGCGCACCGTGAGCGTGACGGGTGTTCGCACGGCGCTGATGCAGTTGGTTTCGGTATCCCGCGTTTGGGCAAAATACGTGCGGGTTTCCATAAGCGTCGACTGAAAGTCGAGCGTGCCGATACCGCCGTTGATAATGGGCAAACCACCCGTTGCAGCGGTGTACCAGTCGGCAGTTTGCGAGGGTTTGGATACGGAGACATGCAGCATCGGGATCGGATCGCCCTGGCAAATTTCCTGATCGCCAAGGTTGATTGGTGCAGCCACGACCGGGCATGGACACACGTTTACGCTCACCTGCCGCGCGAACGTGCAGCCGGTGTTGGCATTCTGGGCGGTGATCGTGACGGCCGTGCCCACCGGAATGTTCAGGATCGCGTAAGCGCCCGGCCCGGTCGGGATTTTCAAAAACGCCGGCGCCACCAGAATGTCGGTGCCGTCCGTGAGCACTTCCAGGTTGTACGTCTGCAAGTTTTCTGCACAAACCGTGTCGGCCAACACCAAGGTCGGGGCCGGATGTTGGATCAGCACAACTGCTGTGCGCGTCGGGCTGGGGCAGTTGTCCACCAGATTTTTCGTTTCGGCAAAATAAGTACCCGGTGCGTTTGGCTGATACGTCATGCCCTGGCCCACTTCCACGCCCGCGGCGTTATACCAGACGGCAATTTGCCCCGGCCCGACGTCCACGGTCAACGGCGGAAAGGGCTGCCCTGCACATACCGATTTGTCCCCGCCTGAAACGGGTGGCTGGATGGTGGTGTCGCAGGCACACACAGGTGCGGTAACCAGCAGGGAGGCCGAGCAACCGGTTTGCCCGTTCAGGGCCGAAACGGTCAGGTTGGTGTTGGCCGGAATGTTGTACACCACAAACTGCCCGTTGCTGCCGGCCAGGGTGCCGAGGCTGGGCGTAATGCCCACGCCCGCTTGTGTCGTCAGCGAC
>Ga0154020_10002652_pt1 | contig 21794 bp, 16 predicted proteins | sample Klosneuvirus_201_FD_109709 | JGI IMG/M metagenome (GOLD analysis project Ga0154020, IMG submission 109709) | Active sludge microbial communities from wastewater, Klosterneuburg, Austria - Klosneuvirus_20160825_MG | ecosystem: Engineered > WWTP > Aerobic digester > Activated sludge | place... | reverse complement strand
ACAGTTATATTAGAGAAGGTATTTGTGTTCCAATTTTGAGTAACCGTTGTTGAGCTACCACCACTGGTGATACCCGTGACCGTACCCCCTGCACCGGTTTTATTAAAGCCCGTAACAATTGAGTTACTGTTGATGTTTTGTGTTCCACCGGCAGGGACTGTATTACTGCAAGTAATAAAGGTAAAGCTACCCGTAGTATTCAGGGATATGTTTGTGAAGGTATTTGTATTAATGTTTTGGTTAAGCGCTGTAGCTGTATTACTAATAAGGATTACTGCTGCTGTTCCCGAAACCGTATGTCCAAAGGTATAGAAGTTGTTATTGCTGATGCTTAAGCTACTTGTTGCGGTGGCCGATGTGCTTTCGACAGCGATACCTGTTAAAGCAGAAGAAGCGGAACCGCTACGTATAGAAATCTGGTTATAATCGAATGTGTTCGTAAAGGTTCCTGTTGATGCTGCACTTGGGGCAATCAAATAAATACCGCGAACCGTTCCTGCGGTAACGCCGCCGGCAGAGGTTTCAACCGTATTGTAGGAAACGTTCATGTTCTTCGTATTCCGAATAAGCATTCCGTTCACTGTTCCTGAAACGTTAGCATAACCGGAAAAAGTTCCTGTTGTTCCGTAATTGGTAATACTATTACCGGCCCCCGAGCCTCCAATTGTAAGGCCGTCATTTTGATCCGCAGCTGCCGTTGGTCCAACTACAACAATACCGATGTTAACATCGGTAATGGTATTATTCGTAATGATCAAATTGCTATTGCCCCCGGTTGCCCCAACTGCCGATGCAGAAGTGCTGATCGTTGTTGAAGTGTGGGTTGAGTTAGAGTAAATACCAAAAGTGTTCTGGTAGGTACGGTTCAAATCAATATCACAATTTTTGATGGTACAGTTTTGAGCACCATTTGTTGTTGATGCATAAAACAAGGCAACACCAAACTCGGTCATATTGTTTGAGGCTGCAGCAGTTGTTGTGTTCGATGCGTTCTCCAACAGATTGAAATTATCAATCGTGATATAATCACCGCCAACGATTTCAAACAAACAGTCATGCAAGGTACCCGACGCTTGCGGGGTATATGCAGTGATGTCGTTGTTGTTACCCTCAATGGTAATCGTGTTGGTTGATGTTCCCGAGGCAGTAATCGTATAACCGCCTATAGGGGCAGTCTGAGGATTACTTGCAGTGAGGGTTATCACTACAGGACTTGTAATGCTGGCAGCATTCAATGCTGAGATAGCAGAGGCAAGATCCGTGTAAGTGGCAGCCAATCCCGAACCGCTGTTCGTGGTCACCTGTGCGTTAGCGCCCGTTGCGAACAAAGAAGCGATTGCAATTCCGGCAAATAACATCCAACGACTAAAGCTCGTTGATTGCGTGTTTGTGTAGTTGTCTTGTTTCATGTTGTTGATTATTTGTTTGTGTTTGTTTTGTTTTTTATATCGGGACTTTGCCTAAATAAAAATGCACTGCGCCTTAGGCACAATGCATCAATTCTAGACTAAGATTAGCAAGGTAAAATAAATTCATACTTGTGTTTATGTTAATGAGACCGGGAGGCTTTTTTTATTCTCTGTTGATCGCAGCTTAAACAAAACTTCCCGGCATTTAATCTTTCACGCTGATAAATTTTTCAAGGTGTTTTTTTGAAAAACCCGGCAAAACTGACAGTTGCCGCCCTTTATTGTTGCACTAAGATAAGAAAGCCAATCAAAATGACAAATAGTTTAATGTGAAATCTGAGTGATTAGTGGCCAATGCTCGCTTTTCCTTGGCGAATGGGTTTTAATTCAATTTTAAACTTGCTGAAAATCAGGGGAAAGAAGCCCTTGCCGCTTTTTTTTAAACAGATTATATAATTATTAACAAATTGTCGGGGGCGAAAAATCTTTTAAAAAAACAGGCAAAAATTCTCCGGCTTATTTTTTTTGGGGTTTCTGTTTTCTGTAACCATTTTAAACCGGTGATGGGACGAAGAACCCTTCTGCGACAAGGCTTGAGCGTGTTTTTTTATCTTCTTAAAAATTTATTGTCTACAGAAAAAAATATTTTTGCATGATGGAATAAAAAAAATAAACGCTTGTTTCTCCTATGAAAAAAGGCAAAAACATTTTTTGTTTTTTCTGAATTTTCTTTCTCTTTTTTTCAAAATAATTTTGTTCAGACAAAAAATACCATCACAAAAAACACCTTAAAAAAATTTCTTGTTCCTTCAATTGATGCCATGTACCTTGCATCTCTTCATCAAAAAAAATGACCGGTTCCCCATCCCAACTCCAGGACCTTGATCTCATCCGGAATTTTCGGCAAGGCGATAAAAATTGTCTGGGAGAACTCTTTCGCAGATACCTTCCACAGGCCTTCGGTGTCGCCCTTAAATACCTCCGCGATCCCATGGAAAGTGAAGATGCCGTCATGCAGGTTTTCGAAAAACTTCACAAAGATCTGCTCCACCACGAGATTCATAACTTCAAATCCTGGCTCCATTCCGTCGTTCGAAACCATTGTTTGATGGAGCTCCGGAAGAAAAAAGGACTCTTTTCTGTACCTTTAGACTTGGCAGAAACGAAGACTTCATTTGTGGAAAGGCTGTCCTCCGGGCATCCAGATGAAGGTGCCGAAAAAGAAAAGCGCCTCCGGGAAATGGAAGAGGGAATTCTCCACCTCAGTACCGAACAAAGAACCTGCATCGACCTGTTCTATATAAAGGAAATGAGCTATAAAGATATATCCCAGAAAACCGGCTATACTCTCTTACAGATCAAAAGCCATATTCAAAACGGGAAGAGAAACCTTAAGATTTATCTCGATAAAAAATCATGAGCAACAAGCTGAATAACCTCTTTGAAAAAAGCGAATGCCCTGACCGGCAAACACTCTTTTCTTATGTGGCCGGAACCCTCCCTCCTGCCCGTGAGCATCTTGTTGAAGAGCATATGATCGACTGTGATTTTTGCTCCGAAGCCGTGGAGGCTTACAGGCAGGAAAAAGATCTGCCCATGATCAAAGAACAGCTGATTGAACTGGAAGAAAAAATTATCCGTGGCGAAACCGGCAGAAGGGGTAGTGGTTTTTTTAATTCAGGAAACTACTTGAAGTATGCTGCCGTGCTTGGCATTATTCTGCTCTCCATGTCGGGACTCTATTTTCTCTTGTCAGACAATAAAAATCAGGACCTGGTTATGGAGGCTCCGGTGTCCCGCCAGGCTCCCTCTGTTCAGAAAGAAGGTCGCAAAAGTCCTAATTCTCCCGAGCCCGCAAGAGCCGTTAAAATGAATGGCAAGAAAGACCGTAAAGGAAACCCGGCCTCCGCTAATGAGATCTTTTCTGCCGATAGCCCAACGTTGGAAGAATCAGAAATGGATGATCAGAATCTGGGAGTGTCTCCTCCGCTTTCAAGCGATATGCTAAAAGACAATGCGCTTAAAGTCAAAACAGAAACGGCGGCCCCAATCCAAAAAAAGCCCAAAGTCGTCAATGACGAAAAGCTCCTGTCCAAATCAACAGAGGAGACTGTCAGCGACAATCAATACAGCAAAATTTCAGTCCAGGGTGCTGCGGATAGTCAAGCTTCTTCAGCGCGTGAGGCCTCGCCAGAACTCAAAGAAATAGCCTCTTTACAATTGGGTGCCGGAAAAAACAAGTCCTTGCTCGACAGCGCAATCAAAGCCTACGATGATCGCTATTATATACGTACAATAAATATCCTTCTAAACTTTACCGGTAAAGACAGAAAAGAGTCTGCCAAAGCCGAGTACTATTTAGCCAGCGCATATGTACAAACCCGGGAATACGAAAAAGCCAAACCCATCTTAGAGAAACTCAAAGCCGAAGGTTCCTCCTATTCCCGGAAAGCCAGAAAGCTTTTGGAAAGTATTGAGTAAGCCCCCTCTGAACTGGGATTTTTGGGCTTAATGCGATGTGTCGCATCAATGCTTTGAAACGGGATGTCTACTTGGATTACTGTAGTCAATATTATAGTACATCCTCCTCTTAACTTCCACTCCCAAGCGATAAACAATTGCCCTCCCATAAATCCATATGATCCCAAAAATCCCAGTTCAGACAAAGGGGGATTGGCCGGGTCTGCCATGATTTATATATAATAGAGTCACCCACCTCCTTCGTTTACCACCTACACCAAACCAATATTAAAGCCCTCCCATAAATCCATATAATCCCAAAAATCCCAGTTCAGACAAAGGGGGGCCATCCAACATATCCCGGTCATAGTGGCCAGAAATAAGGTATCATCAGCAGCAATACACTCATCAGGATTATAGTTAAAAAGAATCCGGCCTGAAAAAAGTCTTTAAACTTATACTTGCCCGGTCCCCATACCAGAATACAGGAGGGCTCAAAGGGAGTGATGAGAGATACCGACGCGGATAACATAACCGCAACGGCAAAAGGCTTGGGACTCACACCAAGTGAATTCGCGGTAAGAATGGCGATAGGCAGAACTACCAAAGCAGCCGCGGCATTTGACATTGGCTGGGTGAGGAAAACAGTAAGTATGATAAAACCCGCCATGATAGCAAGCTCACCCATGGGCGCCATATAATGGACAATAAGATTTGACAACCACTCGGCCGCCCCGGTCTTTGTCATAGCTGTTCCGAATGCCGCCATCCCTCCTATTAATATGAGTAGCCTCCAGTCGACGGCTTCATGTGCTTTTTCCAGAGGTAAGGCTTTAAAAATTACTACCAGTAATGCGGCCAAGAGCAAGGAAGCTGAAAGGGGAATCCATTCAAATGAACCGACAACAATAGCTGCAATGAAGAGACATAGAGTTAAGACTCCTTTCCTTTTCTTATATAAGAGGGGGCGGAAATCATCCATGATGATAATTTCTCTGCTTGTCTTCAAATAGTTGATTTTCTCTGCCGCCCCCTGAACAAGCAGGGTGTCCCCGGTCCTCAGAATAATGTTGCCGATTTTTTCACGGAAGGTGTGTCCCGTTCTATTAACCGCCAAAACCACCAGTCCGTATTTTTGACGGAAGTTTGCATTCTTTAAGCTCGTGTTCACAAAGTCCGTTTGTGGTGTGACCAGAATCTCCGCAAGCCTGATTCCTTCTCCCTGTAGTGCCTTGTCAATAAGAATGTCTGCCCTGATTTCAATTCCGGAGGTTTCTTTTACCTGCAGTAGGTCGTCGAGCATTCCCTCTATAATGAGTATGTCGCTTTCTTTAATAATGGTATAATCGCCCGGCAAAAAATTTCTACCCTCGCGGATTACATTCAAAATTCTAAACCCCATGCGACTCAGGTTGGACCGAAAAATCTGTTGTCCTATCAAAGGAGAGGCCGGCATAATAACTACTTCGCTCACGAACTCCTTCAAGTGAAACTCCTCAGTAAGGCTTTCCTCTTTATGGTCCGGAAGAAGCTTATTGCTGAACAATGCCATATATATAAGACTGATCACAAAAAGCACGATGCCAATAGGCAGTATTTCGAAAAAACCCAATGCTCCCAGCCCGGCCTTGGCGATGTATCCATTTACTGCAATATTGGTAGAGGTTCCTATGATGGTACAGGTTCCTCCCACAATGGAGGCATAGGCGACCGGCATTAATAACTTGGACGGACTCACATGTAGTCGACGTGCAACTGCCATCACCGGTGCGATAAATATTGCCGTGACCGTCGTGTTGTTCATGAAGGCGGATGTAAAACCAACCCCTGCCATAATATAGGTAATGAGAAAAGCCGGATGTAGCCTGGCCATCTTCAATAATCTTGAGCCAAGCAAATCCAAGATACCTGTCTCCTGAAGGGCGGCGCTGATGATGAATATGGAGGCAAGCAATACGATGAAGTCGGACCCAAATCCGGCAAAGGCTTCCGAGGGAGTAAGAATTCCAAAGACTATCAGTGCAACCAGTAAAAACAGGGTAGCAACATCAACCCCTATCTTTTCCCATGAAAAAAGAAGAATGGCAATGACTAACAGACCTAATACAAAAGCGATCTCCATCCAAGCTTTGCTGTAACACCTTCAATGAAATTAATGAGAACCTGAAAGAAACGAATATACAAATATATCAATGGCTTCAAAGAAGGGCTTGCGTGCTTTTTTAACAAATCCGGTAGAACAGGTACCCTTCTTTAGGCAGCGGAGAAGAAAATCGACCGTCGGGATATATTAACGTAGAATAATAATTTTGAAATTCCCCATTCCTTGTGGGCCGGATACAGAAAGATGGTAAATGCCTTTGCTTAATGAAGACACGTCTATGTCCATCGTGTTGAATCCCTGAGGAACAAATTGCTCGCGTCTCACTAGCCTTTGATTAGAATCGAAGAGGGAAACTTCTGTTTTATCGGTATTTAAAAAAGCTGACTGGATATGCAGTACCTGTGCTGTCGGGTTGGGCCATAATTTATAGGACTCCTTAGCGTCGATGCTTTCGACTCCAACACTGCCCACCAAATAAGGTGCTGATGTTAGGCTACAACCGGCAGCACTTGTGTGGGTAACGGTATAGCTCCCGTTTTGGCTTGGAGTATGTGTCGTTGCATTAGCTCCGGAAATCGGGTTTCCTCCGAGATTCCATTGTATCAACTGGCTGAGACCACAAATAAGCGTGGTTCCATTCCAATTGACAGTTGGTGTCGGCGGAACTTCATTAAAAGGAACATCCGTCGACCAATTGCAATTAAGATTTGAGCCATTATTACCGCCACTGCCAAGGTCACTGATCGCCGTTCCAAGACCTTCATTAAGCCGCCAGTAACCTACAAGTCCCACTGCGGAGGTGGGGTCAATATGTTTTGAGGCGGAGGCAGAAAGTTCTGCGGCGGATAAATCCCTGTTCCATACACGCACTTCGTCTATGTTTCCGCTAAAGAAACGTCCGGGAAATTGATTGGCATCAGCCAACCTTCCAATGTTGGCTCCATAACTGGACTGAACTATGCTGCCGGTAAAACTCGTACTTGCCACTTCGTTGCCATTCACAAATACTTTAAGTTCTGTACCGGAAAATGTGCCTGCAACATGAGTCCAGGTGTTAAGCTGAATACTGTTTGTAGGACTGATAACCTCTACCCAACTTGTTGGAACGGAATTGCTGTCAAGACCGGCAAAATTGAAAGAAAGCTCCCCGTTTCCACCGGCCCGGAGAACCATCCCTTGTTCTCCCGATGTCCAGCCATGTGTACATAAAATTGTATTCTGTGCAGAGTTAAAGCCCCAGGCTGTGGAATATATCCAGGCTTCAATGCTGACGGGTCCACTCAGTGTGTCAATAGGGACCGGAGACCCAAAATCTACATAGGAGCTTGATCCATCAAAGTTGAGCGAGTTGGTATTGGGAATACAGTTTTGTCCCTGAGCCAAACTAAGAACGGAAATGAACAGGAGGCTGAGAATTGCTTTCATAATCGTTTTTTTTGATACCCAAATCTAAGATTATTTTTCAGAATGAATCAACGCTCTGAAAAATATGAATGCAAAAAATCAAGCGCTCATCCAGAAGAATAAGCTGTTTTTTCTATTTATTCAAAATCATGAATAGCGAGGAAAGCAGGATGGCCAGCCACAGTACGACCCCTTGAATCAATGGCCTTGCTCCGACTTTTTTAATGGTAGCCAAAGAAATCCCTGTCCCTATCAGAAAAAGTGTAACACTGAATGCCGCCTTGGAAACCTTGAGGATTGCACTGCCGACATCATCGGGTATCATATAATAGGTGTTGAAGAGAGATGCCAGCACAAAAAATAAAATAAACCAGGGAAACGATGATGCAGAACTTTGTTTTTTAAAAACAAATGATGTCAGTAAGGCCAGTGGAATAATCCACAAAGCCCGGGCCAGCTTTACGGTTGTCGCTATCATCAAGGACTCATTTCCATAATGTGATGCAGCGCCAACAACCGAACTTGTATCATGGATGGCAATAGCAGCCCAAATGCCAAATTGCTCCTGGCTCATTCCGAACCAAAATCCGATTGGCGGAAATATAAAGAGGGCAATGGCATTCAATATGAAAACAGTCCCAATAGAAACAGAAATCACCTTGTCATCAGCTTTGATAACCTGGCTGACAGCAGCAATGGCGCTTCCTCCACAAATGGCAGTCCCAACCGAAATTAAATAAGAGATGCTTCTTTCTACTTTTAGCCATCTCCCAAGAACATAACCAAGGCCCATCGCTGCGCCTATTGTCATCAGCGTAAAAACAAATCCCTCCCGACCGGCCTCCACCACTTTCGTAAAGTTCATTCCAAATCCCAGTCCGATAATAGCACCCTGTAACAAGTATTTCGTGACAAGCTTACTTTGCCTGGGAAAAGGATTCGATAAAAGCATCCCGATCAATAGTCCAAGGGCCAAGGCAAAGCTTGGAGAAATAGAAAAGATGAGGATACAGGAGAGGAAAACAAAAAACACAATACGTCCAACCAATACCGAATGAAAAAATTTGTTGGGGGAATTTTCCTTCATATACGCCTGCAAGATCGTAAAAATTGCGCTGACGACAGTTCTTAGAATTTCATTTGCTAAGGCCAATTTCCCCGGCATGTACAAGCCCGGTAATTAGGATCGGGGAGCTTCCATAATTTCCCCCTGCATACAATTCTATTTTACCGCTTTAGATACTTATCTTTGTTAAAAGAGCCACTATGTACATAGAACAACTTTATACCAACTGTCTAGCCGAAGCTGCTTATTATATAGAGTCTGAGGGGGAGGCTGCAATAATTGACCCCATACGTGAAACCGGCATCTATCTTGAGCTGGCTAAAAAGCGCGGAACGAAAATTAAATACGTATTCGAAACTCACTTTCATGCCGACTTTATCTCCGGACACATTGACCTGGCAAAACAAACCGGAGCTCAAATCATTTTTGGACCCGGAGCAGAGACAGCCTACGATGTTTATAACGCCAAGGATAACGAACTTTTTAAAATTGGAAACATCAGCATAAAGGCCCTGCATACACCCGGCCACACTCCTGAATCTACCTGTTACCTCCTCCTTGACGAAAGCAATCAGGAGCATTGCATTTTTTCTGGCGATACCTTATTCGTCGGTGATGTGGGCAGACCGGATCTCCTGGATGGAAAAATGACAAAAGAAGAGTTGGCGGGTATGATGTATGATTCCTTGAACAATAAGATAAAAACGCTCCCTGATGAGGTCATAGTATACCCTGCACACGGCCCCGGATCTTCTTGTGGAAAAAACCTGGGCAAAGAAACCTGGAGTACTATCGGGCACCAGAAAAAAACGAATTATGCCTTACGCGAAATGAATCGTGAGGAGTTTATTCATGAGGTGACCGAGGGACTAATCGCTCCGCCGGCTTATTTCTTTAGCGATGCCCGCATCAACAAGCAGGGTTACGAGTCCCTGGATTCTGTACTGAAGAAAAATATGAGGGCGCTCCAACCCAAAGATGTTCAGCTTGAACTTTCAAATGGCGCATTTGTATTGGATACCCGCGATCCTGATAATTTCGAAAAGGGTTTTATTCCCGGCTCAATAAACATTGGTCTCAATGGAATGTTTGCCGTTTGGGCCGGCACCGTATTGGATATTGATGCTCCGATGGTGATCGTTTGCGATAAAGGAAAAGAAGAAGAGACCATTACAAGGTTAGCAAGAGTTGGATACGAAAAAGTTCATGGCTATCTTGAAGGTGGTATTTCTTCCTGGGAAAGGGCCGGCTTCGAAATAGACAAAATCCATTCTGTCGACGCAAAGGAGTTAGCGCAAAATGTTAAATCAGGGGCTTCGGTATTAGATGTGAGAAAATATTCTGAAGCAGAAAATGGCTATATTAAAGACGCCGTCATTATTCCGCTGGCCGATCTTCGCGCGAACATCTCCTCCGTCGAGCGAGAGGCTCCTCTGTACATTCATTGTGCCGGAGGCTACCGCTCCATGATCGCCGCATCCATATTGAAGAAAAGCGGAATCAGGAACGTGATAAATGTTTACAAAGGCTGGTCTGAAATTAAAAACACCGATGTGCCGGTTTCCACAGAGCTTCCGGTACTCGATGCTTAATTAAGAAAGTCGACGCCTCACCATTTCTTTGTTATTTTGTTTACCATTTTTAATCATGGACCACACCGAAATCGCTTCTCTGCTGAAAGAACACAATGTTGTACTGCTTGAGTTTCATGCTGCCTGGTGTGAGCCTTGCAAGTGGGCCGAGCCTGTTATCAAAGAGGTAATGCATCACTTTAAAGAAAACCTGCATCTTCACAAAATTGACATAGACGAACAGCCCGTCGTTTCCAAAGAGTTTAGTGTCCTGAGTGTGCCCACCTTTGTTCTGATGAAAGGTGGTTCTGAGGTGTGGAGAATGAGGGGTTTTGAAATAAGCCCGGTGATGATTCGTTCCCTGCAGCCATATGTTTCCTGAGCCGGATTAAAACAATAAAAAAGGTGGCCAATTTAATATTGGCCACCTTTTTTATTTTCTGAATTCCTTGCCTCATGGCAAGGGCAATAATTGCCTAACGCAAAGTATAGGAGCCCGCTCCACTCAGGTTGCCGTCAACATATACTTCGATGAGGTATGTGCCCGCAGGGAATTTTTTGTCTTCCTGCTCCTCGTAGCTCATACAGATGTTTTGTTTCGCTCCCGTATAGTTTACTGTCGCCGTTGCTGCATACATAACCTCTTCACCACTCGCTGTACGGAAGGTGCTGGATCCGGTGCTGCGGTTGCCAATAGGCTTTCCTCCCGGCTCCGTGATTTTCATATATACCGTTTTTTCTCCGGTCTTGCTGATCTTATTGTCAAGTACGTCAAAGCATACATCAAGTTTATGGGTTCGTTTTGCCATGGCGGTCTCAACATATTTTCCACTGCCCCGACGCTTGAGTGATTTTACTTTGATGTATTCAGACTTCAATACTGATGCCGTGGCAACTGTTGTTTCCAGGTTTTTGGATAGCGACTCAACATTGCTTGTCAGCTGTTCCTTCTCCCCTTGCAGCTGTTTATTCGCCATCAATAATGAATCTATGCGACCCAGATACTCATCCCTTAAACCCTGAAGATCCTTTAATTGCTCCTGCAGTTTTTTATTCAGTGTCAGTGCATTTCTTTCCGAACGGGTAAGGTTCTTCAGTTTAGCCGCCTGCGCATCGAGTTGTGCTGTTGCCTCATTCAACAGGCTGTCAAGGTTAGCCGAAATTCCACGGTACTTTTCAAGTTCCGCTTTTGTGTCGGCAAGCTCTTTCTCCACATTTACGCGCTCTACCACAAGCGTGTCAACACGTTGCTCGTAATTATTGATCATCGTGGTGTGGTTGCGCCATTGGTAAATGTTCATTACAGCAGATAATAAGAACAACACAATCCATAGTGTCCCTTTATTACTTTTTTTCTGTTCGGTGTTTTTGGTTTCCATTTTTTTCCTCTTTGGGGTTTATGATCTTAAATCTTTATTTAGTCAAAAGTAACGTGAGCATGGCCTGCAAATTGTTGGCTCAACAAAAGTTATGAAAAAGGTTTTTCACACATGGGTGCTTTATCAACTCTTTGTACTTCATAATTAATGCTTTTACAGCACCCGACACTGTTTTGTTTCCATATCTTACACTTAATTATTTCATGTAGGCATCAGAATTCAATTTGTCATTTCTGCGGCATGCAGTTTATATTATACCATGAGTAAGAAGAAAAGAAAAAATGAAAACCCCTTTGATGGGCTGGTGCTGACAGAGGTTTTTAAGGTATTCAACCTCCACCCCTATAAGAACTTCAACTATAAACAAATTTTTAAGCTGATACGACCGGGGCTCGTACAAAAGGCAAGGGAAAATCTTGGCGAAGATCTTGACCTTGATTCACTGAATATTGATTTGAAAAAATCTGTTCTGTCAATCCTTGACGAGTTGCTTTCTAAAGACGAGTTGATGGAAGTGGGTCCAGGAAAATATAAACTTAAGCCCAAACATGCTCACATGGAGGGCATCATTGATATCACATCAAGTGGTGCAGCATACTTGTTAAGCGAAAATGAAGATGATGATGTATATATCGCACCGCGCAATGTGAAAAATGCATTGCATGGCGATAAAGTCCGTATCTACTTATATGCCCGACACAAAAATCAAAGACTGGAGGGTTCTGTTGTGGAGGTGCTTGAGCGTTCGAGAAAAGATTTTGCCGGAAAACTTCAGGTCACGGGGAAAACGGCTTTCGTATTGCCTGACAGCAACAAGATGCTCGTCGATATATTTATTCCACATCACCTAATCGGCGATGCTAAAAATGGCCAAAAGGTCGTCGCCGAAATTGTAGACTGGCCCGCAGATGCCAAAAATCCGATTGGAAAAATTACGGCGCTCCTCGGCTGGCCCGGAGAAAACGATGTGGAAATGAACTCCATTCTTTCGGAGTATGGGTTCCCTCTGGCTTTTCCGGAACGCGTCGAACAAGAAGCTGAACAAATTAACCTTGCTATCCCCAAGGAAGAAATTTCTAAACGCAAAGATTTTAGATCGGTTACCACCTTTACCATAGATCCATACGATGCTAAAGATTTTGATGATGCGCTATCTATCCGTGAGCTCGCCGACAGCCGCTGGGAAATAGGTGTGCATATTGCCGATGTAAGTCACTATGTGCGACCAACCACTCAGTTAGATAAAGAAGCTTACTTCCGGGCAACATCCGTTTATCTGGTCGACAGGGTAATTCCCATGCTCCCGGAAAAATTATCTAATGGAGTATGTTCACTCCGCCCTAATGAAGATAAACTTTGCTTTTCCGCAGTCTTCGAAATCGACAGCCATGCAAAAGTGCACAACCGCTGGTTTGGAAAAACCATTATTCACTCTGATCAACGTTTTGCCTATGAAGACGCCCAGAAAATAATTGAAACCGGAGAGGGTCCTCTAAAAAAAGAGGTTCTGCTGCTGAATGATCTGGCTCAAAAACTTAGAATGGAGCGCTTCAAACATGGCGCTGTTGCTTTTGAAAAAATGGAAGTCAAGTTCAAGCTGGATGAAAAAGGGAAACCTGTTGGTGTTTATCTCAAAGAAAGCAAAGAGGCCAATAAGCTCATCGAAGAGTTTATGCTTCTTGCCAACCGTTCTGTCGCCGAATATGTCGGGAAGGCCCACCTCTTGTCAAAAGGACAAAAGAAAAAAGAAGGTGACACCCTTAGCGCAGTAAAACACCCCTTCGTATACCGTGTGCATGACGGCCCGGTGCAAGACAGAATTCAGAACTTCACAAAGTTTGCAAATCGCTTTGGCTATAAACTGAATATCGATACCGACAGGGAAATTGCCCACTCCTTGAATGACCTGATGAAAAACTTACAAGGGAAGAAAGAGCAAAATGTTCTCGAACAACTGGCCATTCGAACGATGTCAAAAGCAATTTACACAACAGAAAATATCGGTCACTACGGATTGGCCTTCGATTTTTATACGCACTTCACTTCGCCTATCCGACGTTATCCGGATGTGCTTGTGCACCGTTTGCTTCAGGCCTATCTAGAAGGACACAGCGGTGCGGTAAAAGAATTGCTGGAAGAGCAGTGTAAGCACAGCACACAAATGGAAATAAAGGCTTCTGAAGCTGAGCGTGCTTCGATCAAATACAAGCAGGTTGAGTTTTTACAAGACAAGGTTGGAGAGGTTTACGAAGGTTTGATTTCCGGAGTCACCGAGTGGGGCTTGTACGTTGAGATAGTAGAAAATAAATGTGAGGGAATGATTCGCCTTAGAGATCTGGACGATGATTTTTATGAGTTCGATGATACCAACTACTGTGTTATCGGTTCCCGTACGCGTAGAAAATATACACTGGGTGATAATGTTAAAGTTCAAATTGTTCGCTGCGACCTTGTTCGCAAACAAATTGATATGCGAATGGTGAATGGTGATGGTCCAATTGCCATTGATGAAACCAGAGTTGAACGGAAAAGGACCAGCCAAAAGACACCTGTGAAAAAAAATACAACAAAAGAATACGGACAAAAAAAAGCCAGAAAAAGAGGGGGGCGAAAAAAATAGAATGCTTATTTCTTGTTTTTGATATAAGGCTGATAGTATTTTTCAAGTACACGTAAACACCGAAGTGTGTTCCACCGACTGCCCTGACCAGCCTTCTCCATTTCAAAATGGGTCTTTCCCGGATGCCTGGCTTCCAGATTCCATACTCCGCTTTTCTTTCGTTTTTTGAGAATGACAGAGATGGCTTCCTCCATTCTTACATTGTAAGCCGTGTCTGATCGGTAAAAATATTCCATCGCCCTCAAAATATCATAATACCATCTACACGGGTAACTGAATTTTAAAAATTTTGGGCTAATAATATTTCCTGTCCGGTCTGAACGGAAGAGTTTGTGCATCAGAATAAACTCTCTTGACGTTTTTTCTGCCCTTTGTAATTCTTTAATTCTGTAGCTGTATTTATTTTGCTTGTACTCATATATACCCTCCAAAACAGAAATTGTACTGTGAAGAGAGCTGTGCACTGCTCCACTCCTGTTAAAGCGGCAGTTAAATCCTCCGTCCGACATTTGCTGGGATAAAATAAAATCAATTATTGAATGGAGCTTGTTTTCTTTTACCTGAAAATATGACGCGTAATTTAGCACCATTCCATTCAAACAAACATCGCTTTCTTTAATTGTTGGTGATGGGTTTATCCCGCCATCCGGACCAATCTCATTAATAAAAATCTCCTTAAGTGATTTGTGGATTGTTGAAACTTGTGGTGAAATACCAAGGTTTTTTAAATCTAAGAGGGTATAATGGGTCGAAATCCATTTAGGTTGATAAAATGCTCTTCCCCAGTGCCCGTCATCATGCTGAAAAGAAAGGAATTTTGCCCCCCAGCCTTCTAATTGAATCCTCTTCTGTACAGAGGGTTTTTCTATTTTTAAAATATCCCTGTATGTCTGGTATTGAATGGAAACATCTCCTTCAAACAGCCATGATAATATTTCTTTATCAATCTTATTTTCATTCACGGGAAGTTTTTTCTTTATTCTTTTTAGTTGGGCGAAAGTTCACCCTCAGGAACATCAGTATTATCAAGCTTCTTCTCCACCCCGCTTCGATAATTAATTTGCAGAAGCTGACTGCCTCCGCTATCAAAATATTTCCATACTCCGTCTTTTTCTCCCAAACGATAGCTTCGCTCTTCCCGTAACTTTCCATTTGGCCAATAATATTTATGAAGCCCCGTAGGAAGTCCTTCCAGATATTCTCCTTCAAATGCAAGTTGCCCGCTCGAAAAATGTTGTATCCATTTTCCATCTTCCTTTCCTTCAATAAAATTTCCCTCTGCAATGTATTCGGCTATGCGATATGTCCATGGGCCCTCTTGTTTTCCGTCAATATAATTACCCTCTGCCATAACTGTACCCGAGTCGCTGTACTCTTTCATGTAACCGTTTTCCTTCCCGTTCAGGTATACCTCTTCCCTCCATAACTGCCCATTGGAATAAAACCACTTCCATGGACCGTTTGGTTTTCCTTTTACATAGTTTCCTATTTGTTCAGTGGAATCATTTTCATGGTAGAAATTCCAGGGTCCTTCTCGCAGGCCATCAACATAACTACCTATGGCGCGCAATTGTCCGCTCTCATAAAATTCTTTCCATTCACCCTGCTCCCGTCCCTGATTGTCCATCTTCCCCTGACGCAACAAACGACCGGAGGAAAACTCTTTTGCTGAATCTATGTTTCCGCTCTCGTCATACTGGCGAAATACTCCATCGGGCAATCCTTTTCTGTAGGTGCCCACAATTTTAGTCGCACCGGTCGGATAATAATTTCGCTTGACTTCAAATTTCTCTCGCTCGGCTACCGCAAGTTCCTGTAACACGCCCATTTTATATTCTTCTTTTTTAATAACCCTTCCATCGGGAGATAACTCCTTGAATACACCATTTTTCAGATCATCTTTGTAAAATCCTTCCGTATGCAGTGCGTCATTATCATAAAAGGTTTTATACACCCCTTGCTTCAGTCCCTGCTTGTCTGTTCTGTTAATTTTTTCTTCCTTTTGAAAAAAACCATTCCTATATGTAATAATGGTAATGATGCTTCCCTCGGCACTGTATTCTTTAACCATGCCATTTTCCACACCATTCAAATAAGGGATCGATTTTATCAGCGAGCCTTCTTCATTATAAAGGTGACTTAAACCATGGGCAATTCCCATTGAATCCAGTTGATCGGACTGCAATACTCCACTGTCATAGTAATTCTTCTGGAGTCCGTTTTTTAGTCCTTCCGTATAATTATATTCAGCAGTAAGAATTCCATTCTCATTGAAAAATCTCCACAGACTATCCAGCTGAAAGTTTTTTCTGTTCCCTTCGGATTTTAATAATCCGTTTTCATGATAGCTTTTCCAATATCCGTCAGGCTTACCATTTCTCAATGTTCCTTCACTGGATTTTGTTCCGCCTGGATAATAAAATGTATTGAATCCATTTGGAGTGATTGTCTGATCCCTCTGGGCAAACAGATTAACATGTAAGCTGCAGGCAATAAAAATCAGTACGAGCGATCTTGGAATGAAAAGCATAGTTAATTTATCAAACTGCATTCTTAAAAAAATTTACAGCCCATGTGCTTTTGAAATTTCAAGCATGCGCTGTATGGGCAGCAATGCCTTTTTTCGGATGGCCTCATCCATTAATAATTCCGGCATTTCATACTTCAAACAAATGTACACTTTCTCCAGTGTATTTAGCTTCATGTGAGGACAATCATTGCATGCACAGGAATTATCGGGTGGAGCAGGAATGAATGTCTTGTCAGGTGATGCCTTAGCCATCTGATGTAATATACCGGCCTCTGTGGCTACGATAAACTCTTTAGACGGGCTTTGCTGGGTATACTTTAATAAGCCCGTTGTCGATCCTATAAAGTCCGCGATTTGCAACACGGCGGTCTCACATTCCGGATGAGCAATAAATTCAGCTTTTGGATGCCGCTCTTTTAGTTTCTGAATTTTTTGAAGAGAGAATATTTCATGAACCATACAGGACCCGTCCCATAAAACCATGTCACGACCGGTTTGCTTCATCACATACTTACCCAGATTCTTGTCTGGTGCGAAAATTATTTTTTTGTCTTTTGGAACACTGTTAACAACATGTGCGGCATTCGATGATGTGCAAATAATATCACTCATCGCTTTAATCTCTGCCGAACAATTGATATAGGAAATAACTACATGATCAGGGTGCTGCTGCTTGAAGGCAAGAAATTTATCGGGGGGACACGAGTCCGATAATGAGCACCCGGCACGCAAATCGGGTAAAAGCACCTTCTTGCCGGGATTCAAAATCTTTGCCGTCTCTGCCATGAAATGCACACCGGCAAATAGAATAATTTCCGCTTGTGTTTTCTCTGCTTGCTGCGCCAGACCAAGACTGTCTCCAATGTAATCGGCAACATCTTGTATGTCAGCATCCTGGTAGTAGTGGGCAAGGATAATTGCATTTTTTTCTTTTTTGAGATTTTCTATTTCCTCAAACAGATCCAGTGTCGGGTCTAAATCTGCATCGAGATATCCCTGCAAAGAAACTCTTTTTATTTTCTCAACGCTTGTCTCCATCTCTTCAATATAATATATATATATTTTAAATAAATTATTAAATATGTTATTACTATTAGCCTGTTAGTACTGTTGGCAAGTAAAATCGATTTTGCTTGACTTTTACTTTACACACATAAGAACAAAGGTTGTTAACAGATCTGTTTATAACAAGAGATTGATTAGTATTGTTATGTGACTTTCATCAACAGGCTCTCATAAGTCGTCTGTTCATTATATTTTTGAAAATTAATGCTCAATAACTCTTTTTGTTGTCAGGAACATTTTTGAAAGATAATCTTAACTTATCCTTGCAGTATCTAATCCCTTTCATAAGGTCAATCAGATATGAACAATGCAAGCAGAAGTTCTGAAATGTTTAACACCGAAAATAAACATTCAAACAAAAAACTGTTCATAGATCCTTTTGCCAGTCCGTTAAACACCAGGTAAATATGTGGGCGGCTATTTTACAATGTTCATAACATTTTGAGTACCTTTGGTATCAATCTTTTACCTGTTGATACCATGAAAAAACCCCGTATTGCGATAGGTTCTGACCATGCCGGTTTTGAGTATAAGAACTATCTAAAAGAGAAACTGATTTCAGGAGGCTTTTCTATACATGATTACGGCACCCATTCGCCGGACTCTGTCGACTACCCTGATTATGTACACCCCCTTGCATTTGCCATAGAAAAGAAGGTGGAAGATGTGGGCATTTTAATTTGTGGTAGCGCTAATGGTGTTGCCATCACCGCCAATAAGCATCAGGGGATACGCGCAGCTATTGTTTGGCAGGCGGATATAGCATCCTTGGCCAGGCTTCATAATGACGCTAACGTAATTTGTATTCCTGCACGCTTCATTACAAAGGAGCAGGCACTTTCTTTCGTTGAAGTTTTTTTAAATACCGATTTTGAAGGCGGGAGACATAGCCAGCGAGTAAATAAAATAGCTATTTGACATGATGTTGGGGATTCAGGCAACCATAAGTTTTTTTCCTAAGTGATTTAAAAGCCTATGTTAAAATGCTTACTCTTTGCAGGCTTCTTTTTTGTTTTTAATCACACATCTTTTTCACAGAAACCCGACGATGTTTTTTATAGCACACAGATTTCACAGGATAGCTTAATCTCCTGTGTCCGGCAACTTTCATCCGATTCAATGCAGGGAAGGAAAACCGGAACATATGGTCAGAGACGGGCAGCCGGGTATATTTCAACTAAGCTTAGTCAGTATGGTATTTCAACTCCGCCAGGAAAAGACGAGTTCATTCAAAGACATGCGCTTTCGTTGCAGTTTAATATCGGAAAGAATATTGAGCTCCATCAAAAGTTTTACCTGTATCTGGAGGACTACCTCTATATAAGAGGCTACAAGGATACAACACACGTACTCCAAAATATTGTGTTTGCCGGTTATGGTATTTCTGACTCAGTCTACGATGATTATAAAGAACTGGACGTAAAAGGAAGAGCCGTTCTGTTTTATGATGGAGAGCCGCCATCTTTTAAGAAAAAATATTTTTCTCAGGAAACCGGAATGAACTCTTCCTGGACGAATGACTGGAAGAAAAAACTTTTGGTTATCTATGAAAAGAAACCCTCACTGGTTTTTATTATTACAAAAAACATTGGAGCGCTGGCAGACTCATTGTTAGAGGAGCAAAATGCGATGGAATTTTATCGGCTTGCTTCAGGCCCTGGCTCCATCCCCGTCATTTTTGTTTCTGAAGAAATGGCCCTTAATTTTTTTCCGGAATACGCCGAACAGAAGTTTAAAAAGCATAAGCGACGCATTGATAAAAAAACAGCCCCTTCATCTTTTTCTATTTCTACAGACGCCGTCATCAATATCAGCAGCACGCCATCTGAACTTGTGGGTGAGAATATTATTGGACTCGTGGAAGGGGCAGAAGAGAAAGACCAGTATATAGTTATTTCCGCACACTACGATCATCTGGGCCTGGTCGACTCAGTGATTTATCCCGGCGCCGATGACAACGCAAGCGGAACTTCTGCAGTTTTGGAGCTGGCCAGGATTTTTTCCAATGCGAGTAAAGAGTCCGGCAAACTGAAGCGTTCCATCTTATTAATATTTTTTAGTGGAGAGGAAAATGGCTTGTTAGGCTCTTCTTATTTCGTGAATAACCCTGTCGTACCACTTCAAAACATTGTCGCCAATCTTAATATCGACATGATCGGCAGAATTGATAGCCTTCATGAATCAACAGATACAAAGGACTATGTGTATGTGATTGGTGCCGATAAGCTAAGCGATGAATTGTACCGTGTAAATGAAGAAAGCAATGATAAGGGCCCCCGCCTTCTATTTGATTACCATTTTGATAAACCCGATGAACCGAATCGTTTTTATGAGAGGAGCGATCACTATCATTTTGCCGAGAGGAATATCCCGGTAATTTTTTATTTTAATGGAGTACATGCAGATTACCATAAACCATCAGATACACTGGATAAAATTATCCCCGGACTTCTTCGCAAAAGATCAGAGCTGATTTTTCTTACTGCCTGGCAATTGGCCGACAGGGAGAACAGAATAGAGCTCAATAGAAAACATTTTGAATCGATCGAACATTAAAAAACGCTTTGGCAGGCCATCGATTCGTAAATATACCAATCATCTGACGGACGACATTCTTAAAAAATATGTATTTTCGTCTCTATGAAGTACTTATTGACTTTCCTGTTTCTTGTCTTTTTGTGCATGGCCGCCTCTGCACAAAAGCTTGACAGTGAATCTGCCTTTCGTGAATATTTTTCACAACGAAAGGACAGTCTCGATGCTATTGAAGGGATATGGGCCGTCGCCTCTACACAGGAATTTTATCGATATGATACATTATATAATGTCGACAAATATCCGAGAGCAGCCAAAGTGGCAATTATACGTTCCGGCTCTTTTTACGATTCCTTTAATCTGACTGGAGATTCCTATGATGTGAGCTTTTTTACAACGGATGTAAAGGGAGTATATCTTTATAAAAACTATTTCAGGAGCACGAACGAGTATTCAAAAGCGCAAGCCGTTATCAGTACGGCAGGCATCATGCAATATACCTATGAATTTCCCGACGGTTATTTGAGACACAAATTAGGAGAATCGTACGAAGAGGGAACACGCGTGATTAACCAGCTTACCTGGAAAAAGTCTTACCCGGAAGATGAGAAAGGAGAATAATATGAAATTAAGAGTTGGTTTTCATATACCGAAATACCATACTTGAAATTTCGCCCATTACTTGTTTCAAGGGATCAAGGCTATTGCCTTTGCTCATCACACAGATTAAATAGGGCGAGTCATTGTAGTAGACGATGCCACACTCATGGAGTTGCGCCACGCTGTTCAATACACGCTCCCCAAATTTATGTGCGATGGGTATTTTTGGATCAAGCGTAGAGCAAATGCCGTCTTTGAAAGAACTCTTAAGAAGCAGTTCGATTGCGTATTCAGAAGATTTTGCGCTAAGATAAGTTGAGCTATAGAGAACACGAAAAAACCTGGCATAATCATCAGCCCCAATAAAATATTCACCCTGCACAGGAGGCGGAGGCAATTGTAAATCAGCAAACACCTTCTGAAAGATTGTATTGTTCAGGTTCTGCATCAACACAGTTGTAGCATCATTGTCAGAATAGACAATCATTGCATACATAAGTTCTGCTACTGTATAATAGCTGTGCTCCTTCAATTGGAAGTCTACAATGTTTTGATTGTTTCCGGCCGAATAATGCTTATCAAAGTAAAGACGCTTCTGAAGTTTTCCCGGCTTCATGTCTTCTTCTTCAAGATAAGATATCAGGTAGGCAACCTTCATTAGGCTGGCGGGATTGAACACTTCATTCTCATTAATGAAAATATGTGAACCATTATCCATTTTTCGAACATACACAGAAGCAACCTGTAATGCATTCGAGCTCACTTTTTGATTGATATAGCTTTGCAGTTCTGTGCGTAATCCCGACATGGCGCGATCCTGAATGACCACATCGGTCAATAAGAGAGGCTTGACATATTGGGATCGCTTTTCGCGTATTTGATCCATATTTCCAATACAATCATTAACGACACTAGTGGTCGCCAGGGACACTGTATTTTTGTCCGATATTTTCTTTTGAATCAAAACGAACGAAGACAAAATCCCGATACTCGCAAAAGCTAAAACGACAACCCAAATTAATGGAACACGCTTTTCAAATAATAAATGTTT
>Ga0154020_10002651_pt1 | contig 21795 bp, 21 predicted proteins | sample Klosneuvirus_201_FD_109709 | JGI IMG/M metagenome (GOLD analysis project Ga0154020, IMG submission 109709) | Active sludge microbial communities from wastewater, Klosterneuburg, Austria - Klosneuvirus_20160825_MG | ecosystem: Engineered > WWTP > Aerobic digester > Activated sludge | place... | reverse complement strand
GTAAAATTGCACTTTTAACTCACCAAACCAAACTCTACCTTCTACCACCGTGGTCTGTGTCACACAGAACACAAAGTTTCGGTCTGTAAGGATACAGACCGAGGATTGGCCACTTTTAACTCACCAAACCAAACTCTACCTTCGTATTTCCATGTACGCGATTGTTGATATTGAGACCACCGGGGGCTATGCCGAAAATCATCGGGTAACTGAAATCGCGATTTATCACTACGATGGCATTCAGGTAACGGATAAGTTTCACACATTAATTAATCCGGGCCGTAACATTCCGCAATTTATTACGGGCCTTACGGGGATTACTTCCCAGATGGTTCAGAATGCTCCTGCGTTTGAAGATATCGCTGAGGAAATTTATGACTGGCTGAAGGATCGGGTGTTTGTAGCCCACAATGCTCATTTTGATTACAGCTTTTTAAAGAAGGAGTTTGAAGAAGCCGGCATTGCGTGGAATACAAAAAAATTATGCACCGTCCGGTTAAGCCGTAAAATTATTCCTGGTTTAAATTCTTATTCCTTGGGGCGACTGGCCGAAAGTTTGGGCATAAAAATTTTGGATCGCCATCGTGCAGGCGGTGATGCAAATGCTACCGTTAAGATCTTTGATATTTTAATGAAGCGCGATCAAACCGGAGTTATTGTTAAAGCACTTAAACGTAATTCAGGCGAGACGATATTGCCGCCCAATTTACCCAAAGAAGAGTTCGATAAATTACCCGCGAAGGAAGGTGTTTACTATTTTTTAGATGCGCGAGGTAATGTTATTTATGTGGGCAAAGCGGTAAATATAAAGAAGCGGATTGCCGGTCATTTTGCGGGAGAGGCGCGTGAATGGAATAAGTCTAACATTCGGAATGAAATCCATCACATTACGTATGAGTTAACCGGCAGCGAACTGATTGCGTTTATTTTAGAGTCGCAGGAAATCCGCAGGCTGTGGCCTAAGTATAACCTCGCGCAAAAGTATAAAGTGGAAGAATGGGGCGTATACGATTATGAAGATCGCAACAGCTACTTACGCTTTGCGGTCAATGTGGTGAGTCGGGGAACAAAACCACTCATAACCTTTTCATCCAAAGGGGATGCGTGGAGTTTTATGTGGGACAAAGTAAAAGAGTTCGATTTGTGCCCTAAACTTAGCGGACTTCAGGTTGCGAAAGGGTTGTGCTTTAGTCATCAATCCGGTTCGTGCAAAGGCGCTTGCCAAGGTGTTGAAAAGGAGAAGAAGTACAATAAGCGGGTGCAGAAAGCCATCGACTCTTTCTTTGAGCAAGGACAAACCGTTGCCATGGTTGGCAAAGGCCGAAGACCTGATGAAAAATCGGTGGTGTTGGTAGAAAACGGGAATTATCTGGGCTTTGGTTTTTTTGATAACACTGAAAATATTTCCAACCTAGAGGCTGCGCGCAATTTTATCAAGCCCTCGAAAGACAATCGCGTAGTTCAGAATATTGTGAACTCGTATCTTACTAATCCGAAAGGGATAGAGTTGGTGCTTTTCAATTAATACCCTTACACCTTAACTCTCTTCAAGATCATACTTAACCGTGCTCTCTGCCCCCACCGAACACAAAAATTTTAACCGTGGTCTGTGTCCTCACAGAACACAATAGTTTAGATCGGTAAGAATACAGACCTTAAATTACTTATAATAGATTACTAAGAAAAAATATTTATAGTAAGAGAACCCACGGACTGTGGAATCAGATTCAAGCAACTCTATGCCATGGCTGTCATTTGTTATCAAGTTGTTTTTGAGGCGGAGTGATCGTGTCCAAAAGAAGCAACCCATCAAAACATTTTGATAAGATCAATTTATTAGAATTAGACAAATCGATAAACGTATCATTAGCAATGATAGGTTCCTGAAGCCATTCTGCACCTGCCGGTACATTTTTCGGGGCGTTTAAAAATGTCATTCGGGATTGATCCGCTGCGATGATATGTTTTATATCCAAACCAGATTCATCGGGTGGAGAAAGTTGTCTCATCTGTCCAGCATTATCCGCAAAGCTTCCTTGCCCTGCGAAAACACCCACTACGTACATCTCGTCTTCAAATTCTTCTTTCAGGAATTCTCCCATTACGGCTTCCTTCTCATTATATCTTGCAATGTGATAGTTATGGGCAATAATGATCGCTTTTTTGTTTGGATACCTGTTTAGAATCCATTTAATGTTATCTGCCATTGCTAAATCCCTTTCCCTCCATCTTTTGCTCCAGTCTTTAGTTTTACTAAAATCAAGCATGTAGGTGAGGAAGCGGATCCGATTACTAAGAGTTCTTTCAGAAAATTCATCCTGCTTATTCAATTTTTCTTCTATACCTTCATAGACATCGATAAGCTGCAGGGTAGGGGCACTAACAGAATCGTAAACAGTTCTATAATTAGAAAGTTGAGATATTAGTGAGCCGAATTTTTTTTCGGCTTCTAAAAAAGTCTCCTTGTTATTTATTCTTTCAGATAAATAGTTTGTAAACATTTGTCCAGATCGTTGTACATCAAATCCTGATACTGGGATGTTTTGACTTTTGATGTACGTCATCAGATCTTCAAACTCCATGGTTTTCCAAACTCCAAAAAAGCTAGTCGTCAATTCAACAGGTTCTAGTTCACTTTTTTTAAGGTTGAGCACTTCCATTTCGCCCAGTCCCGATTCAAAGAGAATAAGATCGAACCCGAGTTTTTTATGCAGCACTTGGATAAGCTCGTTTCGAGTGGAGAATACTTCTTTACTCCCATGATTGAATTCACCTAATAGTACTAACCTTTTATTCTGAACAGACTTAAGAACTGGGCTCCAATTTGCATTTTGATAGTTTTCATCAACTTGCAGGGAAATAAAATTATCAGCGATAAATTTCGTTTGTTTAGTGGTCAATATTTGGCCAACCAAAGAGTGGTTTATACACGAGCAAAAGAAAATAATTTTTAAAAGAAATTTCATGATTTAGTCACAATGTTAAATCTAGTTCAAACGAATGGAAGTAACTTATTTTCATGGTAGGCGAACCATCTTCTGAGTTTAACGAACAATAAAGATTATTGTTAACTTTTTGAATGGAATGTGAAATTTTGCTTCTCAACTTGTAAGGATACAGATCTAGGGTTTTGAGAAATGGATTCCTTCGTGATTCTTTGTGCACTTTGCGACTTGGTGGTTCAAAAGTTTCACTAATCAATCACATTATAGATCACTTTTCCATCAAACACCGTAAGTACCACTTTGGTCGCATGGGTTTTCATCGGATCGATTGTAAAAAGATCTTGCGAGAAAACAATTACATCGGCAAGTTGTCCGGGCTTAATCTGTCCCTTCAGATTTTCTTCAAACGAGGAGTACGCTCCGGCAGAGGTATAGGCCTTCAAAGCCTGAGCTATAGAAATTTTTTGTTCCGGAATCCATCCCCCTTCGGGTAAACCTTGTGGCGTTTTTCTATTTACAGCTACATGAATCCCCCGTATTGGATTAATGTCGATGCAAGCCGGCCAATCGCTGCTGTAAACGAGATAAGCACTTTGCTTTAACATTTCGTTCCAGGCAAACGACCACGGCATTCGCTCTTCACCAATTGCACTGGCCCATACCTCGATTGTTCCAGGGTCTGCATGGATAGGTTCCATGGAAGGCATTACGCCCAATTGAGCAAATCGCGGAATATCATCCGGTGAAATAGTTTCAATATGCTCTACCCGATGTCGGGCATCGCGCTTACCATTTATATTGGCTGCGTTTTCGTAAGCATTTAAAGATTCGCGTACGCCTTTATCGCCAATAGCGTGCGTATAAATTCTAAATCCATTCTTATCTAACTTGGTAACGAGTGCTTGATATTTTTCGATCGGCACTGCTAGTTGCCCCAGCGCAAGCGGATCAGTTGAGCTTATATCCGAATAAGGTTGTATCATGTAGCCGGTGTGCGATTCAATCACGCCATCGATCATAAACTTGATCGCATCGGCTCGCAACAGCGGATTGTTAACCCCAACACTGTCTTTCAGGTGAGTGAATAGAGCAACCTCTTCATCCGAAGTATTTTCATCAACAGAAAATGCGGCTGCGTAGCGCAGGGTTAGTTCATTTTCATTCAAAAGTTTTTTAAAGAGCGTTATCTCCTCAGCTGTGCCGTTCGCATTCTGCACACTGGTAATCCCCAGCGAGGCGGCTAGCGTCATTCCTTTTCTCAGCGCATCCAGTTTTTCTGATCGTGTAGGTTCCGGAATATGTTTGCTCACTAAACCCATCGCGCTTTCGCGGAAAGTTCCGGTTAGCTCGCCCTTTTTATCTTTTACAATTTCGCCAAAGCCCGCGTACTTCGTGTTGCCATCAACGCCTGCTAACTGAAGCGCTTTCTTATTGGCCCATCCGCTATGGCCATCATACGCTTTAACAAATACGGCCACTTCGTTGGTGATGGCGCTTAATGCTTTTGAATCCGGCAATCCATTTTCAAAAGAAGTGTATTGCCAACCACGCCCGGTAATCCACTCCTTGCCGGGATTTTTTTCAATAAATTGATTGACACGTTGAGCGACTTCGGCTGCCGAAGTTGTGCCTAATAAATCAACTTCCGTTAATCCTAGCGAACCACCTAAAAAATGAATGTGAGCGTCATTAAATCCAGCTGTTACTAATTTTCCGTTTAGATCAATTCGATTTGTTTTTGAGTCGCTCAGCTCCAGAATTTCATCGGTTGAGCCAACGGCAACAATTTTGTTTTCTTTAATAGCAATCGCCTGTACAAAAGTTGAGTCCGATTCGCCCGTCCATACCTTTCCATTGACAAGCACAAGATCAGGCGCATTTTTATTTGTGCACGAAATGATAAGGGCTGTAACGGTAATAAGAATTGTTTTTAAGATAGGGCCACACATAGAATCTGGTTTGAAAATATTTAATGAAGGCGTGAATTTACAATACATCCTGGGAAATTAAACGAAGTACTATCTAAAGCACTACTAAGGATTTGGTTATAGCTGCTTAACCTGTACCTTCGTTCCCTTAACATATAAGTATGAATTACATTGATTTAGTAGGATACTTCGGCAGTTTTTTAACCAGCATTACCTTTATTCCGCAGGTATATAAAACCTGGCAAACGAAAAGTGCGGGCGATCTCAGTCTTAGCATGTTGTTTATAGTCCTTTTCAGTTGTATGGTCTGGTTGGTATATGCCGTTGCACTCATGCTTTGGCCAGTGATTATTGCCAATAGCATTATTGGCCTATTAAGCATCATGCTTATTTACTTCAAGTTTACTTTTAAGAAGTAAACTCTCCGAGGGCAATTAAAAAGTCTACGAATTTGTCATAACCTCCGATAGCTATCCGGATGATCGGGTATCTCCGAGATTACACCTAAGTTGATAAGCTTCCTCGCGTTCGTGGCCATCTGCTTTGCGTGCTTCGGGTTGTTGGGTATGGGAATCTTTACTACCCAACGGTTGAAAGAAATAAGTATTAATAAGCCAGAATACCTCAAGATGGTTGAAAATATTACCTCCAGATCAAGTTTGGGTTAAAAGTGCGTTTACCCCTTGAACCTCGCGGTATTAATTTACGTTATTTGTACTAACAACAACCACTAATTGTATGTTACACTCACCGAAGTTGGCCATCCTGCAAAGTCTGGATGCCATGGACAAGGTACAAATGGAAGAGGTGCTTACCTACATTAAAGGTGTCCTCACCCAGCCTGAAAGATCGGTTGACCACAAGGCTTTGAAGAAAGAAGCCATGAAGGAAATCCGGCAGGCATTGCGCCAGGAGCGAGGCAAAAGAAATTTAAGCGCAGCCGCTTAATCTTAGTCCCCTCCCTTAAATGCAAAGGTGTTCTCCACACCTGATAGGAGATTCTTCCCTCAAAAAAATTAAGCTTATTACAAGATTATGGCTGATTAATATTGCCACAGATTTTTTTGTCACTAATACATGGATGATGCTTATAGCATATTGATTTAATCTCCTGAATCAGTGGCTAAATTTTTATTCGCGGCTATCAACTCAATTATACTTCACATAATTTTCCCACTTATCAATCACCTCCTTAAAATCGGCCGGTAACTCCGAATCAAACTGAATGAATTTATTGGTGCCCGGATGAATAAACCCTAAGGTTTTAGCATGCAGCGCCTGGCGTGGAATAATCTTAAAACAATTATCAACAAACTGTTTATACTTAGAGAAGACGGTTCCTTTCAAGGGATCGTTGCCTCCATACGTAGCATCATTAAAAATGGGATGGCCTATAAATTTCATGTGCGCCCGAATCTGATGCGTGCGCCCGGTCTCCAGTTTACATTCGATAAGAGAAACATAGCGATAGTCCTGTAGCACTTTGTAATGCGTGATGGCGGTTCGTCCAAAATCTCCTTCCGGGAAGGCGGTAGTAATTCTGCGATCTTTTAAACTGCGACCTACATTGACATTAATTGTTCCCTCGGCAAGTTTGGGCACACCCCACACAAGAGCTTGATACGTTCGCTCAATGGAATGATCAAAAAATTGTTTGGCCAGTGAAGTCATCGCTTTTTCTGTTTTAGCAATTACCAACAACCCACTGGTGTCTTTATCAATGCGATGTACCAACCCGGGCCGACCATCATTGCCTGTCATCTCAGGTAAGTTTTGGAAGTGATAGGTCAGTGCATTGACTAAGGTGCCGCTCCAGTTCTGATAAGCCGGATGGACAACCATACCCGGTAGCTTATTCACGACCAATAAAAATTCATCTTCAAAAACAATATTGAGTGGAATGTTTTCCGGAATTACATCGGTATCTCTTGGAGGCTCCGGGAAGGCAACCGTAATTACATCATGCGGATGAACTTTATAACTTGGTTTGATGGCCAGATCATTTACCTTAACGAACCCATTGTGTATGCCATCCTGAATTTTTGTGCGGGTAACATTGGGCAATCGCGCCATTAAGAATTTATCAATACGCAAGAGGCCTTGTTTAGCATCGGCTGTAATGCGATGATGCTCGAAAAGATTTTCTTCCTCCTCTTCAATCAAATCTTCTTCGTGGCTCACTTCTCTTTTTTCTTTTGATTAAAAAGATATTGATTCAGGATTGCCGCTTCGTTGAGAATTCGTCTTATCTCATCCTCGTGCTCTTCCAGTTCTGCCAGGCTATGAATCCGCATAGAAGCCACCGTCTTCCTTCCTTTTCTTTGAACCCTTTTATGCGTTCTGCTTAAGCTGGCGCCTTGGGTAAAGCTTAGATCAACTCCATCGGGGACAGGGTTGAAATAGCACAGTGACCCATAAAAATAAAAAAAGGGAACTTTATAGCTGATCTTCTCTGTAGTATGGGGGCCTAAATCCAAAACCCAGGTCCGCAGCACCGTCATGATCTGCTTTTGGGCTGGCCTTTGCTCTAATATAAATTCCGGTACGGCATTCATTTCAACAAAAGTACAACATTGATTCGAAGGTTTTGGGCACAAACCTATTTGGCTGACTTAAAATGCGCAAGGCCAATTCCCAATAAAACTGTGGACAAAAAAATTGTACCTTGCATCAACAACGTATCAACTATGAAAAAGTGGTTACTATTTCTCCTGCTTTTTGCCTGCAGCGAAAAGAAAACAGCGGCTGTACTTTCGCCCGAAACTTTTAATACAAATTACACGGCTAGCTCAGGTGCCATTTTGCTTGACGTTCGAACCGTAGAAGAGGTGAATACTGGTGCCCTTGCAGGAGCATTGAATATTGTTTATGATGACTCCTTTGCAAATAAATTAGCTGCTCTGGAACACAAACCTATTTTCGTCTATTGTGGCTCGGGCATCCGAAGTGCAAAAGCGGCTGCTATTTTAAGAGAAAAAGGGTATGACCCCGTTTATGAAATGGATGGTGGAATCAAAGCCTGGAAAGCAGCGGGCTTACCCATTCAATAATTAACATCCATTCTTTTATTCTGAATATGAAATATTGGCTGATAGGTCTATTGCTTTGTTTGGGCTGTGAAGAAAAACAGACTAGTAACTTATTCTCTTACGGTAAAGAGGTAGGAACGGTTTCCAAGAAACTCGAAGAAGCTTCCGGGCTGGTAGCCAGTCGCGCTAACCCGGATTATTTTTGGACGCATAACGATAGCGGAAATCCTGCGCAAATTTACTTGATAAATAATCGTGCAGAGATTGTAATGACTTGCAACTTAGCAAATAGTAAGAATCGCGATTGGGAAGATATTACTATTGGCCAAGGACCGGAACCAGGAAAAAGTTATTTATACGTAGGCGATATTGGCGACAATGAAGCTCGCCATCCTTACAAAATCATTTATCGTTTTATTGAACCTACACGGAATGAGGATAATCTCACAATAACTGAATTTGAAACTTTCGCCATTCAGCTTAGTGATGGAGTACGTGATACCGAGGCGATGATGATAGATCCTCTTACCAATGATTTCTTTATTCTTTCCAAACGTGAAGATTCAATACGACTATACCAACTTCCCAATCCCTGGTCGGTTGGAGATACCTTGCATGCCGAATTAAAATCTACCCTTCCCTTCTCCCGAGTTGTCGCTGCGGATATTTCAGCCGATGGATCGGAAGTTTTAGTAAAAAATTATGATCAGATTTATTATTGGAAAAGATCAGGCAGTCTGTCAATTCCAGAATTATTACAAACAGAAGGCACAATCCTTAATTACAATCCTGAACCACAAGGTGAGTCTATTGCCTGGCAACTCAATGGTAATGGGTTCTACACGCTCAGCGAAACTGTAAAAAATCATAAAGGGCGGCTGCTCTATTATAATCGCAAGTAGTTACGTTTGTCTGCTAATCAGGTTCTGTGTAAACTGAATTAATAATTCCTTTTGTGGGGATGCCGTTACCTGCTCGAGGTTTTTAAATCCGTGCTTAAAATATTCTGCTATTTTTATTTCTGTCAACTGCGCAATAGCAAGCCTATCATAAAGTGCGGTAACCGCTTTTATTTTTTGCGATTTATTAAACTTCCTAACTGTTATCCAATGTTCCAGTTCTTGCTTATCCCTTCCTTTCGCTTTTTCTTTCGCTTTAATCAGCAAATAAGTTTTTTTATTGGCTAAGATATCGCCACCTACCTGTTTGCCAAATTTGCTTTGATCTCCATACACATCAAGCAAATCGTCTTTTAATTGAAAGCCAATACCTATGTTAATTCCAAACTCCTTCAAGGCCTTTCGTTCTCTCAGGTCTGCATTAGCAAGCAAGGCGCCCAACTCCAGACTAAAACCCAACAACACAGCTGTTTTGAGTTTAATCATTTGAATATACTGCGCCTCGGTTACTTTCGCCTTCGTCTCAAATTCCATATCCCACTGCTGACCTTCGCAAACTTCGGCAGCGCATTGATTGAAAACCGGTAATAGTTCTTTTAAGGTTTGACCTGAGAGATCCAGAAATTGATCATATACTTTTACCAACATTACATCCCCCGAAAGGATGGCTGTGTTTACATTCCATTTTTTATGGACCGTTGGTTTTCCTCTTCGCAGAGGTGCTTTATCCATGATGTCGTCATGCAACAGGGTAAAGTTGTGAAACAACTCTACGGCTGTCGCATACTTAACAATTGATTTTGGATTATCTCTATAAAGAGAATAAGCCAGAAGTGCTAACAAAGGACGTAAGCGTTTGCCCCCCAACCTCATGATATAATGAATGGGGTCGTAAAGCGATTTTGGATTTGAGCCGAAGCGTTGCTTTTTAATTTCTTGCTCAACAAGCCTTACCAGAGATGTCGCAGAATTCATGAGTAGGTTTATTCAAACGTCAAATCTATCATTCTTCGATCAATATCCGTTTTCTTTATCCTCACTTTTACTTTATCTCCCAACCGGTAAATATTTTTTCGTCTGCGGCCAATGACACGATAATTCTTCTCATCAAATTCGTAAAAGTCATCTTTCATATCAGCCAGACGCGCCATGCCTTCACATTTTGTTTCAACAATCTCCACGAAAATTCCAAAATCGGTAACTCCGGTTATGATGCCATCAAACACTTTGTTCTCGGCCATGCTCATAAACTCAACCTGCTTATATTTGATAGAAGCCCGCTCGGCATCGGCTGCTCGTTTCTCTCGCTCTGAGCTATGAACACATTTGTCTTCATAGTCCTTTCGGGAAACTGATTTTCCACCATCTAGATAATGTTGAAGCAACCGGTGCACCATCATGTCCGGATACCTTCGGATGGGAGAAGTAAAATGTGTGTAATGATCGAAAGCCAGACCAAAGTGTCCTTTCGCATCGGTGGTATATTTGGCTTTAGCCATTGCCCGTACGGCTAATGATTGCAGTACATTTTGTTCAGGCTTACCCTCAATTTCATCCATCAATTTGTTCAACGACTTTGAGACAACGGAAGACTCGAATTGCAATTGATGACCAAACTGCTTGGCAAATTGTGCAAAGTCTGCAAGTTTTTCCTCGTTAGGTAAATCGTGTGTTCGATATACGAAGGTGTTTTTCTCCTCACCCTTTTTCATTTTAAAAATATAGGTGGCAACTGCCCGATTGGCCAGCAACATAAATTCTTCAATTAACTTATGGGCATCCTTACGAACTTTGGGGACAACAGCTAGCGGTTTACCTTTTTCATCAAGTTTAAATTTTACTTCTGTGGTCTCGAAATTAACAGCCCCTTTTTTAAACCGATCTTTACGCAATAAATGATGGAGCTGATTTAGAATTTTTATTTCATCAGCAAATTTTCCTGCTCCGGCTTCTATTACCTCTTGGGCTTGTTCATAGGAAAACCGATGATCAGAATGAATAATCGTACGACCAAACCATTCACTATGAACTTTGGCCTTTTCGTCCATTTCGAATACCGCGGCAAACGTAAGCTTGTCTTCGTTAGGACGCAATGAACAAAGTGCGTTCGACAAACGCTCGGGTAGCATCGGAACAGTGCGGTCTACCAGATATACTGAGGTAGCTCGATCAAACGCATCTTGATCCAATTCATTACCCGGAGTTACATAATGTGTAACGTCAGCAATGTGAACGCCTATCTCAAACAAACCGTTGTCAAGTTTTCTAAACGAGATAGCATCATCAAAATCTTTTGCGTCTTCCGGGTCGATGGTGAAGGTAAGCACATCGCGAAAGTCTCTACGTTTTCCTATTTCCTCTTTGGTGATGTCTTCACTAATTGTTTCTGAAAGTTTAAGAACGTTTTCAGGGAATCGGAACGGCAAATCAAATTCAGCCATGATCGAGTGAATCTCTGCTTCATTCTCACCCGTCTTTCCTAAAATTTCAATCACTTTCCCTTCCGGGCTTTTATCCCGATCGGCCCATTTGGTAACTTCAAATAATACTTTGTCGTTAGCCGTGGCTCCATTCAGGTTTTCAGGATAAATGAAAAAATCCTGATAAATTTTCTTGAAATCGGGCACTACAAAACCAAAATTCCGGGAGAGTTCAATCCGGCCCACAAATCTAGTTCGCCCACGCTTTACAATGCCAGTAACTTTGCCTTCGGGGTTATCCCCCGACTTTCTGCCAGAGCTAACCACTTCCACCGTATCGCCATGAACCGCAGAACCAAGATCTTGTGAACGCACATAAATATCTTTCTTCCCTTCCTCACCGGTTACGATGTACGCAAAGCGTGGGTTAACATGGTCTACAACCCCGGTTACACTTTTAGATGAACGTGTACTTTTATATTGGCCGGAACTTAATTGCTCAACCCGCCCTTCTTGTTCCAGCGCATCCAGCAGCTTATACATGTCCTCAATTAGTGCTTTTTTCTTTAAGCCCAACTTTTTAACCAGTTGCTGCGGACTATAGGCTTTGCCGGCCATCTCTTCTAGCAGAAGCATAAGCGCATCATACATGCCCCCTTTTTCTTTCTTATTACGCTTCTCTTTTTTTTCTTTAAATTTCTTTTTACTCATATTAATTGTATGTTTTTCATTCCTTGCTATTATAAATTGTTATAAGCAAGTTTTGGATTGTCTTGTTGATAGGATTAACGTAAAGAGTGGGAAAATTGGAGTGAGGCTGTTTTGATAAGAATGGACTTTCTCATCATTCACCAATGTATTGTTTCTTTATTTCAACCCTGAAATAAACCATCGGCACAAAATTACCACTAAAAATTGACAACTGTATTAAGCGTTTGTGATGTTAACTTCAGCTATTAAATCCATTCCCTTCATCTTTAAAAATAACTGAGCAATAGCTACCACATCACCCACACAGTATTCGGCAATCTTTTTTAAATCTCCTTGTTGGTAATATACCTTGCTTACCATCGATCCATCCATGTCTCCTTTACTGCTAGGGATATCAAAAATAGTGGAAAGCAAATCCAACGAAGTGTAGTGCTTGTAGTCCCCAAATTTCCACATTTCCATGGTATCCAGATGACCCACTTCCCAGGGTTTCTTTCCGGCCATATTTAAAACTGAGGGCAAGGCTATTCCATTCACTAACGATCTTCGGCAGATATAAGGAAAATCGAACTCCCTTCCATTATGCGCGCACAGACGAACTCCTAACCCCATCTTTTCAATCGCTTCACGAAAAGCAGTTAACAAATTTTTTTCATCATGATCCGCAAAATATTTTGTGCGAAGACCAAGCGCACCATTTTCTTCGGTATACTTTCCGATCGCTATTACTACAATCTTTCCAAACTCCGCATAAATCCCCGCTTTTTCATGAAACAGGTCTTCATCCGTTTGCCCAGAATCCCGTTTGAAAAACCCTGACTTGCGTGCCCATTGAGACTTTAACCGTTCACTCAGTTTGTTGTAGTCATCGGCACAACCAACGGTCTCAACATCAAGAAACAGGATATCTTTTAGATCGGAATGCATACGAATTGTTGTACGATAAAAGTACGGATAAGATCACTCAGCAAAAAATGGTATAATAATTGTTTTTTGAGCTGCATGCTATGGATGCTTACCACGCTCGCTATTTTTAGATTCATTGCCTTTCCCTCGTTACTAATCACCTCTATTTCATCTGTTATCCTTTGGCAATCTGGCAATCCGTTATTTTTAATACAAGCTATTTGGACAAAGCTGATCACAGCATTACTCATTCTTCTTTTTATTTATTTATTTGAATCGAAGCATTTTATCTTTTTTAATAATCTTGGAATATCGAATCGTGCCATTTACTTACGTATGATTGCCATTGATTTTTCCTTTGCCGCTACGGCCTTTACCATCGCCCTGTTAATTTAAGATGGCTACCCTTGAGTTTGATAGTCTCTATTTGGCATTCGGAACACACCGGATTCTCTCCAGTATTTACGTAAAATGTACTACGGGTCAGGTAGTAGGACTGTTAGGTAGAAACGGGTCAGGCAAATCATGTCTGATGCAAATCGTTTTTGGAAACCTTAGCGCAGAGAGCAAATCTGTTCGTTATAATGGGACCTCTTTGATGGGAAATTACATGAATAAAAAAACAATTGCCTATTTACCTCAATTCGATTTGTTGCCCTCATTCGTAACTTTTGAGCAGGCCATTAAATTCTATTCGGTTGATAAAAATAAAATTAAAGCGGGCTTTCCTGAGCTTTTGGAAGTACTTAAACGGAAGTCGTCAGAAGTATCTGGTGGGCAGCGGAGATTATTTGAAGTTCTGCTCATTTTACATTCTCAACACCCGTTTTGTCTTTTGGATGAGCCATTTTCTGGATTAATGCCTGTTACTATTGATAGACTGAAAGAGTTAATTCTTGAGGAAAGAAAAAACAAAGGAATTATTATTACAGATCATCTTCATCGGCAGATCAGGACTATTGCAGATGAACTTTATGTTCTTACAAATGGTACGACTTATCAGATTAAAAACGATGAACAATTAATAGAGTATGGGTATTTGAGTGAATTATGAATGCAATACGCCTTCCTTCTCCAACTCTTTGATGAAAATTAAATTTTCTTCACAAATCGTGTCGGGAACAAAAACATACTTACGGTCATAAATCTGAGGGCCTACATAGTAACTTACCCAATACTCATTCGTGAGATGAAAAACCTGTGAATCGATTGGTTCAACCAACGCTGAACTATTTGGAGATACCGTTTCCAAGAAATGACGCAGGGTTGAGGTGCGCTGCGTTTCGCCTTCTTTTTCTCCGTAACCCTTACTGGCAACCAAAGTGTTTTCGAGCGGGAAGTCGTTATTATTAATAAGGTGTACGGCCCATTGATCCTGATTTAAAATATTCTTCTCGCGTGCAATGGCAATGGTTACGTTCTGCACTTCCGGTATTTCTATGTCGCGCTTCATGCTACTTTCTATAATTTTCTTTCAATATTCTTTCTGCCTGTTTCCCTTGAGGTGTAAAATCTGAACCCGAGGATCGTCTCGGTCCTTTTGGATACCACTTCCAAAAATACGCGCCTGCTAACCACGGTTTATTCCAGGCCGACTGAAAAAATGACTGATAGCATAAAGCCTGTGTCTCCTCCGAAACTGAAACTTCCTTCATCTCAGAAGGCCACGTCCATGGTTCAATGGCAGCCTGCTTGTCGTTTCGATAACCGATCTCAGTGAACATTACTGGCTTATTAAATTTTTTATGAATTCGTTCAATAGAAGCTAAGGGAGCTTTCCACTTATCAACTAATTCCAGTAACGTGACTTCCTGTTTATTGGCCAAAGAAAAATACGCTTGTACGCCAATGTAGTCCAGAGCATCCCAGAACTTTATGTGTTCGTATTCTTCATGGAAATTTGCAGCATAAATGAGCTTACCGGAATAGACCTTTCTGATCTTTGAAATAAGTGCCCGCCATTCAACTTCTCTTTTAGTTGTATTCTGCAATTCGGTACCGATGCAAAAAATTTCAATTTTATTTGCTTCGGCTAATGTTGCGTAATGAAGAATGAAGGTTTTATAATTTTCAAACCAATGTTGCCAGGCTGTGTCGCTCTTCATCACAATATCGCCTGGCCAACCATTGCGTACCCAGAGATGAGGTTTAAGCATCGTTTTGATATCCGCCTTCAGCGCAAGCGCAGTCGTAGCTGAGATCCCATCATCAGATTCGCCCCACCAGATTTTTTCGGATGAATGATTGGTGTAAATGGAAGAAGAATTCGCATCCCGTTGCCAGCCAAATGGAGTTTGAGAAATCCAGGTAACGTTACAATCAACCAACGCCTTAATCTCTACCTCTGTTACTATGTCTCGCCCACCCACCCAACAAACTCCTTTATGCTTCAGCACAGGTGACACAGGTTGTGAATCTGCCGGCTGGCAGCTTTGGCAAATACCAACCAGGAGAAAACAGAAACAAATTACCCAAAGGCTTTTCATCCGCTTCAAATTCAGAAACTAATTTATGATTTCCATTTCAAAAAGACTTGCGATTTTTTCCTTCAAAATAGATTTCACCTTTTGCATGTCCGGAACTGTGCCTAACTCCTTGTTTAAGGAAGTAACCGCTTTGTCATTAATTCCGCACGGCACGATATAATTAAAATAATCTAACTGTGTATTAACATTAAATGCTAAGCCGTGCATGGTTACCCAGCGACTGGTTTTAACACCCAAGGCGCAAATTTTTCGCGCTTTGATTTGATTTTCAAAATCAAGCCATACGCCCGTTAATCCTGCTATACGCCCAGACTTAATATTGAATTTTTCAAGTGTTTGGATAACTGATTCCTCCAACTTGCGCATGTAGAGATGAATGTCCGTAAAGAAATTTTCCATATCGATTATCGGATACACTACAACCTGACCCGGGCCATGGTAGGTGATATCCCCACCTCGATTGGTATGGTAGTAAGTCGCATCAATTGTGTCCAACGCTTCTTTCTTCACTAATAAATTTTCTTCCGCGCCACTTTTGCCGAGCGTAAATACATGCGGGTGTTCACAGAATAGGAGATAGTTGTTCGTTATTAGTTGTTCGTTGCCTGGTAATAGGCGGTTGGATGATTTTACATCAAGAATGGATTGAAAGAGCTTGATCTGATAATCCAGTCCAGCTTGATAATCGATCAAACCTAAATCGATAACAGTTATCTTTTTATTTTGATTTATGTTCACTTCAACCGGGATAGTTCTTCCTTCAGTTGATCAATAGCTTCTACCGGGCCGGCCTCTACTCCATTTTCCTTTGCGAGGAAATACGAAATCCAATCGGTAAGATGAATGAGATAATAATATTGTTCAAGTAACGATGCGCCCTCAGCAACAATATCAATAATGGGGTTCGATTTCTTTTCAAAAGTTGGCCGACAAATCTCCATGCGTTTTTCAACACGTTCATGATCGTGATCGGAATACAAGTAAATTACTTGGGCCTGTTGTAATACAGCTTCTGGAAATTGCCACCCTACAATTTCATTGTGATTCATTTCAGGAAACGTATTGATATGCGCAAGTTGCTTAGCATTTTCATTTAATTGATTTTGAAAACGCAAAGCCATGGCCCTTAACCGCTCATCGCAATAAATAACTGGAAGCTTGCCTCTTAATTTACGCGCAATAAGTTCTGATTCTGACTGAATGGCCTTTTCACCGCGATCCAGATATTCAATCGCATTTTCAGTTTCTTTAATGAAAGCCGCGCCAATTAAATTGGTATGATAAAGGGCATACAATAACGAAACCATCATGTATCCTATATTCCCACGCGGGCTCTTCGATCCCCCCGGAATCTGAATCCAAAATAGATTGTATTCTTTAGCCAACTCCAACATTTTACCCCCCGAGGTTATACAAATGATATGCGCCCGCTTCAGCATGGCTTTATTAATGGCCGCCAGAGTTTCTTCGGTGTTGCCACTATACGAACAGGCGATAAAAAGCGTATGCGGACTAACAAACTGCGGAATGTTATAACCCTTGCATACCGTAATCGGAATGGGAACCCGGCCAAACGTTAATGATTCCACCAGGTTAGCGCCAATGCCCGAGCCGCCCATTCCTGTAATAAGAATATTTCGGATATCGCTTCCCGGCCGCACCAGATCTACCGATTGACCAATTTTTAAAGCACTGGCCAATTGCAAAGTAAACCCCTCTATTAGTTTCTTCATTGTTGGTATTATAAATTCGTTCAAAGGTAGAATATTCCCATGAGCGATAAAATCCGAAAAGGAAAAGAGGCCGAAGACATGGCTGCCGATTTCTTATCCCGCCAAGGGTATGAAATTGTGCAACGCAACTACCGCTACAGGCGATCGGAAATTGATTTGATTGTAAGAAAGGACAACTGGTTGGTTTTTGTAGAAGTAAAAATGCGGTCGTCCGATGCCTTTGGGTACCCCGAAGAGTTTGTGGACTACAAAAAAGCAAAGAACATTGTTTATGGCGCGGAACAATATACGTATGAGAATAACTACAATGGTAACGTTCGGTATGATGTAGTAGCGATTAGTATGCGCGATGGGGTACCGGACTTAAAACATTTTGAAGATGCATTCTATTAAACTAGCTGCTGGATACTGGTCACTGGAAACAGGATATTAAGAATCAAGAGGCGAGCATCCAGTGACAAGTTTTACTTCGAATAAATCTCCTTCCCCTTCTCATCCCACTCTTTGCGTACAAAAGGACGCGCATCTTTTTCAAATGGTGCCTTGGGATATGTAATTATTTTTTTGCGTTTCCCGTTTGGATAATTTTCAATCCAATCATTAATGCGTTCGCCCCAGTGATATTCGCCCACCACGGCTATTTGCCCGTTCTCGTGAAAGTAATAGTAGTAGCCTTCCTTCTCCCCATACTCAATGGGCGTTATCTCTTTGAGTTTTTTTCGCTCGTTAGGATCGTAATAGGTTACCAACGACTCCTTCGGCCAGCCTTTATAATATTTTTCTTTATCCTGTACTAAATTTTGTCTGTCGTATTGCATCCAGCGGCCATGGCGGGTTCCTTTATAGAAAATCCCCTCTTCAATTACCGCATCCCCAACCATTCTTTTATACGGACCATGAGCCAGCACCCCTTTGCGTACATCAAATGCGCCAACACTTGTTTTTCTTAATTCCTTACGGGTGAAATCGTACCAATAAACATCGCGGGCAAAACCAGTTGGCTTATCGGGTTTTTTCAAAACATAGAAGAGCTCAACAATCATTTTATCACCATAGCCCTTGCGAGTAAATGCTTTTTTTGTTTTGATGCCGTAATAAACCTTCTTCTTTGGCTTTTTCTTTTTGGTAACGATGGGCTCATCGTTCTGATCCAACTCCAGGAGCGTAAAGGGTTTATCCGTATCAAATGTAAATTGACCTTCCTGAATAGTAGGTTCCACTTGCGCCAAGGCAGGTAGCGAACAAATCAATAATGAAAACAGAAGGATTCGTACCATCATAAATAGAATAACGAAGTTAGGAAAAATATATTTTCCTGACTTCGTTACCTAGAGTAACTCAAAACTTAATAAACCTAATGTCAGCCTGAGCCTGTCGAAGGCGATTCGAGTTCAAAAACCGGTTTCGACAACCCGATAGCTATCGGGTCAACCTGATAATACAATTTCGTTCCTTTGAAATCATCCAACCAGCTCTACGCTGCGCTTAATAAAGCTAGTAAGATCAGCACCCGTAAGCATATTCTGCGAAAGCAAGGCCAGATCATACACTTGTTTGGCAAGTTTACTCTTATCTTCTTCTGTTTCAGCCTTTAGAATTTTTTGAACCAAGGCGTGATTGCCGTTGATGGTTACATTGTAGCTGTCGGGCATATTACCCATAAACCCATACATACCCCCTCCACCACCGGTGCGACTCATGTCTTTCATTCTGCGCATCCACTCGCTCATGGTAACAGTAACCGGTAAATCCTCAGGCGAGAGAGACTCAACCGCCAGGGTCATACTTTTATTATTGATAGCTTTTTCGAAAACAGATTTTACTGCGTCTTCTTCCTCTTTGCTAAGTATCGAAGCGGCCTTATCTTCATTGGCAATTAACTTATCGATGGTGTCGCTATCAACACGCTTCAACTGAGTTTTCTCGAGTTTCTGTTCGAGGTGATTTATGAAATGACTGTCTAGCACACCATCTAACACCAACACATCGTAGGCTCTGTTTTTTGCAATCTCAACAAATGAATGTTGTTTGCCCGGATCGGTTGTGTATAGATAAACTACATTTTTGTCCTTATCAGTCTGGTTTATCTTAACTTTTTCTTCGTACTCTTTAAAGGTAAAGTACTTGCCATCTGTGTTCTTTAGTAGCGCAAATTCTTTTGCTTTCTCCGAAAATTTCTCATCGCTGATGATCCCATACTTTACAAACATGCTTATGTCATCCCACTTCTTCTCAAATTCTGGGCGATCCTTAATGAACATGTCTACTAACTTGTCGGCTACTTTTTTAGTAATGTGAGCGCTGATTTTCTTCACGCTCGCATCGCTTTGCAAATAGCTACGCGATACGTTCAACGGAATATCCGGTGAGTCAAGCACACCATGAAGCAGCATAAGGAAGTCAGGCACAACATCTTTTACTTCATCGGTGATAAACACCTGGCGAGAGTACAACTGAATTTTATTCCGTTGCATCTCAAAGTCATTCTTAATCTTAGGGAAGTACAAAACTCCCGTAAGGTTAAACGGATAATCAACATTCAAATGAATCCAGAATAAGGGATCTTCGGTGAAGGGATAGAGTTCTTTATAGAATGCTAAATAATCTTCGTCTTTTAATTCCAGAGGTGCCTTCGTCCAGATCGGTGACGTGTTGTTAATGATGCGATCGGAAGTAACCGTTGTGTATTTTGGTTTGTTATCCTTATCAACTCCATCCTCCACGCTGTCTTCTTTCGTTCCGAACTTAATCTCAACAGGCAAAAACTTGCAATATTTTTCAAGAATGCCCTTTAAGCGAAACTCATCTAAAAATTCTTCTGAGTCAGCATTGATGTGCAGGATAACATCCGTTCCGCGGGTTGTTTTTTCAGAAGGGCTTAATTCAAATTCTGTTGAACCATCACATTCCCATTTGGCTCCTTCGGTTCCTTCCTTAAAAGATTTTGAGATCACTTCCACCGTGTCAGCCACCATAAAGGAGGAATAAAATCCTAAGCCGAACTTACCAATGATGTCTTTTGCATCACCTTTATCCTTAAACTTCTCTACAAATTCGGTTGCCCCGGAAAAAGCAATCTGGTTAATGTACTTTTTTATTTCTTCACCCGTCATGCCAAGACCTTTATCGCTAACGGTAATGGTCTTTTCTTTTTTGTTGAACGACACTTCGATTTTAAGGTCGCCCAATTCGCCCGTGAACTCTCCCAGCGAAGCCAGTTTTTTAAGCTTCTGGGTAGCATCAACGGCATTGCTTACCAACTCACGTAAAAAAATCTCGTGATCGGAATAGAGGAATTTTTTAATAATGGGAAAAATATTCTCGGTATGAATGGAAATCGATCCTTTCTCAGTTGCTGTAGCCATAAATATGTCAGGTTTTACAAAAAAATTATTCAATCCCTACAACTCAAATGATGTTCCAATCAAGAAAGAAGTGACAGGATGACAGAGTTGCGCAATAAAAAACCCTCTATGCAGAGGGTTTTATGAATTTGCTTGAAGAAAATTACTCTTCGGAATTGACTGTGTGCGTTGCCTGTTCCAGTTCTATTTCCTCGCCATCCTTATTCAAAAAATGAAATTCAGTAATGCCCAGCGAACTATCTTTTACCAGGTTAATCCACTTTTTGTATTTGAAGAAAAGTTTAACTCGTTTGGAGATTATTCCCTTGGTATAATACGCGTATAAGAATGGATGAAGTGCTAATACTAATTTATTCTCGTTCTGTTTTACAAACAGATGCTCGAGATGTCTTTCAATAAGATCAGTGATTAAAATACTAGCCATGATAGTACCACTACCATTACAGGTAGGGCAAACTTCCTTGGTAGCAATATTCATTTGCGGACGTACCCGTTCGCGCGTAATCTGCATCAATCCAAATTTAGAAAGAGGAAGAACCGTATGCTTGGCCCGGTCGCGTTCCATCTCATCCTTCATCGAGTTAAAAATTGTCTTCTTACTCTCTGCGCTGCGCATGTCAATAAAGTCAACCACGATAATGCCACCCATATCGCGTAAGCGTAATTGACGGGCTACTTCTTTGGCTGCCTCGATATTTACAGACATGGCCGTTGTTTCCTGATTCTCCTCGCGATTGGATTTGTTTCCGCTGTTTACGTCAATGACGTGAAGGGCTTCGGTGTGCTCAATGATCAGATAGCCGCCTCCGCGTAAACTCACCGTTTGGCCAAAGGCAGATTTGATTTGCTTTTCGATACCGTAATGCTCAAAGATTTTGGCTTTACCGGTGTACATTTTCGCTATTTTCTCCTTCTCAGGAGCAATATTTCGGATGTAGCTCTTTACTTCCTCAAAAATCTTTTTGTCATCGACATGAACATTATCGAACGATTCGTTGAGTACATCGCGCAGCACGGAAGAGGTTTTGCTCAGTTCTCCAATGATTTTATCACGTGGATTGCCCTCGATCATTCGGCTAATTCCGTCTTCCCATGTTTTTACGAGATTGCGTAAATCTTTATCGAGCTCGGCTACTTCCTTGCCTTCGGCAACGGTACGGATAATAACCCCAAAGTTTTCGGGTTTAATGGATTGGATTAAACGCTGAAGACGCTTGCGTTCGTCACTACTTGAAATGCGTTTAGATACGTTGACTCCTGAGCCAAAAGGTACCAGCACCAGGTAGCGTCCTGCTATTGAAATCTCGCACGAAAGTCGTGGGCCTTTGGTGGATATTGGTTCTTTCACCACCTGCACCGGTATCAGCTGATTT
>Ga0154020_10002649_pt1 | contig 21807 bp, 19 predicted proteins | sample Klosneuvirus_201_FD_109709 | JGI IMG/M metagenome (GOLD analysis project Ga0154020, IMG submission 109709) | Active sludge microbial communities from wastewater, Klosterneuburg, Austria - Klosneuvirus_20160825_MG | ecosystem: Engineered > WWTP > Aerobic digester > Activated sludge | place... | reverse complement strand
GCCCATGACCTGAGCCCCGGTCAGATGACTTATCAGCTTCGACGTCTTCGCCTGCGCGGTCTGATCACTCGCATTCCCGGCACACAACGTTACGAAGTGACCGATTCCGGCCAACGCATGGCTTTGTTCTGGCTGGGCAGCATGTCAAAAACCATCCGACCGCTGGCGACCAGCCTCACCGACGAGACTGTACAACAAAAGATTCTCATCGAAATCAAAAAGACTATCGAAAGAAATGCAATGGCTGCTGCAAATTCCAAAACTTGACTCATCTGCTACATGTTTCAAAAGATAAGCGTAGCTAATCGTTTGCAGTACAGATAAACACGGCGGGGCGTTCAGCGTAAGAGCTGCTGCTCAGGGAACGGAGGCGATGGCTGAAGTCCGAGTCACCACAAAGGACGAGGAACCTGAGATTGAGGTTCCCAATGGACCACGCACGATTCGCTGGAGCGGCACGATCCCACCACAAAAATGGATGCTTCTTTACACAAAGATCTTCAGCAAGTACTCAACCTCTCCGGACCTGAAACTGGAAGTCAGCTTTGTATTAAGGATCGACCACGATCAAGCTGATGCGAAGTTATCTGAAACAAAGAGGAGGCTGCGTGAACTGGGGCTGGATGATGGAGTCTCGATTCGCTGACGCATTGCTCAACGAAAAGGCGGGACACCATTCGACATTCAAAATGAGAGCCGATGATCTACCGAATTTGATTCGCATGGTGATGGAGCACAACAAGGAACGTGGCACATGACGTGGTTCGATGATCTGGTTGGCTTTCGTGAACAATCGGGCGACCAGGTCCGTTCGATGATTGACGTCGATGGAGATCGCTTACAGTCGCGTGCCAATGGACAAGAGTTTCGTTGCGGAACGCTGGAAGTGATTTCGCTGCATGACCTGCGAAAGCGGACGACCAAAACGCAGGGGGCGGGAAAGCTCCTCGGCATCCAATGGGATACTCAGGTGACTCTTGGAGACTGTCAGCACAGCGTCACTCAGGCATACTGCTCGGCCTTGCCGGTCGCGTACTCTTCACAATCTTCAAAACTGTGGGAACCGTTCGCCCGTCTTGTGCTCGAAGCAGCCTACGAGGCCACGTTGCATGTCGCATTGCTGAACGCGGAACGAATCGGCAACCGCAAAGCGTATCTCACGCTGCTGGGCGGTGGCGCGTTCAGAAACGACAGCGACTGGATCATGGCGGCCATCGAACGACCGGCCCGCGTATTTGCCTCGGTGGATGAACATCATCAGAAGGTCTGGAGAGTTGCCAACGTAAACTCGCGTCCCTGTTTGTTTCCCGTCGACTCGAATTTCCTCGACCACTAAACCGAGTGGCACCGGGAAGATCTCTTCAGCAAAGACCGTCACCGTATCGGCTTTTCCATCACCGTTGGTATCGCTGAGAATCTTGATGCGGTCGGCCTTCTCGATTCGATCGAGACCTTCGAACGTGCGTTGCTTCATTCGATAGTTGAGACCTTCCGCAATCCAGACTCGCCCACGAGAATCGATGTCGATCGATGTCGGATTGTTGACCATCGGTTCGTTGGCCCATAGCGAAACCACAACACCTTCAGCAGGTCGCAAGGCACTCAGAGAGTCGTCGGGAGACTCTTGCGCTGAAAGAGGGTTGAGGCGCAACACAATGGTCAATGCAGCGACGCCTTCCTCACCACGAATCCGCCGCCGTTAACCTGGCCTTTTTCTTGAACCAAGGATTTCATTTGTGCGCCGCTCCTTGATGATCCCGTTCTGGCTGATTGGCCTATTTTCCCTCCTCAATGTCACCCTGCTCTCCGGCGAGAATGCCGTCGGTTCCGATGCGTAGCCGATGATGGTCAACGCCCATGTCGGCCCGGAGTAAGCACCCATGCACAAGTTAAATGGCATAATCGCAGGATTCACAATCAGGGGGTGACGTCTCCGGTCGCCGCAAACCAGGCGAGCGGAGCGGCGTAAGCCCTCCGAGTCAAATGCGTGGAACTCGGTGGGCTGACACCCACCGCTCGCCAGGTTATGCTCCATGACTTACGCATGGGTGCTTATGGGAAACCGATTCCGTTCCGAAAGGTGCCTGGAACGGATGGGACGCTGGCGCTGGAGATCGCCGATGGCAGGTTGTAAGCACCTATGCACAGATAATCGAACATTATGGCGGAACGGCGCGAGCCGTCCGGTCCCGCGAAACCGGAGGGCTTGCGCCCTACCGCTACAATTTGTTTTTCCACTTTACTCGTGCATCGGTGCTTAATAGCCGCAGGGGGAAACGGAGTCAGAGAATGGTAAAATGCGTCACGGTGCAAATCTTGACTGGCGGAACGAGGTCAGTCAAAATTTTGACTGGAGGCATTTCAAACGAGGTAGAGAATTTCCGGATAGATTGATTTCACGCAAACAGTTGCGGACCCGTTCCGCAAGGACTTTCAATACTACTACATTGGATGCATTAAATGAAGACTCTTCCACTCGCCGCACGTTTGCTGCTGCTCTGCCTGATTCCCCTGGCTCTCGCTCGCGTTGGCGCGTGTGCGGACGACCAACCGCACGACGACGACAAACTGCGGATCATTGTCTTTGGAGCACATCCTGATGATGCGGAGTACGGAGCGGGAGGTTGCGCCGTGAAGTGGGCCAAACTGGGCCACCACGTCAAGTTAGTTTCCGTGACCAACGGCGACATCGGGCACTGGGCCATGTCCGGTGGGGCGCTCGCCAAACGACGGACAGCCGAAGTCAAAGCCGCCGCCGAGATCCTGGGAACGACTTCCGAAGTGCTCGACATTCACGATGGCGAACTGATCCCGACGCTGGAAAACCGCAAAATGATTACCAGGCTGATTCGTCACTGGCAGGCGGATATCGTGATCGCTCACCGCCCTTGGGACTACCATCCCGATCATCGCTACGTCGGCGTACTTGTGCAGGACGCCTCGTTTATGGTCACTGTTCCCTTCTTCTGTCCGGATGTTCCGGCGCTTAAAAAGAACCCAGTCTTCCTCTACTCTAGTGACGGCTTCAAAAAACCGTACCCGTTCCAAGCCGACATTGCCGTCTCGATCGACGATGTGTTTGAGACCAAGGTCAAAGCGATCACGGAATTGGAGTCGCAGGTATTCGATGGCGGCACGATGGGCAGTCCAGAAATGGCAGCCAATACTCCACCGGCACGTTTCCCCGAGCTGCGATTGGAAAAAATCCGCCAGGTATGGGACCGACGCGCCGGTGCGGTGGCAAATAATTACCGTCAAGCATTGCTCAAATGGTACGGCAACGAAAAAGGCCGTGAGGTCAAGTATGCTGAAGCTTTCGAGATCTGCGAATACGGCACTCAACCAAGCGACAAGGATATCCGACGTTTATTCCCGTTCTTTAGCGACGAGGACTCAGAGGAGCAGGCCACAACCAGGGGCACCCCCTCGAAATAGTTGAAAATGCAGTCCGCAAGGGTGGCGAGGTTCGTCCGCCAATCCCCGTTGTCTGGTCAGATTCGAATGACGTTCATCCAACCAGGAGATATCGATGAAACGAAACTTGTTGATGCTTGTTCTGGCCATCGCGGTTGTCTCATTACCGAGAGCCGGCCGTGCCGAAGATGAAGAGAAAGTAATCCGACTGGGAATGATCGGGTTGGACACGTCTCACGTGATTGCCTTCACCAGATTCCTGAACGATCCCAGGAACAATACCGATTGTCGCGTGGTCGCCGGATATCCCGGAGGTTCACCCGACTTTCCTGCCTCGGCAAACCGCGTGGAAAAGTTCACGGAGGAACTGCGCGACAAGTTCGATTTGGAGATCGTCGATAGCATCGAAGAGCTCTGCGAAAAAGTCGATGGCATCTTGCTCGAAAGCGTTGATGGCAGGCCACATCTCGAGCAGGCCAGGATCGTGATCGAAGCTGGCAAGCCGCTATTCATCGACAAGCCAGTGGCCGATGATCTGGCTAACGTGATTGAAATTTTCCGATTGGCTAAAGAAAACAATGTGCCGTGCTGGTCCAGTTCCGCGATGCGTTTCGGCGAGGGAGTGGCCGGTGCCCGCAACAACGAGGAATTGGGGCAAATTGTGAGCTGTGACGTTTTTGGCTCCAGCTCGTGGGCCGAGCAACACCCTTCTCTTTACCTGTATGGAATCCACGCCGTCGAACCGCTGTTCACGGTCATGGGAACCGGTTGTGAATCCGTCCGGCGTTTCCAGACAGACGGTGTCGACCTGGTCGTCGGCGTCTGGAAAGGCGGGCGAATCGGTACGTTTCGAGATCTCCGCGGAGGCAAAACCGACTTCCAGACAATCATCTATGGCAAGAATAGTATGGTCACTTGCAAGTCTTCCGGCTACGGGCCGCTTCTCATCGAGATCGTCAAGTTTTTCAAGACAGGCAAACCTCCCGTTTCTCCTGAAGAGACGATTGAGATCTATGCCTTCATGAGTGCCGCCGACGAGTCGCAGACGCAAGGCGGCGCACCGATTTCGATCGCGGAGTTGATCAAACAGGCACGAGGCGAACGATGAAGATGCAGTCAATGACCAGCCGTTGGAAGAATGGCCAGGACAGTCTACCATAAACTCACAATAACCTTTCCCTAAAATGGAGCCCATGTGATGCCGAATCGCTTCGACAACAAGAACAAACCAGTCGGGAACAGCAGACTCACGCGGAGACAATTTGTAGCGACGGCGGGAGCCGTGGTTGTCGCGCCGACGATCGTGCCGAGTTCTGTATTTGGCGAGAATGCCCCGAGTAACCGCATCAACGTCGCCTTGATTGGTTGTGGAAATCAGAGCCGGGTAGATTTGCCGAGCATGTTGCGACAGCCCGACGCTCAGGTCGTGGCCGTGTGCGACGTGAATCGAGGCAGTAACGGCTATGCCCGCCCAGAACATTTTCTGGGGCGTGAACCGGCACAGAAGAAAGTCAACGAGTACTACGCCGAGAAAACTCGTTCTGGAACGTACAACGGCTGCGATGCGTACAGCGACTTTCGCGATGTGTTGGCCCGCGATGACGTGGACGCCGTCATGATCGTGCTGCCCGACCACTGGCACGCGCTGGCTACTGTCAAAGCGTGCGAAGCCGGCAAGGATGTCTATTGCCAGAAACCAATGTCGCTGACCATCCACGATGGCCAGCAGATGATCAAAGCAGTTCGTCAGCATGGGCGTGTGCTGCAAACCGGCAGCCAATACCGTTCCAATGCGGTCGTCCGACACATGTGTGAGTTGGTTCGCAATGGTCGGATCGGCGAAGTCAAGCGAGCTGTCGCCATTATCAACGACAGCGGTGCCGGACCAGGGCCAGGTTGGAAGGAAATGCCCGTGCCAGATGGATTCGACTACAACACGTGGCTGGGTCCGGCACCCGACGCACCCTACCACATCGACCGTTGTCTCTACCGTTTTCGTTTTCTTCTGGATTACTCGGGCGGCCAGGTCACCAATACCGGCGCGCACGCGATCGACATCGTCCAATGGGCACTGGGTACCGATGGCACCGGCCCGGTTGAATTTGAACACCAGGAAGGCATCGTCTGGCCGCCAGCGGGACATCTCTACACGACCGCGATGAAGTCCCACTTCCGAGCCCGCTATGCCAACGGCATCGAGTTCGTCTGTCGTACGCAGGACCCAGGTTTTGGTGCCCGTTTTGAAGGAACGGAAGGTTGGGTTCAATACACCATCAAGAACATGAAAGAGGTCGAAGCCTCATCCGATGCAATCAAGAATTCGGTCATCGGCCCCGACGAAATCCATCTACCGGTCAGCGGCGACCACTATCGGAACTTCCTTGATGCCGTCAAGTCGCGACAGGATCCCATCGAGCCGGTCGAGGTCGGGCATCGCACAGCCACGATCTGCCACGCTGGCAACATCGCCATGCGACTGAAACGAAAACTGCAGTGGGACCCCGAGAAGGAAATATTCGTCAACGACGACCAGGCCAACCAAATGCTGCGTCGGCCTTATCGAGAACCGTGGCAGATTTGAGCGAATGCATCGAAGAATGAGCAACAACCCTGAATTTGCTCCTTTCTCCTCCCTTACTTCTAACTGATGAGTGCCCAGATGACTGAGTATCAACAACGCTTGATATCCCGCCACACCTCCATACGACTGGGAGTGTCGATCGCCTGCCTAACCGCGCTGTGGTGCGGTTACGCCGTTGATCTCCCTGCCGCAGAGCTACTCGTTGGAGCAGCTCGCACCACGATCACGCCCGACGAACCCGTTGCCCTTTCGGGGCAGTTTCATACGCGGGTGGCCAAGACCGTGGAAAGCCCATGCACGGCAAATGTCCTGGTATTGGAATCGCGCGATGGCGACAAGTCATTGGAGACGGCCATCATGGTCTCCTGCGACTTGGTGGTCATCCGTGAGGACGTCCAATCGCGGATCCGCAACGCGGTCGCCGCGAAGCTGCCCGAGGTGGATGTCCAAAAACTGTTCGTCAACGCGACTCACACGCACACCGCTCCGGTGATGGTCGAGGGCAAATATGTCTTACCGGCGGAAGGGGTGATCCAACCCGCCGCGTACGTTGAATTCCTGGCGGCGCAGGTGAGCGACGCTGTCGCGGAGGCCTGGAACGGACGCAAGCCCGCTGGTGTCAGTTGGGGACTGGGGCAGGCTGTCGTGGCCCACAATCGCCGGGCATTCTATGCCAACGGTTCGGCTGAGATGTACGGCAAAACGGACAAGCCCGAGTTTCGCGGCATCGAGGGATGCGAGGATCATGACATCGACGTCCTCAGCTTTTGGGATGCGGAAAAGAAGCCGCTCGCCATGGCTGTCGATGTGGCCTGTCCCGCGCAGGAAGTCGAAAGCCGAAGCGCAGTCAACGCCGACTTCTGGCACGAAACCCGTGACTTGTTGCGGAAGCGTTACGGTCAGCAACTCGACGTGTTGGGTTGGTGTGGAGCAGCCGGCGACCAGTCGCCGCACCTGATGTACAACCGCGCGGCAGAAGAGCGAATGCTCCAGCTCCGCGGCCTCACGCGGCTCGAAGAAATCGCCCGACGACTCGACGTGGCGGTGGACGAAGCCAACGCTGCGGCCCAGAACGATATCCGCACCGACGTCAAGATGGTGCATCTGGTGCGAACGCTCAAACTTCCGATCTGGATGGTCACGGAAGAGCAGAACGCAGCGGCCCAGGCCGAGGTCGTTCGTCTCTCCAGCGATCCAGCCAACCAGCGCAGGATGAACTGGCAAATGAAGGTGACCGACCGGTACAAGCAGCAGAAAGAAGGTGACTTGTACGAGCGTCAATTCCACGTCATCCGACTCGGTGACATCGCCATCTGTACCAATCCCTTTGAGCTGTACACCGACTACGGCGTGCAGATCAAGGCCCGCAGCAAGGCAGTGCAGACGTTCGTGATCCAGTTGACCGGCGAGCAATCGGGGACTTATCTGCCGACGGTCCGAGCGGTCGAGGGCGGCAGCTACAGCGCGATTCCGCCGAGTTGTCCAGTCGGCCCCAAAGGAGGACAGGCACTCGTCGACCAGACCGTCGAGGCAATCAACTCCCTGTGGGACGAGTAAAACCGAAAAAGGTTGTCTACCCGCTGCTGGTTGTTAGGGGCTCGAAATCGGCTTCCCGAAAGTCGGCCACCTCGCTCAGCCACCGCTGCTGAACGAAATCCACGTGAGCAGGGTGCTCGCAGTAGGCGAGGTATTCGCTCATATTGAATTTGACTATAATCCGGTCAAACATTGTTAGGTCCACGAAAACGCGAGAGATCGAATGAAGACCGTGCAAACCTCCCTGACGCCAAAATCTGACGGAATGCTCCACCTGGAAATACCTGTCGAAAAGGTTGGGCAGATTTATCGTGTAACGGTCACGGTCAACGAGGCAGCGGACGATTCCTGGCCAGAAGGATATTTCGCTTCGGTGATTGGAAAGTGGGATGGTGAATTTGTCACTGAGCCAGAGGGCGAGTTTGAGCAGCGGGAATCGCTATGACGAATTTTCTGCTCGACACCAACAGAACATCAATCTGCCGGATGATCGGTAGCTCGCGAGCGGGCTGCAATACCCGTTCATTTTGAAGCGAAGGACTCGCCCGATCGGCTGCCACTTCGTGAGGATTCAGCACACAATTTTGGAAACCGCTCGACTCTCCTGGGGATTGTGCAGGTTTTGCATTCCGTACGTTCTTCATTTGGCCCATCGAGAGGAAGCATGGCCTTGGCCAACTTTCTGCGGACCGCCGCAGTACGATCGGCTCACCCCGCCGTTACTATGCGTTTCGTCGATCTGATACTCCACAAACCGGAGTCTTCCACTGTCCAGATCCGTGAGGACTTGGGGAAGTCTGTTTAACTGAATTTGTACGTCTCGCGTCTCACCGAAGTTGACCGTATGCACGACCAAACCACCCTCGCTTCATTTGGAGAGTTGGATACCACGGGTGGGCTACTCTGCCAGTTCGTACGCCGTGCTGGTACGGTTGCCTTTCTCTTTCTCGTAGCTAGCCTGGATCTCGCTTTCAGGCAATACTCGCTTGTAGATTTTCACCTCGTCTAAGAGACCGATAAACGGTTGCCATGAACAGCCGATGGAGAGTTCGTCACCTTCTACGTCCAGGGGGCCGGTGAACTCGGATGGGATGTCCTGTGTGCTGTCCAGCTTGCCGTTGAGATAGTACTTGGTTTTGCTGTTGGCTCGGTCGATCACGACCGCCAGGTGGGTCCAGGTGTTTTCAAGGAAGGTGCCCGTCGATCGGCTCGTGCAGCGAGCTTGGTTTGCGTCAACCATCTCTACTAATAGCTTGCCGTCCGTTGTGAGGTTCAGGTTCCACCAACTCTTTGGAAAATTATTTTTACTCATGAATCGGCGCCGTGGATCGTTGGACTCGATCTTCAGCAGGGTCGGGCAGATCCAGAGTTCGAGTGAGAAGTCGGACGTACCGAAATGGAGTGTCGAGTCGTCCGGGACGACGATGTGACTGGACGTCGAGTCGCAAAAGAGGGCGGTGCCGAACTTGCCTGTCGCCCACGTCGCCCAGACATCACCGTCGTTCGCATAACCCGAACTGTCCTTGGCGATATAACCATCAGCTTCGTCGAATTTCCAGTACCCCGAGAGCAATTGGTTGTTGGCGAGTTCGCGCGGTTGCAGCTTGGCAGACTGAACCGTGCGTCGGCGTTTCGGTGCGCTGGCGAGTTGCTCGGCCGTGCCGAGCTGCAGGTTGTCCAGGTAGAAGACGGTTGCCGCGTCGCTGTTGCTGGAGATGCCGAACCAGGTGATTTTCTCGAACGCCTGGCTCACGTAGGGAATTTCGGCGACGATCGGGTCGCGGTTGGGGACAGTGAGGATGAATTGGTAGCTCTTCGGCTTGCCCTCACCCAACTCGAGGTTGATGTCGACGTGTACCCATTCTCCTAAGGGAATCTCGCCGACGACCTTGTTGCCAGCACTCACTTTGCCGTCCGGCGATACCGAGACCGTTGGGCCGGTCAGGTACGGACTGTCATCATACTGCCGCACGTCAAAATTGATCCTGGCCGGCGCGTCTTTGCTGTTCAGCATATCCCAGGACAGTTGCACCTTGCCAGTATTGTGGGAAGGATGGTAGTAGATGTGCGGCGTAAACCCGTACTGCTGCTCGGGCGAGTCCTGAAACTTGAGGCTCTGAGTGCCGCCCGCAGCGGTGTCCGTCGAGACGACCAGCGAGGCTTGTTCGCCACCTTTCACCACGGTCCCGTCAAGGGGCTGCTCGCCAGACGTGTCGCTTTCAAAGTCGAAGTTGATAACCAATGGCGGCTCGATCGGTGCAGGAATCTCGTTGAGTGAACGGTTTTCGTACTGCTTCGGCAATTCAACCCATTCCGTTTTCCCGTACAGGCCGGTCTTGCTGAGATCAATAGGCTGGAACCCAAGTCCCAACGCAGGTGATTTCGGCTTCAACCGGAAGTCGTCGTTCGCGGCGTCAACAAACAGTGGATCGGCAACGATCGAGCCCACGTCGTTGCCTTTCGCCTGCCACGTCGCGAAATCCATGTCGGCGAACTTGGGCGCTCCGGCCGTGCTCCAGTAGACGTTCCTGTCCAGCTTCCAGTCGCCGTTCTTCCACACACCGCCGAGCATTTGCTCTATCTCGCCATAAACGATGTTGCTTTCCGCAATGTAATGACACGGCTTGTCCTCTCGACATCGCTGAAGCTGACCCTTTCCTCCCATCGCAAAGATGTTGTTTCGCACGACGTTGTCTTTGCCGTAATGTTGGAACAGCGGGCATGTCCTGACTCGGTAGACGACGTTGTTTTCGATCAGAATCTCGGAACTGCCTTCGTCGGGATACACTCCCGAGCCGTGTGACACCTGAGCATAGTTGTAGACGTGATGAATGTGGTTGTTGCGCTCCGTGGTGCCCGGCGAGACGCCCAACGTGTAGATGCCTCCCATATCACTGAGTCCATCGCCATTGCCGAGGTGATGGATATGGTTGTAGTCGAGGAGATTGTGGTGAGCGGAGCTGGGCTGAAAACCCCACGACCAGCCGCAGGAGATTCCCGAGTAGTCGAAGTTGGAAATCTCGTTGTGAGTGACCTTGTTGTAGGAACTCTTGCCGATCCAGACGCCATGGGCACCGTGAAACAGGTACGAGCCATCGTGGATGAAATTGTTGTCCAGGACGATTCCTTGCGTCGGAGTTGTCTCTTGCAACCCCCAGCCGCCACCGATGTAAACGCCGCCACCGCCGAGATCATGGATGTGGCAACGCTCGACACGGTTGTCTTCACAGCCGGCGGCCAGCCAAATTCCGTGAGCGCCGGTATGGGCAATCGTGCAGTTCTCGAAGCTCGCGTGACGCAATCCGGTCGCCATAATCAGCCCGGGTTGGTAGATCTCGCCCTGGCCTGGGTTTCGCAACCGGCTCAAATTCGCGTTGGAGTGCAAGAATGAAATGTTGCGGAAGTGCAGGTGCTCGATGATTTGATCTTTCGCAGCATCCCCGTTGAAGTTGACGAGCGTCGATGTTAGCTCTGGGGCAACGACCTCGACCTCCGCCATCGTTTCGCCCGGCATAGGATAGTAGTACAGCGTGCCGGTGACTCGGTTCAAATACCACTCACCGGGCTCGTCCAATTCCTCGAAAACGTTCTCGACATAGTACCGCTGCTGCCGCTCCCATTGCCCCATAGCCCACGGTGCCGATTCATGCAACTCGACCAGGCAAGCCTCGTTATCCACGGAACGGACATGATGGATCGAGGTCTCCCAGGAATGATAGACAACGAAGATCACTTCGCGTAAATCATCCCATTCTTTCACATCACCCTCGTGGAAATAGAATCCACGAGAATTGCCTTTGGAGGCAGGGCCGTCCGTGCGTAGGAACGAGCCCTTGTTTGGAACCCTGGCCCGTGTTCGGCGCTGGCCGTTGACAAATAATTGGTTAAAGCTTCGCTTGCCGCCTGTCGTTGTTGCCGGGACAGTAGCTCGCCACAGTTTCCCCTCGCATCGGGTCCGGCTCTGTTCACTGTCATCGGCTTGCCAGCCCCGGATCACGTGTCCGCCACTGAGGATCGGTTGCTCGTCGGGATAAGCCTGGTAGGTAATGGGGCACTCCTTTGTCCCCGAGTCCGCCGCCGTGAAGACAATCGGCTCGGTCTGCGGATAGACGCCACCTCGCAACACGACGGTCACCGGCGTCGTCAACCCGCCCGATGCCTTGGTTTCACGAATGATATCACGAGCCCGTTGGACGGAGGCCAACGGACCGTCCGTCCCATCCGCGTTGGGTTCGCCAAGCCGTCCCGACCAAGTGTCGCTACCGACGGTCGATACGTAGATCGCGAAACCTGAGGCCTTACCCCTCACCCGCTGAAACGCTACCTCCTGGGCCGGAACACTGGCAGCGCAGCAGACCAGACACAGGAATGCCAGAAGTTGAGAACTGCCGCAGGCGGCGCACCGGAGGGTTTGTAAGAACATGTCATTGCCTCTTCTTCGCTGGGGGTCGTTCGGAAACCGACGCCAAAACACCACTCCCACAAGATACCAAAATCTCTCGTCCACTACAAAACGCGACACTCATTGTTTGGGCGATGCTAAACGCATGCATTCAATCGCCGATCAGAACGGATTGGAGCCATTCGGGGTGTTCGCGGACGCCTTCGGCCTCCTGGATGGGCCAGGTAGCGCGGGCGTCGTCTTCGTAGGGGCCGATCTTGTCCAGCGGAATCGGTTCGAAACCCTGGCCGGTAATCTTTGCCCGGATGGAGTAAAACCTGGATAGGTTCGTCCGGCTTTGCCTTGCGCGCCACTCGAGCCAGGTCGCGTGCTTTTTCTAGCGACTTAACTGGCGCGGTGACGCTCGCGGGATTCTCGTCCGAACCGTCCGGCGAAACATAAAACTCCGCAGCAGAGGCGGAAACGACAGACAGAAAACATACTGCAAACCAAGCTAAGCGTTTCATGGTGGCTCCAGGATTCCGTGGCCGCAGCGAAGCTGGGCGATTGAAATGAGAGAAGGGCTGCGTTGCACTCAAAATATGCGGGTAGGGAGGTGGATCGTGATTCATTGGTGGCCTTAACGCTCGCCCGGAAGGCGACACAACAACAGGCCGCCACGAACCTTTTTTAGCTCCTGCCCCTTTTTCTTGCTCGTGGGAGCCGTCTGAACCAGCCCGCAGGCTGTGTATAGATTCTGCCTAATTTTCGCCTGCCTCGCTGGTGACCGGTCCAAACTGAATCGCGTAGAGGTCAGCGTTCTTCATCGCGAAACGCAGTTGAACTGTTTGCCCCTGAAATGTTTGAAGATCCGTGCCCGCCTGCCATTCAACGCGATGAGCAATTTCGTCGCCGGTGAGTAACTCCGATTGAGCCAACATCTCACCGCTGGGCGAATCCAAGCGGACGCGAATTTGCCCACCGTCCCGCGTCGCAAAGTTAAGTTTTAACTTCTCCCAACTGAACGTCAGCGGTTTGGTCAGTAAAACACCGCCTTCATCATCAGCACGAACCGAGACGAACCCATCGACGCGGTACGTGAACCGCCGCAGCCGAGTATCGGGACCTTCGCCACGCGCCTCCGTCGCGTAAACCGACCACTCACGGTCATTGCCTGGAAGCGAAACCAAACCATTGGCCATGTAGTTACTTCGATTGCCCATGCGGTCCTCCGGAGCTGTCCCCGGAATCACCGGCGCATCCCAGCGATTAAAACTCACTCCATCGCGACTGGACATGAACAGCGGTTCGACCCGTTGCCCTTCTTTCGGAAGATAGCGAGTCGGGAAACCAATGCGAATGTGGTCCGCTCTTGGATAAAGCCGGATCGCGTTTGTATACAACTCCTGCAGCGGAGAACCAGGGTATTCTAGCGGCACTGGATCGGACCAATTGACAAAATCCATCGACTGACACATTTCGATCGTTCGCCGACCTTTCGTGAATGTGCGGTGGTATTCAACGTAACGTTTGCTGAAAGGATCCCAAAACCCGACGTTCTGTGAATCGAAAGCCCCCTTCGTAATCACCGGGTGATCAACCATCAACGACCAATGAATCCCATCAGCACATCCGATATCGATCATCGTCCTGGAAAACTGTGAAGTAGTTACTGATGTTCCCCTCCCATGGCTCACCAGCGACCAGCACGACTTCGCGCGGCGTCGGTTGATGCAACTGCTGATGCACATCGCCGATCATTTCCGAGATCAGGAAATCATCGACCAACGGCTCCAGACGCGATCCAATCGCCAACGGCGCTGCGGCACGCTCAAATGAAGGATTCGATACGAGGTTGGTTTCGTCGGCTGCGGCGGCAGCGGGCGTGACTATCTGTGACCCCATCAATTTTGCGATGGTGGGTTCCATCGCTTCGGCCCAAATCGCGTAACCCTTTTGCTTCGGGTGCAACAGATCGGGCATGATTTCGCGAGTCAAAACTCGATCTTCAGTTAGGAATACTGAATCACTATTAGCATTGTTGGTGCCGATCATCAGCAGATCCACGTTACCCTCTTTGACGCATTTGTTAAAACTCTCGTAACGTTGCATCCACCAGTTTGTGTCGCGAGGGACTGCGTCGCGAGGGACAGGGACGATCGCCGGATCGGCCTTCGGTAGTGAGACGGCCTCAAGAACTTTCTCTTGGGCGCTACAAACGGTCGATACGCCGAACGCGGCAGACACGAACAACGCAGCAAGGATCGGTAACCGGTAAAAGAAATTGCCGAGCATTTCAGTGGCTCAATTGGTGAGTTGGAAGCGGGCCGGGGTGACGAAGTCGTCAAGGGAAGTGCAGGATAATCAAACGCAAACAAGGAAGCTACAGTCTCCGTCAGTTGTCGGTTCTGTCGATCGGTCGGCTACCTTGGGCTCGAAAATAAGTGTGCGGTTCTTGCGCTACTTTGAATCAGCTGCGACAACTTCTTTCGGTAACAGAAGTTCTTGCCCGCTCGGTGCCAGGTAGGGTGGCACCGTCATCAGCAATCGTTGGCCAGTTACGCCGTTGAACTTCCACAGTTTGCCATCCTGGCCAGCCGGAACTTTTGCTTTGAAATAGCCTGGCGTCTCTATCTCAGAAAAGGTGAGAACTGGTTTATCGTCGCCGTCGAGCAGCTTTCCCGAACGAGTCGAAGCGAAGCCGCCGACAATTTCGGTGCCTTTGGGAACATAGAAATATAAACTCCACACGCTGCTAAGTTTGTTCGAAGCGTCCACACTCGACTCCATCGTGAGTGGAATGCTCGGGTCGTTTTCCAAGAGCGCGCGGTTCGACGGCGGCCATACTTTGATTTGATGCAAACCTTCAAACGGCGATTTCAAGGAGAGGTCGTTCACGACGCCGTCGGGCGCGACGCTTTCATCGAAGGCGACTTCTTCGCCTACTTCGGGGTTGCCCTCGGCATACAAACGAGTTTGCACATTGCTGGCGATGTTCCGGTAGTGAACGATATGCCCGCCGCTGACTTTCAACTTCACCGCGCCGGGCGCATCCAGCCAGGTCAAGAAATTTTGTGTCCCCTGCGGCGCGGCGTTGTTAAACGCACCGCGTTGCACTTCAGGAAAATGCAATGGCGTGGAAGGCACGAGATCGCGGCTGAATGCGACCGGCTTGAAACCCACATCGACTAGTTTCGTGTTCGCGACGCCGTCGGTTAGAATCTGTTGCAATTCGGCGGACTCAAACGGCGTGTCAATCTCGATCGTCTCTGTGGCCGGTTGCACGAGGTGACTGCGCCTCGCCAGGTGCATGGTGATTGGTTTCGCATGCACCATCATGGTTTTGCGCATGCGATAGGCATGGCGAATGACCGCCTCCAGTGCTTTTTGTGTGTCGGCTCCGCCGGCGTCTTGCATCTCCTGGAAGAGTTCTTCATAGCGAGTGAAGAGCAGCAAGTCGTTCAGACGAGCGTTGATTTTCACGTCGTCGCCGGCCAACTTTTTGGCGGAGTCCAGTGCGCGATACATGCGAGCCAACATGTCAGCGCGGATCATCGGGCGCATATCGTGTTCATCGAATCGATAGATCGTGTGATAGAATTCGGACATCGGTGTTTTGGCTGGGCCGAAAGATTTGGTTAGAAAATCATCGACCAACGCATCGAAATTTGAGGCTTGTGAACTGTCCCAAATGAGCCTCGCCGCGATGTAATGGCCGAGGCCGATCGCGCCCCATGCATCGCCCGATTCCGCCATGAAGAATTGCGCACCCGTCTCCTGATAGTGAGGGATCTGGGTTTTGATGTAATGCAAATCCGAGCCTTTTTGCGAAGCCGGACGCGAATTATCTGAGGCAAAAACACTGTAGTACTCGCCCACGCCGATGGACGCACCTTGTTTTTTCCAGCCTTCGATCAACTCATCGTGAGTGAACCCGCCGCGAATAAAACCGTTTTGCACTTTGACCAGCACCCGCGGATGAATCTCCAGCGTTGGCGGTGGACTGTGCTCGTGATACGCCAGGATCGCCACGAATTTGTCAGGGAACTCTTTGCTGACTGCGATGGCGGCCTGGTTTGCCAGTGTGACAACGCGGTTGCTGATACTGCCGATCGCTTGGCACTTGTCGCATTCGCACCAGTCACCACCGTCGGATGGTTCTAATGAAACGCTATCGGCTGCGGGGTGATCGCGAAAATATTCCAGCGCATGTTTTTCCACGATAAACTTGCGTAGGTCGGGATTGGAAATACAGAACTTGCTGCCGCCACGCTGGCCGCCAATCAAAGCCAAGTACTCCGGGTGCTGCTCAAACGTCTCAGGATTCTGTCGAATGATCGATTGATAGACATGACTGGTGTTCAACTCGAACGCTTTCAGGGCACGGTTCCGCGCCATCCAATCGGCATACGGCTGCTCGTTGTATTTCCATAAACCGTGTCCGTACCAGATCAGGCGGGTATGAAAATCCGGTTTGATCGTTTGGTCAACAGCGATGCGTAGAGACGGATTATTCGGCACGACTTCCCAGGTTTCTCCCGGGAAAAACTGGCGGTAGCCAAGGCGATCGAGTAGTTCCCAGACCGCATTCTCCACCGCCAGTTCGGTGGCACCGACCAGCAGAACCCCCTGATCGTGCGAACGCAATAGAAACTCTTCGCGGCGCAATGGCTCGCCAGGTGAAAACGATGTTTGCAAATCCAGCGAAGGAAAATCACTTGCCACACCGACGGCGATGCCGCTGTTTCCATCGCCGGTTTGGACGGCGAATTTCGCGCCGCTGATACGACCGAGATAATCAGCCAGAGTGCTCGCCGCCGCGCGGGTGCGTTGGGAAGCATTGGCGGCAACGACAACGTCCCGCATCGCCTTGCCATTGTCACTGAGTTGAGTACACGTATGAGTCGCGACGGGCGCGGCGAAACTACCAACCGTCAGCATCATCAATGCGGTGCAAATCACCGGGCGCAGAACGGGCGGAATTAATCGTGTGTATTGGGATTTCATGGGATTCAGCTTTGCGCGAGGGTAATACGTGATTTACCTAATGCAAGCACCGATGCACAAGGTTTCAGGTTGAATCAGCCGAAGAACATGCGCTCACGGTTAGCCTATTCGCTGGTGTCCGGTCCAAACTGAAACGAGAAAAGGTCAGCTTCGTTGAGCACAAATCGCATCCGAATGGGGCGGCCCGCCAGTTTGCTCAAATCGGGATTGCCCTTCCACCTGACTTCACGTTCAATCGTGTCGCCGAAGATGGGTTCGGCGTCTTTGATGCCGAAGCCCTTAATCTCTTTGTGGTCGATATCCTGCAATGCAACCTTGATGGATCCGGCCGCCGAAGTCGCCAGATTCAACATTAGTTTGTTGCCGGAAAAAACAACCGGCCGCGTATGCAACTCGCCCCCATCGCCAGTAGCGTCGATCGAAGCGAAGCCATCGATCCGCAGGGTGTAACGCCTGAGGTTGAGGCTCGTGCCCGTCCAGTGGTCTTCAACGGCATACAGCGACAATTCCTCCGCCGCTCCTTCAATCGACGGTGCCGTCTGGATCAGCCCACAGGCGGTGTACAATTGCCCGTAGTTCCACGTGCCAGGGCGTTCGGGTCCGGGTCGGAGAAACGCCTCGTTCCAACGATGAAAGTCCTGCCCATCGCGGCTGCTCATCAACATCAGATCGGTCAGCGCCGTGCCGTAACGCCGGCTCGCGGATGCACGCAGTTCGCGATGTTGAGCTTCCGGCAACTCTTTCATCGACCCAGTCCAACCACGATCGACATATCGTGTCGGCAGGCCAATGAACAGGTGCGGTGCTCGCGGGTAAGGCTGGATCTGGTTCGTATAAAGCTGAGTCTTCGGCGAGTCACCATAGTTCAACCAGTCGCCGCCCTCCCATGTTAAGAAATCCTGGGATACTGCAGTGCGAATGTCGCGAATTCCTTCGCGGAAATCTCGATAGTAGGCGCGATACTCGCCGCGCGGCGCGTCCCAGAAAGCCAGATTCTGGGAATCGAATGCTCCCTCGGTGATAACAGGTTTTTCTACCAGCAGCCGCCAACGGATTCCATCTGGGGAGACATACGCGGCGAGTCCCTTCTTACCGACCGCATAAGCCAGTGCCTTGTATTGCTCATCCTGCGGCACGTCGGGCCGGGTGTCTTTGAAAGGCGAGAAATTGTGAGTCGTCCAACCCTTGTCCAGGATGATGTTATTATCGCTGGAGCCTTCAAACTCGCACAGGCCGAGATTCGGCTTCTCCCAGTGGATGCCGTCCCTGCTTTCGGCATAACACGTCAACTGGGGATGCCCTTCGGTCAGTTTGCCGTTTTCCAGGTCGAACTGCGATGCGCGGTAGTACATCCGATAGCGATCGCCGTCTTTGAAAACCGTGTGATAGTTACAGCTATTGCCTTCCCAGGATTCATCATGCTTGATCGCAACTTGGCGGGCCTGCGGATGATGCAATTTGTGGGTGGCGCTGCCAGTCAACTCTTCAACAAGGAAATCGTCCACGAAAAGTTCGCGGCGCTGGTCAATCTGATAGAGGGATTTTTCAGCGGGTTCGTCGTCCCCACGCGGCTCTTTTCCACTGGATACTGTTAATTCTGCGTCATCGGCATCGAAGGTGCCGACATCGCTAGTGTAGGCATAGATCGAAAGGTTGACTTGCCAGGCTGCACCAGGGGCGGTTCCTTCCACCACAACACGCTGCCAGTCCTGCGGCGAACCCTCAATGCGTTCGAAGTGCTTTTCGATGCGTTGACCGTTCCGGTCGTAGAAATTCACATACACGCCAGGTCGGCACGTATCGGAGGTGCGAAACCAAGCGGAAGCCGTATAGAGTCCACCGGGGCGGACCGGAATTCGGAGACTATCGAGACTCTGCGCTTTCGCGGAACTATCGTCCCGGAAGCGCGCAAACGCCTGGCCTGTATGACCACCTTCAGTATTTCGTTCCACCGCAATTCCCTTCTGGGTGGTCCAATCGTCTGCCAGCAGATCCCCGGCATCTGCACGCTCGAACGTAGGATTCGATACCAGGTTGGTTTCGTCCGCTGCGGCGGTTGAGGGAAGCTCGACCAGCAAGGCCAGGAGTAAGATTAGGAGCATTTTTTGTTTCATGGTTTTGTGGACGCATCGTGGTGACAGAAAAATATTTCATTGAGCAATTACCCGATATGCTGACTGCCTCGGGTCAGCTCATTCTATCAGGTAGAAATGGGAATCCTCGGTAACAACCGCCGCCCCTTTCCACGAATCGTTTTCTTGTTGTGCAAGCCAATCAATCGACCATCGACATAGATCGCAGGGAAGTTTGGATCCCAATGCAATCCATACACATGGAAGTCATCTGCTACGCGGAATCCAAGTTGATGCGCGTTGGTCCAGATGCGTTTGCCGAACATCGGGGATTCCTTCCGCCAATCATGAAATGAAGTGTGATATCGACGCGGCGCGTAGCCAGCTTTCCCGTCATGGCCAAAGTGCTCAAAGACAATCTAAATCTTGCCCTTCAAACTCGTCACTAACGGATTCGTTGAGTTGCCGGCGACCGTTGTTCATCGGGTCGGACAGCGGCAATGGTGCGTCTGCCAATGACAGCGTTGCCATGGTCCTGAATTACGGCAGGGGCATCTTGAGAACTCGGTGATGATAGCTATCAACAACATACAGGTCCTTCCCGTGAACGGTCACTCCGTGAGGACGCTTCAACTTGAATTCGCCATGACCAAGCACGGTCGTCAGCGTCTTTGCAACAGGATCATATTTCCGAATGGTGTGATTCATGTCGTCAGCGATATAGACGATGCCATCGGGAGTAATCGCCAAGTGTTTCGGCTCGGCGAGTTGAGCTTGGAGGGCGGGACCATCTTTTGAACCCGATTCCCCTGTTCCAGCTACTGATTCAATGAGCCCATCGGGACGAACGACTCGGAGAGCATTTCCATTTCGCTCCACGATGTAAAGGTTCCCGGCTTCGTCCATCGCTGCTGCACGCGGATCGACAAGCGGTGATTGAGTTGCCAGTTTCCCATCCTGCGGGACGCCCTTCATGCCGTTTCCCGCGAGAGTCTTGACGATGTTCGTTTGCATGTCGATCAAACGAATGCGGCGGTTCTGCAAATCAGAAACCAGCATCGCGTTCCGGTCGGGTGTCATCGTGACACACATCACCAGATTGAACTGCGCCTTGTCGGCAGTGCCGCCATCACCTGAAAAGCCTTTCTTTCCGGTCCCGGCAAACGTCGAAATATTGCCAGTCGCGGAGTCAATTCGGCGCACGACATGATTTTCGTGATCGGACAGGAAAACATCTCCATTCTGCGTCATCGCCAGGTTATGAATATCACGGAATGTTGCCTCGGTCGCCTGTTGTCCGTCGCCACTGTAGCCTCGCTTACCCGTGCCAGCGATCAATTTCAATTCACCCGACTTCTCTAACCGAAAGACACGACCACCAACGTATTCAGCGACCAACATGTTGCCTTCGGGATCAAAATCGACGCCGAATGGAACGTTCAACTCACCAGGTTGAACGTTCTTTGGTGCTGGAGTGGTCTCTCCGATTAGCACGGTCACTTGTTCGGCTTGTGTAACTTGAGACGCCAGCAAGATTGCAAGCAGTAGTAACGAGTCACGAGTCATCACGCAAAAGCGTTGAGTAGGGATCATCTCGAATGGTTCTCCTCGACAAGTAAATTGAATGGCGCTGTATCAGCTTTTGCGTCACCTTATGGTATTGCTGAGGGTCATTGCACACTCTCGAGTTGACCCGTTGTGACGGCGTGAGCAGTTTCTCGCAGGAATTTCGCGTACCCAGAATCAACTCCTTTGGGGACGAAACTATTCTCGATCACACTCTCATTGAAAAGCTTTTCGAACCACACGCAGCCGAGAAGATACTGACCTACAGAACTGGCGTGGTGCCCGTCCAGTTTCAACACGCGGGAGCCATCCTTGTCTTTCGTCCAGGACCAACCTGCATGCAGCGAGTGCGTCTGAAGGGGAAGATTGGGAGAGGTGGCGTTGCCGAAGTCGAAATTCGTATCGGCGCGATATCCCCATTTCTGATCGGTGTCGGCCAGGAACAACGCATCACCGCTGGGGATGATTTCCAGATCGTGACTTTCAGCAAATTGGTGATAGGCATCTCGAACCTGCTCGTACATCACGGCGTGCGTGTGGGGTTCCTTGCCTTGGTTTGACGGTCGAAATCGTGGATCATCAACGCGGTAAGCCCATGTTTGGTGAACGAGAATCCTGGCGTTGGGAGCATGTTTTTTCACATAGCGGACCAGATTGTCGGCAAAGGGCTGATAAGTCTTCAGGTCATGACTTTGGTAGCTGTACTGCTGCATTGTGATGAAGTCCCACTCGTCCGAGGTCAGAAGCTCTTTGAGAGAATTCCGTCCGCCGTGGTAGGGCGAGCCCTCCTTGCTATCTGGGTTTTCTTCATGTTGTGCGACATGTTTCCAGTGACGCTCGAACGAGCAGCCACCCAGATTGGCACGTCCCACGATGACGTTGTGACCGGCAGCTTCCGCGATCTGGGGTAAATATGTCAGGGCATTGTCAGCAAAACTGTTACCGATCGTCAACACGCGAACGGCTGCCTCCGGTGGATCCGCATACGCCGTCGAAACGGGACTCAGCACGAATTGCATGATTGAGACGGCAATACTCATGCCGAAAAGGGATTTGCGACTGTAATGATTCATCATGGGTTTGCGGTTCCGACGTGATCTGTCGTACGTTTACTTAAACAATGACTGAATAGCTACGCTTATCTTTTGAAACATGTAGCAGATGAGTCAAGTTTTGGAATTTGCAGCAGCCATTGCATTTCTTTCGATAGTCTTTTTGATTTCGTTGAGAATTTTTTGTTGCACGGTCTC
>Ga0154020_10002647_pt1 | contig 21815 bp, 19 predicted proteins | sample Klosneuvirus_201_FD_109709 | JGI IMG/M metagenome (GOLD analysis project Ga0154020, IMG submission 109709) | Active sludge microbial communities from wastewater, Klosterneuburg, Austria - Klosneuvirus_20160825_MG | ecosystem: Engineered > WWTP > Aerobic digester > Activated sludge | place... | reverse complement strand
GCTCGAAGGAGATCCACCGCGGGCTGGGCGAGATGTACGTCGCCGATCCGCGGTTCACGAAGAACATCGACAAAGCTGGCGCGGGGCTCGCGCAGTTTCTCAGCGACGCGATCGCAGCGAGCTGAGCTCTGCTTCGAGCGCGGCGATCTTCGTATCTCGTTCGGCGAGCGCGGCGGCGACGTCGCGTGCATCGACGAGCTGCGGGATGTGCTGCTGGCAGTTCGCGTCCCACGCGCTGACGGTCAGCTCGATCGCTTGCTCGACCTTGCCCGGGTATCCGGGTACGGCGAGCGAGCGCGCGAACGCCGCGTCGTCGATCACGCGCGCGGTGCCCCACACCTTGATGCGCGCGCGATGGGCGTAGTCGATCAAGAACAGACACACGCGCGGGTTCTCCGACAGGTTGCCCGTGGTGACGTACTGGCGGTTGCCGCGGAAGTCGGCCCACGCGATGCGATGCTCGTCGAGCACGCGCAGAAACCCCGGCGGGCCTCCGCGGTGCTGGATATAGGGCTGACCGTCGGCGGATGCGCTCGCGAGGAAGCAGGTGGTCTGCTCGGCGAGGAACGCGGCGAGATCATCGTCGATCGCCCTCGGCCACTCGTTGCCGGGCAGCTCGGCCCGCGCGTAGATCGCCCGCGATCCACGGGCGGCTTGCACGGCTTTGACCGCAGGCGAGAACGCGACGTTGCTCGGTGGAGGCGCCATGGCGTGCGTCTACGTGACGCGGCCATCGCGGTAACCGCAGTTGAACGGGAAACACTGTTCGCGCTGCGCGGCGGGACGCGATCGGCCGCGGTATCCTCGCTTCGTGGCGACCTCCGACGACGAGCTGGCGCGTACCGCGACCGCTCATGACGGAGCCCCCTCTCCGGATCCGGCCCGCCCGATCGGGGAGATGATCGGCCGTTACCGGCTCGAGCGCGAGCTCGGCGCGGGTGGCATGGGCGTGGTGTTCGTCGCGTTCGATCCGGATCTCGAGCGCCGCGTCGCGCTCAAGGTCCTGCGCACGACGACGTCGCCAGAGGCCGCGCAGCGCCTGCAGCGCGAGGCGCGGGCGATGGCGCGCTTGAATCACCCGAACGTCGTCACGGTGCACGAGGTCGGCACGGCGAACGGACGCGACTACATCGCGATGGAGCTGATCGAAGGCGAGACCCTCGCCGATTGGATCCGCACCGCGAAGCGCCCCGAGCTGGAGATCGTCGACGCGTTCCTGCAAGCGGGACGCGGGCTCGCGGCCGCCCATGCCGCGGGCGTGGTGCATCGCGACTTCAAGCCACACAACGTGCTGCGCGCGACCTCGGGCCGCATCGAAGTGACCGACTTCGGGCTCGCGCGCGAGGCGCACTCGGAGGCGATCGCAGTGGATCCGCTCGTCGCGACGTTGCCCGTCGACGCGACGAACACGAAGAGCGCATCGGGCGCGGTCGGTTCCACTTCGAAGACACCGAGCTCTCTCGCGGGCCTGACGGTGACGGGTTCGTTGCTCGGAACCCCGGCGTACATGGCCCCGGAGCAGTGGATCGGTGGCGTGGTGTCTCCAGCGACGGATCAGTTCGCGTTCTCCGTCGCGCTGTGGGAAGCGCTCGCCGGAGAGCGGCCGTATCGGGAGCCGACCGTCGAGGGATTGCGCGCGCAGATCCTCGACGGACCGTCCGAGCTCGATGCGTCGAAGCTGCCGCGACGATTGCGACCCGTGTTGCTCCGCGGTCTCGATCCGGATCCGAAGCGGCGCTGGCCGAGCATGGCCGCGATGCTCGCGGTGATCGAGAAGCGCGGGCGGATGGGATCGATCGTGCTCGCCGGTGGTGGTGCGCTCGTCATCGCAGGCGCGGCGATCGCGATCGCGGTGAGCCTGCGTGGAGCCGGCGAGCCCTCGTGTGCTGCGCCCGCGCTCGCACCGACGACGGTGTGGTCCGATCGGTCGCGCGCGGTGTTGCTCGACGCGGGGCACACGTCCGCGGTGAAGCTGCTCGATGCCGATGTCCAGCGCTGGACGTCGGCGCGGTCGCTCGCGTGTGCGGCACCGATCGAGCGACGCGCGCCGATGCTCGCGTGTCTCGACGGCGTGCTGCAGCGAATGAATGCGGCAGTGCGCGCCGCCGAGCAGCTTCGGGACGTACCGCCGATCGAGATCGGCGCGGTGCTGATCGATCCGAACGTGTGCGGCAGCGAGCGTCCACCTCGGCTCCTCGCGCCGTCGCCGGAGATGCGCGAGGTGATCGAGGCGCGACTCCGCGAGGATGCGGTCCCCGGGCCGTCTGATCCGCGCGCGATGAAGACGCTCGTGGATCGAGTCGTAGCCGATCCATGCGCGAGCAGCTACGCGCACTCGATGCAGGCGTTCACGCTACGCGACAGCGCCGAACAGCGCGTGACGACCGAGGCTGCCGAAACCGAAGGCGAGCGCTGCGAGGACGAACGCGTTCGCGCGGATGCCGCGATCCACGCCGCTCTGGCCGCCACGCGTACCGAGTTCCTCGCGGCGTCGATCCCCAAGAAGCTGCGGCACGCCGAGGTGGCCGTGCAGCGTGTCTCGCAGCCGGATCTGGTGGCCGAGCTCGACGTGGTGCGGCTCAATCTCGCCGCGCGCGCGGAGATCCTCGATGTCGCGCTGCAACGCACCGACGCTGCGCTCGCGGGCTTTGCGGTGCGCGGTCGCATCGCGACGATGATCGAGGTCGGGCTCGCGGGTCTCTCGATCATGCAGTCGCGCGCGACACCGGCGGACCTCGCCGAGATTCCTCGCCGGATCGCGACGTGGCGCGACGTCGCGATCGAACAGCTCGGGGCCACCCACGACATCTTGCGGCGGATCGAGCAAGTCGACGCGTGGTGGTCGTTCGTGCGCGGCGATGTCGCGGGCTCGCACGCGCGCCTCGCCGCTGCGCGACGCGAAGAGCCAATCGCAGATCCGCGCGCTGCACGGGGCCGCGTCGTCGATGCGGAAGGGAAACCCGTCGCCGGAGCGACCGTGGTCAGCGGGAAGCGCCTGGTCGGCGACAGCGTCTCGATCGCACTCGCGGAGCCCGAGGCCTCTGCGTGGATGCGGATGACGACGACCGCCGCGGACGGCACGTTCGCGATCCCGGACGTGCCCGAGGACGGCATCGTCGTCGCACAGCTCGGCGATCGGCGCTCCCTCGCATTCGCGCCCGCCGACGAACTGACCATCCCACTGCGCTCGACGACGCATGTCGACGGGAAGGTGGAGCTGCACGGGCTACCGCCGGAGCGCGTGATCGTAGCGATCATCGCGGACGAACAAGCGCGCACCACCCGCTACACCATCGTCGCACCGGTCGCCGCCGACGGAGGGTTCACGATCGCTGGCGCGCCGCGCGGCAAGGTGAAGATCGTCGTGCAGGTCAGCAGCATCACCGGAACCGGCACCGCGATGATCGAGCGAGAGATCGAGGGTGCGTCGGTCACCGGCATCGTCCTCGCCGCGCCGAACGCGAAGCGCGTGGTGCACGTGATCGTGCGCAGCGCGATCAGCATGCCGATCCCGAACGCGCAGGTGATCATTCGCCCGGGGACGTTCACGACGACGAACGCGAAGGCGCTGACCGAGCGCATCGGAGCGAGCAGCACCGCGCGGCTCGCGCGCCCGATCATCGGCGAGTCCGCGCCACGAGCCGTACGCGAAGTCGCGCGTCCCGATGATCTGTTCGCGACGATGAGCGAGGTGCCCGAGGGTGTCGCGAGTGCCTGCGGCCTCGCGTTGCCCGCCGATTTGAGCGCGCCCAACCTCCAGTCGCAGATCGATAACAACCTCGAAAAGATCGAGGTTCGCTGCGCGCCGATCGGCCCCGACGACACGGTTGTCACCATCGAAGTGCCGCCGTGGCCGCGCCTCGACTAGCGGAGGTCGGCGCCGTCGACGATCTTGTTCGCGTCGGCTGCTTCGCCGAGGCGTATCAACGCGGACGCGAGGACATCGGGCGTGGTCGAGCGATAGCGATCGCGCACCTTCCGGCCGCCGAACAGACCCACGACCGCGAGGACGCCATCCCCGACGACGCCCGCGGCTTTCTCGCCCACGCGGGATTCGTCGCGCTCGCCCGTGATGATCGACGGCCGCGCGATCACCCACGACAGCCCGGACTCCTTCACGACGTCCTCGGCCTTGCCGCGCCACGCGAGGTACGCGGAGCGAGCGCTGCGATCGGCGCCCACGCTCGACAAGTAGACGACGCGCGCCGGCACTTCGCTGGCCTTCGCCGCCTCGACGGTCAACGCGGTGAGACCGTAGTCGACCTTCTCGTAGATGTTGCCTTCGATCGCGTCGGCCTTCGCTTTGCTGCGCGTCGTGCCGATGCAGATGTAGATCTGCGCGGGCTTGGTCGCGCGAAACCGCGCGGCGAGGGCAGGGGCGTCCCACGCGGTCGTGTCGACGGTAGCGCCGAGCTCGCCAAACTTCGACTGCCACTCGGCGAGCTGCTTCGAGTCGGGACGGACGTGCGCGATCGTCGTCACGCCGCGCACGCAGAGTTGACGCACGACCTCGCGGCCGACGAAGCCCGTCGCGCCGAGCACGAACGCGGTCATAGGCCGTACTTCGCGAGCCCTGCCTGCATGCGCGCCTTGAGCGGCTCGACGACGGTCGGGTCCTTGATGTTGATCACCGGCTCGGTGTCGTACTGCTCGTAGAACACGCTGTCCTTGGTCTCGGCGGGGACGCCGAGCGCTTCGCGGATGCGCTTGAAGTCGGGGACGAAGCCGCGATCCATCAGCGGGACGATCGTGCCGGTGATCGTGCCGGTGAGACCGCAGATGTAGATGACGACGTTCTTCGGGTTGAAGCCGCCGGGTGCGAGCCCGAGGCGGTGCTCGAGATCGTCGAGGCGCGCTCCTTCGAAGAACGCTTCCACGCGGCCGGTGTCGCCCGTCCAGCCGGCGGATTCCTTGGGGCGGCTGACCGTGCCCCAGTACTTGAGGCCGTGCTCGGTCACGAGGCGGGTGAGCTCGTCGCGGTAGCCGAGATCGGCCGGATACGACGCGCCGTGGAGAAGGACCCACTTGGACAAGTCCGCCTTCGGGTTGCGGCGAAGCTCGCTGCGCACCATCGAGACGAACGGGGCCGAGCCCGTGCCGGCCGCGACCATCACGCGGATGCGCGGATCGTCGACGCCGATGGTGTCCTTCACGGTGAACACGCCGGCGGCGACCGGACGCATGTACATGCGGTCGCCGTTCTTCAGCTTCCACAACAGGTGCGTCAGCGGGTTCTCGGACTCCGGCTTCGAGACGAAGCGGACGTAGAACTCGATCGCTCCTTCGTCCTCGGGCGCCGAGGCGATCGACATCGAACGACGCACGGAGCCCAGCTCGGGCTTCTCGGCGTTGTTCATGCCGAGCACGCAGTACTGACCGGGTGTGAACCAGGGCCGTTCTGCGGGCATCTGATCGGGCTGCACGCGAAACAACGTGAGGGCATCGGTGACATCGATGCGCTCGAGCAAGGTCGCGTTGTACTCCAGTGGCTTGGCCATCGGCGCGACGCTAACACGTCACGCCGGGGTCGAGCCGGGAGCGCTTTGGATTAGCGCATCGACATCTTGTCGAGATGGTTCACGTCATCGAGGGCTTCCCACGCATCTTCACGGGCATCCTCGAGGCGGTTCATCGCATCGGCGACGGCACGCTCGCGATCGACCCAGTGCGCCGCGTCCACACCTTCAAGCCCCTGGATCAGCTTCGCGCTCTCGTCGAGACGCATCTGGACGAGTTGCACCTTTTCGTTCATCTTCGCGCGATCCGCGTCGGGCATCGCCTGCGCGCTGATGATCGCGTCGACCAGCATCGGCTGCGACGCCGTGATGCCATGCACCGCGCGGAGCGTCTGGACGCGAACGAGTCGCTGATACTGGAATTCCTTCTGAGCATCGCGGGTCTCGACCGCCGTCTTGGACACGTCCTTGTACGCGTCCTCGACGTCCTCGACGGTCTCCTTCGACTTGTCGGCCAGATCCTCGGACTTGTCCTTCGCCGTCTCGGCGAGATCCTTGGACTCGTCCTTCAGATCGTCCGTCTTGTCGTTGACCGCTTCGGCCGCGTTCTCCGCGTTGTCGCGCGTCTTGTCCTTGTTACAGGCGGTCGACGCGGCGAGTCCGAGGGCAAGCGCAAGATACATGAAGCGAAGTTTGAACATGGCTAGTCTCCTGGTGGAGCCGCGGAAGCCGTCGCCGTCTTCGAGCGATCGCTGACGACGACCAAGGTCGCGTAGCCAGCGGTCTTCCACTCGAGGTCGAGGACCTTCTTCACACGGCGCATGAGCTCGCCCGTTGCGGGATCTCGCGTGATCACGGTGTGGTCGCGCGGGTCGATCGCGACGACGACCTCGTAGTGATTCAGGTTGTTGTTCTGATCGTATGGCAGCACGAGGCCCAGCATGACGGGACGTCCAGCGCGGAGCTCGTTCTCGAGATCCGCAAACGTGCCCTTGAGTGCATAGGCCTCGAGGCCGCGGTCACGCGCGTAGTCACGAAGGCGCTTGAGCTTCACACCGTTCTTCGACGGCGGAACCTCGCGAGCCAGATCGTTGACCGACCAGCTGTGGCCCCACGCACCGGCGACCATGGCCAGTGCTGCGAGTCCGCAGTCTGCTTGCGTTTGCTGCTTCACGACCGGAGTCGGAGAAGCAACGAGCAAGTTATCGTTCGAGGACAGCTCTGCCGAGCTCACGGTCGTGGCGCCACCTTTGTAGGAGAGACGACACGCCGAGAGCCCGGCAAGGCAGACCACGAGCGTGAGTACGCGCGTGATGCTCATACTGTTAGAGGATCAGGAGGAGGAGCAGGAGCACGACGAGCGCGCCACCCGAGATGCCGATGACGACGGTATTGCCACCCTCGTACTCGCCGACCTGCTTGTCGGCCTGCTCGCGGTCCGCATAGGACTTCGAGTCAGACTGGGCCGGGGCCTGGGTCTTCTCCGCCTTGACCGTCTGGGTCACAGCGTGGGTGGGAGCGGCGATCGCAACAGCGGGTGCCGCACCGAGAGCAAGGGCAGACGCGAGAGCAAGATTCCGAGAGAGCGACATAAAAGTTACCTCCGTAATGCTAGGAGGTAGAGCAAGCGGCGGACCACGATCGGATCACGTGTGTGATCGCGCAGTTTCGCGAAGCTAACGCTCGTCTCGGCGGGCGCATGCACGGTAGTGGTGCGCGCTACCGCTCGACTCAGACTGTGCGCGAAACGATCAGTGCCTTGAATTCGTGCGGGACGAGGCCCATGAGGCGATCTTCGATCTTGTCCCACCGCAATTCGCCCACGGTCGCGAGGTCGAGCTTGTCGCCGACGGTGTGCGCGAGCAGCGCGGGCGTGTAGCCGATCTTCGGGAGCTCCACGCCGACGTCCGAGGCAAGTGCGCGCAGTGCGCGGAAGTGACTGCGCGTCGTCGCGAGACCCTTCTGATCGCGATCGAAATCGAGCAGATCGATCACGAACTCGATCTTCGCTTCATGGCCCGCGCCGCGCACGGCTTGCTGGAGCTGCCCGAAGTGCGTGGAGAGCTCGGGATGATCGAGGTGCGTGGACAGCTTCGGCCACGCCGCGATGTCGCCGAACTCGGTGACGACCGCCGTGCCCTTCGGCGCGAGCCAGTTGCCGATCTTCTCGACCAACTCGAACGCGCCCGTCATCAAATAGAACTGCTCCGGAGCATCATCTAGGTTGACGCCGCGATCGGCTGCGAGGCGCGAGTGCGCGCGCACCTTGTCGCGGTCGGCGGTTCCGCCCTCCGGACCGATCCCGATGTCGGCGCGGGTGAGCTGGATTCCGGGCAGGTCGCCGATCATCTCGTTCGACAGGATCAGATCGAAGCTGTCGTTCGGGAACGATGCGTGGAGGACGTCGCCCATCACCCAGGTCGCCGCCTCCTTGCCGATGCGATCCTGCTGCGCGTTCGCGAGAGCGGGAGCGAGCTCGGCGATCGTGTACTCGACCGTGCGTCCGGTCTCCTTCAATCGCGCGATCACGTCACGCGCCACGTAGCCCAGGCCCGCGCCGATCTCGAGCACGCGCACCCGGCCGTCGGGGACCGATCCACGCGCGACGAGAGCGTCGACGAGCGCTTGCCCGTACGTGCGGTTCTTCAGAGCGGGATGCGGCACGCGCAACAGGTGAGACAGCGTCGTCTCCTGGTGATCGAACTGCGCGTCCGCATCGGTGACGTCGTGGCGGTAGTAGTCCGCCGGCGACACCGTGCGCACGCGCCCCGTGGTGTTGAGGGCGAGGCCCGGCACCGGCGAGCCCGGCGTCCACGACTCGTACGGCATCGTCGACGACAGATACGGCGGCGCCGACGCGGGGCGCTTCGCGAACACCGACCACGGCATCATCGAGAGCTTGAGTGCTTGCACGTCGGAGTGGACGAGCTTCTTCACGAGACCTTCCATCTTCTTGTTGTCGAAGTGGTGGCGCAGCTCGATCAGGCGCTTGTTGCCATCGAACGCGTCCCACATCTTGGTCTCGTCCTCGTCGAGGAACAGCGTCTGGATCGGACGATCGCCCCACGCGGTCCACAGCGTCAGGCGGCCATCGCGGCGGCGCCACACGTTCCACTTGCCGTGCATCGGGACCGACGCCCAGATGCCTTCGATCTCGTTCTCGTTCGGATCGACGAGGACCGCGTGCGCGGCGAGGATCTCGACGAACGCTTGCGGCTCCGCATCGCCGAGCTTGCCCTTGTAGTAGTCGACCGTCTCTTTGGTATCGACGCCGTCTCCGAAGCTCTCGATCATCATCGCGATGTCGGGGCTCATCTCCATCAGATAGCCGTAAAGGTCGTGGAACAGGTACACCGCCCCCATGTGACCGAACCACGAGATGTAACGCGACCGACGGAGGCGTTCGGACACGATGGGAGCAGAGGCCATGCCTGTTGGTATCACGCGGCGCTATGCTCTCGCCGGCCATGCCCTACCTGTTCGAGACTGAAGAGCACGTGGCGATCCGCGCGAGCGCCCGCCGTTTCGCGCAGACCCATATCGCGCCGCACGGTGCCGAGTGGGAAGAGGCCGAAGAGTTTCCCGTCGAGCTGTACAAGCACGCCGCCGCTGCAGGCATGGCCGGCATCGGCTATCCGGACACGGTGGGCGGACAGGGCGGCGATCTCTCGCATGTCCTCGCCGCGAGCGAGGAGATGCTGCTGGCCGGACGATCCGTCGGCACGCTCGTCGGCCTCGGTAGTCACGGCATCGCGTTGCCACCGATCGTGCGGTTCGGGACTCCCGAGCAACACGCGCGGTTCGTGCGCCCGTGCATCACGGAAGGGATGATCAGCGCGCTCGCGATCACCGAGCCCGGCGGCGGCAGCGATGTCGCATCGCTCGCGACGAAGGCAGAGCGCGATGGTGACTTCTACGTGGTCAGCGGCGCGAAGACGTTCATCACGTCCGGCTCGCGTGCGCAGTTCGTGACCACGGCGGTGCGAACCGGCGGCGCGGGCCACGGTGGCGTGTCGCTACTCGTGATCGAGAAGGACACGCCGGGCTTCTCGGTGAGCAAGAAGCTCAAGAAGACGGGCTGGTGGGCGAGCGATACAGCGGAGCTGCACTTCGATGGGTGCCGCGTGCCGGTCGCGAATCGCATCGGTCCCGAGAACGGTGCGTTCCCGATGATCATGATGAACTTCGCGAGCGAGCGGCTCATGCTCGCGGGGCAGTGCGTCGCGATCGCGGAGCTCGCATATCGCGAGGCGATCGCGTACGCGCGCGAGCGGCATGCGTTCGGCAAGGCGCTGACCGGGTTCCAGGTCACGCGGCACAAGCTCGCCGACATGGCGACGCGGATCGCGGCGGCGCGCGCGCTCGTCGGTGAATGCGTCGTACGCGTACTGCGTCCGGGCGGTGATCTCCAAGCGGCCGGCCTCGCCGCGATGGCGAAGAACACGGCGACGGACATGTGCAGCTTCGTCTGCGATCACGCGGTGCAGATCCACGGCGGCTATGGCTACATGCGCGAGACGCTCGTCGAGCGGCTGTATCGCGATGCACGCCTGTATCCGATCGGTGGCGGCACGCGCGAGATCATGAACGAAGTGATCGCGAAGACGGAGGGCTACTGATGAGCATGCAAGAACCACCCGCGTCGCCACCGCCGGCGGTGTCCACCGCGCTGCCGATGTCGCTGCTCGTCGCGTTCGCGATCGAGGCCGCGTTTTCGCTGTCACGGCTCGCGTTCCCGAAGGCCTGGGTGATCACGGAGAAGTACTGGCTACTCTCGACCGGCATCAACGCGTGCTCCGCGCTCCTGTTCACGATGGGGTGTGCCGATCTCGTGCGGCGGCTCCCGCAGCGTCAGGCGATGGGCGCGCAGGTCGCGATGGTGGCGAATGCGGTGCAACTCGCGTTGGTCCTCGCGAGCGGCGTGTTGTCGTTCCTGGTGATCGGCGAGAAGTCCGAGCTGATCTGGAAGCTGCAAGGCTACATGTACCTCGCGGTGTATCTGACCTCCGCGGTGGGGGTGATCATCGCGGCCGGAGGGTTCGTGCGCGTGGCAGCGCCGGCGATCGCCCTCGTCGTGCTCTCGATAGTGCTCGCTCCTCCACCGTTCATCGCGGGGAAGCTCTACGACGCTCTCGGTTCGAACGTTCGCCTTGTCTTCTCGGTGGTCAACATCACGCAGCTCGGCGTCCAGCTCTTCTTGCTGCGCGAAGCGGCGCGAGCGTCGACCCGCGATCTACCGGCGGAGCCCACCGCACCGTTCGCGCTGCTCGGAACCGCGCTCCGCACGCGGGTCATCGCGATGTTCGTGTTGGTCGCGTTCTCGCTGCTCGCGACGGGAGGCCGCAGCCTCGGCGCGATGAAGTTCGCAATGGTCGCTGCGCCGGCGATCAACATGGCGGCGTTCCTGGTGTTCGCGGTCGCGGCGCTGCGTGCGGGCCGCGGTCTCGACGCCCGCGTGCAGATCCTGTTCAGTCTTGCCGGCGGTGCCGCGGCGTGGTGCGCCGGCGTGCTCTCGATGCAGACGCCTGCCATCTACCAGATGTTCGGCCGCAGCGATTCGTACGGGAGCGAGCGCAACGCCGAGATGGCGCAAGCGCTGTCGGTCGCGATGCCGCTGATCGCGACGTTTGCCGTCGTCGTCGCGCTCGTCGCGGTCGGCTCCCACATCCGGCAGCTCGGTCACCACGCGCTCGGCGAGAGCATCGCGCCGCGGACGACGACGTTCGTGATCCTGATGGCGACGAGCGTCGTGGTGCAGCTCTATCTCGCGCCGAAGGTGCAATCGATGGGCGAGCTCGTGATGATCGGCCTCCTCGCGGCCGCGGCGGGTGTTGCCGCGCTCCTCGTCGCCGCGGGGATCTTCAAGCGCGCGAGCGACGCCGCGAGCCTCACCTCGCTTCCGACGGCGACGGTGCTGCCGAGTTAGCGCTCGCGTCATGCGCATCTTCTGCGCGAGATCCGTCCGCGACAGCCGCATGCGCAACGAATGCGCTGGAATAGCGCGCAGGGCGGGTGTGAATGCTGCAGCGAACGGGCTGCATGAAGCGGCACCTTCCGCTCGCGAAGTCACCGGACGAGTTCGCGGGGACTGAAGAACGGTTCGGCCTCAACCGGCGCGACTTCTTGTCGTTCTGTGTGGGCCTTGCCGCAACCATGGGCTTGTCGACAGCGGCCGCGCAGACGGTGGCGAAAGCCCTCGTTCAAGCGCGGCGACCATCGGTGATCTGGCTGCACTTCCAGGAGTGCACCGGATGTTCCGAGAGTCTGCTCCGCGCCGAGCATCCAACGCTCGAGAAGCTGATCCTCGACGTCATCTCGCTCGACTACCACGAGACGCTCATGGCAGCCGCGGGACATCAGGCCGAGGAAGCGCGGCGGATGGCGATGGAGGCGAACAAGGGCAAGTACATCCTCGTCGTCGAAGGGGCGATCCCGACGAAGGACAACGGCGTGTACTGCAAGATCGGCGGGAAGACTGCGATCGAGATCATCGAGGAATGCGCGAAGGACGCGGCCGCGGTGATCGCCATCGGTTCGTGCGCGTCGTGGGGCGGGATGCCGTCGACGTCACCGAACCCGACCGGCGCGAGCTCGGTGCAAGAGATCCTCGGCAAGCCCATCCTCAACATCCCGGGCTGTCCGCCGAACCCGTACAACTTCCTCACCACCGTCGTGCACTACCTCGTGCTCGGCAAGCTGCCGGCGCTCGACTCGAAGGGACGGCCGACGTTCGCGTATGGCCGCCTGATCCACGAGAACTGCGAGCGCCGCGCGCACTTCGATGCGGGACGCTTCGCCATCGAGTTCGGCGACGACGGTCATCGCCAGGGATGGTGCTTGTACAAGCTCGGGTGCAAAGGACCCGAGACCTACGCGAACTGTCCGACGGTGTTGTTCGGTGACGCGGGCCCGGGTGCGTGGCCCGTCGGCTGCGGGCATCCATGCATCGGTTGCACGGAGAAGGGCGTCGGCTTCACCAAGCCGATCCATTCACTCGCGACGCTTCTCACCGTCACGCCGCCGACGCAGTTCGCACGACCCGCCGAGCAGCGCGGGCAAGGTGCCACGGTGGCAACTGTCGCGACAGTCGCGGCGGTCGCGGGTCTCGCGATCGGTGCAGGCGCGCGCATCGCGAAGAACCTCGGCAACGCTCCGACAGACTCGGACACCGAGTCGAAGGGCTAACCCATGATGGATCGGCGCAAGCTCCTGAAGGTGATCGGCGCCGGAGCCGGCGCCTGTGCGGCGCAGGCCGTGATGCCGACGACGGCCGAAGCACGTGCCGGAAAGAAGATGCCAAGCGAAGCGCTGGGCCTCTTGTTCGACGGAACGCTGTGCATCGGTTGTCGCGCGTGCATCCCTGCGTGCAAGGAATCGAACGGGATGCCACCCGAGCGCACGCAGCTCGAAGCGGGCAACGTGTGGGACGCACCGCTCGATATCTCGGGCAAGACGCTCAACGTGATCAAGGTGTATCGCGACGGCACCGGCACGAAGAAGGACGAGATCAAGGACGGCTTCGCATTCACGAAGGTCTCGTGCATGCACTGCGTGGATCCGTCGTGCGTGTCGGCGTGCCCCGTGTCCGCGATGATCAAGGACTCGGTCACGGGCATCGTTCACTACGACGTGGAAGCGTGCATCGGTTGCCGCTACTGCGTCGGTGCGTGTCCGTTCAACGTGCCGCGGTTCACGTTCGACACGCCCGATCCCAAGATCTCGAAGTGCCAGCTGTGCGCGCATCGCCTGCCGCAGGGCAAGTACGCGGCGTGCGCGGAGGTCTGTCCGACGGGCGCGACGCTGTTCGGTCCGGTCAGCGAGCTGCGGAAAGAGGTCGCACGCCGCCGCGCTCTCGCTCCGGGAACACAGACGAAGTTCCCGCGCGGACGCATCGGCGGACGCGACTTCTACGAGGGAAAGGTCGGCACGTACGTCGACCACGTGTACGGCGACAAAGAGATCGGCGGCACGCAGGTGCTGCACCTCTCGGGCGTGCCGTTCGAGTTGCTCGACAAGCCCGCGCTCCCCGACGAGTCCCCGGCCCGCGTGTCGGAGACCCTGCAGCACACGATCTACAAGCACCTCATCGCGCCGATCGGGTTCCTCGGAGTGCTCGGCGCCCTCGCGTTCAAGCACATGCGCGGCGCACCCGACGAAACTGAACCCGAGGACGACACCGAAGGGAAAACGCCATGAGCGAACGCCCGGCACCGATCGGCGGCAAGCTAGTGACTCCGTTCACGGCGGTGCTCGCTCTGCTCGTCGTGTTGATGTTGCCCGTGCTCGCGGTGCGATTCTTCGTCGGCATCGGCGCGGTAACGAACCTCAGCGACGGCTATCCGTGGGGCCTGTGGATCGCATGGGATGTCGTGATCGGATCGGCGCTCGGCGCGAGCGGCTTCACCGTCGCGTTCACCGCGTACATCTTGAATCGCGGCAAGTACCACTCGATCGTGCGACCCGCCGTGCTCACCGGCCTGTTCGGCTACGTGATGGCCGCGTCGTCCGTCATCTTCGATCTCGGTCGGTGGTGGGACATGTGGCACATCTTCACGCCGAAGTACGCCCAACCGAGCTCCGTGCTGTTCGAGGTCGCGATCTGCATCGCGACATACACGATGGTCCTCATGGTCGAGGCCAGCCCGATGGTGCTCGAGAAATTCTCGCGCTTTCGCATCGCTCGCGCGGTGCGCAAGCGGCTCGACAAGGTCCTGTTCCTGTTCATCGCGATCGGCGTTCTGCTGCCGACGATGCACCAATCGTCTCTCGGCTCGATGCTGATGGTGTACGGGCCGCAGATCGACCCGATCTATCAGACCCAGATGTTGCCGCTGCTGTTCCTGTCGTCGACGATCGGCATGGGCCTCGCCGCCGTCGTCGTCGAAGGCAGCATCACGTCGCTCTCGCTGCGCCGCCCTGTCGAGACGGACCTGCTCGGCCGCTTGATGAAGGTGGCCCTCGCGCTCTCGGTTGGCTTCCTGGTGATGCGATTCGGGGATCTCGCGTATCGCGGGCTGCTCCCGGCGCTGTTCGAGCCCCGGCTGCTCACCGGAATGTTCTGGCTCGAGACCGCGCTGTTCGCCGCACCGATCCCGCTGCTACTGGGCAAGGGGAGCCGTCGACCGCGCCGGTTCTTCCTCGCGGCGATGGCCATGGCGTTCGCGGGCATCCTGTACCGCCTCGACGCGTATCTCGTTGCCTATCGGACAGGAGATGGGTGGCAGTACTTCCCATCGCTGGGCGAGTTGTCTGTCACCATCGGGTTGGTCGCGTTCGAGATTCTAGCGTTCATCATCGCGATCCGATTGCTGCCGGTGTTGCCCAAGATGGGTCGCGCCGTCGGCAGTCAGGCTTGAGAGGGAGCACATGGGTAAGCGCATCGTCATCGATCCGATCACGCGTATCGAAGGTCACCTACGCATCGACTGCGAAGTCGATAAGGGGAAGGTCACCGATGCGTGGGCATCCGGCACCATGTGGCGCGGCGTCGAGCAGATCTTGCTCGGTCGCGATCCGCGCGATGCCTGGGCGATCACGCAGCGCTTCTGCGGCGTGTGCACCACGGTGCACGCGATCGCATCGGTGCGTGCCGTCGAGAACGCGCTGAAGCTCGCGGTCCCGAAGAACGCGCAATACATTCGCAACCTGATGATCGCGGCGCACGCGATCCACGACGAGATCGTGCACTTCTATCACCTGTCGGCGCTCGACTGGGTCGACGTGACCTCCGCGCTCAAAGCCGATCCGAAGGCGACGGCGCAGCTCGCGGAGAGCCTGTCGGACTGGCCGCACAACGGCGTGAAGGTGCAGACCGCGACGAAAGAGCGCCTCGAGAAGCTCGTCGCCAGCGGCCAGCTCGGCATCTTCCAGAACGGCTATTGGGGCCATCCCGCGATGAAGCTTCCGCCGGAGGTCAACCTCCTCGCGGTGACGCACTACCTCCAAGCGCTCGACGTCCAGCGCAAGGCGAACAAGATCGTCTCGATCCTCGGCAGCAAGACGCCGCACATCCAGAACGTCGCCGTCGGCGGCGTGTCGAATCCGATCGCGCTCGACAGCCAATCGGTGCTGACGCTCGAGCGACTGCTCGCGATCAAAGAAGCGATCGGCGAGCTCTCGGACTTCATCAACCAGGTCTACCTCGTCGATGTCGGAGCGATCGCGGCGTTCTACCCGGAGTGGACGACGATCGGAAAGGGCGTGACGAACTACCTCGCCGCGCCGGACTTCCCGTTGGACGAGACCGGGACGAAGTTCATGACGTCGGGCGGCTACATTCCGCTCGGCAAGCTCGACCAGATGAAGCCGATCACCACGTTCGGTGATGCGCTCCTGCACGACAACGTCGCCGAGAGCGTCAAGCACTCCTGGTATCACGGCGGCAAGGGCCCGCTGCATCCGTACAAGGGCGAGACGGTCGGCAACTACACGGACTGGGAAGAGAAGGGCAAGTACTCGTTCGTCAAGTCACCGACGTTCGGTGGCGAGCCCGCGCAGGTGGGGCCGCTCGCGCGCGTCCTCGTCGCGGCGGCCGTCGGCGACCAGGAGATCTTGAAGCACCTGACGCGCGTCCTCGGCATCGTCGAGGCCGTCGGCAAGATCAAGGTGCCCCTCGAAGGGCTGCATTCGACGATCGGGCGGCATGCAGCGCGCGCCGTGATGTGCGCACGCAACGTGGAGATCCTCGCGGCGCAGTACGACCTGTTGATCGCGAACATCGCCGCGGGCGACGTGCACACGTTCGAGAAGCCGGTGTTCCCCGACGGCGAGATCTCCGGCTTCGGCTTCCACGAGGCACCGCGCGGGATGCTGTCGCACTGGATCGTGATCGACAAGGGCAAGATCACGAACTACCAAGCCGTCGTTCCGACGACGTGGAACGCCGCGCCGCGCAACGAGGGCGACGTGATGGGACCGTACGAAGCGTCGCTCATCGATACGCCGCTCGCCGATCCGGAGCGCCCGCTGGAAGTGCTGCGCACGATTCACTCGTTCGATCCGTGCCTCGCGTGCGCGGTCCACCTCGTGGACCCCGACAAGCGAGATATCGTGCAGGTCAGGGCGCTGTAGATGGGCAAACGCGTGGTGCTCGGCGTGGGCAACCTGATCATGGGGGACGAGGGGCTCGGGGTTCACTGCGTCGAGTGGCTCGATTCGCGGTTGCCGGCGGATGTCGTCGCGATCGACGGCGGAACGTCGACGAACGAGCTGTTGGGCGATCTCGAGTATCTCGACCTGTTGGTCATCGTCGATGCGATCGCGTCCACGCGCGAGCCCGGCAGCATCGTGCGCCTCGAGGGTGATCGCATTCCGTCGGCGTTCTCGAACAAGCTGTCGCCGCATCAACACGGGATCAACGATCTGCTCGCGAACCTCGCGCTGCTCGATCGATCGCCCGCGCGCGTGGTGCTGCTCGGCGTGGTGCCCAAGACGATCGCGCTCGGCATGGAGTTGTCGGCCGAGATCGCGAGCGTGATTCCGGTGGTCGGACAGCTCGTGCTCGACGAGCTCGCGGTGTCGTGATGACGGTCGGGCGGCGGATCACCGTGACGGGGACGGTGCAGGGGGTCGGGTTCCGGCCGTGGGTGTATCGCGTGGCGCGCGAGCTCGGCGTGGGCGGATGCGTGCGCAACGATGATCGCGGTGTGCTGATCGACGCGTTCGGCCCCGAAGCAACGCTCGCGACATTCGTCGCGCTCCTCGGTACCGATGCTCCCGGACGCGTGCGCGATATCGCGGTGATCGAGCTCGACGCGGTGGCGACCGGATCGACGACCCAGTTCACGATCGACACGTCGCGCGCGCACGGTGCGGTGGCGGTGTCGATTCCGCCCGATCTGTCGACCTGCGAGGACTGCCTCGCGGAGATGCGCGATCCGAGCGATCGCCGGTATCGCTATCCATTCACGAACTGCACGTACTGCGGGCCGCGGTTCACGATCGCGCTCGATCTGCCGTACGACCGGCCGCTGACCACGATGGCGGGCTTCCCGTTGTGCGAGGACTGCGAGCGCGAGTATCGGGATCCGGCGGATCGACGATTTCACGCGCAGCCGATCGCGTGTCCGCGGTGCGGCCCGCGCGTGTGGGTCGAGCCAGGTGGCGGCGACCTCGCGGATGCGGCGGCACGCCTCGTCGCGGGACAGATCGTCGGCATCAAGGGACTCGGCGGGTTTCACCTGGCGTGTGCTGCGACCTCGTCGGCGGCGGTGACGACGCTGCGCGAGCGCAAGCGACGCGACGAGAAGCCGTTCGCGGTGATGGTCGCGGACCTCGCAGCCGCGCGGCGACTCGCGCACCTGGACGCGGCCGATGAAGCGCTGCTCGCAGGCCCGGAGCGGCCGATCGTCCTCGTGCCGCGGCGCGCGGATGCGGCGCTCGCCCCCGAGGTGTCACCGGATACGCCGCTCGTCGGGCTGTTCCTGCCGTACACGCCGCTGCACCATCTGCTCCTCGAGCTGGTCGATGGGCCGCTCGTGATGACGTCGGGCAACGTGACCGACGAGCCGATCGCGAAGGATGACGACGACGCACGCGCGCGTCTCGCGCCGCTGTGCGACGCGCTGCTGCTTCACGATCGGCCGATCGCGACGCGCTGCGATGACTCCGTCGCGCGTGTGGTCGCCGGAGCGCCGATGATCCTGCGGCGCTCGCGTGGCTTCGTGCCGCGTGCGATCGCGCTGTCGCGTCCGGTCGCGCAGCCGATCCTCGCCGTCGGCGCACACCTGAAGAACACGTTCTGTCTCGCGCACGGCTCGTCGGCGTACCTCGGACCGCACATCGGCGATCTCGACAACGCGCTCGCGTTCGACTTCTTCGCCGAGGCGATCGAGCGCATGGGGCGGCTCGTTCACGTTCGGCCGGAGCTGGTCGCTCACGACCTCCACCCGGACTATCCGTCGACGCGGTTCGCGCATGACCTCGGTGTCGAGCGGATCGGCGTGCAGCATCATCACGCGCATATCGCGGCGGTGGTCGCGGAGCACGCGTTGCGCGGTCCCGTGCTTGGTCTCGCGTGGGACGGTGTGGGGCTCGGGAGCGATGGCACCGCGTGGGGCAGCGAGCTGCTCCTCGTCGACGGTGCTCGCGTAGATCGCCTCGCCACGCTGCGATCGATCGCGCTGCCCGGCGGCGACGCGGCGGTGGATCACGTGTGGCGGATCTCGCTCGGGCTCCTCGACGATGCGTTCGATGGTGCGCCGCCGCCGGCCGTGATGGATCGACTGCCGGGCACACAGATCCGCGTGCTGCGCGAGATGATCGCGGGCGGGATTCACGCACCGCGCGTTCACGGCATGGGTCGCTTGTTCGACGGCATCGGTGCGCTGTGTCTCGGTCGAACGCGTGCGCGGTACGAAGGACAGATCGCGATGACGTGGAACCACGTCGCGGCCGCGGGAGATCACGGCGTGTATCCATTCTCCATCGATCGCGCGACCACGCCGTGGCAGCTCGATCATCGGCCGCTCGTACGCGCCGTCGTCGCGGATCTGATCGGCGGTGTCTCGCCGGCGCTGATCTCGGCGCGGTTTCATCGCACGCTCGTCGCTGCGGGTGTGGCGCTCGTGCGCGCCGTGCCCGGAGCGCTGCCGATCGCGCTCGGTGGTGGATGCTTCGCCAATCCGCTGCTCGTCGAGGGCATACTCGGAGCGCTCGGCGATCGCGCCGTGTACGTCCCGCGCTCGGTCCCCGCCGGTGATGGCGGACTCGCGTTGGGTCAGGTGTGGATCGCGGCGGAAGGAGCATCGCTATGTGTCTAGGAGTGCCAGGCAAGGTCCTTTCCGTCGACGGCATGGTCGCGACGTGTGACTTTTGGGGCGTGAAGAAGGAGATCCGGCTCGACGTCATCGACGAGCCGGTGGTCGCGGGCGACTACCTCTTGAACCACGTCGGTTACGCGATCCGCCGCATTCCTCCCGAAGACATCGGCGAGACCCTCGCGATGTACGACGAGCTGCTCGGAGACGTTCGCGGCGATCTGATGGCCGCCGACGTGCGCGGCGAGCTCGATGCGGCTCCGTCCGCCCGGACCGCGGAGACCCGCGATGAATGATCCGAACCTGCAGGACATGAAGTTCCGCGACCCCGAGCGCGCGGCCGCGCTGTCCACGCGCCTCGCCGAGGTCGTCGCATCGGCTGGACGCCGGATCTCGGTGATGCACGTGTGTGGCAGTCACGAGCAAGCGATCGCGCGCTACGGGCTGCGCTCGGCGTTCCCCGACAAGCTCAGCGTGATCATGGGACCGGGATGTCCGGTGTGCGTCACGGATCTTCCCGAGATCGACGAGGCTGTCGCGCTCGCGCGTGCCGGTGTTCGCGTCGCGACGTACGGCGACATGCTGAAGGTGCCCGGTACCGCGATGTCGCTCGGCGACGCGCAGACCGAAGGGGCACACGTCGACATCGTGTACAGCGTCGCGCAGGCGGTCGAGCTCGCTCGCACCACCGACGAGCAGATCGTGTTCTTCGCGAGCGGGTTCGAGACCACCGCGGTCGCGACCGCCGCGGTGATCGTCGGAGATCCCCCGAAGAACTTCTCGGTGCTCTCGGCCCACAAGTACATCCCGCCGGTCATGAAGATCGTCGCCGAGATGCCCAACACCACGGTCGAGGGCTTCCTCGCCGCGGGGCACGCCGCGACGATCACGGGGTCGGCGATCTTCGAGCAGTTCGCGGCGCGCCATCACCGGCCCGTTGTCGTCGCCGGCTTCGAGCCGCTCGACGTGCTCGCCGGGTTGCTCGCGCTCGTCGAGCTCGTCGTCGCCGGCGAGGCCAAGGCGATCAACGCGTACCCGCGCTGCGTCAGCCGCGAGGGCAACAAGGTCGCGCAGGCGCTGCTGTGGAAAGTGTTCCGTCCGACCGGTGGGCGCTGGCGCGGAATCGCGCACGTGCCGAGCGGCAACCTCCGCTTGCGCGACGAGTACGCGCACGTCGATGCGCGGCGCCGATTCGACATCGACGTCGAGTCGCTATGGCGGATGGCACCGCCCGCGCTCGTCGAGCACTGCGTGTGCGGCGACATCATGGCGGGGATCGCGTCGCCGACGGACTGCACGTTGTTCGGGCGCGCGTGCACACCGGAGACACCGGTGGGTGCGTGCATGGTGTCGAGCGAAGGCACGTGCCGGATCTGGAAGCAGTACGGCGGTCACCCCAAGCTCGTGCAGATCGGGCGCGCGCCGTGATCCGCGATCGCATCACGCTGCCGATGGGTGCCGGTGGACGTGCGATGCGCCAGTTGATCGGCGACGTGTTCGTCAGCGCGCTCGCCGGAGAGGCCGTTCCCGAGGGAGACGTCGGGCTCGCGCAGCTCGACGACGGCGCGGCGATCAAGGTCGGCGATCGCTGGCTCGTCACCACCACGGACTCGCACGTCGTGCATCCGATCTTCTTTCCGGGCGGCGATATCGGCCGCATCGCGGTGTCGGGCACGGTCAACGATCTCGCGATGATGGGCGCGACGGAGCCGATCGCGCTCACGCTCGCGGTGGTGATCGAAGAAGGCTTCCCGCGCGCGGATCTCGAGCGCATCGCCGAGTCGATCCGCGTCGCCTGCGCGGAGGCCGGCGCGCGCATCGTCACCGGCGACACGAAGGTGATGGGCAAGGGCGAGGTCGACGGGATCATCCTGACCACGTCCGGTGTGGGCTTCGCGTCGCGCGTCGTCGCCGATCGCGGACTGCGCGCCGGCGATCGGATCATCGTCAGCGGCACGATGGGCGATCACGGACTCGCGGTGCTCGCGGCGCGCGGAAAGCTATCGCTCGATATCCAGCTCCTCTCCGATGTCGCGCCGGTCAACGGGCTCGTGCGCGCGGCGCTCGCCGCCGGCGGTGTCACCGCGATGAAGGACCCCACGCGCGGCGGGCTCGCGAGCTCGCTCGGCGAGATGGCCGAGAAGGCGCGCGTCGGGATCATCGTCGACGAGCGCGCGATTCCGATCACGCCCGAGGTCCGCTCGGTCGGCGAGATCTTGGGCATCGATCCGCTGCACGTCGCGAACGAGGGCAAGGTCGTGCTCGGCGTGGATCCCGCGCACGCCGATGCGGTGCTCGCGGCGCTGCGCGCGCATCCGCGCGGTACGAACGCGGCGATCATCGGCACCGCGATCGCCGACTCGCCGGGGCGCGTGGTGCTCGACACCGGCTTCGGGCGACGCCTGCTCGTCGAGCTCGAGGGCGAACCGCTGCCGAGGATCTGCTAGCCATGACCCACATCCACACGGAGCACACGGGGGCCGTCGCGACGCTGACGATCGCGCGCCGCGAGCGCATGAACTCGCTCGACGTCGAAACCGCGCGCGATCTGCGCAAGGCCGGACTGTCGCTCGCTCGCGATCGCTCCGTGCGCGCGGCGCTC
>Ga0154020_10002646_pt1 | contig 21815 bp, 16 predicted proteins | sample Klosneuvirus_201_FD_109709 | JGI IMG/M metagenome (GOLD analysis project Ga0154020, IMG submission 109709) | Active sludge microbial communities from wastewater, Klosterneuburg, Austria - Klosneuvirus_20160825_MG | ecosystem: Engineered > WWTP > Aerobic digester > Activated sludge | place... | reverse complement strand
GGGAGCTTCGATTCGCGCTCATGAGCCGGAGGATCGCCACGACCCCCTCTTAACAAGCTCGATTCGAAGCTCCCCCCCCGCGCGTCCGCGCGCGAAGTGGCTGTCGCGCGAAGCGCGACTGGCGCCACCCGGACAGCCTGCCCACGCCGCCAAGAAGTAGAGCCTCACCAGATGCCCTAAAAGCCTAAATAGACGGCACCGCTAATACGGCATCGTCCAGACGTTGTCGCCGCTCCGGAGCTTGAGGGCCTCTTTCGCATCCGCGGGCATCTCCACCGACCCGCCGTGAAAGCGCACGCGCCCGGCGATCGCTCGGAAGTTACAGGGGCCCTCGGCGTGGGCCGAGCCGAGCAGGACACGCTGGATCGACGTGTCCTCGGATTCGGCGGGCGGCAGGACCAGGTCGCTAGAGTCCACCAGGCCCAGGCGGGCCGCGCGGATGAGCGTGATGTCGTCGGTGGTCGCCTCGAAGTGCGGACCGCCATCGAAGGGATCGATACGCCCCGAGTACTCAAAGCCGATCGACTCCAGCATCTTCCGAACGCCCTTGGTCTCCTCCCCGACCTCGCCGATCTTGAGCTGCACCTCCTTGGGGAGGAGCGAAGCGTAGAGCGGGGTCTGCGGGAAGAGGGCGGTGATGAACTCCTTGTTGGTCTGGGAGAGCTTGTCGGCCTCCTGATAGGACAGGCCCACGAAGTGTCGCCCCAAGTACTCCCACAGCTCTGAGCGCCCGTCCTCGAGCAGCGGAGGCATCAGCTCCGCGATGACCGACCCGCGAAAGCGGCTCCGGAACATGGCGATGAAGAGGAAGCGCACGTAGGAGAGCTGCTTGCCGAGGCCGTAGGAGCGCAGCGCGGGGTCCAAGACCAGGCCGCCGATCTCGGTGGGGCCGCGGTAGTTGAAGCCCAGGCGCAAGCAGAGGTGCTTGAAGTGGCGATCGAGCGTGATCGAGTAGCGCTCGTCGTTGATGACGTCGAAGTAGATGTGGGGCGCCTCGGAGGTGCCGTGTTGGGCAAAGAGCATCGAGGTCCCTGCGATGCGCCCGCTCTCCAGCCCCTCCATGACGAACATGTACTCGCGGGCGAAGGGGTTCTCGGACTTGGCGGCGAAGCCGTCGCGCGAACCTTTGATCTTGGTTCGCAGAACCTCCTTGTTGGCCGGGAGGTTCACCGAGTCGAGGTAGCCAGCGAGCTTGAGGAGGGCGTCGAGGTCCTTGGGTTGAGCCTCGCGCAACAGGAAGGCTTCGGCCGTGGCCCCGGGGCGGGCCGCCTTAGGCTTGCCCTCGGACTGCGTGCGGCTCGGGGCCACGCGCTTCTTCGGACGGGTCGGCTTGCGGAAGACCATGCGGGGCGAAGGCTAGCCCCGGCAGTTCATGTTTTCCAAGAAAAAGCCCGCTTCGCGCAGTCGGCGGTGAACAAGCGCAGCGAGACTCCTACCGACAAGCTCAAATCGAAGCTCCCCCGCGCGTCTTCGCGGAAAGCCCACGCCACCAACAAGTACAGAGAAACAGATGCCCTACACGCCGAAGTGACCTGCACCAGCCTCAGCGGCGCTTCTTGGCGGGGGCCAGGAGATCGTCGGCGGTCAGATCGTCGTGCTTCTTCAGCGTGGACTTCGGCTCGGGCGCAGGCGCGCGCTCGCCGCGGCCAGAGGTCAGGGTCGGCGCGGCCTTGGGTTCAGCGACCCTTCGTGGCTCGACTGCTTTGACCGGGCGCGGCACAGCGGCCATCTCGGGCTCCGGCTGAGCGTCGAGGTGCTTCTTGCGCAGGTAGCCGACCTCACCCTCCAGCTTGCGGGCCAAGATCCAGCCCTCCGGCGCGGCGATGGTTGGATAGGTGATCAGCGCGGTTCCCGGCGGCAGCGCGGCGGTCTTGACTGCGCCCTTCTTGGGAGAGGCGAACAGCGCGCTCTTCACCGGCAAGCGCCGCAAGACCTCCGCCACGGCCGGTTCGGGCGCACGTGGCGCCGGGGGCGGAGGCGCGGGCTTGACCTCCACCGCGGCGGGCACTGCGGGGACCGGAGGGTCAGGCAGGGCGAGGGCAGCCGCCGCCGGAGCTGGTGGGACGCGGCCCGGCAAGGGCTCCTCTGGCGCGCGCCGATCGAAGACCTGAAGCGCCACGATCACCAGCACGAGGACCAAGGCTAGGCCGTAGGGCACGGCCACCAGGAGTCGCTTCTGCCCGGTGGGCAGCGCGGAGACGCGGTCGAGCAGTCCGGTCACCGCGCTCTTCAGCCGCTCCCAGGTTCGCCGGGGCAGGCTGCGCAGCTCGAGGCGCTGTAGGCGGCTTTGGCGCAGGCGCGCGGCCTCGGCGATCACCGACTCGTCGCGGCGTACGGCCCGCGCCAAGGAGGACTCGCTCGGCTTGTTCACAACGACAGCCTGAACCTCTTTGGCCGCGGCCTCCAGGATCGTATGGCTGACGCTAGGCGAGCGGGGCTTCAGTACGGCGTCGACCGGGATGGTGCTCTCGAGTCGGGCGCTCGGCGCGCGGCTCCGACGTGGCACCTTTGCCCCGCCAAAGCGCAGGTCATCGGGCTGGGCAGCCTCGGCCCATTTCGCGTTCGGGCTCACCACGCTCATCGTAGCTCTGCAAACGGGATACCGGATGCCGGACGACCGGCCGATGGGTCCTTCTGCACCCCAGCGGGCCTCGAGGCCCCAGCGCCCGGTGATGACTCTCGTCCCCCCAGTCCTCGACCGTGGTTAGGGGACGGGGTGGACCTAGTCCTGGAACCCAACTCCCTACGGTTGGCGGCGGCGGAGCGCAGCCTCAGCCGCCCGGATCGCGGGAAACACTGCCCCGCTACCGGAGCGGGCGGCCATCTCGCGGCGCACCGCCGTGCGCTGGGGGACCGAGCGCTCCTTGGCCAGGCTGATGAAGACCGACTGCATGCGGACCGCTTGCCCGCCGGGTGGGACCTGGCTGGGGACATAGGCGCCGCTGGGGTCGACGGTCCAGCTCGAGACGTTGTCGGCCAGCTCGGTGGCCAGGATCTCGTCCCGCAGCCGCCGCTTGGCTGCCCCATCCAGCACCGGAAACGCGATCTCGATGCGGCGGTTGAGGTTGCGCGGCATCCAGTCGGCGCTCGTGAGCCAAACCTCGTCGTCGCCGCCGTTGCCCCAGTAGTAGACGCGGGCGTGCTCGAGGAAGCGATCGACGACCGCGCGCACCCGGATGTGCTCGCTGATGCCGGGGATCTGGGGCCGCAGACAGCAGATCCCCCGCACGAGCAGGTCGATCTCCACCCCGGCCTGGCTAGCCCGATAGAGCGCGCGGATGATCCCGGGATCCACCAGCGAATTGAGCTTGGCGATGATCCGGCCGTGGCGCCCCGCCTTGGCGTGCTCGATCTCCCGCGCGATGCGCTCGACCAAGTGCTGCCGCAGATTGAATGGCGATACGATCAGGCGCTGCATCGGCGGCAGATCGCCATAGCCGGTGAGCACGTTGAACAAGAGCATCGCGTCGCTGGTGAGCTCTTCGCGCGCCGTGAGCAGCGACAGATCGCTGTAGAGGCGGGCGGTCGTGGGGTTGTAGTTGCCGGTCGAGAGGTGGAGGTACCGCTTCAGCTCCGCGCCTTCGCGGCGGATCACCAGGAGGAGCTTGCCGTGCACCTTGAGGCCGATGAGGCCGTAGACGACGTGCACGCCGTTCTCTTCGAGCGAGCGGGCCCACGCGATGTTGGCCGCCTCATCGAAGCGGGCCTTGAGCTCGACCACCGCGGTGACCTGCTTGCCCCGCTCGGCTGCGCGAGCCAGCGCCCGGACGATCGGCGAGTCGCCGCTGGTGCGGTAGAGCGTCATCTTGATCGCCACCACGTCGGGGTCGTCAGCCGCGGTCTCTACGAACTCCACCACGTGCCCGAAGCTCTCGTAGGGGTGGTGGAGGAGCACGTCGCCCTCGTCGATCTTGGCGAAGATGTCGCGCTGATAGCGCAGCACCGGCGAGGCCAGGGGACTGAAGGGCTCCTCTTTTAGCTCACTGACGTCGACCTTCTGCACCACCGCCATCAGATCGCCAGGGGCGATGATCCCGGGGTTTTGGTGGATGTGGGCCGGCTCGATGCCGAGCATGTCGCGCACCTGCTCGACCAGCTCGGCGGTCGCTCCCTCGCCCAGCTCGAGCCGGATCGCCTCCCGCCGATCGCGTCGGCGGAGCTCCGCTTGGATCGTGGTCAGCAGGTTCTCCGTCTCGTCCTCGGCGATCTCGAGATCGGCCGCGCGGGTTAGGCGAAAGGGGCAGGCCTCGATGATCCGGTGCCCGGGAAACAACTCGCTGGAGTGCAGCGCGATGATCGCCTCCAGGGGCACGAAGCAGGCCCGCTGCCCCTCGAGCGCGAAGGACTGCAGCCGCGGGATCACCGCCGGCACACCGACTACCGCCAAGAGCGTGCCCTCGGGCTGCTCGAAGCCGGCGGGGGTCTTGGCCCGCGGCTTGGATTCGATGCGGAAGGCGACGTTGAGGCTCCGGTTGCGCAGGCGCGGGAACGGATGGGCCGGATCGATCGCGATCGGCGTGAGGCAGGGGTGCACCTCGCGCAGGTAAAACCGGGTGATCTCGGCCCGGGTGGTCTCCGGCAAGCTCTTCGGATCGGCCACCACGATCCCATGGTTGGCCAGGGCGGGCAGGATCGACTGGGACACGATGGTCGCCGCCTCGAGGCTCATCGCGTGGGCTCGGCGCGCCACCTCCTCGAGCACGTCTTGGGGGCGCCGACCGTCTCCTTGATCGGCGACCTGCGCCTTTCCCGCCGCCTGGTTCATCAGGTTGGCGACGCGCACCATGTAGAACTCGTCGAGGTTCGAAGCCGCGATCGCCACGAACTTGAGACGCTCCAGCAGCGGCACGCCCTGGCGGGTCGCCATGGAGAGCACCCGAGCGTTGAAGTCGAGCCACGAGATCTCGCGGTTTTGGTAGAGCACCGAGGGACGGTCTGGCTGGGCTTGGGGCGCCACCCCTGAAGCTAAGGGGGAAGGCGAGGCTCAGCGCAAGCGCAAGGCGCCCGTCGCCAGGAAGATCAGGAGCAGGCGCTTGGCCATTCGCTCCGCTTCCGTGGTCCTGGGCACGGCGGAGAGCACCTCGAGCAGCGACCGGCCCGGATGCAGGGCTTCGAGGATGGGCGCCGAGCTCTGCCGGAGCTGGAGGGTTTGCGCCATCGGCGGGAGCCCCGACATGATCGCGATCCGTCGCGCCAGAAATGGGCCGAGCGCCTTGGTCAGCACCTCGTCGGGCCACGCCAAGGCGGTCGCTTGGAGCAGAAAGGACAGGCGCCCCCGGGTCGTCGAGCTGCCACGAGGGTTGGTCTTCCGCGGGCGACGCCGCACCAGCTTGTCGTCGAGCGTGATCATCTCGGCCAGGACGTGCGTGGAGACGTTGGTGCGGATCCGGTCGAAGACATCGCGCGGGATCCGCAGCACCTCGCTGGCCGCTTGGGGGAGGGCGATGCGGCGCTTCATGATCTCCCGGAGCACGTCGGGGATGGCGCGAGCATCCTGGGGCGCGGACTCGGCGGCCAACGCGACCAGGAGCTGATCCGCGGCGCGGCTCGAGGACAAGCTGAGCAAGAAGCCTCCGTCGAACTCGGCGTGGCGCTCGTCGGTCTCGCGCGCGGCCGAGACGCGGCCAGAGAAGCCCGTCAGCGCGAGCTCGCCCACCGTCCCCACCGCCTCCAGGCCGGAGGCCTTGGTCCAGGGCGCGGGGCCCAGGCTGTCACCCTTGTCCGGGCGGATGATCTCGGTGAGCTGGAGCAGCTCGGTCACGGTCATCGCGTGCTTGCCGTCGATGGTCACCGTGTCGTGGAGGAAGTCGCCGTCGCGGGTGCCGTCGATCAACGCGGCGACGTTCTCGACGCGCTCGGTCCGCCCGCCGCGCTGGATCTCGATCGCTGCGCCCTCGAAGGGCAGCACCGCCACCGCCGCCCGGCGCACGATCGATCCGACCACCACCGGGCCCGTCGCGCCGCGGGGATTGGCGGTATCCGCCGGCTGAATGAGCAAGATCGCGCTCTCTTCGACCTGTAGCTCGGTCTCTTGGGTCGTCTCCCCGTCGAGCTCCGCGCCGGGGCGCATGAAGACGTCGCTGGGGTCGCCGGCCCCTCGCAAGAAGCTGATGCTCGGGGTAGGGCTCACGGTCGCCGAGCGGAAGGGATCGTTCTTCTCGAGCTCGCTTTCGGCCGTGGCGACGGCGGCGGGTCGCTCGACCTCGACGGGCACGGGCGTCTTGTCGCCCTGAAGGCGCTCGACCTCCGACAGATACTGAATGACCTCGGCGATGATGCGGGGGCCCAGCTCGACGTCGAGGGTGCGAGCGAGATCGGCGATCGCGCGCTCCATCTCCTCGGCCGAGCCGTAGCGATGGTCGCGCTCGATCGCCACGCCCTTGAGCACTAGGCGATCGATCTGCGGGGGGAGGCCCGGGCGAAACTTCGAAGGCTGGGCGCGCTCGTCGCGGCACACCGCCAACATCGTCTTGAACTCGGTCTCGGCGACGAACATCCGGCGCTGCGTCAGGAGCTCCCACAGCACCACCGCCGCCGCGAAGACGTCCGCCCGTCCGTCGAGGGCTTCGGCCCTGACCTGCTCGGGCGAAAGGTAGCCGAGCTTGCCTTTGACCATCCCGGTCCGGGTCCGGCTCTGTCTGCCCCGTGCGCGCGCGATGCCGAAGTCGGCCAGCTTGACCCGGCCGCTCCGCGCCAAAAAGACGTTGGAGTGGCTGACGTCCCGGTGCACCAGCTGCAGCGGCTCGCCGTCTGCGCTCCTCGCGGTGTGCGCATAGGCCAGCGCCCGGCACAGCTCGCGCACCACGGACAGCGAGAACTCGACCGGCAGCCAGTAACGAGCCTGGGCCGCCATCGCGAGCACCCAGCGCAGATCCCGCCCATCGATGTATTCCAGCGCCATATAGGCGCGGCCGTCGCTGCCCGAGCCGAAGCTCTCGAGGGCTACGATGCTCGGGTGCGACAGCTGACCGGCCAAGCGGGCCTCGTCGAGGAACATGGCGACCAGGCTGGGGTCGCGGCTCAGCTCCTCGGAGAGCTGCTTGATCGCTACGAAGCGCTCCTGACCTCGCTCGACGATCCGCGCGCGGTAGACCTCTGCCATCCCGCCGGTCCCGATCAGGCTCAGCAGCTCGTAGGGTCCGACCTTTCTGGGGAGCTCCGCCAAGCGCAGGAAGTCTAACGCCGGGACCGACTGCCTGGATAGGCGCGCGCCCTTGAAAGACCTAGGCGAGTGGAGACGGGGAGACTAGGGTGCGCCAGTGCCGGTCCCCACCGCGGACGAGGTGCTTCAAAGCTGGCTGGGGCGCGTGCATCCGAGCTTCGAAGCCCGTCAAGCGCAGCTTACGATGGCTCAGATCGTGGAGCGCGTCCTCTCGAGCGGGGGCGTGGCGGCCATCGAGGCCCCCACCGGCGTGGGGAAGACGCTCGCCTACCTGGTGCCGGCCCTCTTGTCTGGCCGGCGGGTCATTGTTTCAACGCATACGAAAAACCTCCAAGAGCAGATCGTCGAACGCGACCTCCCCCTGCTGGCGGCCGCGCTGGGAAAGGCCGGGCTATCGCTCCTACCCGCCGAGGCCACCCCGAGCACCACCGACCCGGCCCTGCGCTATGCCCTTATGAAGGGGCGATCGAATTACCTGTGCCTCGAGCGTCTCGATCGGAAACGCCGCCAGGGACGCCTGCGCTTCGCCGCGGAGCCCTGGGTCGAGCGCCTCTCGGCCGCGGCAGAACAGAGCGTGCGCGGGGATCGGGGCGAACTCGGGGTGCCGGAGGACGCGCCCTGGTTCGACGAGCTCGATGCCCGGGCCGAGACCTGCCTCGGCGCACAATGTCCCCGCTACGAGGATTGCTTCGTGGTCAAGATGCGGCGGGAAGCGGCGCAGGCCAGCGTGGTCATCGTGAACCACCACCTCCTGGCGGCGGACCTGGCGCTGGTCGCTGAGCTCGCGCTCTCCGGCGAGGGCCGAAACTTTGGCGCGGTGCTGCCGCAGGCCGACGCGCTGATCGTCGATGAGGCCCATGCGCTGGAGGAGATCGCCAGCGACTACTTCGGCGGTGAGCTGTCGAGCCAGAAGGTCGCCCGCTTGATGCGCGACGTGGCCTCGGTGGCGCGAAACCGCAAAGGGGACGCGCTCTCTGGGCGCGCCGCGGCGGTGGAGGCTGCGGTCGCCGCATTGTTCGCTGAGATACCGGAGGGCCAAAGCCGTATGCCCCTCGACGGCGCGCGGGCCGAGGGGATCCGGGAGCGCCTCAAGGAGAAGGCCGAGCCCGTGGAGCTGGCGCTCGAGGCCTTGTCGGCCGAGCTCCTCAGCGAGGCCTGGGATGTGGAGGCCGAAGCGCTGGCCCGCCGTTCGCGCTCGATCTCTGAGGCTTTGGCCTTCGTCACCAAGGCCAGCAGCGCCGACTTCGCCTATTGGGCCGAGCGCCGCCCGCAGTCCGTGCGGCTCGGGGCCTCGCCCATCGAGGTCAAGGGCGCGCTCGAAGGGGCGCTGTTTGCCCGTTTTCCCCGGGTGGTCTTGACCAGCGCGACGCTCACCGCCGGAGGCGAGGCGGGCTTCTCGTATTTTCTCGAGCGGCTCGGCGCGCCCAAGAAGACCGAGCGCCACGTCCTCGAGACGCCCTTTGACTACGCGCGCCAAGCCGCCATTTACGTCCCGAAGGTGTTGCCTGGCCACGACGCGCCGGACGCCCCGGAGCAGCTGGCCGAGATCGGTCTGTCCCTCATCCAGCTCCTCGGAGGCGGGGCCTTCTTCTTGTTCACCAGCCACCGCGCCATGCAGCGGGCCGCGGCGGTCCTGCGGCCGCGCTTGGCGTTTCCGCTCCTGGTGCAGGGGGAGGGCCCGCGCAGCCGGCTCCTCGAGACCTTCGTGGCCAAGGCCCCCGCGGTGCTGCTCGGGACCTCCAGCTTCTGGGAGGGCGTCGATGTGCCCGGAGACCCCTTGCGACTGGTGATCATCGATCGCTTGCCCTTCGCCTCGCCGGCGGATCCCGTCACGGCAGCGCGTATCGATCGCTTCGCGGCCCGGGGCGAGAGCGCCTTCCTCGGGTATCAGCTCCCGCAGGCCATCCTCCGCCTCAAGCAGGGCTTTGGCCGCCTGGTGCGCGGAAAGGACGATCGCGGCGTCGTCGCGGTTCTCGACCGACGGCTCCATGACCGGAACTATGGTGCTGCTTTTCTGTCGGCGCTTCCGCCAGCCACGCGCGTCCACGACCTCGCCGCGCTGGAAGCGTGGGTGAAGGCGCAAGGACTACTCGCACGCACCGAGGCTTGAGGGGCACCGAGTTTGCGGCGCGTTTGATCTCCGTGCTATCCGCGAATTTGAAATGTCGACCGACGCAGCCGAAGGGCCGGACGGTCTCGGGCCTATCCCCGAACGGCTCCCGTTGCTCCCCATCCGCGATCTGGTCGTCTTCCCGTACATGGTGGTGCCGCTCTACGTCTCGCGCGAGATCTCGCTGCGCGCCGTAGAGGGCGCCGCCGAGCACGCCGGCCTGGTCTTTCTGTGCGCCCAAAAGAGCGCCAGCGCGGACGTGCCCGCCGAGGCCGATCTCTATCGCGTAGGCACGGTCGGCAAGCTGCTCAAGACCCGCCAGCTCCCCGACGGTCAGGTCAAGGTCCTGGTCCAAGGGCTACGCCGGGCGCGCGTGGACGAATTCACCTTCGAGAACCACCCGTCGATCCACGTGCGCCTGTCCGTGCTGGACGACATCGCCCTCGATCGCAACCACCCGGAGCTGATCAGCCGCGTTCGAGCGCTCAAGGATGGCTTCGCGGCGCTGTCGGCCGCCGGGCGCTCCTTCCCCGAAGAGGTGATGACGGTCCTGATGGGCCTCGATGATCCCAGCGCGCTGGCCGATCTGGTGGCCGCCAACTTGGGGCTCAAGGTCGAGGACGCTCAGGCGGTGCTGGAGGCGGCCGATCTCACCCAGCGCCTCTCTACGGTGCACGACTGCCTTCGCAAGGAGGTCGAGGTCCTGGAGCTCAAGAAGCAGATCCAGACCCAGGCCAAAGAGGAGATGTCTCGCACTCAGCGCGAGTACTTCCTGCGCGAGCAGCTCAAGCAGATCCGGCAAGAGCTCGGCGAGTTCGACAGCAAGGAGGAGGATCTCGACGATCTCCGGCGGCGGCTGACCGAGGCTGGGCTCCCCCCCGAGCCCGCGCGCGAAGCCGAGCGCCAGCTCCGGCGTTTGGAGCAGATGAATGGGGAGTCGAGCGAAGCGGCGCTGGTGCGCACCTACCTCGACTGGCTCGCCGACGTGCCCTGGCAGAAGCAGAGCCTCGGCGAGATCGATCTGGGCCAGGCCCGCGCGATCCTGGATGAGGACCACTACGGCCTCGACAAGATCAAAGAGCGCATCCTGGAGTTCCTCGGCGTCATCAAGCTGGTCGGCGACCACGCCGGACCTGTGCTGTGCTTCGTGGGACCGCCCGGCACCGGAAAGACTAGCCTGGGACGCTCCATCGCCAAGGCGCTGGGACGGCAGTTCGTGCGCATCGCGCTGGGCGGAGTGCGCGACGAGGCGGAGATCCGCGGCCATCGCAAGACCTACGTAGGCGCGATGCCGGGCCGCATCGTGCACGCGCTCAAGCAAGCGGATGCGCGAAATCCTCTGATCCTGCTGGACGAGATCGACAAGATGGGCAGCGACAACCGGGGCGATCCGGCGGCCGCGCTGCTCGAGGTCCTGGACCCCGAGCAAAACCGCTCCTTCCGCGATCACTACCTGAACTTGCCCCTCGATCTCTCCAAGGTCGTCTGGGTCGCGACCGCGAACTTGGTGGACTCGATCCCCGCCGCGCTCCGCGATCGCATGGAGGTGATCCCGGTGCCGGGCTACCACCTCGGCGAGAAGGTCGAGATCATGAAGCGCCATCTGATCCCGCGCCTCGTGGCGGCCTCCGGGCTTCGCAGCGAGGACCTCAGCTTCGGGAAGAAGGCCATGGAGCGGGTGGTGGAGAGCTACACGCTGGAGGCCGGCGTCCGCGAGCTCGACCGCCAGCTGGCGGCGATCGCGCGCAAGGTGGCCCGCAAGTTCGCCGAAGGTGATCGACGGCCGGTCACGATCAGCGACAGCTCGCTCGAGCGCTACCTCGGCGCCCCCCGGAGCAACGATCGCGGGGAGGTCGACGACACGATCGGGGTCGCGACCGGGCTGGCCTGGACCGAAGCGGGCGGAGCCTTGCTGCAGATCGAGGTGACCTCGATGGTCGGCCGCCCCCAGCTCACGCTGACCGGCCAGCTCGGGAAGGTGATGAAGGAGTCGGCTCAGGCCGCGCTCTCTTTGGCCCGTTCTCGGCCGGACCTGGTCGCGGTGCGCCCCGAGGTCTTCGCTGAGCAAGAGTTCCACGTCCACGTGCCTCAGGGAGCGATCCCCAAGGACGGGCCTTCGGCGGGCGTGACCATCGCCGCCGCGTTGATCTCGCTGCTCGGCGGCTACTCCATCAAGAAGACGGTGGCCATGACCGGCGAGATCACGCTGCGCGGCCGGGTCCTCCCGGTGGGGGGGATTCGGGAGAAGGTGCTGGCCGCGGCCCGCGCTGGGATGACGGATGTGATCGTCCCCGCCGCCAACGAGCCCGACCTGGTCGACATCCCGCCCGCGGTGAAGAAGAAGCTGAATATCCACCTGGCCCGCCGCATCGAGGACGCGCTCGAGGTCGCGCTCGTCGGCTTCGTGCGGCCCCGCCAGCGCCGAACCAGCTTCCCCCCGCCGTCGCCGGACGCGGCGATCCCGCTGGCCCGCCCAGGTCCGAGGGCCATAGGAGATCCGGACCTGGTGGTACCACCGCTGGAGGCATCGGAGGACTAGGCCCGATCACGTATACGTCTACGTCTACGTAGCCGTAACCGTAGCCGTAGCCGTGAACGTGCACGTGAACGTTCCCGTAGCCGTAGCCGTAGCCGTAGCCGTAGCCGTAGCCGTAGCCGTAGCCGTAGCCGCTCGACCGCCAGGAGCATCCGTGCCACTCCCCGCGCATGGACCTGCTCTACGGTCTGGCCCGCGCCATCCTCTTCCGCCTCGAGGCCGAGCGCGCCCACGATCTGACCTTGCGGGGGATGGCCGTCGTCTCCTCCTCGCGGCTCCTGAGCGCCATCGCCAGCGCCCTGTACGCCCCCCCTCCGCGGCCCGAGCTCGCTCAGGATCTGTTTGGGCTCCACTTCCCCTCGCCGATCGGGTTGGCCGCGGGCCTCGATAAGAACGGGGTCGCCATCGATCTATGGGCCGCGCTGGGCTTTGGCTTCGTCGAGGTCGGAACCGTGACCCCCGGCGCGGGTCAGCCCGGCAACGACCAGCCGCGCCTGGCTCGCCTCAAGGCCGATCGGGCCTTGGTCAATCGGATGGGCTTCAACAACCGCGGCGCGGACGCTTTGGCCACCCGACTCGCCGCGCGCCGATCCAAGATCCCGGTCGGCGCCAACCTCGGCAAGGCCAAGCTCACGCCCAACGAGCGCGCGGCGGACGACTACGTGCTCGGGCTCCGCGCGGTCTGGGGCCACGTCGACTACGTCACGCTCAACGTCTCGAGCCCGAACACCCCCGGCCTGCGCGATCTCCAGGCGGTCGACGCCTTGGCGCCGCTCCTCGCCGCCGTCGTGGAGGAGAACCGCCGCCTCGCCGCGAGCCACGGCGCGAGGCCTCGCCCGATCCTCCTCAAGATCTCCCCGGACCTCGCCGATGCCGATCTCGACCGCGTCGCCGATGTGGCGGTAGAGGCGACGATCGACGGGATCATCGCCACCAACACCACGCTCCGGCGCGAGGGCCTTTTGACCCCGCCCCCGATCGAGGGCGGGATCTCCGGTGCGCCGCTGGCCGCCAGGGCCGCCGAATGCGCGGAGCGGCTGGCGCGGCGGGTAGGTGACCGTCTGCCGATCGTCGGCGTAGGTGGGATCGAGTCGGGCCAAGACGCGTACGATCGCCTCGCCTGCGGCGCGAGCCTCGTCCAGGTGTACACCTCGCTGATCTACGGTGGGCCCGGGCTCCCCGGACGAATCGCCGAAACCCTTTTTGCGTTGCTCCGAAGAGACGGCTACTCTCGGCTCAGCGAGGTCATCCGAGCGTCGTTGCGCTCCTGATCTCGCCGAGAAGGCGCGTGCAGTTCAACACCACCCAACGCGAGCTGACGCTGAAGATCGTCTACTACGGGCCCGCGTTGTCCGGGAAGACGAGCAACCTTCAAGCGCTCCACTCGCTGCTCGATCCGGAGTCCCGCGGCCGCCTGACCACGCTCGACACCAAGGGCGACCGCACGCTCTTCTTCGATCTCTTGCCGGTGCAGTTCGTGACCAAGAGCGGCATCAAGGTGAAGATCAAGCTCTTCACCGTGCCGGGGCAGGTCATTCATGAGGCGACGCGGCGGATCGTGCTCCAGGGCGCCGACGCGGTGGTCTTCGTCGCGGACTCGCAGCGCAGCGCCACCCAGACCAACAACGAGTCCTTCCGCAACATGCACCAAAACCTCCGGGCCAACGGCCTCGACCCGGACAACATCCCGACGGTGGTGCAGTTCAACAAGCGGGACCTCGCCGACATCCGCAGCGATGAGGAGTTGGCCGAGTTCGCTCGCCGGGGCCGCGAGCCGGTCTATCGCGCCGTCGCGATCCGGGCCGAAGGCGTGGCCGAGACCCTGCAAGGTGTCTTGCAAGAGCTGTGGCGCACGCTGGAAGATCAACACCAGTTTTCTCGCAAGTTCAGCGTCACCCAGAAGGAGTTCATCGGCGGCATCTTCACCGTCCTCAAGCTGTCGCGCCCCATGAACGCCATGGCGGAGGTCACCCGATGAGCGAGCCGACGCCTCCGCGCGGCGTGGCCTCGATGCCCCCGCCTCCGGGCTCCGTCCGAAACCGGGCGCTCCCGATCGTCGACAGCGAGCAGCCCAGCGGCCCTCCGCGCAGCAAGCGGCCCGAGGGCTCGATCCTCGAGCGGCGGGTCGAGCTGGCCGAGCTGCTCGACATCAAGTCCTTCCGCGAGGTCTGCGCCAGCTTCGTCGAGCTCTACAAGATCGGCATCAAGATCTTCGACGCCGAGGGCACCAAGCTGGTCGACATCCGGGTCGGCAATGGCGACTGGTGCGGCTATATCTTCCAAAACAGCGACGGGCGCTCGATGTGCACGGCGCTGGTGAACAAGGTCAAGCAGCACGCCTATCCGGCCCTGGAGAAGAGCGAGGTGGTCGAGCAGGACTGCTTCTCCGGGCTGCGCTACCTGATCATGCCGATCGTCCATGGCGGCGACCTGCTCGGGCGGGTCGTCTACGGGCCCTTCGTCCCCGAGGAGCTGTCCAAGCCGGGTGAGGCCATCTCCAAGTTCGAGGAGAGCTTCGACCCCGCGCGGCTGTGGTCCTACGGGGAGAAGATCCGGCGGGCCAACGACAAGACGGTGCGCAAGATCATCCAAAACTTCCGCCAGGTGGTGGACACCATCGTCTCCATCGCCTTCCGCGCGCTGATGACCCAGCACCTCCACCTCGAGTCCATCACCTCGAGCTACAACGAGCTGGCCGAGAGCAACCGCGCGCTCCGCCAATCCCTCGACAAGCAGCGCGAGCTCGACCGGATGAAGTCGAACTTCCTGGCGATGATGAGCCATGAGCTGCGCACCCCGCTGACCAGCATCATCGGCTACTCCGAGATGCTCCTCGAAGGCATGGCCGGCGAGATGCAGAAGGACCAGCGGGAGTTCGTGGGGACGATCCGGGAGAAGGGCGAGGCCCTGCTCGACCTCATCCAGTCCCTCCTCGAGATCTCCAAGATCGAAGCCGGCGCCTTGTCCCTGACCAGCGAGCCCTACGACGTGGCGGAGGTGATTCGCTCGGCGGGCCGCATGGTCGTTCCCCAGGCCCAGAAGAAGGGCCTGGAGCTGAAGCTGGTGGTCCCCCCCGATCTCCCCGAGCTCCGGGGTGACATGGGCAAGATCAACCAGTGCGTGGCCAACCTCCTGGTCAACGCCGTGAAGTTCACCCCCAAGGGCGGACGGATCACGGTCTTGGCCCGCATGTTCGAGGGCGAGCGCAAGTACAGCGGGGAAGGGGGGCGCTTTGGGGCATTGCCCGAGCGTTTCGTGCGCATCGACGTAGAGGACACCGGCATCGGCATCCCCCCGGACAAGGTGGACCAGGTCTTCAAGGCCTTCTACCAGGTCGACAACTCCTTCACCCGTGAGTACGGCGGCACTGGCCTGGGCCTGGCCATCGTCAAGAGCTTCGTCGACGCCCATGGCGGCGAGGTCTGGGTGGAGAGCGTCGAGGGCAAGGGCACGACCTTCAGCCTGCTGCTCCCGGTAAAGACCGAGCGCCAGAGCCGCATCAACATCCCCTCCAAGACCTGAGGCCCCCGACTCGCGGAAGCAGCCTTGCCCACCCGCGCGGTGTGTGCCAATCGTGCTGCCGTCATGGGCGAGTCGCTGCGCTATCGCCGCATCCTGCTGAAGCTCTCCGGTGAGGCCCTGGGGGCCGAGGGCAAGTCGATCAGCCCCACCATCCTCGATGGCATCGCCGAGGAGGTGAAGGCCGTCCACAGCCTCGGCGTGGAGATCGCCCTGGTGATCGGGGGCGGCAACATCTTCCGCGGCGTCCAAGCCTCCACCGAGGGCATGGACCGCGCCAATGCCGACTACATGGGCATGCTCGCCACCGTGATCAACGCGCTGGCCTTGCAGGAGGCGCTGGAGCGCCAGGGCCTCCACACCCGGGTCCAAAGCGCGATCAAGATGGAGCAGCTGTGCGAGCCCTACATTCGGCGGCGCGCCATGCGGCACCTCGAGAAGCGCCGCGTGGTGATCTTCGCGGCTGGCACCGGCAACCCCTACTTCACCACCGACACCGCGGGCGCGCTCCGGGCCATGGAGATCAACGCCGAGGTGATCATGAAGGCCACCAAGGTCGAGGGGGTCTTCGACAAGGATCCCAAGAAGCACGCCGACGCCCGCCTGTATCGTCAGGTCAGCTACCTCGACGCGCTCAACAAAGGCCTGAAGGTCATGGACGCCACCGCGATCTCGCTGTGCATGGACAACGAGCTGCCCATCGTCGTGTTCAGCATGGAGGCGCCGGGTGGCGTGCGCCGCGTCATCGCTGGCGAGGACTACGGAACGCTCGTTGGAAATTGTGAGACTCAGCTCCGCTGAAGGCGGGAGCTCAGGAGGATACGCTCATGGGGATTGAACAAGATGCCATCGCCGAGTTTGAGCTGCACGCCCAGACCGCCGTCGAAGCGCTCAAAGCGGCGCTGACCCGCATCCGCACCGGCCGCGCCAACCTCTCGATCCTCGACGCCGTGCGCGTCGACTACTACGGCACCAAGTCGCCGCTGAACCAGGTAGCGGCGCTCTCGACCCCCGACCCGCGGCTGATCACCATCAAGCCCTTCGACAAGTCGATCCTCCAGGACATCGAGAAGGTGCTGCGCGCCTCGGCCGAGCTCGGTCTTTCGCCCCAAAATGACGGGGAGAAGATCCTGCTCCCCATCCCGCCGCTGACCGAAGAGCGCAGGAAAGAGTTTACCAAGCTGGCCAAGGGCAAGGGCGAGGACGCGAAGATCGCCATCCGCAACGCCCGTCGCGCGGCCAACGACGCGATCAAGGCCTTCGAGAAGGACGGCGACGTCCCCGAGGACGACAGCAAGAAGGCCGTCGAGAAGGTCCAGACTGTCACCGACAAGTTCGTCAAGCAGGTCGACGAGATGGTCGGCAAGAAAGAGAAAGAGATCCTCGACATCTGATGGCGGGCCCGGAGCACATCCGGAGCCTCCTCGGCGAGGGCCCCTTGCCGCGCCACGTGGCCATCATCATGGATGGCAACGGTCGCTGGGCCGAAGAGCGCGGTCTGGAGCGGCTCGAAGGCCACTCCAGGGGCTCGGTCTCGGTCCGCGAGGTCGTGACCGGCGCGCGGGAGATCGGCCTCGAGGCGATCACCCTCTACGCTTTCAGCGTGCAGAACTGGTCGCGGCCGCCGGACGAGGTCGCGGGCCTCATGCGCATCCTCTACGAGTACCTTGAGGCGGAGCGGCCGACGCTGCTGGGCAACGACATCCGCCTGCAGGCCATCGGCGAGGTGGAGCGCCTGCCGAGCTTCGTGCTGGAGCGCCTGCGCGCGCTCGAAGCGGAGACCGCCCACTGTCGCTCGATGACCCTGACCTTGGCCCTGTCCTATGGCGGGCGGGAGGAGCTGGTGCGCGCGGCCCGGGCCATCGCCGAGGACGTCAAGGCGGGGCAGCTCGCTCCGGCCGCGGTCGATGAGGCCGAGCTGGCCCGCCGCACCTTCACCCACGGCTTGCCAGAGCTCGACTTGATCGTGCGGACCAGCGGCGAGCTCCGACTCTCCAACTTCCTCCTCTGGCAGGCGGCCTACGCGGAGATCTACGTGACCGAGGTGCTCTGGCCTGACTTCGGGAAGCCGGAGCTGGTCGAGGCCATCAAGGCCTTCCGCAAGCGCCAACGCCGCTTTGGCAAGACCGGGCGGCAGGTGCTCGCCGGGCTCGAGGTCGATTGAGATGGCCGCTTGCTGATCCGCATCGTCAGCGCGCTGATCCCGCTGCCGTTCATCCTCTGGCTCATCTGGAGCGGAGGCTGGTTTTTCGGCGGGCTGATCTTGGTGGTGGCGGCGATCTGCCTCTACGAAGCGGCGGCCATGACGATCCCCGGTGACAGCTTGAGCGCGGCGCTCTTGGTCGGCAGCGGCCTGGGCTTGGTCTTTTCGCTGCTGACCGGTCGCTTGGCCACGCCCTTTGGGATCCTCTTTCCCTCGTTCGGCTTCGTCTTGCTCCTCTTGTTCTTTCTGTTTCGGCCGGGGGCAATGGAGACGGTGCACCACCGGATCGGCGGCGCGCTCCTCACCCTGGCTTGGGGCGGGCTGCTGGTCTCCACGATCGGGGTGCTCTCGCTGCTCCCCAGCGGCAACGCCTGGGTGCTGCTCGCTTGCGTGATCGCCTGGGGCAGCGACACCGGCGCCTACTTCGCGGGCCGCTTCCTGGGGAAGCGTAAGCTCTACGAGAAGGTGAGCCCCAAGAAGACCTGGGCCGGCGCGGTCGGGGGCGTGCTGTCGGCGACGGCCTTGGCCTTCGTGTTTCGCGTCTGGCTGGGTCCCAGCAGCCTGCCGCTCGAGGCGCTGGCGATCTTGGCCCCGGTCGGGGCGGCGCTGGGCCAGACCGGTGACCTCGCTGAGAGCCTGCTGAAGCGCTCGGTCGGCGTGAAGGACTCAGGGAAGATCATGCCTGGGCACGGCGGGCTGCTCGATCGGATCGACGCGCTGGTCTTCGTCGCGCCGTGGCTCCTGGCCTACGCGGTGGGAATCCTTGGGCTTCCCCTGTCTTGGCTCACGCTATGAACCCTGACCTAGCCCTGCTACAGTAGCGAGCCATGCCGGGTTCGGCCTCTCTCTCACCGATGACGGTGGCTGCGGTCATCGTCTTTATCGGCGTCCTCATCTTCGTCCACGAGCTGGGGCACTTCCTGGCGGCGAAGTTCTTCAACATCAAGGTGCTGAAGTTCTCCTTGGGTTTTGGCACCCCGCTGGTCCGATTTACCCGCGGCGAGACCACCTACCAGATCGCGGTGCTGCCCCTGGGCGGATACGTGAAGATGCTCGGCGACGTCCCGACCGATGAGATCCCGGTCGAGGATCGTCATCGCGCCTTCACCACCGCCCCGGTCTACCAGCGCGCCATCGTCGCGGTGGCCGGGCCGCTGTTCAACCTGGTCTTCCCGATCGTCTGCTTCTTCGCCTACCACCTGCTCGGCCCCACGGTGATCGCGCCGATGGTCGGCCAGGTCGAGATCGGCACTGCCGCCGAGGCGGGTGGCCTCAAGAGCGGCGACCGCGTCCGGGGCATCGACGGCAAGCGCATCTGGGACTTCCAGCAGATGACCGAGGTGGTGAAGGAGAACGCCAACGTTCCCCTCCACTTCAGCATCGAGCGCGACGGCCAGCCCCTCGAGCTGACCGTCACCCCGCGCCAGACCGACGGCGAGGACGACTGGGGCAACGCCGAGGTCCACGGCATGATCGGCGTCAGCCCCGCGGTGCTCGGCACCCGGATCGGCGTGGACGGCGGCCAGGCGGCGACGCTCGGGCTCGCCACCGGCGATCGCATCCTCCGGATCGGTGAGACCCGCGTGAAGCGCCTAGGGGAGATCGAGGACGCCCTCAAGGCCTCCGCCGGCAAGACGGTCGACATCGTGGTGGCCCGGCCAGAGCCGCGCGGCCTGGGCGACCTCTTGATCGCGCAGCGCGAGCAGGTCGTGACCTTGCCGGTGGCGGTCCCCGAGGGTGCGACCGACCTCACCGCGCTTGGTGTCTTCCCTTCGGACGCCTTCATCCGCTTCCTCGAGCCCGAAGGGGCCGCGGCGCGCGCCGGCCTCCGCTCGGGTGATCGGGTGGTGGCGGTCGATGGCCGTCCGATCTCGATGTTCCTCTCCTTCGCGATGGCCATGCAGCGCGCCGAGAAGAAGCCGGTGGTGGTCACCGTCTCCCGCGCCGGCGTCCGCCGCGAGGTCACGGTCGTCAACGACGAGAAGCAGATGCTCCACCCCGCGACCCAGAAGATGCGGCCGTACTTCGACGCGGGCCTCGGCCTCGGGGACGCGCCGCGGATCGCCTCCACCATGAACTGGCACTCCGGCGGGGCTTGGGTGACCGAGACCGCCGAGCTGACCTTGGGCGAGGCCTTCGTGAGCAGCGTGAGCCGCACCGCCGAGGGCATAGGGATGACCGTGCTGTCGCTGTACAAGCTCTTCGCCGGCGACGTCTCGGTGAAGACCGTGGGCGGGCCGCTCCTCCTCTTTCAGGTCGCCGCTCAGGCCGCCGAGTTTGGTCTCTTCGCGTACCTGCGGCTGATGGCGCTGATCTCGGTGAACCTCGGCGTCATCAACCTGCTCCCGGTGCCGCTGCTCGACGGTGGGCACCTGCTCTTTTGCGCCGTGGAGGCCATCAAGCGTAAGCCGATGTCCCTCCGGGTGCGGGAGCGCGCGGCCATCGTCGGTCTGGTGCTCTTGGCGATGCTCATCGTCTTGGTCTTTGCCAACGACATCTCCCGCCTCCTCGGCTGAGCCCTTCGTGCCCCGCATCTTGGCGATCGACACCGCGACGCGGATCGGCAGCGTCGCTTGGGCCTCGCCGGCGGGCACCGAGACCCGGGCCCTGAGCGGCGCTCGCGATCATGGGCGCACCCTGGCGCGGCTGGTCTCGGAGCTGGTCGGCGATGCGCTCGGCACGGTCGACGCCTTCGCGATCAGCATCGGTCCTGGGTCCTTCACCGGCCTCCGGGTCGGCTTGGCCTTCCTGAAGGGGGTAGCGCTGGTCTACGACCGACCCGTGATCGCGATCTCGACCCTCGAGGCGCTGGCACACCAAGCGGGCGGGGGACCGACGCTGGCGGTGCTCGACGCGCGCGGGGGCGAGGTCTTCGCGGGACTGTTCGGGGTGGAGCCGAGCCCCGTGCCCGAGGGCGTCTACGCGACCCAGGCCCTCGCGGCGCTGCCGCTGCCGGCGGGCTGTCAGCTCATTGGGGAGCCGCCTGCTGAGCTCCTGATCGCGCTGGGCGCCCTCCGGACGGTCCAAAGCGCGGAGGTCGCGGCCTCGGTGGCCACCCTCGCTGCCTCGCGGCTGGCCCTCGGCGTCCCGGCCATCACCCTCCGACCGTCGTATGGCCAGCCCGCGCGGGTCGATCGCCACGAGTCCGGCGTTGACACGCTGAAACCGGGTCCTTAAGCTCGACCAACAGGCTCGTAAATCCCTTGAAGAACGAGGGGTTCGAGCTGACTTAGGCATGTCGAACGGATCTGGAAACGCCGCTGCCTCGCGAAACAAGCTGGAGGCAGAGCGGCTCCGCAGGGAGCACGGGGAGCTCGAGCATCGCTTGGCTGAGCTCAACAGCCGGCTCTACCTCTCGCCCCAAGAGCAGCTCGAGCGAAACATGCTGAAGAAGCTCAAGCTCGCCAAGAAGGACCGCATCGCGGCGCTGCTCGTCAGTTACTCCGGCAACAGCTGATCCTCTCATGAGCTCCCGAAAAACGATCGCGTTGATCGGCGCCCACACCGCGCTGGCAAAGGCCCTGATCGAAGGCGTCGAGGAGCGCGACCTCGAGCTTGGGCTGCGCCGCTACGTGCCCGACTCCGCGGTCAGCGAGGGCTTCGATCCCCTGAGCCGCCGCGCCCCCGCCGACCTGGCGGTCCTCTGCATGCGCAGCCCGGAGATGCCGGCGCTCATCTCTCGCCTGGAGGATGAGGGCACGCCGATCCTCGACCTCTCCGAGAGCGGTGGTCCGTATGTGTGGCCCTGGCTCGACAAGACCGTGGGGCTGGCGCCGCCCGCGCGATCCGCGATCGCGCAAGGCATGGCCTCCGCGGTGGGCGCGGTCGTGCGGTCCATCGCCCCCGCGGCTCCCACCAGCCTGGAGGTCGTCTCCTTGGAGTCGGCCGCGGTCTTCGATCAGGCCGGCGTGGACGCGCTCTCCGAGGAGGTGCGGACCCTCTTCAGCATGCGGGAGATCGAGGCCCCGCTGTTTGGGAGCCGCCTCGCCTTCAGCATCTTGCCCGGGCTCGGGATCCTCGGCACCAGCCATGAGGACGCCGACCGAGCCCTGGGGGATCGGCTCAAGGAGGCCTCGCTGATCCCCTCGCGGGCCACCCGCCTGTTGGTGCCGACCTTCTCCGCCGAGGCCTTGGTGCTGCGGATCGCGGTGAGCCAGGACCTGCCTGCGGCCGACGTGGCCGCCCTGATCGCTGACGCTCGGGGCGTGTTCTTTTCGGCTGAGGACGCCCCGGCCGCCGAGGAGGCCATCGGCCGCGATGACGTCCTGGCGGGCCGCTTGTCGGT
>Ga0154020_10002645_pt1 | contig 21820 bp, 25 predicted proteins | sample Klosneuvirus_201_FD_109709 | JGI IMG/M metagenome (GOLD analysis project Ga0154020, IMG submission 109709) | Active sludge microbial communities from wastewater, Klosterneuburg, Austria - Klosneuvirus_20160825_MG | ecosystem: Engineered > WWTP > Aerobic digester > Activated sludge | place... | reverse complement strand
TGATTTCAGAAAAGGAATGGAAATGGGCGCTGATGATTATATTACCAAACCATTTGACGATGTAGAACTGCTCCGTGCCGTTGAAAGCCGGCTTAAAAAAGCAGAATTACTTAGAAATGAATTTACGAAAAATACAGATGGCGTTAATCAATTCTTTGATGATATTAAAAATATAGAAGAACTAAAAAAACTTTCTAACGACCGGCGCATAAAAACTTTCAAGAAAAAAGAAATGATTTTCAGCGAAGGCAGTTCTCCGAATTTCCTTTACTTTCTTTCTAAGGGCAAAATCAAAACGTTTAAATCTCATGAATACGGAAAGGAATTTATTACCAACTTATATAAAGAAGGTGACTTTTTCGGTTATATTGCCTTGCTTGAAGATTTATCATTTGTTGAAAATGCAGAGGCGCTTGAAGACAGTGAAGTATTATTAATACCAAAAGAGGATTTTTACGCCTTGATTTACAATAATGCATCGGTAATGAAGAAGTTCATAAAAATGCTAAGTGATAATATTCTTGAAAAAGAAAATCAATTAGTTGATTTAGCATATAGTTCTGTCCGGAAACGTGTGGCTAATGCCTTAGTTACCCTTTACGATAGATACAATGAAAAGCCTAATGAAAAATTTAATATCTCTATCTCCAGGGAAGATCTTGCAAATATTGTGGGAACTGCCACTGAATCTTTAATAAGAACGCTTAGCGATTTTAAAGAAGAAAAATTAATTGAGGTGAAGAGCAGTAATATTACTATTGTGAATTATGATAAGCTAAAAAAACTTAAGGCCTGATTAATAGCTTAGTTCTCTAAAGTACTAAGCTCTTTACCTTCATCGTCTTGTTTTTTAAGTGTCCAAGAATCAGTCACAGTTGTTTCTAGCCAACTTTTACCTGATTTTCTGAATACCTGAACGTTCAGCCCTAATTTATCTTTGAATAACTGTTCAAGTTCACTCACGGTCATGTCCGCAGTAATCTCAATTTGGCCATTATGGTGCTTTAACAAACCTATGTTGGTGTGTATTGGTATTAATTCGCGTTTTGCGCTTCCTTGAAATTCTTTATGAGTATGTTTAAAAAACTGTATTTTCAAAAAAGGAAACTCCTTATTAAACTCCGACTGAATATCTTCGATTGTTTTATTGCTTGTAATTTTGATTTTCATAATTTGCGCTTCTATCATTTTGTTCTTGCTATTCGTGTAAAGACATTACCGGTACCTTTGATTTAAATGCCAACACTTTTGTGTTTGATTCGTTAAATAAATTATACATTAAGGAATGAGAATGACTTACAATTCCAATTAAATCAACTTTGTTACTTTTTGCATAATTCAATATGCCGGTTTCAAAATTATCGCATTCAACCACTTTTGCATGCGTTTTCTTATCAATGGCCCGGGTTTTTTTGCTATCCTGAAATAAAAATTCGTCAGCCGTTTTAAAGTGAACAAGTTCTTTTTGCAAACCGAAATGCTTATTGAACTTCTGTACTTTTTTCATCAGCTTAGCGGAAACAGACTTTCTGTTGTCAACAGCAAGTATGGCGTGTTTCAATTTGTGCTCTTTATAATTTTCGGGAACAATTATAACCGGACAACTTATTTTACCGGCAATATCCAATCCTGTTGTGCCATAAAGAAACTTGGAGAATTTAGTTTTGGATTCCAAACCCAAAACAACATAGTGTATTTTGCGGCTCTTAATCAAATCATCTACTCCTGCCTTCACTGTTTTGTAAGTCGCAAAAGTTTCAATAGACACACGCGGGTGTTTTTTCAGTAAATTAGCTTTGTACTTTTCCAATTTACCCTGGTTGTAGGCCTGCAATTCGGTGAATGAAATAAAATAGGCGCCTGAAAAGGTATGTACAACAGGAGTTTCATACATATGGAATAGCATAATTGAGGCATCACTTTTAGCTGCCATCATAATAGCATACTCAAGGGCATTATCCGATGATTTAGTGTAATCAATCCCAACTAAAATAGTCTCTATATTTTTTCTCTTTTTCATTTTATTTATTCAAAAAGTTGCGGAGAACATAATCAAAACTTAATACAGCCCATCTGGTAGGCATACCTAATAACAAAACTACAAGCATCAATCTTGGAAAGACATTTTTCATGTCCCACATTGGTTTCATATATGAAAATGCCGCTGCCACCAGAACCAAATCAATTCCTAACAAGAACAAAGCATAATTTTTAAATAATCCGATAATCAATAATATACCGCCAATAAACTCAACATAAGAAGTAAAAACAGCAACAAAACGTAATGCCCATTCCGGTATATGTTTTTGCTGCGCTTCGTACCTGAATGTTTCTATTACACCACGTATTCTTACTTTAAATATTTTGTCATGGCCCTGAAATAAAAACAATATACCGCAAAATAATCGCAGTGTTAATTCTAAGGCATAGTATTTATAGCTTATTTCCATTTATAAGATGTTACAAAGTTGTATAATTAAAGCCAATTTAATTGTGAGTATTATCAAAGATAAACTTGATATATGTCAGTATTCACACCAATTGTTATACGGACATTTGTAATGTATTAAAAATCTAATTTTAACAACATGGAATCAAAGAAAATTTATAGCCTGCACGAAGAACACAAAGAATGGTTGAGTAACCTTTCGTTTTATAAGGACGAGATTAAAATCATGCAAGGCCGCATTTCTGAGGTAGCCTCAAAAAACACAGGCGCGGATGTTCTTAAGCAAATTGAACATTTCCAGAACCAACTTATCATCCAAAGAAACAATATTGATGAATTGAATCACTCTATAAATGACCACGAAACCTATCTCCAGAACAGAGTGAATGACAACCCTACTGCGGCAGATCACCGCTCTGTTAACGACCACCCTAAAATGAGGGATAGTTACAACTCATTCGATAAAGTATTTAACGAATTGCGTAAGGAATTAAATACTTTCCTTACAAAATACATGTAGTTTAATGTTTGTTTTAGTGTTAAACGCCCTGCAATTGTGGGGCGTTTTTGTTATATTTAAATATGGAAATTGAATTTATTTTATATGTGAAAGATTTAGCAAAAAGCAAACTCTTTTACTGCAATTTATTTGAACTAAAACCTACTCTGGATGTTCCCGGAATGGTAGAATTTTCTCTTGCCAAAGATGTAAAACTTGGTTTGATGCCCGAAAGCGGGATTTCTAAAATCATTTGCCCTGTAATGCCAAATCCGTCTTCAGCGAACGGAATTCCACGTTGTGAGTTGTATATAAAGGACAAGAGGCATTTAGACTTTTTCAATAACGCCCTTGCTAACGGCGCCAAAATAATCAGTCAGCCAAATCTCCGTAATTGGGGTGATGTTGTTTCTTATGTTGCTGATTACGATGGCAATATCATTGCGCTTGCCAACTCCTAAATACAAAATATGACAACTATCATATAATTTATATGCCTTTTGTCATAGTTGCCTTTTAGCAGTTTTTTGAAATTTGTTTAAACTTTTATCATAAACCCTTTAAATAAATTATAAAATGGCAACAACAGCAAATTCAATTCAAGGTCAGGCAACTACTAGTAATGTTAAAGCCAGTGGTTACGATGCTTTTCTACAGAAATTAAATTTTAGCTATTTCGGATTGATGGCTATGACTATTACGTTTGGTAGTTGCTTAGGCGGAATTGCCGCAATGTACACCATGCAAAACGAAACCCCAATCTGGCAGCTAGGTATTGTTATGGCTTGCGCTATGGCAAATAATGTAGCAGCAATTGGACAAGCTCCAATTAAATGGTTGGTCAATATATTCGCAGTTACTTCTGTAGTGAACACATTAATGATATTGATTAATATTTAATTTAACTTAATTGTATAAAAAAACCCGTTCAAAAATGGACGGGTTTTTTTATTTAAATATTTTAATACTAGCGGTTATCGCTCGAGAACCACTCTGCATAAGAGGTCGCAGTTTCGTCGAGTCTTAAAGAAATCAACTCGAATTCTGAATTATTCAATACAGTTTTTATTTTATTCTTGATTTCTATAATTAAATTCTCACAAGAAGGCTGAAAAGGAACAATCACAATTTTATCGTATTGCTTCTTAATAGCGCCAAGCAATTCCATATCGGAGTTTTTACTTAACACTAATGCATGGTCGTAAATATTAATCACCGTTTGATTGATAATGCTTTTCAACTCAGAAAAATCAATAATCATTCCGTCTTTTGGATGGTGATCCTGATGCCGGGGCACTCCTCTTAAAGTCACGTATAAACTATACGAATGCCCGTGAATGTTCTTACATGGGCCATCATGTCCTAATAAAGCATGGGCCATATCAAATGTGAATTTTTTGGTTACACGAACTTTTTCTGAAGCTAATGATGACATCTTGTTATTTCAATTATCAAATTTTTTTGTACCCTTCTAGATTGTCTACGCCCCAGTTTTTCAATTCTTCTTCAGTCCATAATTCCGGGAAAAATATTCTTCTCTGGTATTTAGGATGCATATATTTTTTCCAGTCGCTGCCACCTGTTGCTTCTGCTTTTTTACTACCACTCTCTAAATAATGTTCGGCGGCCTTATAATGTGCCATAACCCACGATACATTCACCGTGTGGTCATAATGCCTCATGGCGTTGATTAATCCTTTATCTTTCTTAACGGCATCAGGTAATGCCTTATATACTGTATATAAATTGGTGGTATTATAACCTTCCATTTTCCTGATGAAGAAATCTTTGTACTTTTCCTCGAACAAAGTAATCAGCGTGTTCTTTTTGCCTGTTACATGATCTTTACCAGCTGCTTGCCAATATAAATGATTATAGGCGTGCTCGTATGGTGTATTTCTGTCAATAGTTGCACGAAAACGGAAATCGATAAGGTTAATTAACTCAGTTGACGAAAACTCAATTAAACGGTATTGGGCACTTTGAAATCCACTCGCAGGTGTTAACGTGTTTCTGAATTTCATATACTGCTCTACAGCCATTCCATATTGCATAATACTGAATGAAGAAGACAGCATATCGAAATAACGGCTCACACGCATTAACTTTTCAGAGAAGAATTCAGCAGATAAAGCCTTGTTATTTGACACTTGGTCAATTTCCCATAAAATCATTTTAAACAACAATTCATTAATCTGATGATACATTATGAACACCATTTCGTCGGGCTGTGTGGTGCGCTGCGTTTGAAGGCTTAACAAAGCCTCGGTTTGAATATAATCCCAATACGTGATTGGCTTTGCCCAAACCAAACCTTCTAAATGCACATTTGGATCCTGATCGATTGATTTAAACTTTGCATCAATTCTTGATAATATTTCTTTTTGCTGATCACTCATGGTTACGGAGTATTTGATTTATTTGTTAGAATTTATTATTGCTAAATGTACGAATATAAAAACAAACCTGGAAACAGACAGTTTACGAATGAAAATTACGTTATAAATACGCTCTAACCTTTGCTATGCGCCGGGTTTGTCATCCAGGATTTGTAATAATCTTTCACTTCATACTTCATCGCTTCTGCGGTAATTTTAAGCGGATTAAAAGGATCAATCATTACCGCCAATTCCTTGGTTTCTTTTTTTCCAATACTGCGCTCAATAGCGCCGGGGTGCGGACCGTGCGTAATTCCTGCAGGATGTAATGTGAACTGACCTTGCTTTATATTATTCCTACTCATAAAATCCCCATCAACATAATACAAAAGCTCATCTGCATCAATATTACTATGGTGATATGGTGCCGGAATGGCATCTGGATGGTAGTCATATAAACGCGGAACAAAAGAACAGATTACAAAGTTGCGTGCTTCGAACTGTTGGTGAATTGGCGGAGGCATATGTATGCGTCCGGTTATAGGTTCGAAATTAAAAATTGAAAACGAGTATGGATAGCTGTAACCGTCCCACCCTACTAAATCAAAAGGGTGTGCTTCATAAACATAAGGATAAATTAATCCGCGTTTTTTGATCATAATTTTAAAATCACCATACTCATCATGGGTTTCAAAATTGTATGGCAATTTAAAATCGCGTTCACAGAAAGGCGAATGCTCTAATAATTGTCCAAATTCATTGCGGTAACGTTTTGGTGTGCGTATTGGGCTATGGGATTCTATAAAGAGAATTTTATTTTCTTTTGTATCAAATTCTAATTGGTAAACAGTTCCACGCGGAATGACCACGTAATCGCCATATTCAAAATCAACTGTACCGTACATGGTTTTGCAGCGACCACTTCCTTTGTGAATGAACAGCATTTCATCCGAATCGGCATTTTTAAAAAAATAATCCTTCATAGATGTACTTGGTGCAGCTAATCCAATTTGCATGTCGTCATTAAAGAAAAAAACCTTTCTGCTGGTCAAATAGTCGGCGCTTGGTTCAACATCGTAACCCATAAAACTTAGTGCTTTCAAGTTATCTTCAATAGCAGCCACGGGCCTTGCGTTAATTGGTTGACCCAATTCTTTCACCATGGTGGGCGGGTTAATATGATATACTAATGAGGAAGTACTTGAAAAACCTTCCGTCCCGAAAAGTTCTTCGTGATACAAATCACCTTTTTTATTTCGGAACACAATGTGCCTTTTATGAGGAACATTTCCATGCTTTTGATAGATTGGCATACTGAAATTTTAATGCCTAAAGAACGTATAAAGGCCATAAAACAAAAATGACTTTTATCAGTAAAATATGATAAAAGTCAAAAAACAACCTAGGCTTAATCCTAAATATGTTTAGTACTTATAGAGGGCAATTTTATCGGCAAGCTCTTTCTTTGTTTGAATACCTGAATATTGCCAGGCAATTTTCCCGTTTCTGTAAATATAAAATAATGGGAGAGTATTTATTTCAAAATGCGTAGCAATTTCAGGGTTATCGTCAACATTTATTTTAATGAATATAGCTTTATCTTTTTCCTCAGCTTCCAACTGTTCAATAACCGGTTTTAACTTAATGCATGGCACGCACCAATCTGCATTAAAATAAACAAAAACTATTTTTTCCTTATTCGCTGTTTTTTGATTGTATTGCTCAACTGTCATGCCTTTCTCATCTTGCTTAACGGAAGCAGGCCATTGGAATGCGAAAATCACCATTCCAACCAACAGCAAAACAAAAATTACAATCCGTTTCATTTATTAAAGATATGTATTTATTATCTGACTCAATTGCTCCGCACTTACTACGCCCGACTGCCGCCATACAATTTGTCCTTTTTTAAACAAAATCAATGTAGGCACACCGCTTACGTTATACGTACCGGCAGCTGAAGGGTTGCGGTCAACATCTACTTTAATAATACTTACCTTTTCACCTACCCTAGCCTTAACCGCACTAAGTATGGGAGCCATAGTTTTGCACGGACCACACCATTCAGCGAAAAAATCAACCAATACAGGCTTATCCGAATTTATTAACTCCGAAAACGACATGTTACTTATCCTTTATACGAACTTTACTGTAGTTCACCTCACAATTACCTGTGGAGCAACAACCCGTATTAAATACTGCCTGATACATTATAAAAATACCACCCGCAATTAAAAAATAATCGGCTTCCATGATTCCTGCAATCACGAACACCACCGATAGTGCAAGACGTATCAACTGCCATGCATTCCAATTCTTGAAAATAATATCTTTCATTAAATTTTACTATTTAAACTGTACCAACCTCCACCATTGTGTACTTCATTAAAACCCATTGATTTTAACTGTGCTTTGGCAGATGCACTCCGCATGCCACTGGCGCAACAAGTAATCACAACTTTATCTTTTTTTATTTTTTTAACCTGACTGCTCAATTCGTTCAATGGAATATTGATACTTCCTTTAATGTGACCGGAGGCATATTCCCCTTTTGTTCTCACATCAATAATCTGAGCGCCATTTTGAATAAGCTCCTTATAGTTTACTTTCGGACCGAATCCTAACAAGCTTTTAATTGTGTTTATCATAACTTAATTTTTGATTTATTTTAGAATTGTAATTTTTATTGTATTTGAAAAAGAAATTTAACCAAATTAAACGGGACCAGCGCAAATTTAAAGGGCTTAACAAAATAATTGTTCCTGTAACGAATAAGGCAAACGCAAGAAGATCCCAATTTAAAACATAGTTTTGAAGAGCGAACCATAACAAAAACCATCCTGAAGCCAGAGCATAAGATACATACATGGCGCCATAGAAAAAACTTGGTTCTTTAGTATACTTTAATCCACAACAATCACAATTTTCATGTAATTCGAACATCCTTTTCAGGTCATAAGGATTTTGTGACTTAAACACATGACCTTGATGACATCGTGGACATCTGTTCAGGATCATAGAATAAATTGTTTCGCCTATTTTCATTTTAAAAAATTTTAGTTGTTTTTTTCAAAATTAACCGCTTGCCATGGACCACCATTGTGAGCATCTATAATACCGGCGCTATTTAAAATCTGAGTAGCCATACCGCTTCTTCCACCGCTGGCACAACATAGAACAATTGGCTGTTGCATGTCCTTAATATCATTAATATGATTTGCAATTTCGTTAACCGGAATATTTATACTTCCTGCAACATGACCACCCGCGAATTCTGCCGATGAACGAACGTCAATAATTGTTGATTTACCTGTTTTTACTGCTTGTTTCCACATAACTTATTTTTTAAAAAATGTTGACATAAAATAACCCATTAAAGCCCCATAAGGAACCGAAACGTAAGGATTTGAAGAGATAGCGCATCTACCACTGTCACAACCCACGAAATAATAATATACCCACCCTAGTATGGCTCCTGCCAATATCCCTATGATAGTTCCTTTGTGTTTTTTAATCAGGCTTAAATTCATAAGACAAATGTCGGTATATGGCCGCATTGGACTTGGTGACGAACATCACACAAGAAAAAAAATAATCAAAAAAACTGTTAATTCAGGGTGATTTTGTTTCTGGAAAGGGCAATCTTGCCTTCCCCTTCCATTTGCTTCAATAGGCGCGAAACAACTTCCCGCGAAGTGCCTAATTCGTCGGCAATTTGCTGATGCGTAGTAATTATATCCTTTTGGCCGCTAAGTTTGGTCTTTTTCTGCAATAACAAAAGGATTCTTTCATCTATTTTCTGAAAAGCAATTTCATTCACCACTTCCAGTAATTCTTCGAATCGCTTGTGATAAAGTAAAAATATAAAATCTATCCAGCCCGGGAATTTTTTCAACCACTCATTTGAGTCTTCCACTGAAATGAATAAAATTTCAGTTGGTTCTTCTGCTATTGCTTTCACTTTGCTGGTATCATGGTGTAATCCTCCGAAAAATGACATCACACAACTTTCTCCAGGCTTTACATAATATAAAAGCAGTTCTTTGCCGGTTTGGTCTTCACGTGAAACTTTTAAGCTGCCCGATAAAATAATAGGTATGCTTTTTATGTTTGAATTCTCTTTTAGAATTACTTCCCCGGTTTCAAATTGCTTCAAATGTCCTTTCGACTGAAGCTCATTCCTGAGTTCATCATTTAAGTGGGGAATTATATTTTTAGGTATAGAAATAGCCATATTACAAATCTAGTACTTATTTGAAAATAATCCAGCTTATCAATGAAAATCAACAAAGTTGAATCTGTTAATTACTATAAGCATCGCCTTCTGTAACTTTTGTCACGTACCAAAACAGGTATTATCGCCATTTTTGATTAAAATTTAAACTCTTACTATGAAAAAGAACATGGGAAACACTGATAGAATTATCAGATTTATCGTTGCTGCCGTATTACTAATTGTTGTTTTTGCAAGTAATTTGACAAGCGGAATGGTTAGTTATATTTTAATTGGATTAGCTGCTATTTTTATTTTGACCAGCTTCATCAGTTTCTGCCCCTTGTATTTACCGCTTGGTATTAGCACTTGCCCGAAAGAAGATAAAAGGTAGATTTACTTTTTGTTCAGGTGATGTGCCAGATTATTACCCATGCTAAAACATGCCTGCAATAAATAACCACCGGTTGGCGCATCCCAATCGAGCATTTCGCCTATAACATAATGGCTAGGTAATTTTCTTAACTGGTAGTTTTCATCTACCTCTTTAAGCGCAATACCTCCTACAGTGGAAATGGCTTCATCCAACGGAGCGAGGCCCGTTATTTTTATATTGAAATTCTTGATGTGTTCCGCTAATTTGAAGGGATTAAGAAAATCTTCTCTAGTGCAAAACGCTTTTAGCAATTTGGTTTTCGCTTCACCAAGATTCAATTCCTGCTCCAAACATTTAGAGATCGATTTAGTCTTTCTTGAATTTAATTTAGCAATAATATCCTCCAATGTATTCTGAGGTTTAAAATCAATGATCAATTCTGCTTCATTTTTATCCGCCAACTGCCACCTTACTTCCGGACTTAATGGATACACACCACTTCCCTCAATGCCCAAAGAAGTAATAACTGCTTCTCCTAAATGAAATGACATGCCCGACTTAAATTTACAATTCTTTAATGCCATACCTTCAATACTTTCTAGTAAGTCAATCGGCCAATCAATTTTAAACCCGCAATTCGAAGCTTGAAAAGGATTGCAGGAAATGTTTTTATGAATGAAGTATGTGGTCCAAGATCCATCAGAACCCGTTATCTTCCAACTGGCCCCTCCCAATGCGTAAATCACAATATCAGCATTAACGTTTAATATGCCTGACTTCGTTTCAAACATGAGTGAATTATCTGCAGCAAAACCAATCCATTTATGGCCAGTAAAAATATTTACGTTTTTCTTTTTTAATTCTTCTAAAATAGCATCTAAAACATCAACAGGCTTAATACCCTTCACCGGAAAAACACGTTTACTGGTACCAACAAAGGTCTCCACGCCTATATCCGAGAACCAATTTTGCAAATCCTCATGCGTAAACCCGGTTATGGCATCCTTAATAAAATAATTAGGATGGTAACGGCCAACAAAAACCTCCAACTCCTCAGCATGCGTCAGATTAAAACCTCCTTTTCCTGCTACAAGGAATTTCCGACCTAAAGCTGCGTTTTTTTCATACAGCGATACTTTATACTTGCCTGAATCCAGCTTTGCAGCCAATTTCATTGCAGATGGCCCTCCGCCAATAATAACAATAGATCTCTTCATTCCGTTAATTATTAAATCACACCAATACTATGTTAAAGTTGCTTAAATATCGTCTTTATTAAAATGTAGTAAATCATGTGATTCTTACTTTTTTTGAACTATATTTGTAATGCAAAATGCGAATATTTATAGCCATATTTTTGTCGCTTCAGTTTTTTACTAATCACGAAGCTTTTGCCGAAATGGTAAAATTGCCTTTTCTTTTTGATCATTATAACGAAACAGCAAATAATACTTCATTTATTGATTTTTTAAAATCTCATTACTCCGACAGCCATCACCAAGATCACGATCATGGAAAATTGCCATTTAAACATTCCGATGATGGCTGTACACATCATCCCAGTCCAAATATTTCAGTGGTGGTGAAATCAGAAAATAATTATTCTTTAAAACTCATTGAATTTACCGTTCAAAATGTTGTTAACCGCAACGACAGAATTCCAGTATCGTTTATCGACAACATCTGGCAACCGCCAAAACTTGCTTAATTTTTTATTGTAATAGTTCTTATCGTTTTTGATTTTACAAAAACGCATTTTAATTAATAAAAAGTTAATCAGTTTTTTATGCTGAATAAAATAATTTCATTCTCAATAAAAAATAAGCTCATTGTGGGTTTATTTATACTTGCCTTGATCATTTTTGGGATTTTCGAATTGCGGAAATTACCTATTGATGCAGTGCCTGACATCACCAATAATCAGGTGCAGGTGATTACAGTAGCCCCTTCATTCGGTGCAACCGACATCGAACGGCTGGTAACCTTCCCGATCGAACAAGCCAATAGTAATTTACCCGGATTAATTGAAATTCGCAGTTTTTCGCGCTTTGGTTTGTCGTTGGTAACAATTGTGTTCGATGATGAAACCGATGTGTACTGGGCGCGGCAACAGGTTTCAGAACGACTCAATCAAATAAAAGATCAGATCCCGAAAGGAATCGGCAATCCTGAACTGGCACCGGTAACAACAGGGCTCGGAGAAATTTACCAATACGTAGTGCGGCCCAAGGCAGGTTACGAAGGCAAGTACAATGCTACCGAATTACGCACCATTCAGGATTGGATCGTTCGCCGGCAATTATTAGGTGTGAAAGGTGTTGCCGAAGTAAGCAGTTTTGGCGGTAAACTAAAACAATACGAGATCGCAGTAAATACCGATAAACTGAACGCGCATGGCATCACCATTAACGATGTGTTTAACGCATTAGAAAACAACAACGATAATACAGGTGGCGCTTACATCGAAAAAGGACCAACCGTTTTATACATCCGCACAGAAGGATTAATTGGGACGATAGAAGATATTAAAAACATTGCTATCACAAACACACCGGATGGTACGCCCCTTTTTATTAAAGATGTGGCCGATGTGCAGATTGGGAACGCTACTCGCTTTGGTGCGATGTGTTATAATGACAAAGGAGAAGTAGCAGGCGCTGTAGTAATGATGTTAAAAGGTGCCAATAGCAATGAAGTGATTGAGAATGTGAAATTAAAAATAGAACAAATCAAAAAAACTTTACCTGAAGGTGTTGTTATAGAACCGTTTTTAGACCGCACCAAAATGGTGAATAACGCCATAGGTACTGTTGAAACAAATTTAATGGAAGGTGCCCTGATAGTTGTACTTATACTTGTTTTATTCCTTGGTAATTTCCGTGCCGGTTTATTAGTGGCTTCTGTTATCCCATTAGCCATGCTTTTCGCTATCATTATGATGAATATTTTTGGGGTGAGCGGAAACTTAATGAGTTTAGGCGCACTTGACTTTGGTTTGATCGTTGATGGCGCGGTGATCATTGTTGAAGCAGTAATGCATCAATTACATTCCGGTAAAAAATTCGCATTAACCAACAAGATCAACCAAAATAAAATGGATGAACTGGTGAATCTTTCGGCAGGTAAAATGATGAACAGTGCGGTATTCGGACAGATCATTATTTTAGTAGTGTACTTGCCCATCTTCACTTTGCAAGGAATTGAAGGGAAAATGTTCAAGCCCATGGCACAAACCGTGGCCTTTGCTTTGGCAGGCGCATTTATTCTGTCGCTCACTTATATTCCTATGATGAGTGCTTTGTTCCTAAGTAAAAAACTAAGTCACAAAAAGAATTTATCAGATCGTTTAATCGAAAAAGTAAAGACCACTTATCAATCAACACTCACAAAAGTTATTTCAGTTCCGAAAATAATTATTACAAGCGTTTTACTTTTATTTACCGGTGCAATTGTTACACTATTGTCATTGGGTGGTGAATTTATACCCGCTCTGGAAGAAGGCGACTTTGCTGTGGAAACACGTGTTTTAGCCGGCAGCAATTTAAGTACGAGTATAGAAAATACCCAAAAAGCCTCCAAGATCTTATTACAAAATTTTCCGGAAGTAGAAAAAGTAGTGACCAAAATAGGTAGTGGAGAAGTTCCTACAGATCCCATGCCAATGGATGCTGCTGATTTAATGGTAATTTTAAAAGACAAACATGATTGGACCTCCGCATCCTCATTCAATGAACTCGCCGAAAAGATGAATGCCGCTTTATCGGAAGTGCCCGGTGTTACTTATAGTTTTCAATTTCCGGTACAAATGCGTTTTAATGAATTAATGACAGGCGCTAAGCAGGATGTGGTTTGCAAAATATTTGGTGAGAACCTAGATACACTTGCCGCTTATGCCAACAAACTTGGTAAAATTATTAATTCTGTAGAGGGTGCTAAGGATATTTACATTGAACCGGTAACAGGTATGCCACAAGTGGTAATCGAATACAATAGAAACGCCATCGCACAATACAATTTAAATATTAGTGATGTGAATAAAGTCATCAATTCGGCATTTGCCGGACAAAGCAGCGGACAGGTTTTTGAAGGGGAAAGACGTTTTGATTTAACTGTACGATTAAAAAACGAGAACCGGAAAAATCTTGATGACATCAAAAATCTTTTGATACCAGTATCCGCAGGCAAACAAGTGCCTTTGCAACAATTAGCAAGTGTTGAAATAAAAGATGGTCCTAACCAAATACAACGTGAAGATGCGAAGCGACGCATCATTGTTGGCTTTAACGTGAGAGGGCGCGACGTCCAAAGTATTGTTCATGAACTTCAGGATAAAGTAGAGAAACAAATAAAATTTCCTGCCGCCTACTACCCTACTTACGGCGGCGCATTTGAAAATTTAAATGAAGCAAAGAAACGTTTATCGATTGCTGTGCCTGTTTCTTTAGTGTTGATCTTTATGTTATTATTCTTTGCGTTTAATTCAGTCAAACAAGGCTTACTCATATATACAGCCATTCCCCTGTCTGCTATTGGTGGTATCTTCGCTTTAGCTTTAAGAGGTATGCCATTTAGTATTAGTGCCGGCATTGGTTTCATTGCTTTGTTTGGTGTTGCTGTATTAAATGGTATTGTATTGATCGCAGAGTTCAACCGCTTACGTGAACAAGGGCATACTAATATCCTTCGCATTATTTTAATGGGTACACGCGTGAGGTTACGGCCTATTTTAATGACTGCCTTTGTGGCCTCGCTTGGTTTTTTACCAATGGCCCTTAGTAATGGCGCCGGTGCCGAGGTACAACGTCCCTTAGCGACCGTTGTGATCGGTGGATTATTGATCGCTACTTTTTTAACCTTGTTTGTATTACCCATTCTTTATATGCTGTTTGAACGTAAAACACATTTAAATATAAAACCTATTGCGACATTGATCATTGCTTCGTTATTTTTGATACCTACTAGCGGAAATGCGCAAGAAAGCATATCGCTGCAAAAAGCGATTGACTTTGCACTCAAGAACAATTTGCAAGTTAAAAACGAACAACTCAAAGCCGAATACCAGAAAAAATTAAGTAAGACTGCCTACAATTTACCGGCTACCATGGTTAATGGTGAGTACGGACAAATCAACAGCGCCTACTACGATAACCGTATCAGCATCAATCAAAGTTTAAGTTTCCCGAGTGTTTATGCCAGACAGAAATCGGTATTGAATGAAGAGTGGAAATCGAGTTTATTGAATGTGTCGGTTAAAGAAGCAGAACTAAAGCGTAATGTAAGTTTAGTGTATTACGATTTGGTTCTCTTAAATGAAAAATTACACTTACTGAGAACAACAGATAGCATTTATGCCAATTACTTACGGATTGCTACCTTGAAATTTGAGAAAGGTGAGGATAATATTTTAGAGAAGACAGCAGCAGAAAGTCAGCGCGGACAAATCATGATGCAAATGAATGAAGTGCAGCAAGAACTTGAGTTGTCGCAATTAGAATTTCAACTGCTCCTAAATACCACAACTAAATACCTTCCTGAAACAAGCATTCTGAAAACAGAAGTAAATCTGGTGAATGATACTTCAGCTATCAAACAACATCCTTTTGTGAAACAGCTCGAACAACAATACCGTATCTCTAAAATGAATACCAAATTAGAACGCTCGAAATTGCTTCCCGATCTTAGTTTTGGTTATAACAACATGACGATGATGGGTAACGGCGCTGATAATATCAACTATAACAGTTCTTCGCGGTTTCAGTCGGCACAAATTGGCGTTGGCATACCTTTGTTCTTTGGAGCCCAAAAAGCAAAAATCAATTCGGCACGATCGCTGCAACAAATCAGCGAGAATAATTATAAGGCCGGACTTCAAGCCATGCAGAATGAAGTTCTAAGAACCCATGTGGCTTTAAGTAATCAAATCAAAGCTCTTACATACTACGAAACACAGGCCCTGAAAAACGCGGCCATCATTTCTGAAACTGCTAGCAAACGTTTTAGCGATGGCGAAATAAATTACCTGGAATGGGCTATGCTGCTCAACCAGGCTGTATCTATAAAAAACGATTACTTAAATACATTGAAAAACTACAACGAAGCAGCGCTTCAATTAAATTATTTACTGTCTAAATAAACCTATATGAAACACATCATCGCATTATTTTTAGCTTTTGTTCTTGTTAGCTGCAGCAACAAGACCGGAGAAAGCAACGAAGAGAAAAGCACCACTGAAGAAAACACTGTGAGCTTAACCGAAGCGCAAATGAAAAGCGCCGGTATAAAAACAGCCAATGGCGAAAAGAAAAATATTTCTGCTGTGCTGAAAGTGAACGGCAAAATTGAAGTGCCGCCACAAAACATCGTTTCTATAAGTGTTCCACTCGGTGGTTATTTAAAATCGACACACCTACTACCCGGAACAAAAATCAAAAAAGGAGAGAACATTGCCACCTTTGAAGATCAACAGTACATCCAAATACAGCAGGATTACTTGACATCGGTGGCGAAACTGACATACATAGAGAAAGAATACAACAGACAAAAAGAACTGAACCAAAGTAAAGCCAGCAGCGACAAAGTGTTTCAACAAACTGAGGCCGATTACCGTTCACAAAAGATCGCTACGAAATCGTTATATGAAAAATTAAAATTAATTGGTGTGAACCCGGAGAGTTTGGATGAGAATACCATTTCGAGAAGCATCCATGTTTATGCACCTATTGATGGTTATGTATCAAAAGTGAATGTAAATATTGGGAAATATGTGAACCCGGCGGATGTGATTTTTGAATTGGTGAACCCAACAGATATACACTTAGGGCTTACTGTATTTGAAAAAGACGTGAATAAATTATTTATCGGACAAAAACTAATGGCCTACACCAATAATGAACCCGATAAAAAACACCCTGCTGAAATCATTTTAATTAGTCAGGATTTATCACCCGAAAGAAGCGTGATGGTGCATTGTCATTTTGAAGATTACGACAAGACCTTACTGCCCGGCATGTACATGAACGCGGAAATTGATATTAAAACCAATAACGCTTTTGTGATCAATGAAGAAGCGGTAGTTAATTTTGAAGGGAAATACTATGTGTTTACTGAAGAAAGCAAAGGCCGCTATACATTTAACGAAGTAGCATTAGGCATTACTGAAAACAACATAATAGAAATCCTGAACGCTGAGGGTTTAAACAATAAACCTATTGTAGTTAAAGGCGCTTATAGTTTATTGATGAGTTTGAAGAATAAGGCGGAGGAGTAAAATCCTTTTTCGGAAAAAACAACCTCTTTTTAAAAAAGCTACAATTCGTAGCAAGCTTTTGTTTATTCATTAATTAATTTTGAAGAATGATTCCCCTCTCTCCGCCGCGGCGGCGGATGGCAAAGCATAGTGCTTCGTTCTAAACAATTGCCTAATTAAAAATTTAATTTTCACTTTTTTCCTTGATGAAAAAAGTAAACAAAAAAATCAAGACGCCAGAAGGCATTGCGGCGGTAGCCGCACCGTTCCAAAAAACAAGCCCCATCCCGATTTCATCGTGACGGGAGACCCCACCTTGTTTTTTGTTCACTATGCTACCTGGCGTCAGACGCTCCGATAATCTTTAATGTAAAATTGGAATATCTCAAAATATATACATACTCAATTATATCGGGTACAACAGGCCTCATTTTATCTGGTTTTTTATGCGAAACAAATTGCGTTAAACCAAATGGGAAGCTCCGCAGGCGGGCCAAGGAGATCGCCCATTTGGTAGCTTGCCAGCGTGAAGAAAATGTGCAGTGCACATTTTTAGCGCCCGGCAATGGCTGTTTTAATATTGTATTATGATTAATATACGATAGGAGGAAAAGATAAAATGAAGCCTTGATTTTTTGGTTCTTTTGGGTCAAGCCAAAAGAACATAATCAAAACAAAATGAAGCAGATTTCAGGAGTGGCCAGGATGAGGGTCATTACAATAAACCAAAAAATGAATAAAAAAAATACACACTCCTTAAATGCAAGCTCGAAGACAAAAGTTTACGCAAAGGCATTACGTCACAATGAAACTTCGGCCGAAGCTTTGATGTGGAAAATTATAAGAAACCGAAATTTAGAGGGCCTAAAATTCAGAAGACAACATCCCATCGCATTTTTTATCGCAGATTTTTATTGTCATGAATTAAAGTTGGTAATTGAATTAGATGGGGATATACATGAATTGGACAGTGTTAAGAAAAATGACATTTACAAAGAAAAAACTTTAGGCTCATTAGGTATCAATATATTAAGATTCAGTAACGATGACATCTTTAGAAATGCTGATTTTGTTGCCAATAAGATTTTGGATTTTAAAAAGCAGTTCATAAGTAATTATCCCGATAAGAACGAGAGGATTCTTCGCTGACCCTCATCCCTAACCCTTCTCCCAAGGGAGAAGGAAATGTCCGTCATAGAAAATAGCTTCTTTAATAAACAAAATGCCTCCCCTGGCAAGGGGAGGTGTCACGCAGTGACGGAGGGGTCTTACCTCACCACCACAATTTTATTTTTAATAACGCTACCGCTAAGTTTATCTTTTAAACAATATACCCCATCCGCTAAACCCGTAATGGTAGTTTGATGATTATTATTGGTATCAAGCTTCACTGTTTTTACCAATTGCCCTAATTCATTTACAATTTCCAAAACAACATCTTCTTTGGTTTGTATGGTGAAGGAACCTGAATTGGGGTTGGGATACATCAGTATGCTTTCATTTTCCGTAAATTGCTCAATTACATTTGTTGTAGCATTTTGACGGAATTTAGTTACAAAACCGTCACCAGACCATCCACCAAATGTGGTTTGATGAACGCCAGCTGTCACGTAAATATTATTTGATGATGTTGCGCCAACGGCATATATATCCCCTCCAGCTGTTACAATGGTAGAAAAAATTGCTTCCCAAAATGAACCAACAAAATATGTACCCCATTGACGTACCCCATTTTTATTGAATTTTATTAATATTGCGTCTCCATATGGCCCACAATTACAGGTAGGCTGCCATACCCCAAGTGTTGATATACCAGAAGGACTTTGCGATGCACCTCCTAAATAAACATTATTATTGTCTGTGGTTACACTTAAAAAGTAATCCCATCCTGCACCACCATAATACGTACCCCATTGCCTCACGCAATTAGTGTCAAACTTTGCCAAAAATCCATCCTGAATGCCACCAAACAGTGCTTGATGCGAACCGGTTGATGCTATAGAGTCTGTACTTTCAGTATCGCCTGTAAGATAAATATTATTACCTATATTGTCGTAATGCATAAAAATCCCTCTATCATTACCATCACTACCTCCATAATACGTAGCCAATTTCAACAGTCCCGTTGTGCTAAATTTTGCAAGATATGCGTCATACTTTGTGCCACCGCTGAAGCTTTGTTGATGGCTTCCCGCAGTTGATATTCCATTTGAACTCGTAGTTACACCTGAAATGTAAATGTTATTATTCTTATCTGTTTCGCACGCGAAAACTTGGTCGTCACCACCACCTCCATGGTATGTACCCCATTGCCGTACACCATTATTATTAAACTTTACGATAAAATTATCAGATGGACCGCCACCATTTACAGTTTGATATGCGCCTACGGTAGCAATTGCATTTGAACTGCTTGTTGCACCACAAAGATATACGTTGCCTAAATTATCCATGACACACGATTTCCCCCAATCAACATACTCACTTCCAGTGCCACCATAATAAGTTCCCCATTGCCGCACACCATTAGTGTCAAATTTAACCAAATACGCATCAAAACTACCTCCTCCATATGTGGATTGATGAGTGCCGCTAGTGGCCATTACCCCGGAACTACCTGTAATACCAGATACAAACAATTTGTAAGATTTATCCATTACAATGCAATAAGAATAATCCTCTCCTGTTCCACCGTAATAAGTTGCCCACTTCAGTGTACCAGATTTTGTAAACTTACCAATTACTCCATCATATGTACCTCCACCATATGTAGTTTGAAACGCACCAGTAGTAGCTATGGCGTTAGTACTTGAGCCCCAACCAGCAACATAAATGCTTGCTAAAGAATCGTCAAGTGCAGAATACAACTCATCCAGCGAAGAACCCCCAAAATACGTAGACCACAACACGATTGGATCTGGATCGATTATTAAATCTTGATTTTTGCTTATTGCATTTTTATTAGCGCAATTAAAACCAAAGTTTCCATTCGAATCTTTAATAAAATCAATTTTAACAGGTTTTATTCTTTTTGAGTTAGAAGCTAAATAACTTTCCGGAATTGACTCATAAAACTGACCCTGTTTTACATTAATATAAATATTGTTACTTTTTATTTCTGTGGTATTAGCGCCATGGTATTTCCATTTTATTACATTCATGTCTGCACCGTAGTGCAAAATAAAATTGTATTTCATTTTTCCTTCTTTGGCAATAAATTCTAAATCAATGTTAGGGTATATGTTTTTGTAAGTAACTTTTTCATAACTGCGCACATTAGTAACGCCTTGTTCGGATGTCCCGGTGGTGTAATAATTGTAATAGGTTTCACTTGGGTTTTCAGCAATAATTTCCGGTTGCACACTAGCGCCGATAAATTCAACATCCACACGGTGAAAATGATAAGTATTTTCGGTTTTAGGGTGTTTTAATTTTGTTAGTGCTGTTTCGCGTGTGGTTTCGGTGTTTTTTTGTTCCACCAAATAAGTATCGTAACTAAAGCTGTTAGACTTGAGTTGTACATTCATGCCCGGTATGCTTAGTAAATATTTTACCTCGCTATTTGTTTTAAAATTTTGGTCGTGAATTTGGCCCTTGTTTTCTATAAAACCTACTGAAGGTTTTGTGCCTGCATACAACATCATGTTAAGGCTAGCTAGAAAAAATAGTAAATGTTTTTTCATTTTACGAAGGTTTATGGTTTAATCAAATGTAAAATAATATTGATGCGAAAACAATGAGCTTAATTAATTACTGATGTTTTTTTAATAAGTGGCAATGTTTTATTGATATGTGGTCGATTTAAGGTCACTTTTACCCCAATAGAAATCTTTCGGGGCTTCTCCTATGGCTATTGATTGAATTATTTACGGAAAGATATTATAAATCTCTTTACGATGGACAACTCTTGCGAATGTCACTTTTTGACCTTCAAGAAAAAAGCCGATACGGTAATCTGCAATTCTGACGCGGTAAGCAGTTTTGTGACCTTTCAATTTTTTTATTTGTGGTATTTCCGCCAGACTTTTTGCGGACTCCAAATTAATAATAAGTTTTGTGATATTATTCTTTACAGACTTTACACTTATCTTATCCAAATCCTTACTAAAATTATCTAAAAACTCTACCTCCACTATGATTTTAGTTTAGCCATAATGGTTTCACGACTAACCTTTTTAGATCTGTTAACCGACTTCATCAATTTTGCCAGACCAAGATCTTCTAATTCCTCCTCAGACATAGTGGCGCTTGAAATACCTAATTTTTTTAATAAATCAGATAAAAACTTAAATTCGGTCTTACTCTTAGCTGTAATTACTAATCCTTTCATAAAACAAATATACAAAAAAATGTAATGGCCCCCCAATGAGAACTTCGCTAACCCTCATCCGTCTGTTAGTTTAACCTCACCCACCACTTCGTGGTCCCCCCTTTGATGACTGTTTGTTTTTTTTTTTTAATCAATGCGTCATCGAACCCTTTGGGTTTCCTACAGGAGAGGGAAGTGTCGAGCTCCGAAAAGAGGGAGAAGGGATTAAACCGACGAGCTAAATGTTTTTGCTTCGGGGGTTTTGCGCCAGTAACGTGCATCAATACACATACAAATATTGCGGATAAATGCGCGGCCTGTTTCTGTTACCTTCACTTCAAATGGAGATA
>Ga0154020_10002642_pt1 | contig 21831 bp, 17 predicted proteins | sample Klosneuvirus_201_FD_109709 | JGI IMG/M metagenome (GOLD analysis project Ga0154020, IMG submission 109709) | Active sludge microbial communities from wastewater, Klosterneuburg, Austria - Klosneuvirus_20160825_MG | ecosystem: Engineered > WWTP > Aerobic digester > Activated sludge | place... | reverse complement strand
GTCACGTGCTCGCGATCGGCGGCATCGAGATCCTCGTCACGCAAGGCGGCAAGCGACGCCGCGTTGATCAGCTCGGCGTTCTGACCTTTGGGCCAGGTACGCGGTGCGGTCGTGGTCACGAGGTCCATGCCCTCGCGAGGTGCGTCGACAACCGCGCGGAGCATCCGCGCATCGAGGAGCGGGCTATCGGCGCAGATCCGCAACAGCCAGGGCGCGGCGTGCTCGCGCGCAGCGAGGCGGAAGCGCTGCAAGACGTCGTCGAGAGGGCCCCGGAAGCACGGCACGCCGAGCTGACCGAGGTACGCCTCGAGCGGGTCATCGCTGACGTCTTCCGAGGTCACGACCACGCGAGGGATGTCCGGCAACGCGTCGGCGACCCGTTGCTGGACGTGCCAGATCAGCGGGCGCCCTCGGAACGGCGCGAGCACCTTTCCGGGGAAGCGTCGCGACGACATCCGCGCCTGGATAAAGACCACGATCTCCGACGACAAAGCGATGGCGGACCGTACTTGCCGGGGGTGGGCCAGTCAAGGTAGACCCCGAGCGGGGATGAAGTACTGCGGGACATGCATCACGCCGCACAATCGGCCGAACATTCGGTTCGACGCGACCGGCAAGTGCAACTGCGCGACGGCGAGCGAGAAGCGCGAGATCGATTGGGTCGCGCGCGAGCGAGACTTCCGCGCGGTCGTCGAGAACGCGAAAGCACGGAGCCGCGGCTACGACTGCTTGATCCCCGTGAGCGGCGGCAAGGACAGCACGTGGCAGGTCCACACCGCACTCGAGTACGGGCTCAAGCCGCTCGCGGTCACCTGGCGTCCGCCGGGACGCACCCAGATCGGACAGCGGAACCTCGACAATCTGATCCGCATGGGCGTCGATCACATCGACTTCACGATCTCGCCCGACGTCGAGAAGCGCTTCACGCTGGCAGCGTACGAGAAGTACGGCACGCCGGCGCTGCCCATGCACATGGCGATCTTCAACGTCCCGGTGCGCGTCGCCGTCAACTTCCACATCCCGCTGATCGTGTGGGGGGAGAACTCGGCGTTCGAGTACGGCGGCGCGGATTCCGTGCGCGAAGGTTTCAAGCTCGACGCCACGTGGCTCCGCTCGCACGGCGTGACCCACGGCACGACCGCGCGAGACTGGGTCGGGGTCGCGGGCCTGACGGAGCGCGACCTCACACCGTACTTCGGGCCCGACGACAAGGAGCTCTCGAGCGCCGGCACGCTCGCCGTGTTCCTCGGCTACTACTTCCAGTGGGATCCCGAGAAGAGCCTCGCGGTCGCGACCGCACACGGCTTCGAGCGCGCTCCGACGGCGCGAACGGGCGTGTGGGACTACGCGGATATCGACGACGACTTCATTTCGATTCACCACTGGCTCAAGTGGTACAAGTTCGGATTCACGCGCACGTTCGACAACCTGTCGATCGAGATCCGCAACGGACGCATGACCCGCGACAACGCGATCGCGATCATTCGCAAGCGCGGTGACGAGACGCCCCGCGCCGACATCGCGAAGTTCTGCACGTGGCTCGGCATCACCGAGGACCGCTTCTTCGAGATTGCCGAGACATTCCGTAACCAGGACGTCTGGCGCAAGGATGGCGACGGCTGGGTGATCGATGACTTCCTCGTCCCCGATTGGGACTGGCGATGAAGCTCCGGGTGAACGACCCGCCGCGGACGTTCTCGATCGGTCGCGGCGATCCGATCACGATCAAGGACTGCGCGCATATCGAGCTCGAGCCGAACGAGCAGGTCACGTTCGTCACCGCCGACGGCAAGCAATACGACGTCGCGCGCAAGGCCTGGGGCTTCTACGCGACGCCGTCGCTCAACGCGCGCTTGCTCGACTTCAAGCTCCGCGCGGTCCTCGTGCGGAGCCCGACCGCGAAGTACTACGTCATGCTCGTCGAGCGCGGCAAAGAGAAGGATCTCGAGGCGTACCTCGCGGCCGAGCAGAACGAGATCGCGCGTTGGCTCGACAACGATGCGGACCTTCGCGCGCTCGATGCCCACGTCGCGCCATCGATGATCGGCCCGCCGCTGCACTGCCCGTGCGGCGGAGATCGCTTCCGCACCGAGCACACGTACTTCGCCCCGCCGGTGGGTGAGACGCGGTTCGCCGATACCGAGAACTACCGGCGAGAGATCTATCGCTGCACGCTGTGCGGCCATTTCGTCTCGGTGTTCGATCTGACCAGCGACTTCTACGCGGGTGCGTACGTCGATGGCACGTACGGCGATGAAGCGGGGATGCGCAAGACGTTCGATCGCATCATGGCCCTGCCACCCGACAAGTCCGACAACACCGGCCGCGTCGCTCGCATCGACGCGTACGCCACGCAGAACCTTCCGTCCGAAACGCGGACAGTCCTCGATGTCGGCTCGGGACTCTGCGTATTCCTCGCGCGCATGAAGATGTCCGGGTGGACGGGCACGGCTCTCGATCCCGACGAGCGTGCGGCTCGTCACGCACGCGAGGTCGCCGGAGTGAACGGCATCGCGGGCTCGCTACCGAACGCTTCGCTCGGCCGCTTCGACGCGATCACGTTCAACAAGGTGCTCGAGCACGTCCCGGATCCGATCTCGTTGCTCGCCCACGCGTTGCCCCTCGTCGAGCCGCACGGGTTCGTATACGTGGAGCTTCCCGACGGGGAGGCGGCCGCGCGGAGCGAGGGCTTTGGCCGCGAGGAGTTCTTCGTCGAGCACTTCCACGTGTTCAGCCTCGCTTCGATCGCGTGCCTCGCAGATCGCGCGGGGTTCGATGCCCAGGTCGTCGAGCGTCTCCGCGAACCCAGCGGCAAGTACACGTTGCGTGCCTTCCTCACACCGAGGAAGAGTTGACACTCAGGCCGTTCCGCGGTGTAACCCGGCGACAGTCATGGATAGTCTGCAAGGTCGAAAGATCGCGATCATCGGCGGCGCCGGCTTCATCGGGCACCATCTAGGACTCGAGCTCGTTCGCCGGGGGGCGAACGTCTACGCGATCGACGGCCTGCAGGTGAACAACCTGCTGTCCCTGATGACGGACGGCGCGGAGAACCGCGAGCTGTACACGCGGATGGTCAACGAGCGCATCGATTTGATGCGCAAGGGCGGCGTCGACCTCCATCCTCAGGATGCGCGCGACTACCACGCGATGTCGCGACTGCTCGATCAATTCAAGCCGGACGTGATCGTTCATCTCGCCGCTGTCTCGCACGCCGGCAAGTCCAACAAGGATCCGTTCAGCACGTTCGATCACAGCCTGCGAACGCTCGAGAACGCGCTCGACGTAGCGCGCGGCATCGGCGTGAAGCGCTTCGTCTTCCTTTCGTCGAGCATGGCGTACGGCAACTTCAAGACCGAGACGGTCGACGAGCTGCATCCGCTCGACCCGATCGGTATCTATGGCGCGCTGAAGCTCTCGGGCGAGAAGATCGTGATCGCCTATCAGCAGGTCTTCGGTCTGCCATACACGATCATCCGCCCGTCGGCGTTGTACGGCGCGCGCTGCGTGAGCCGCCGGGTCAGCCAGGTCTATATCGAGACAGCGCTCAAGAACGGGACGCTGCGCATCGATGGCGATGGCGCCGAACGCATCGACTTCACGTACATCGACGACCTCGTCGAGGGAATCATCGGGTCGATCGCGAGCCCTGCTGCCGAGAACGAGATCTTCAACCTCACCCACGGTGGTTCGCGATCGATCAAGGAGCTCGTCGAGGTCATCCGGAAAGAGTTCCCGGAGATCAAGACCGAGAACGTCCCCCGCGATGCGTTGATGCCGTTCCGAGGCACGCTCAGCGTCGAGAAAGCGCGTCGCGTATTCGGCTACACGCCGAAGAATCCGATCGAGATCGGAATCCCGAAGTACATCGAGTGGTACCGCGCGTTCACCGGCGCGCGCTGACGCCGTGCGCGTCGTTGTCTTCGCACCGCACGCCGGCATCTGGGTACACGCGTTTCCAGAAGCGCTCGTTGTCGATGCAGTTCGTGCGAGCGGCGCGGAGGTCATCTACGTCACGTGCAATGGAGCGCTGTCGTCCCTGTGCGTGACGATGAGCGCGCGCGGGCTGACGGTGGACAGCTCGCCCGCCGAGAAGGCCGAGGCGTGTCGAGCGTGTCAGCGCGATCGCGATCGACTGCGCGATGGGTTCGGGTTCGCCGGCTATGATTTCGACTCTGTTCTCTCGGCCACCGAGCGACAGCGCATCGAGGACCTCGTCGCGACGATGTCTCCCGCGTCCGTCGCTGGCTTCGCGGTGGATGGCGCACCGATCGGACGCGCGACGCTGTACGAGTTCATGCTCCAGCGCAAGAAGTCCGACGTCTCGGTCACCGTCGAGGAATGGCCTGCGTTTCGGCCCCGATTGATCAATGCGCTGCGCGCACTCTCCGCAGCGAACACGATCCTGGATCGCGAGCGACCCGATCGTGTGATGACCTACAACTCGCTCTACTCGGTCAACGCGATGTGGCGCGCCGCCGCCGACCGCCGCGGCATCCCGAGCTACTTCCTGCACGCCGGCGTCGGATTGAAGGATCGGCTGCAAACGATGATCGTTGGCCGCGACTCCACGCTCGGCTGGGCGCGCGCATTGATCGCCGCGTGGCCGGCATACCGGGACCTCCCGCTCGGTCCCGACGAGCTCGAGAAGGTCACCGATCATCTCGAGCAACTGTTTCTCGGGCGCAGCATGTTCGCGTACTCGGCCGCGAAGTCCACGACCGCACAAGACGTGCGCGCTCGCTTCGGTGTGCGACAGGATCAAAAGCTCCTCGTCGCCTCGATGAGCAGTTACGACGAGTACATCGCGGCGGTCGCGATCGGCGAGATGCCCGCGCAAGAACACTCCCTGTTTCCAACGCAGATCGTTTGGATCCGCGCCCTCGTCGAGTGGATCCGCACGCGTCCCGAGTTGTTCCTCGTGATCCGTGTCCATCCGCGTGAGTTCCCGAACAAGCGCGAAGGTGCGAAGTCCGAACATGCAAGCCAGCTCGAACGGACCCTCACGGATCTCCCGCCGAACGTTCGCGTGAACTGGCCGTCGGATCAGCTATCGATCTACGACCTCGCGGAGCAGGCCGATGTCTTCCTGAACGCGTGGTCGAGCGTGGGACGCGAGATGGCATTGCTCGGCCTTCCCGTCGTGGTCTACGGGCCCGAGCTGTTGCTCTACCCATCGGACCTCAACTACGTGGGCACGACGTCGGGTGCGTACTTCGCCGCGATCGACGAGGCCTTGCGAAGCGGCTGGAGCTTCGAGCGTGCACGGCGCGCCTTTCGGTGGTGCGTTCTCGAGCTGCGCCGCGCCATCGTGGACATCGGCGATGGCTTCAGTCACAGCGAAGAGGCACCGGTCACGCTTCCCGCCAAGATGTGGCGCGCAGCGCTGGATCGAACCGGGCTAGCCAAACGTTGGGACGTACTGTCGCGTCCATCGCGATTGCGCCATCAGCAGCGAATCGCGACGGCCGTCGAGGCCAACGCCCCGACGCTCCTTCCCACACATGCATTCTCGGACGTCGATCGTGCGACGGAGACTCTTGCTCTACGCGCGTCGCTCGCACGACTCGCGCGTGCATTCGCCCCCAGCCCCTTGCGCGAGAAGCTGGAGCGTTCGTCTCAGGCCTGAGAAGCGATCGCGATGCGAGCCAACTCGTGCGTTTCCTCGATCTTCGCGAGAACGCGACGCGTATCGAATGGCTCGGCGAGCGTCAATTGATCCCGAATCGCCCGCTGGATCCGCGCAGCGGCGAGAGCGGCGACGAGCGGGTTGCGAGCCACTGTCTCGCCGACGGAGCGCATGACCGGGCCGAACGTCTCGCGCACTTCCGGCGCGAACGAATGATCCTCGAAGCAGTCATCACCGCCCATCGTCAGCGTCGAGCGCGGTGAAGCGGTCTCCTTGGTCAGGACAAATCGCAGATCGCCCTCGCCGAGCCACGGACGTTCACTCGGCCACTTCGTATTGCGATGATTCGTGTCGTACGGGACTCCAAGCGGCAGTGGTGTCGTCCCGGAGTAGCCGAGCTCTGCGAGTCGCGCGACGACGGGTGCTGCACGATATGCGCGGAGGTACGAGACCTTCCAGTCATCGAGATACTCGGCGACGTAACGCGGCTCCAGACCCGCGAGCTGGAGGCGCGCGATCAGATCTTCGCTCCGCGTGTTCGCGAACCACTCGCGGAAGAACTTCACCGCGTACCAATACACACCGCCCGCGCCGTAGACATAGATCCATGCGCGCCCACCGGGCTTGAGGACTCGCGTGATCTCCGCGAGACAGACATCGGGCTGGGCAGCGTGTTGAAGGACGCCGTTGCACCACACGACATCGAACGTAGCGTCGGCAAATGGCAACTGCTCCAGGGTTCCCTGCTGAACAGCGATATTCGAGTAGCCGAACTTCTCCGCGTTGCGCTTCGTCGTGTCGACGTTTCGCGCGCTGAAATCAAAGCCGGTCACGTGCCGGGCGCCATGCTTCAACATGAACAGCGTGCCGCGACCACCACCGCATCCGGCATCGAGGCACGTCTTGTCGGCGAACAGTTCCTTGCCGTCGAGGCTATTCGCAGCGAAGCGATCGACGAACGGCTGCATGAACTCGAGTACCTGATCGCGGTCGTACAGGGCGAACGTCCTGCCGTAGACGTCGTCGTGCGAGCTCTCCATGGACTGGGTCACGCGAGCACTCTATGCGCTGTCAACGGCGACCGGAAGCCCGTAGTCCGTGATAGGACGGAACGGCCGAGATGGCGAAGCTGGTCATCGAGCCCGGAAGCGAGGAGCTCCAGTACTGGCGCGATCTGTGGCGCTATCGCGAGCTGTTCGGGATGCTCGCCTGGCGCGACGTGATGGTCCGCTACAAGCAGACCATCATCGGCATCGCGTGGGCGGTCCTGCGGCCGGTCATCACGATGCTGATCTTCACCGTGGTGTTCGGACAGTTGATCAACCTCGCGTCTGATGGAGGCGCGCCGTATCCCCTGATGGTGTTTGCCGCGATGTTGCCGTGGCAACTGTTCGCGAGTGCCATCACCGGCGCGAGCGACAGTCTGATCAACGAAGCGAATCTCGTATCGAAGGTGTACTTCCCTCGCCTGCTCGTCCCATCCGCCACGATCGTCGTCGCGTTGATCGACTTCGCGATCGGCGTCGTCGTGCTGATGGCCATGATGGTCTGGTATCGCGTCTCTCCTCCACCGCAGATCTTCGCGGTCGTCCCGCTGACGATTCTCGCAGCGATGTTGGCGCTCGGGCCCGGCCTCTTGCTGTGCGCCATGAACGTCAAGTACCGAGACTTGCGCTATGCGCTTCCGTTCGTGACACAGCTAGGTCTCTACGTGACGCCGATCGGATTCTCCTCGTCGATCGTTCCGGACAGATGGCGCTTGCTGTTCGAATGCAATCCGATGGTCGGAATCGTCGACGGGTTCCGCTGGGCCATTCTCGATTCGGTGGAGTTCCCAGCGCGAGCGCTCGCGATCACGTTCGGGATCACGGTGCTCATGCTCCTGGTCGGTGTCCGGCGGTTTCGCGCCGTCGAAAAAACACTCGTGGATGTTATCTAGTCATGTCGACGGTCATCCAGGTCGAGAATCTCGGGAAGCGCTATTCGCTCACTCACCGCGCGGCGCCGTACGCGACGCTGCGCGACACCATCGTCAATGCCGTCCGTACGTTCGGCCGTAAGAAGCCGCGCTCGACCGAAGAGTTCTGGGCGCTGCGAGATGTCTCGTTCGACGTGGAGCAAGGTGATCGACTGGGAGTGATCGGGCGAAACGGCGCCGGCAAGTCCACGTTGCTCAAGCTGCTGAGCCGGATCACCTCTCCGACGACGGGACGGATTACGCTGGACGGTCGCGTCGCGAGCTTGCTCGAGGTCGGCACCGGCTTCCATCAGGAGCTCACCGGGCGCGAGAACATCTTTCTCAACGGCGCGATCCTGGGGATGTCGCGCACGGAGATCCGCGCCAAGTTCGACGAGATCGTCGCGTTCGCGGAGATCGAGAAGTTCCTCGACACCCCGGTCAAGCGCTACTCGTCCGGCATGTACGTCCGTCTCGCGTTCGCGGTGGCCGCACATCTCGAACCCGAGATCCTTGTCGTCGACGAGGTCCTCGCTGTTGGTGACGCCGAGTTTCAGAAGCGCTGTCTCGGGAAGATGGATGACATCTCCAAGAGTCAGGGACGAACTCTGTTGTTCGTCAGTCACAACATGGGTGCGATCCAGCAGCTGTGTAACAAGGCGATCGTACTCTCGGCTGGATCCATCGCGTTTAGCGGCAAGACGGAGAACGCGGTAGAGACGTATCTCGACAAGCACGCGACGTCGGGGCCGACGCTGTCCAAGGATCGAAGCAAGCTGGGCGACGAGAACGTGTTCGTCGAAGCTTCGACGACCGGCAAGGATGGAAAGCCGGCTACCGAGTTCAGCCACGACGGCGACATCGGGCTGGGATTCGAGCTTCACCTTCCTCGCTGGAACCCCGCGCTCACGGTGTCGCTCTCTCCGCTCGACCGCCATCGTCGACGGATCTTCACGATCGAGATCCCGTTAGCCGAGTACTACACGGGCGATCCGACCGTGAAGCTCTCGGTATCCATCGCCGGCGGAACCCTCGCACCGGGTGACTATTCGTGGACCCTCTATATCCACACGCCGCTGACGACGCTCCACGATCACAACGAGGGCGTTTGCGATTTTTCGATCTTGGAGACCGGTTCGGTGTATGCCAAGTACGTGGGCCACGATTACGGCTGTGTGATTCCGCCGAAGTTTCGCGTCGAGCGAGGCGCACCATGAGCCTGCGCAGCAAGCTCAACGCGATCGCATCGAAGGTGGTCCAAGCGCGACAAGCGCCCGCGGCATTCAAGTCGTATCTGTACAATCACTGGTTGACGAACTTTCCGAGTAATCGAGTTCGCGTCGCGTACCTCCGTCACGTGTTGGACTATCGGATCGGCAACCGCACGTTCATTCACATGGGCTGCTTCTTCGACGGTTCCCAGATCGCGATCGGTGACAACAGCGTGATCGGTCGCGAGTGCTTCTTGGGTGGTTCGGGTGGTGCGCTCACGATCAAGAACAACGTCTCGATCACCGCGCGCTCGTACATGTTCTGCGCATCACACGATCCGAACAGCCCGACGTTCGAAGCGGTCTACGGCGATGTCGTGATCGACGACTACGCGTGGATCGGCGCGGGTGCCACGATCCAGCCGGGTGTGCACATCGGGCGCGGAGCGGTTCTCGGTGCGGTCGCGGTCGCGACGAAGGATGTCCCTGACTACGGGATCTGGGCTGGGGTTCCGGCAAAGCAGATCGGGACGCGCAGCCCGACGTTGTCGTACACGCTCGACTACTCGCCATACTTCGCCTGATGATCTTCGTTTGCGAGCCGCAGTGCCGTGGCATCAGCCACGAGAAGGTGAACAGCGGCTTTCTCACGCTGGCGCGGCGCGCGTTCCCCGACGACGTCCTTCGCTTGTACGCGGATCCGACGCACCGTCGCGCGCTCGAAGAGATTCTCGTCCGCGATGGAGTGACCATCGATCGCGTGGAGCATCGCGCGATCGTGCTCGACGATGCTCTCTCCGTGCGTGGGGCACTCGCGTACTACCGGCTGTTCAAGCGCATGTTCGCCGAAGCGGTTGCCGAGGGAGTCGAACGAGTCCTGTTCCTGTCGTCTAGCCCGGTGCTGCTTCACGTGTTGAAGCGACTGCGCTCCAATCCCGCGTTCGCGAAGATCCGCATCGCGTTCGTGCTTCACGCGGACTTCGAAGACATCGCCAACGACACGTTCCAGGCCGTCGCCGCTACGGCCGTCCACGAGCCGACGATCCTCGAGAAGTTGCGCATGATTCGGATTGCCGAGCTGCCGGGCAAGGTCGCCGGGCTCGTCGGCCGACGGATCTCGGAGCGCTACGCGTCGCTCTGGCAGACTCGCTTTCGCGAGCGAGAGCAGCTCGAGTGGCGGCACGATGATCGACTCGCGTACATCGCGCTCGCACCGCACGTGCGCACGAACGCGTCGAAGTACATCGACGTCCAGGCTCTCAACGTCCACACGGTCGAGATGCCGATCAACTTCGCCGCGCCGCGGTCCGCGCCGCGCAATGCGCATCTCAAGCTCGCGACGTTCGGCTACGGCGACCCGGCCGCTCTTCGCCGCGTGGTGGACGCGCTGGACCGGCTGATGCCGTCGAAGCCCTACGAGATCCGGATCATCGGCATGGACAACCGCGGACTCGAGAGTCATCCGCGCGTGGTGTGCCCGAGCCCGAACAAGCCCCTGTCACGCGCGGAGATGGAGCGGCACGCCGAGGATATCGATGCGTTCCTGATCCTCTACGACCGCAACCGCTACCGGCTGAGCTGCAGTGGGGCGATCTTCGAGGCACTGTCCTACGTGAAGCCGGTGCTGCACATCGGGAATCCGTGCATCACGCCGTTCGATCCGCCGGACGCTCCGATCGGGTTCTCGACCGAGACGCTCGAGGAGCTCGCCCGGCTCGTGGCACCGATGATCGACGACTACCCCGCTGCGCAGAGGGCCTTCGCGGCACGCCGCGAGAACATCATGCGGTTGCGCACGCGGCTCGGCATGGATGCGCTGGCGACCAAGCTCCGAGCCGCCTTCGTGTGATAGGAAAGGCCCGTGAACGTCGTCATCCGACAGACTTGCCGACTCTGCGGTTCGCGCAGCCTGACGCCGATCGTCGACCTCGGCGGTCAACTCCTCGCATCGACGTTCGTATCGGACCAGAACAAGGACCGATTGCCGTTGAGGCCGGTCCCCCTCGAGCTCGTGCGCTGCAACCCCGCCGTGGACGAGAAGGCCTGCGGACTGGTGCAGCTCCGGCATAGCTTCCCCTCGGACATCATGTACTCCGAGTACTGGTATCTGTCGGGCGTGAATCAGACGATGCGCGATGCGCTCGCTCAGATCACCGCTCGCACGCAGGACTTCGTGTCGCTGGCTCCGGGCGACGTCGTCGTCGACATCGGTTGCAACGACGGCACCCTGTTGCACTCGTACAAGGTGCCGAAGCTCGACCGCGTGGGATTCGATCCTGCCCAGAACATCGATCCCACCAACGATCAGTTCCTGCGCGTGCCGACGTACTTCAATGCCGCCTCCTACCGCGCCGTACGCGGAGAGAAGAAGGCGAAGGTCGTCACGTCGATCGCGATGTTCTACGACCTCGAGAATCCGAACCAGTTCACCGCGGAAGTTGCTTCGATCCTCGACGACGACGGGATCTGGATCCTCCAGATGGCAGACCTGCCGAACATGTTGCTCGCAAACATGTTCGACAACATCTGTCACGAACATCTCTGCTACTACCACCTCGCGCCACTCGAGCAGCTGTTCAAGGCCCACGGCCTGAAGCTCGTCGACATCGAAATGAACTTCGTCAACGGGTCGAGCTACCGGCTCTACATCCGTCAGGAGCGCGGCCCCGCCCCCACCGCCGACGCGCGCGCACGCATCGCGAAGGTTCGATTCGACGAGTTCAACCTCGCGCTCGACACCGACGCGCCATACGAGACATTCAAGCAGAACATCGAGCGCAACAAGCACGACCTCTTGTTCTTCCTCAATCAGGCAAAGCAGCAGGGCAAGAAGGTGTTCGCGTACGGAGCCTCGACGAAGGGCAACGTGCTGCTTCAGTACTGCGGCATCACGCCGGCACTCGTGCCGTTCGCCGCCGATCGCAACCCCAAGAAGTGGGGCTGCCGGACTCTCGGTTCGGACATTCCGATCATCTCGGAGGAAGACGCGCGCGCGAAGCAGCCCGACTACTTCCTGGTGCTGCCGTATCACTTCCTCGACGAGATGCTCGTCCGGGAGGCGGCCTTCACGGCGCGCGGTGGCAAGTTCATCGTGCCCGTCCCGACCGTGCGGCTCGTGCCCTGATGACGCGTACCGCTCTCGTCACCGGCGTCTACGGCCAGGACGGGAGTCTGCTCGCGGAGCACTTGCTCGCTCGGGGATATCGGGTCGTCGGTGTAGCGCGACCCGATTCGCCACCGCGCAACGATGTGGCCTGCGAGGTGATCACGCTCGACCTCGCGCGACCACCCGAGCGCTGGGCGAACGAGCTCCTCGCGCGGATCTCCCCCGACGAGATCTACTGCCTCGCAGCGTGTCATCGGTCGTCCGATCCGTCCCTGCGCGACAACCCGGACCAGCAACAGCGCATGGTCGACGTGAACCTCACGGCGCCACTCGCACTCGCGCACGCCATTCTCGCCGCACGCTCCACGACCAGCATCGTCCTCGCCGCGTCGAGCCAGATGTACACACCTGCAGACCCCGCGCATCGCGTGGACGAGCAAACGCCATTCGCGCCATCGACGTTCTACGGCGTGATGAAGGCGAGCGCGGTCTCCGCGATCCGGTGGCTTCGCGAACAGCAGGGCCTCCGAGGCTCGTCGGCGATCCTGTTCAACCACGAGTCGCCGCGCCGCGCGCCAGAGTTCGTGAGCCGCCGAATCACGCGTGCGGCCACTCGAATCGCCGCAGGGCTAGACCGCGACCTCGAGGTTCTCGACCTCGCGAGTCGCGTCGACTTCTCGTCGGCGATCGACGTCGTCGCTGGTATGCACGTGATGGCGACGAGCACGACGCCGGTCGACTGCGTGATCGCATCCGGCGAGCTGCACTCGATCGAAGATCTGTGTCGAGTCGCGTTCTCCGCTGCGGGCCTCGACTATCGCGAACACGTGCGCTCGACTCGCCCTGCCGGTCCGCGGCCGGCGCTCGTCGGCGATGCGAGCCGCCTCGAGTCGCTCGGCTGGAAGCGCACTCGCTCGTTCGAACAGTGGGTGCAGGAGATGGTGGCGGCAGACATCGCGACCATCTCCCGATAGCCCGCAAGGTCACCGGATAGCGTCTCTCGTTGTCGCGTGGCTCGCGAGCCACGTCGACAGCGCGGCACCGAAGCGCTCGGCGCTCGAGCGGTCGAGGTGCACCGCATCGGTCGTCTGATAGGCGGCGAGATCCGCTGGATACCAGGGGACATCCGCGAACGCGTGCTGGAGTGCCGTCCGGATCCCCGTCGATGCCGGCGAGCTCCAGAGCGCGGCGTCCTCGGGCGGCTCGACGAACACGATCGTGACTCCGGCTGCGCGGAGCTCGTCGATCGATCGGCGCAGAGCGTGGAGGACTCGCTGCATCGCCTCGGGATCGGGAGGACTTTCATGGGTTGCGACCTGTGCGTCCAGAAGCTCGCGATACAGCTCGGGTCGCACGCGGTCGTCCTGCGCGAGCGTGCGTCGGCGTGCCCATGATTGCGCGGCGTGGTTCACGAGGACCCCGGGTTGATAGGCGTCCTGGAGGACGGGGATCCAGCGTCGCAATCGCAGGTTCACGGGACCGAACAACGACCCGAGGAATGCGGAGTCTGCATCGCGAACGATCACGTCGCCGACCTCGATCAGCACGATCCGTGGTCGGACTCCGGCACGTCGAATGATCTCGAGTCCCGTGAGAGAGCCATCTCCGTTGAGGGACAGGTTGTAGACGTTGGTCTCGGAGGGAAACGTCACGCGCGCCATCTTCGACGAGCCCACGACGATGATCGTCGGCGAGACGTGGCGGTACACCAGTCGCTGCGCCTTGATGAGGTTCTCCTGCCACTGATCGTGGCCGCCGCCTCCGTCCGGAAGCAGGCGTGGAACGACAGCCTGATAGCAAGCAACGATCAGCGCTGCCACGACGAGGATCTTCCAGACCGCTCGCTCAGAACTGGAAGTAGATGAACGCACCGGGCGATCCGCTTTCGAGAATGATCAGGGACAACAAGGTTCCGAGCACGAGGGTCTCTGCGCGTGCACCGAGCTCTCGGCCGGAGCGGCGCCACACGTGATGCGCGTACAACACGACGATCGGCGCGCTATACAGCGCGACGTTGAACATCAACAGATAGTTGGGAGCTAGCGACCACTGCGTCGCGACGGCGCGCACGAAGTGCAGCACGTCGTCGAAGTTCGGCAGCTTGAACAATAGCCACGCTGCCGTGACGAAGCTGAACACGAGGGAGGCCTTCAACACGCGGACCCACCAGGGTCGATCGCGCGGTGGTCGATCGCCCGCGGCGAGACGCTCGATCACGAGCGCGAGCCCGTGCACGGTGCCCCACACCGCGTAGCTCCATGCCGCCCCATGCCAGAGTCCGCCGAGGAACATCACGATCATGAGGTTCCGGTAGGTACGAAGCGGGCCTTTGCGATTTCCGCCGAGCGGAATGTAGAGGTATTGCCGCAAGAACGTGGACAGCGAGATGTGCCAGCGCTGCCAGAACTCGGAGAACGACTCGGCGATGTAGGGGTAGTTGAAGTTGATCGGAAGGCGATAGCCGAACAGACCCGCGAGACCGATCGCGATCAGCGAATAGCCCGCGAAGTCCGCGAAGATCTGCATCGAGTAGCCGAACAACAACGCGATCAGCGTCGAGCTCGACCAGTTCATGAACGCCGGATACGAGAGCCAGACCGTGACGTCCTTGAGATGGTCCGCGATGACCATCTTGAGGAAATAGCCGAGGATCAAATTCCTCGCGACCGAGTAGCGGTCGATGCTCGCGATCGTCTTGGTCGCGATCTGCGGAAGAAACTCGTGCGCCTTGACGATCGGGCCAGCGACCAGCTGCGGAAAGAATGCCTTGAAGAACGAGATCCGGAGCAGGTGAGCGCCGAACCCGCGCTCGAGCTCGAAGGTGGGAGTGTCTGCGTGGCGATTGCGATACGTGTCGACGACGAGGCTGATGCCCTGGAACGTGAAGAACGAGATACCGATCGGCAGCGGGATCGAGAGAATGAATTCACCGACCGAATCCGTGGGAGCAGAGCCCACGATCGTTCGATACAAGAGACCGCTGTACTTGAAGAACACCAGTAGTCCGAGGTTCATCCCGACGCCCACGACTGCCCACGTCAGTCGCAGGCTCGGACGTCCGAAGGTGACCAGGTAGCTCGAGATCGCGTTGATCGCGATCGAGAACATCAGCAACAGGAGCAGTCGAGGCTCGTGATACCCGTAGAACGTCAAGCTCGCTGCGAGGAGCAAGTGAACTTGAAATCGACGAAGGGCCGCCCAGTAGTAGAGCGGGAAGACGACCGCGATCAGCGCGACGAACGGCCAGCTATTGAACAGCACGCGTCGTCCCTGAAGCCGCCAAAGCGGTGGGGACGCTATCAGAGATGGGCGGCTTCGCGTAGCGCAGTGCGAGGCCGACCAGCACGCACGTGATCATCCAGTGCGAGAAGCGAAAGTCCGGCGCGTTCGCGAGCAGAAAGATGCTCACCTGATACGCGAGCCCGCTGGCGACGAGACAGCCGACAAACAGATCGCGCCGCCAGATCGCCCAGCCGACCAGCAACAGGCTCGCGACGACGTAGATCCAGGGTCGATACAGCGGCCCGTGGTCGACGAACCAGCGCAGCGTGTTCCCCATCCAGCGTTGAAAGCTCGAGTGCGTGGACGTGACGTGCAGCTGCTCTCGCTGTAGCTCGGTCCCCGTGAAGTCCTGACAGATGGGCTCCCAGGGTGCGAGGTCCGCGTGGAGACCGAGGTGATCGCGTGCGAGATCGATGCGCCCTTCGAGCCACGCGGCCGGGTGACTCGTCAGCATCTCCTTCCACACGTGCTTGCGGGCTAGGCGCTCCGTGGCCGTTGGCGGCCACGTGAACAAGACCGAGTACTCGTACCAAGAGCGCTTCCCCGGAGGGAACAAGGAGCAGAACCGTGCCTTGAGATCGTGCGTCTCCTTCAGCCCTGTCCCGTCGAGGAGTTTCACGAATTCCTCGTCGGCCGTGATCGACGAATGGCACGCCATGCCGACGATGTCGAACACCGCGGTCGTGCGGTACCAGTTGTACTCGCGCTTGTCGGTGAGCGCCCTCGTGAGAACGCTGCTCGCCACGAAGGTGACACCGAGGAGGGCGAACACCACCGCGAGCCGAGCCCAGCGTCGACGGAGGCTCGGCCATGCCATCACGACGGCAACGAGGAACAACGGTGGCAATGCAGCTCCACCGTTCCAGCGGACCGCCGCGGCCGCCGCGAGAAGGAGGAGCCCGGCGACGCGAGCCACGCGACGTGGGCGGATCGCGAGAGCCGCACCCGCGACGAGGAACGCCGCCATCTGCGAGTCCTTCCACACCACCGCGAGGGTCGTGAATACCGGTGGGAACAGAAGCACCGCGGCGGCGATACAGGCCGACGGGTACTTCGCGAAGCGGACGCGCAGCAGGGTGTAGACGCCCCAGAGGAACATCGCGAGTTGGGTGACGAGCAGCAGCAGCGGCCCTTCGACAAAGACCTCGAAGAACCGCATGTACACGACGATGAATGGAGGGTGGTAGTCGGTGATCCAGTGCGCGCGACTCTGGAGCAGTTGATCCGCCGCGTCGTAGTTCATGTAGCCCGGGTAGGCGTACGCGATCTCGATCAGCGCGACGGCGACGAGGATCGCGAGGTGACCGTAGGCCCGCAGCACTCGCACGACGTCGGGTGTATCGGACAAGGAGTGCACGCGACAGAGCCGGATGACGCCGAGTGCGTTCGTTCACGTGCGTAATCCTCGATCGCGACACGTCTGTCATAGATTTCGCCTCCCACTCCGCATCGACCGCGACTACGATCACACCATGCGCGCGATCGTGATTCTTCTCCTGCTCGCTGCGTGCGGCGACAACGATTCGAGCGGTGCGGACGTCGTGCTGTTCTCGCGCACGCTCGGCTATCGGCACGCGGACGAGATCGATGCCGCGCTCGTCGCATTGCCCGAGCGACTCGCCGCCGCGGGCAAGACGGTGCGTGCGACCGAAGATCCGGCCGACATGCACGACCTGACGGGCACCGAGGTCGTCGTGTTCCTGTACACGACGGGCAACGACATCCTCGACACCGACGGCAAGCGCGAGCTCGATCGCTTCGTTCACGCCGGTGGCGGGTGGGTCGGTATTCACTCGGCCGCAGACACGGAGTACGAGTGGCCGTTCTATCAGGAGCTCGTCGTCGCTCACTTCGCGTCGCACCCCGACGTGCAGCGCGCGACGATCGATGTCGTCGACACGACGCATCCGGCGATGGCCGGGTTTCCGGCGCGCTGGGACCCGATCGACGAGTGGTACAACTTCCTGCGCGACGCGGGCAGCATCACGGGAGTCGACGTGCTCGCGAACCTCGACGAGACGACGTACACCGGTGGCGACATGGGCGCGAAGCATCCGATCGTGTGGTCGCACGAGCGCTTCGTCGGCCGCGCGGTCTACTCGGGCCTCGGACACGGAGCGGATAGCTGGCGAACGTCGGTGTATCTGGATCACGTGATGGCGATGATCGCCTGGGCGACCAAGCCGATCCCGATCAGCGAATAACGCGGATCGCGTCGGGCGCGGTCTCGGGCGGTGCGACCAGGTAGTCGCGCGGGGGGAGCAGCGTGTCCTCGCGAACGAACGTGAACGTCCACGTGCTGTACGAATTCAGCTGCGTGGTGATCGTGATCTCGCCGTCACCGCGATCGTCGTAGGTCTCGACGGATCGCGTGATCGTGCGCGAGTCCCCGTCGAAGTTGACGGTGGCGGAATCGGCGCTCGCGGCGGTCCAGTACGTGCCCGCGAGATGCGCGCGCATCCGGATGCGAACGTCCACGCCGGTGGTGTCCGGCTCGACGGTGATCGCCGGCGTGTTGAAGCCCCAGCTCGGCGCCGCATCGTTGAGCGTGGACGCCATGCCGTCCTGCACGGAGACGAGACCGGTGCAGTAGTAGACGCCTTCGATGCGCGAATAGCCGCAGGTCTCCCACTCGCTATCGGGGAGCCGCGCTTCGACGAGCGCCGTGGCGCGCAGACCGCTGCCGACCTCGATGCTCTTGGTGATGCCGCCGCGCTCGATGCAGCCGCGCACGAGCAGGACGAGGATCGCGACGGGGATCGCGATGCGCACGGCGCGTCGCGTGTGGGGGAGAGCGCGGCGACGCAGCCGCGCGAGCTGGCGCAGCACGCGGAGGCGCAGACGGCGCACGCTCCATGCAACGGTGCCCGCGATCGCGGCGAGCGCCGCGAGGATCGTCCACAGGCGGCCCTTGCCGTCGGAGGGCAGCGGGCCATCGACGGTGAACGTCGTCTTGCCCGGCGCGACCCACGCGGCGACGACGTGAAGGCGGCCGCCGGGGATCGTGGGCATCGCGTAGACCGGCTCGAACGCGCCGCTCGCGTGATGCGCTTGCCAGCGTGGATAGAAGCCGGTGCCGAGCGCGACGAGGACGGGCTCGGTGGTGCCGACGACTTCGATCTCCACGACGCGATCGTCGAGGCGCAGCACGCGAACGTCGCCCGTGCCTTTCTCGATCCGCGCGAACTTGCCGTCCCAGTCTTTGACCTCGCGAATGCGGTACGTGCCGAGCGTTCGCTCCGTCGAGGGATCACCGTGATCGGGGGACTTGTTCGACGCGATCACCCAGCGCACGTTGAAGCGACGCAGGCTCGCGTCGGAGAGATCCTCGATGCGCTCGCGCAGCAGCAGATCGGGGAGCCAGCTGTCGTGGAACGTCGGCAGCCCGGTCTCGGCCGTGAGGTGCATGTGCTCGTGCGTGTCGGTCTCGAACGCCGCGCGCGCCCACGTCGACGGCGTGATCGACTTCATCTGCGTGTTCGCCCACGCCGTGAGCAGTCGGCGGCCCGACGGGTCCGGCGCGAACACCCGCGTGTCGGCCTGTGCGCGCGCGGAACCGTTCCACCACAGCGTCGGGAACACGCGGATCACCGCGCACGAGAGGATGCCGAGTAACGCCGCGGCGACGAGGCGCTGGCGTTGGTTCGCGGTGCTCCAGCCCGCGCGGGCGGCGCGGATGATGACCGCGATGCCATACGCGCCCGACGCGGCGATGAACGGACGCGCGAGTTGCGCGAGTCGCTCGGTGCCGAGGCGCGCGACGCCCTGGCCGGGGGCGAGATCGAACCCGAGATACGCGACGTCGGACAGCCCGAGCATCAGCACGAGAGCGCTCGTGGCGACGAACACGGGCGCCGCTTTGCGCGACCACAAGCCGGCGACGATGCCGAGGAACGCGGCGTACGTGAGCAGCGCGTAGCTCGTGACCGGCGACGACGCGGCGAGCAGATCCTCGAGCAGCCGCGCCGGCGAGCGGATCGCGTTCGGGAAGTGCTGCCCGTAGAGGAGGATGCGCTCCGCGAGCGGCATCCAGATCGCGGCACCGAGGAGCACGCCGATGCCGAGGTGGCCGATCGCGACGAGCGCACGTCGAGGCTTCACGTCGGACGCGAGCAGCGCGACCGCGAGGAGCGCGAGCACGGACGCGGCCGCGGCGATGAGGCCCGCGGGATGCGCGATGCACGCGAGCGCCGTGAACACCCAGATCGCGATCGACGTGCGCAACCGCGGCCGCCGAACCGCCGCGATCACCGCGAGCGCCGCGAACGCCGCGAGCGCGAGCGCCATCGCGGAGTGGAACAGCGCCCAGCGAAACAGACCGACCGTGCCGCCGTGCGCGATCGCGCCGCTGTCGACGAGCGTGACGAGCCCGATGAACAGCGCGATCGGTTTCGGCGCGACCTGCATCGTGATCGCGGTGGTCGCCGCGGCGAGCAGGACGAACACGATGACCGCGACGATCATCAGCGCGTAGGCGAGATCGCCTTCGAGCCCGGCGATCGCGGCGAAGTGCCCGGTGACGTAGTACGCGAGCGAGGGATACAGCTCGAGCGGCGCGTCGCCCGTCGACAGTGCGTGGTTCCACACGGGCACGTCGAAGCCCGGGAACGATCGCTGCACGTTCGCGAGCACGGCGTGCTGCGGTCCCCAATCGCCCATCGGCCAGTCGGGCGACATCGTGAGTGCGTCCCAGAACACGCTCACGCCGGCGGCGAGGACCACGCTGATCACGAGGAGCGACGTCAGATCCGCGGGCGGTTTGCGGATCGAGTCCGGCAACTTCGGCCACCCGAGCGCGATGCCCACGCCGAGTGCGCCCGCGATGATCGTCAGGCCGATCGATCCCGTCGAGCGCGATGGAAACGCGAACGCGAACAGCACGCCCGCGATCACGACCTGCACACCGGGACGCTCGCTGATCGAGCGGAGCCACTCGCGCCAGTTCACGCCGGCGTCTCCGCTTTGCGAGCTGCGAGCTGCGCGATCCCTCCTGCGAGGCCGACGATCAGGTGCGCGAACCACAGCGCGAGCGATGCGACCACGGCGTCGTGCTCGGGCATGCCGAACAGCGTGCCGCACAGCGCGATGTACACGGCCTCGCGCGCACCTGCCCCACCGACGGTGATCGGCAAGAACGCGGTCGCCGCCGCGAGCGGTACGACGAGGAGCGAGCTCGTGAAGTCGATCGGACCGAGCGTCGCGAGCAAGACCCAGCCTGCGGCGGCGATCAGGATCTGCGTGACGACGGACAGCACGACGGCGATCGAGAATGCGCTGTAGTCGCGCAGGACCGGCAGCTTCTCCGCGTGCCTGCGCACGATGCGCGGGGTGAACCGTGCGATGCGGCGCGCGATCGCGATGCCCACGACGAGCGCGATCGAGCCCGCGCTGCCGAGCGCGGTCCACAGCCACAGCGAGCTCGTATCGATGCGATCACCGACGAGGAGGATGCCGACGGCGAGCAGCGCGAACAGACCGAACAAGCCGAGCGCGCGCTCGACGAGGACCACGGCGAGCGAGCCCGCCGCACCTTCGTCGGCGAACGCATCGCGCGTGACGACGCCGCGCCCGACATCTCCCGCGACCGCGCCCGGGAGGTAGTTGTTGTAGAAGAACGAGACGAAGTACAGGAACACCAGGCGCCGCATCGGCGGGATCGCCGACGCACCGTACGCGGTCATGAGCACGCGCCAGCGGAACGCCGCCGCGACGACGTTGAGCGCGACGAGCACGATCGCGATCGCGAACGGGGTCACGCCGATCCGGCTGAACGCACCGCGCAGATCATCCATGCTGACGCGCGTCGCGATGAAGGCGAGCCCGCCTACCGTGCCGAGCACGCGCAGAACGAACCCGACGCGGATCTTCATGGGCGTTTGAAAGCGCGCGCCTTGTGCTCGAAGCAGTCCATGATCGGCGCGGCAACGTTGCGCTCGTCGAGTCGCGATGCGTGGCGCACGCCCGTGGGCGACGTGATGTTGATCTCGGTGAGCATGCCGCCGATCACGTCGAGCCCGACGAGGATCTGGCCGTGCTCGCGCAAGAACGGCGCGATCTCCGCGATGATCTCCTTGTCGCGCGCATCGACCTCGGTCTTCACCGCGCGCCCACCGACGTGCAGGTTGCCGCGCGCTTCGGCGCTCGCAGGCACGCGCAGCACCGCGCCGACCGGCTCGCCGTCCGCGAGGATGATGCGCTTGTCGCCGTTGACCGCGTCGGGCAGGTACTTCTGCGCGAGCGTCCATCGCGTCCCCGCGCCCGTCGAGGTCTCGATGATCGACGACGCGTTCGGATCCCCATCGCGCACGACGAAGATGCCGAGCCCGCCGTAGCCGTCGACCGGCTTCACGACGATCGCGCCGCCCTGCTCGGCCTGGAACGCGCGCAGCTTGTCGGCGGAGCGCGTGACGATCGTCGGCGGCGTCAGATGCGGAAAGCGCAACACCGCGAGGTGCTCGTTGAGCTCGCGCAGTCCGCGCGGATCGTTGACGAGCAGGGTCTTGCCGCGCGCGTGATCGAGGATCCACGTCGCGTGCAGATAGTTCACGTCGACGGGCGGATCCTTGCGCATGAGCACCACGTCGAACTCGGCGAGGCGATGCGTGCTCGATGCTTCGACCTGAAACGCCTCGCGCGGCGTGGTCGC
>Ga0154020_10002641_pt1 | contig 21832 bp, 20 predicted proteins | sample Klosneuvirus_201_FD_109709 | JGI IMG/M metagenome (GOLD analysis project Ga0154020, IMG submission 109709) | Active sludge microbial communities from wastewater, Klosterneuburg, Austria - Klosneuvirus_20160825_MG | ecosystem: Engineered > WWTP > Aerobic digester > Activated sludge | place... | reverse complement strand
GAATGACATCACGATCACCAACGCCGACGGAGCGTCGACCGTGACTCTCGCGAGCGCCGGCGGCGCCGAGACCCTCGTCAACGACGGAGTCGGCCCCGCCCTCGCGACGAAGGGCCTCAGCGCTGGCACAGGCGGCATCAGCCTCACGGGAGCGGCGACCTCAGTGACGATCGACAACACTTTGACTGGCGCGAATCCGAGTGTCACTGCCGGGGCGGCCGGGGTGTGGACCTCAAAAACTGGGGTGAATCTGAACTTCAAGTCGCTAGTAGCGGGTTCTGGCATTACAATCACCAGCGGAAGCCCGACAGCCAACGACATCACAATCGCCGCTACAGGAGCAGGGGGGCGGACTAACTGGACCTTCTGGGAGCAGCAAGCGGTCGGTACGAACAGCCACGGAGGTGCAGGATTCAACAGCGGCGGCTGGCGGACGAGGTTCCTGACCAACAGCACCTCCAACGGGCCAACGCCGCTTAGCATCCAGCTGGCTGTGGCCCCCGCCGGGGCTAACCGGCTCCTCTTCCAGCCAGGGACTTACCGGGTGGTTGGGAGTGCTCCGGCGTACAGCCCGGGACCTGAACCACCGCCGCCCGGCAGATACATCGGCGGCCACCAGACGCGGCTGCAGAACATAACTGGTTCCGCGACCCTCGTCTTGGGCACTTCCGAAACCAACAACAACAAGTATGGTTCGACCAACCGCTCAGAGATCACCGGCATATTCACGATCGCGGTCGCAAACACGGTCGTGGAGCTGCAGCACCAGAAGGGATCGGCCGGCAACACATCGAACGGCTTCGGCCTTGCCGCAGGGTTCGGCCCGGAGGTCTACAGCTCCCTGTCATTCGAGCGGCTGGCCTAAAAAGACGGGACCTATTTTGCCCAGGTGCCTACTGGTCGTGCTCGCTGTCGCTTTCATCATGGCCGCGGCCGCTGGCCCGAGGCCCGTCGCCTCGAGGGGTCTTATCGCCGCCGTCGTCGCCGGTCGCGATAAGGTAGTCCTCGCGGATGCGGCGGACAGGGTTTGCGGAGAGCCATGCCTCCTGGACGCGGCGTGCGTCGCGGCTGAGCGCGCGCCCGAGCTCACCGAAACGCCCCTTGTACTGCGCGTAGAAGTCGGCGGCCTCGTTGAGGAAGGCGACCTGCTGGCGCTCGTGGACCTGGCGCGCCGCGCGAAGGAGGGCTTCATCGACGGCCGCGTATAGGGAGGGGTCAACAAGGGGCGGCCACTCGGCGAAGGGCCCGGCGCCGGGCCCGGCGGCGAGGCGGTCGAGGAGAGCGTCGGCGAGGGCGCGGCCGATGCCGCGGAAGCCCTTGCCCACAACGTAGACCTCCGAGTTCGCGGGCCGGCTCGTGAGGGGTTTCGTGACGTAGGCCTCGTCGAAGAGGGCGGCGACGAGGGCGATGAGGCTGCGGCTGAAGGGGGCGGTGAAGGTGTACTGCTTCGTCACGAGGTGGCCGCCGGGGGCGAGGGCGAGGAGGCCGGCGAGGATCTGGCCGAAGTTGAGCCACGCCGTGAGCTCCTCCTGGCGGTTGTAGTCGGCCGACACATCGATGCCGGCGTCGCTGGTGTAGAGGGTCGCGCCGCTGCCGAAGATGGCGTGGACGGCGTCGGCGAGGGCCGCGACCGTGCTGGCGTCGAGCAGGTTGCCGGTGAGGTCGGGCTCGCCCTCGGGCAGCGCGTTCGGGCGGGGGCCCATCAGCCAGCGCCCGCGGTTGCCGGCGTATATGCCGTAATGGTCCCCGAGGATCGTGGGGTCCCCCTTGACGGCGGCGGCCTCGGGGTAGTAGGAGCTCGCTACCCACTCAAGATTCGTCTCGGGGCACATCGTGCGGACGTAGTGGTTGATGGCGACGATGAACGCGCCGGGGAGCTCGGCGTCGCAGAAGGCGCGGAGGCGGGGGAGCGCTCTGGTCTGGCACGCGATGAGCTGCATCTGCACGATGAGCTCGTACATCTTCGACGAGGCGTTCGTCGCGATCTGCATTCCGTACTCGGCGCGGAGGGTGCGCTTGAGGCCGTGGTAGAGATCGACGTTCCGCATGAAGGATTCGAACTCGGCCTCGGGGATGACATCGAGGCGGGTCTTCGCCGCGGCGACGGCGGCCGCCACAGCACCGAACTCAGCGCTGAGCGCGTCAGGGGGGCTCTGCGGAACGGGGGCGGCGAGCTCTTCGTCGCCGGCGCGGATCGGGGGGAGGAGGAACTTGAGGAAGGCGCGCTGGGTGAGCTTAGCGATGGCAGGGTCGCGGTTGGCGCGCTCGGCGTGGTTAGCGCGGCGGCCGCCGCGCCGGCTGTTAGCGGATCGGTCCATGGGCGTTTCGCTCGGGGGCTCTTACGCGCGCGGGTATAGATCCCGCCCGAGGCTTTCATTTGGGCGCACCCGAACCCCGCCATGCGAGTCCGCACTTTCTCCGTCCTCTTCGTCATCATGGCGCTGTACCTGGTTATCACCGTCGCGGCCGAGGTCTTCATCGACGACTACGTCAAGCCGCATTCGATGTTCACCTACTTCGTCCTAAGCACGCTGCTGACGGGGATCGCCTCGCTGGCAGTCGACATCGACGTCCCGTCCTGAGCGCGGGCCGCGCGCGTTTTGGACACGGGCCTGGCACTCGATAGCAGACCCGGGCAAGCCGAGCGCGCGGAGCACGATGTCAGCCGACGAAGCCCCCCCAGGCCAAACTGAGTACAATATCGGCACCCCCGCGTCGGCCATGTCCGACGCGGTCGACGCCGCCGTGCGCGCGACGTCGACGCCGGGCGCGGCCCCGCCCGACGCCGAGACGATCGCGGCGGCCCGCGCTCGCGCCCAGCAGATGCTGGAGGAAATGGGCGGCGACGAGGCGGCGGGCCTCCGCGACTTACAGAACCTAACCCTCTCGATGGGCCTCCCCTCGACGCGGGCCGTCTTCCGGCAGATGATCAAGGCAGCCGACGTGCGGGGCAAGACAAAGGCCGCGGCCATGGCCGAGATAGTCGACTTCTCGCCGGTGACGGAGGTGGGCTGCATGAAGATCGATTTCTTCAACCAGCTCTCCAGGAAACCCGACGCGGCGTACCTCCTTCTCGACCAGTGCCCGAAGACGCACGACCTCGGGGCCCAGCTCGAGAAGCTGAAGTCGGTTGTTCCCGCCGAGAAGTGGGCGGAGGTGCTGAAACACCTCTCGATGCTTATCCACATCGGCCGTAGCGTCTACGGAAACATCGCCCGCCAGCGGCTCCCTTTGATCCGCAAGATCTTCGGCCTCGGCCCGGACGACAAATGCGATAAGTACCTCGATCTCCAGGTCGACAGGGCCAACACGACTCTTTACCTCGACGCCGACTGGCCGCACCGCATCGGCATCTTCGTCTGCCTCGAGGGCGAGGTGGCCAACCGGCGAAAGTTCGTCACAAAATAAGCGCCGCGCCGGGCATGGGTGTCGCCGTAGGCGCTATATCTGTTTTGCGGGCCGCGGCCGGCTAAGTTGTCTCCTCCGCCCGCGCGCCTGCTTCTTCTTCCCGCGCCGGGATTACCGGGTCCCCGGGAGAGGCAGGCGGGGCTGTCATGTAGAAGCTTGGGGAGGGCGGCACCGGGACGAAGAAGCCGGAGTCCTTGCTCCCGGAGGCAGCAGCAATTGCCGCCTCCCCGAGAGTCGGGCGCCGCTTCGTGCGCGGCCGCCGGGCCCGCGCCCTGGGTCCTGCCAGCGCGCGACCTTTCGTATTCTTGGATCCGGGCGGCTTGTAATCTTCGTCGCCGTCGTCATCGCCGTCGTCGCTGTCGTCATCGCCGTCGCTGTCGTCGTCATCGCCGTCGCTGTCGTCGTCATCGCCGTCGCTGTCGTCGTCATCGCCGTCGCTGTCGCCATCGCTGTCGTTGTCTTCTTCGGTCTCGCCATCGTCCTCATCGCCGACTGCCTTGTCTTCTTCGGAATCCCCGTCGCGGTCGTCGCGGCCGTTGTCATCTTCGTCCCCGTCGACCTCCTCTGCATCGGCACCGGCGCGGGTGTAGTGCTTGAAGAGCTTCGCGAGCTCGCGCTCAATAACGAAGTTGACGTACCACTCGCCCTGTTCGTCCTCGAGGATGCGGATCGCGCGGTCGTAGTACTTGACCTTGCGCCGGAACTGGGCCCAGGCGATGATAGAGAGGCAGATAACGTTGGCAACCACGAGGGCGAGGTTGGTATAACCAAGAAATGGGAGGGCTCCAGGGCTGAGCAGGCCCGGCAGGCTCATCACAAACATAGCCAGCGTATGGGTATAGGCGCCGCGGGTGAGCTTCAAATCAGGGCCGAAGGCCCCAAAAGATGAGCGTGCTCGCGCCGAGCGTCTATGCCGCCTGAGCGCCTACGCCCGCCCGACCAGAACCAGCAACCTCATCAGGGGGCGCGTGGCCTCGGGCGCCCCGGACGCTGGGAAGACAAGGATTCCGGCGGGGACTAGGCGCCAGGCGCGAACTACGACGGCAACGCGCAAGTGGGGAGAGCGGGGCGGCTGGGGAGAGCGGGGCGGCTGGGGCGACTGGGGCGACTGGGGCGACTGGGGCGGCGGGCGCGACTGAGGCGAGAAAGGCATCACGGGCCCCGCCGGGGGCAGGGGCATCAGGCCCATCGTTGAACACAGGGCGCGATATAGGGCGCGCGGAAAGGCGTCCAAAAGGAAGGCGGCGCATCACCTTCGACCCGCTTGGAGGGCGCGGTTAGGACATCTTTGCCTTGCTCTCGGTTCTGTACATGACAAAGAACGCCCCGCCGCCGAGCAGGAAACCGAGCACCATCAGCAGCGCTCCGGGCGTCTTGTTATTGGCGGTCGACAGGACGATGATGCCGACGATGATGAAGATGATCGAGAGGATGACGAGGGGAATCATCAACACAGTTGGGGCGTGAGGCGCCAGCTGCTTCCCGAGCTCCATGGGGATACCCACTTCAGGGGCGGCCATCATGAGGCCGGCTTCTCCTAGTTGTGCCATCGACGTGTGGTGTCGCTCGGCGCGGTATAGCGATCGCAGAAAGAAACCCGCGGCTGCGGGGTATGGCCCGGCGGCCGGCGGGCGGTGTCGCTACGGGGGCGGCGCGGGCGGGCCGGCGATCAGCAGGGAATCGGGGCGGGGAATTTGCTGGGGGCGTTCCCGGATTCTACTAAATTGAACGGGGGTCGACTCTAAAAATACTCGCCGGAAACTCCGTTCTCGCAACCAGTATGCCAGCCGAGTTCCGTTATCTCACCCGGCAGGGGCGCGGAAAAGCCCCGGCCGAGCGCGGTCCCGACGAGGCCGTCGAGGCGCGCTACAAGCGGGCCGACCTCGTCAAGAGGCCTGTGATCCGCGACGAGCTGCGCAACCGCTACCTCGTCTTCGAGTCGCGCCAAGAGTTCCTGGACTGGTACGCCCTCGTGCCCGAGGCGGAGCGCTGCTGCCACGAGGTCGTATTCGGCTTCATGCCGCAGCGCCTCAAGTTCGACGTCGACGCCCCGGCCCACAAGCTGGACGCCCTCCCCGAGGCGACGCTCGCGGCAGCCCTCCAGGCCGCGGCTGAGACGCTGATCGACGAGAGCAGCCTCCCCGGGGACGCCGCCGCGAGCCGCGCCGACGACCTGGGCGAGTATATCGAAGAGCTCCTCGCCGGCGACCCGGATGAGGACCCGCTCGAGGCGATCCTCCGCGCGCCTACGCCCGACCGCGCGCCCACGCCCGCGGCCGCGGCCGCGCCTCCGGAAGAAGCGGCCCGCGCGGCGAAGATCCGCGCAGTGGTGGGTCTCCTGATCGAGGCGATACTCGACGAGCTCTACGTCGGCTACTACGGGGTCGAAGACATCCTCCCCTCGCGGGAAGACCTCGCCGTGACGGACAGCAGCGGCCCGACGGCGACGGGCTGGAAGTACAGCTTCCACATCATCGCGCTCCCCTACGCCGTCGCCGACAACGAGGAGGCGCGGGAGTTCACGGCGCGAGTCCTAGAGCGGCTGCCGGCCCCGATCCGCGCCTTCGTCGACCCCGACGTCAACAAGAAGACGCAGAACTTCCGGCTCGCCGGCTCGGCGAAGCCAGGCACGGGCCGCTACAAGCGCGCGACGGCCGAGGCCGCCCGCGTCTTCGGCACCGCCGCGAACGTGGGCCTCGAGGACCTCTTCGTCACAGCCCCCAGCGGGGCGCGGGTGCTGCAGCGGGTCTACACGGACGCCGGCGCCGCGGCGGCGGGCCGCGGCCGCCGCGCGCGGGTGATGCTCGGCCCGCAGGACCCCGTCGTGAAGGCGGCGCTCGAGCTCGCGACGCGCGAGGGCGTGACGGCCGGCCACAGCCTCAGCGAGGTGCGGGGCACGCTCCTGTGCTTCCTGCGCGACGAGCCGAGCCACTGCCGCATCTGCGGGGAGGTCCACCACCGCGACAACAGCCTGATGGTGAGCGTCGACCCGGCGGAGGGAGGCCACGAAGGGGCCTGGCCCGGCACGGGCAGCGTCGTCTGCCGCGTCGTCGAGCACTGCCGCCAGGCGCGCGGGAAGGGCCGCCTGATCGGCGAGCTGACGATGCGCGCCGAGGACCTGCGCGGCGTCGAGACGGCGGCGGCGGCCCGCGGGAAGAAGGGCGCCAAGAAGCCGCCGCCGCTGGGCCTGCGCGAGCAGGTCGCGGCGCGCGTCGGCGCAATCCGCGAGGGCCGCGTCAACCCCCACGACGCCCTCGCGTCCGAGTTCGAGCGCCTCCCCGACGCGCAGAAGACGGTCTACGCCGAGGGCGCGATGCGCGATTACGAGCTCGTGCCGACGCTCGCGGTGGCGGCGCAGATGAAGCTCGGCAAGACGAAGGCGATGCGCCGCTACCTCGACGCGCACTTCCCCGCCGACGGCCTCGAGACGAAGGTGGTCCGCTTCGTGACGTTCCGGCAGACGTTCAGCCGCAGCCTCGCCGAGGCGTTCCCCGACTTCGTGCTCTACAGCGACGTGCAGGGCGACCTCGACCACGTGCGCCATCCGCGCCTGATCGTCCAGGTCGAGTCGCTGCACCGCCTGAGGATGGCGGCGCGGCCCGAGCCGGTCGACCTGCTCGTCCTCGACGAGGTCGAGTCGATCCTCGCGCAGTTCAACAGCGGCCTGCACCGCCACTTCAACGCGGCCTTCGCGATGTTCCAGTGGATGCTGAAGACGGCGCGCCACGTCGTCTGCATGGACGCGAACCTCGGGGACCGCACGTACCGCACCCTCCTCCGCATGCGGCCGGCCCACCCGCCGCACTTCCACTGGAACCACTTCGCCCGCGCCGCCGACGACGTCTACCGCTTCACGGCCGACCAGGGCGCGTGGCTGGAGCGGCTCTACGCCGCCATCCGCGCCGGCCAGCGGGTCGTCGTGCCGACGAACAGCCTCACGGAGGCGAAGGCCTATGAGGAAGCCCTCCGGCGCGAGTTCCCCGCGCTGAATGTGCTGCTCTACAGCAGCGAGATGTCCCCCAGCGAGAAGGCGCGCCACTTCGGCGACGTCCACACCTTCTGGCGCGCGCTCGACGTGCTGATCTACACGCCGACCTGCTCCGCCGGCGTCTCGTTCGAGCTCGAGCACTTCGACGCCCTGTTCGGGTACTTCTGCGACATCTCCTGCGACGTCGAGACCTGCCGCCAGATGCTCGGCCGCGTCCGCAACCTCCGCACGCGAGAGCACTACATCTGCCTCCGCGCGACCGGGGCGGCCCTCCCGACGACGATCGAGGACATCCGCCGCCTCGTCTACGACAAGCGCGCGGGCCTCTACCGCGGCGTCGAGGACACGGCCCTCCAGTACGAGTACGACGCGGCCGACGGCACGATCCAGTACTACGAGTCCGACTACTTCTACCTCTGGCTCGAGACGGTGCGCGTCGCCAACCTCTCCCGCAACGACTTCGCGCGCCGGTTCATCGACCAGGTCGCCGACACCGGCGCCCGCGTCGAGGTCCTCGCCGCCGAGGAGGCCGCCGCCGGCGCCGCGCTGCTGACGAGCCACTGCGAAGCTCGCGAGGACCTGAAGGCCGCCCGCTGCGAGGCCATCGCCGCCGCGGCCGACCTCTCCCCGGAAGAGGCCGCCCACGTCCGCGAAGCGCTGCAGGCTCAGCAGGATGTCGAGCCTGCCGCGCGGCTCGCCTACGAGAAGTACCAGCTCCGCGAGACCTACGCCTGGCACGGCCGCCCCCTCGACGCGGCCTTCGTCTCCGACTACCAGGGGCCCGATCCCCGCCGCGTCTACCGGAACCTCTGCCGCATCACCGAGGGCGCGACCATCCTCGAGTCGCTGAAGCTCATGCGCCAGCGCGAGGCGGACCACTACACCTACACGATGGAGGCCCGCTCCGAGGCGTTCGGCTACGTGAACGAGAGCCGCGATCTTCTCCGCGACAAGGCGACCTACGTCTTCCAGTCCCACTTCCTCGCCGTCTGGCTCCTCCGCGTCTGCGGCTTCACCTGCATCACCGACAAGCGCCGCGTCCACGAGAACCTCATCGAGGCTCGCCTCCGCGGCGCGATCCCGAGCCTCCGCCGCACGATCGAGAGACTCGTCTTCGAGTTCGAGATATCGAAGCCCAACCTCGACCGGCTCGCCCGCGAGACCGACCGCGCCCGCTTCCTTGCGGGCATGCTCATCCCCGTGAACGCCGTCCTCCGCGCGATGTACGGAATCGAAGTGAAGCGCGTCGCGAAGCATGCCGGCGGCCGCGCCTACCACCTCAACCAGAGCGCGACCGGCCGCCTCTTCATCTTCTCGCAGGAGCCCGAGGACGATGACGCGCCTGGCGGCCCGCGCCCCCACATCCCGTCGGGCCTGCGCCCGGCCCCCGCCGCCGACCACCGCGTCGACCTGTTCCTCGAGGATGCGTTCTACGCCCGCGAGACGGGACCCGCCGCCCTCGATGAATGGCAAGAAGAGCTGCCCGGCGACCAGGCCGCCGATTCCCACGGCGACCAGGCCGCCGATTCCCACAGAGACCAGGCCGCCCAAGACGCTGCCGCGGACGGTGACTACAGTCTCGACGACTTCCTCGCGGAGCAGTTCGAGGAGGTAGCTTCCCGCTTCGGCCGCTGAGATCCGGCCACCCAGTCGCCCGGCCCCCGGCCCTTTTTATGGCCGATGTGCGACTTAGACGCTAGCCGCGGAGAGGGTATCTTTCGCACAAACGTCGGGATGTCTGGCGAAGTCGTGCCGCCCGCCCCCGAGGCCGCCGTGTCGCCCGCCCCCGTGGCCGCCGCGCCGCCCGCCCCCGAGGCCGCCGCGCCGCGCCCTGATCATCTCTGCGTGGTATCCGACAGCGCCGGCTACGTCGGCACGTTCTCTTCCCTCGAGGCCGCCTCCGCGGCCGTGCTGAAGAAGCACCCCTTCACCCCTTTCCTCGTCCAGAAGTTCCCCGTCGCCCCTGGCCCCGTCGACACGGTCTGGGTCGTCCTCTACCGCGACCTCGACGCCGTCGCCTTTGTCTCCAACGACAGAGCCGAGGCCCTCCGGGTTCAAGGCATCTTTGCGAACGTCGGCCTGACCTACGTCGATTCGATCGACTACTGGGAACAGCCCATCGGCACAATCGCGAAAGCGGCCTCCGACCGCCTCGACTCTCAGACGCGCGCCCAGCTCATGTACATCGGCGACGACGAGGAGAGCTTCCGCAAAATGGAGGAGGAAGACCACGCCCGCCTCGAAGCGCTGACGGCGCCGCGGAAAGACGGCCCCCTCGCGAGGCTGATCCTCGAAAACGAGCGGATCACGATCTTCGATGCGGTGGTGCCCACCGCGTTCGGGGAGGCGCACGCCGCCGGCCCCGAGTCAGGCGTCGCTGCGCGGAGCGAGACGCCCGGCGGAGAAGCGGCGGACGAACACCCGGTGGGGGGTCAGTAGGCGAGCGTCTCGTAGACGAGGGCCGACCCGGGAGGCGCTGCGGCCACCGCTCTATCCTTTTCGGCGTCGACGAGGGCGGGCGCGACCGCAAGGGCGAGGCCGCGGATGTCGGTGAGAATCCGGTGGACGGGCGGCGAGCCGCGGATGAGCGTCTTTACGCAGGCCGCGTAGCCGAGGTGCGATGCCGGCGCCGCCGCGCCGAAGGCGGCGGGCGCGCTGAGAGCCGCGGCGAGCCGTTCCCAGAGGTCGACCGCGATTCCCCCCCAGGGAGCCTCGTAGCTGCCTGGGGGGAGGGGGCTGCTGATGTCCCAGAGGCGGGCGCGGACCTCGGAGACCCGCGCGGGGGGCGGCGGGTCAGCCCGCGGGGGCATATTCGGCCCCCCCGCGGCGGGGGCCCGCGCGCCCTTGTTTTTGTTTGCCGCGGCCGCGGGCCCGTTAGCCGCCGCGGGCCCGTTCGCCGCCGCGGGCCTGTTAGCCGCCGCGGGCCTGTTCGCGACCGCGGGCCTGTTCGCCGCCGCGGGCCTGTTCGCGACCGCGGGCCTGTTCGCCACCGCGGGCCTGTTAGCCACCGCGGGCCTGTTTGCCACCGCGGGCCTGTTTGCCATTCAGCTATAGCGCGCACTGATGGGGTACACTGCTGTGATTATCGTGTTCATAATCCTAATTGCCCTTGTTCTTGGGCTTATGTTCGGAATTCCCTACCTGCGCCGGGAGAAGCCAACCAAGGCCGTCTCTGCCGGCGCCGGCACGGGGAACGTCTCATTGCGGGAGAACTATGGTCCGCCCCCAGGTGCACGCCGGGCGCTCCACCACGAAGAACTCGGAGACCGCGGCTGGCCGAGTTATCCCTACGAGTATACGGCGAACACCGCGTCGTCGATCAGCCATATGATTGAGCGGTCGGCATGAACGAATGGGCCCGCCCCCTTTTCGCCGACCCCCAAAAAGGAATCCTCGGTTCGCCGCCCGCGGTGCGCTCTGCGCGGGCCCTAGAGATTGCAGGAGACGCAGCCCTCCTTGAGGGTGCAGACCTCCCCAGCGGCCAGGGCGGGATCTTCCGCCGCGGCGGGGGCGGCCTCGGGGGTGGCCTCAGGGGTGGCCTCGGGGGTGGCCGCAGCCGCGGTGGCGGCGCCGCGCACCGACGTCTTCTGCGAGCCGGCCGCGGGAGTCGAGTGGCAGTAGTAGATGCCCGTCTTGAGGCCCTCGCGCCACCCCTCGACGAGGAAGCGCAGGATCTTCGGGAGGTCGGGGCCGGCGAGGTACATGTTCATCGACATGGACTGGTCGACGAAAGGGGCCATCGCCTTCGCCATGAGGATGATGAGGCTCGGGTGGATCTCGCGCGCGGTGCGGTGGCGGCGGCGGACGTCGGGCGGGATGCGGTCGATGCCCTGGACGCTGCCGCCGGTGGCGAGCAGAGCCCGGCGCATCTGCTCGTCCCAGAGGCCAAGCTCCGTCAGCTCGGCCATCAGGTGCCGGTTCACGATCGTGAACTCCCCGGCGAGCGTCTGGCGGACATAGAGGTTGCTCGTGAACGGCTCGAAGCACTCGTTCTGGCCGACGATGTTGCTCGTCGTCGCCGTGGGCATGTAGGCCGTCACGTAGGCGTTGCGCGTACCGCGGCGGACGGCGGCGCGGAGCTCGGCCCACATCTCGGGGGTGATGGCTCCGCTGCCGGCGGTGGTGGCGGCGACCTCGGCCTCCCAGCCGGGCGCGAGGTGGCCGGCCTCGACCCAGAGGTCGGGCTGGATCAGGCCCGCGGCGAAGGGGCTGCCCTCGAAGGAGGCGTAAGGCCCTTTGGCGGCGGCGAGGCGCGCCGACTCCCGCAGGGCGCCGTAGTATACGGCGGCGGCGACGGCGCGGGCGACGGCCCGCGCCTCGGGCGAGCCGTAGATGAGGCCGAGCCGCGCGAGGACGTCGGCGAGGCCCATGATCCCGACGCCGACGGGGCGGTGGCGGCGGTTGCTGCGGCGGCACTCCTCGCGGGGGTAGTAGTTGAGGTCGATGACGCGGTCGAGGGTGCGCACCTCGAGGCCCGCCGCGGCGGCGATGCCGGCGTAGTCGAGGCCGAGGACCCCCCCGGCGCGCATGACGAGGAAGGACTCGAGGCAGACGGCGGCGAGGTTGCAGACGCCGAACTCGCCGCCGGCGGCGTTCTCGGGGTGGAAGCGCGCGAAGTCGGGCGCGTCGAACGCGCTCCAGCTCGGGATCGTGATCTCGCAGCAGAGGTTCGAAGAGCAAACCGGCGCGACGTTGCGCATGTTCGACTTGCGGTTGATGTGGTCTTTGTTGAGCCAGTAGGGGACCCCGACCTGGGCCCACGTCTTGAAGGCCTCGGCGACGATGTCGCCGGCCTTCACGACGCGGCGGTGGCGGCCCTCGGCGACGTAGCGCGCGACGAGCGCGCGGTACTCCTCGCCGTAGACGAGGTGGAGCCCGGGGGCGGCGTCGGGGCTGAACAGGTGCCAGTCGCCCGCGGCCGGGTCGTCCTCGCCCCCGGCGGCAACGCGCTTCTCGTTCTCGAGCTGGGAGATGAGGGCCTCCATGAAGAGGTCGGAGACCCAGAGCGCGTACTTGATGACGGGCGCGTTCAGCGATTTGAGCGCCTCCTCGCCCTTGAGGCGCGCCAGGGCGAGGAAGGTGAACACGTCGTCGTGGTCGACAGAGAGGTAGGCGGCGAAGGCGCCGGGGCGGTTGCCGCCCTGGTCGGCGTAGAGCTGCACGTCGTTGAGGATCTTGACGTAGCGCTTGATGCCGCTGCTGAGGCCGCCGGTCCCGCGGATCAGGGACCCCTCGGCGCGGACGTTGTGGAGCCACAGGCTGACGCCGCCCGACCACTTGCTCGTCATCGCGGCGGTCTTCACCGTGTCGAAGAGGGTCGACATGTCGTCGCCCGTCGCGAGCTGGAAGCAGCTCGACAGCTGGGGCACGGCCGTGCCGGCGTTCAGCATCGTCGGCGTCGCGTTCGAGACGCGCTGGAGGCTGAGCATGTCGTAGTACTCGAACGCTTCGGCGAGGCGCGCGGCGAAGGCCTCGTCGGTGCCGGCGTCGCCGAGCCCGTCGGGCTGGCAGACGTAGATGCCGAGGGCGACCCGCATGTAGAGGTGCTGCGGGCGCTCCATCAGCTGGTTGTCGAGCAGCGTCGACTCCCCCCGGCGGGCCGAGGGGCGCAGCAGGTAGCTGCGCGCGATCGTCTGGTAGCCGAAGTAGCGGAGGCGGAAGTCGCGGCTGGCTTCGAGCCGCTCCGCGACGGCGGTCCGAGAGCGCCGGACGATGCGGATGAACTCGTCGGAAAGGCGCACCGACGCGCGGTCGGGGGCGGCGGCGATGATCGTGTCGATCATGTCCTCGAGCGCCGCGGGCGTGCGCTTGTGGAGGTCGCTCACGTAGATGCGGGCGGCGAGCCACTCGTTGTCGCTGTGGCGCGTCGCGAGCTGGATGCAGATCGCGGCCGTCTCGGCGTCGAGCTCGCGCGTCGTCATCCCGTTGCGGAAGCGGCGCACGACCTCGGCCGTGATCGCGGCGCTGTCGATCGCCGCGAGCTCGGGGCCGTAGGCGGGGTTGCTGCGCAGCTCCTCGTTCCGCTCGGTGATCAGGTCGAACCGCACCGGCACCTTCTCGCCGTGGCGGTCGACGACGTGCGTCCGCGGGGGGCGCGGCTTGGCCGCGGCGGCGTGGCCCGCGGAGCGCCCGTTGTAGGCGACGGCGCGGATGAAGGCCCCGCCGAGGGTGATAAGGCTGGCGAGTTCGCCGCTGCTGTCGGCGGTGGGCGCGCCCCTGTCGGCGGCGGGCGCGCCCCTGTCGGCGGCGGATCCGTCGGCGCTGGCTGGCTCTTTCGTGGTGCTCATGGGCTCGGCTGCAAGGAGGCGGTATGCACGCACCCGCCGGCATTCAATTCCGGGACGGGACCCCGCGGGTCGGGGGAAAAAGCGGCGCCAACGGGCGCCCCGCAGGCGCGGCGCCAGCGGCGAGCGCCGCGGGTGCGCCGGTTTGCGAGAATTGAACTTGCCACACCCTCCTTATACCCGCCGCGTCGACGGAGCGAACCGCATGAGCCTCACGACAGACGCCCCCGAACTAGCCCGCCACGCCGCCGAGCGCGTGCAGGCCCTCGCCCGCGACCTCGGCGCCGAGGCGAAGTCCCTCCTCGAACTAGCGCAGCGGCTCCCGCGCGGCAAAGTCCCGCCGAGCTCCCCCAGCGCTCCGGCCTTCCGCTGGCAGCCCGGCGAGAGCGGCCGCGTATCGCTGCGCCCGATTCGCCACGAGGATATCTGGCAGTTCCGCAAGAAGATAGAGGGCCTCCACTGGACCGCGCAGGAGGTCGACCTCACCCGCGACAAGAAGGACTGGGACAAAGCCATGAACGAGAACGAGCGCCACTTCGTGCGCCTTCAGCTCGCGTTCTTCGCCCGCGTCGACATCGACGTCCTCGCGAACGACGACGACAACTTCGGAGAGGAAGTCGACTGCCTCGAGGCGCGGATGTTCTACGCCGCCAAGAAGGACCAGGAATGCGCCCACGCCGAGAGCTACGCGCTCCAGATCGAGGCGGTGATGACGGGCGAAGAGCGCGAGGAGACCCTCAACGCGATCCGCACCTTCCCCGTGATCGCCCAGATGCGCGAGTGGGCCCTCCGCTGGACCGACCGCGGCACCCCCATCGGCGAGCGCCTCGTCGCGTGGGCCTTCATCGAGGGCGTCCAGTTCCAGGGGCCCTTCTGCTCGCTCCAGTGGCTGCGCGAACGCAACCTCCTGCCGGGCATCACGGAGTACAACACCTTCATCGCCCGCGACGAGGGGATTCACACCCTGTTCACGTGCCGGCTCGTGCTGGCCTACCTCGCCGCGCGGCCGAGCCAGGCCCGCGTCGAAGAGATATTCTCGGGCGGGATGGAGACCGTCGACGACCTCGTGACCGAGTCTCTCCCGGCCCGCCTCATCGGCATGAACGCCGAGCTGATGAAGGAGTATGTCCGGTACCAGGCCGACTGCGTCCTGATCGAGATGGGCTACAAGCCGATGTATCGCGTAAAGAACCCTTTCCCCTTCATGGATAAGCTCACCCTCAACGAGGTCGCGAAGACGAACTTCTTTGAGCGTTCTGCCACCCAGTACCAGAACATCACAAAAGCGGGAGCCACTAAGTTGGCTCTCGACTCGAGCCCGGTCGAGTACTGAGGTCGCGGGCGACCCCTTTTTGCCCCGCGCGCCGGCGGAAAAGCGCGGCCCTGGCTCACGCGGCGCGGACCCTGAGCAGAGCGTAGAAGCTGTTGAAGCGATCATTGCCGTACTGGCCCTGTATGACGGGCCGTGGAGGGCGACGTCCGGGTGCGGCTCGAACCCGCACTCGGCGGCCAGGCAGACCCACTCCGCCCCGGAGCGGTAGTGGGCGAACCCTCCTGCCGCATACCGCCCCACGAACCCTTCGGGCGTCTCTTCCGAGCCGAGCACGCAGGCGTAGACCGCATGGACGACGTCGTAGAAGAGGCGCTGCGACTCGGAGGTGCAGTCGTGGTCGCGGATGAGGAGGCACCCGCCGGGGCGCAGCACCCGGAAAGTCTCGGTAAACATTACCTTGGCGTCGGCGAAGTGGTGGGCCGCCATGAACATAGTCGCGAAGTCGAACGACTCTTCGTCGTAAGGGAGGCTGTCAACACTGCTCTCCGTGAAGACGAAGAATGCGTTCGGCTTCTGGGGACGATGTCGCATGCGTGCGATCGCCCCGGCGGCGTGCCGAGCTCCTCGGCGACCGCGGCGGTGATACGCCCCTCGGCGCAGCCAATGTCAAGATAGGAGAAGTCCTCCCGAGAGCTTGCGATGGCTTTGACGATTTCCATCTCCACGGTGACGTCCTTCAGGCGCGACCGCTCGCGGCCTTTGTTAGGGGCGGTATTGTGTCCTCCGCGGCAGCCGAAGTGCGCGCTGTGGTGACTCCCGGGCGCGGCCTTCGGCGCAGCCCTCGTGGCATTTGGCGCGGCCTTCGGCGCAGCCCTCGTGGCATTTGGCGCGGCCTTCGGTGAGTTCTTTGCGTACTTCGCGGCATTCGGCGCGGCCTTCGGCGAGCCCTTTGGCGCGGCACCCGGCGCGGCACCCGGCACAACCTTAAGCGTAGAGACCGACGCCAGCTTGATCGAGGAAAGGGGGACTGCCCTCGGGGCTGGCTTACTTTCGCGACCCGCGGTCGCCTCGGCGAGCAGGCCCCCGTCTCGAGCGGAGGTGGCCCCAGTCGGCCCGCTTCCCTCCCCGGCGGCCGACGGGTCGGGCGCGCCGAACAGCCCGCGGAGCTCCTTAAGGACAGCCGCGTCGGCGATGCCGGGAGTCTTGATCGCCGCAACCGCTAGCGCAGCAGCGGCGCGAGTAGCGCGGGCGGTGAGGAAGGCTTCGACGCGACGGAGGGCGTCTTGGGCGATGGGTCTTCCTTCCCTGGTCCCGAGGAGGCCGCGTATGTGCCCAAATAGAGGAGATAGGCCCGCGTCCATGCCTGGATTCAGGGGCGGCGGTCGGATGGTGCAGACCCGCCCGGCGCATTCAATTTTATGGACCGCCCCGGCTATCGCCATCCTGGCGGCTATCGCCGTCCTGGCGGCTATCGCCGTCCTGGCGGCTATCGCCTTCCGATGGGTCGAACGCCCCTACGTCATAGATGACCTGGACGGGGCGCAGATAGGAGAAGCCGTCGGGCAGGGGGCGGCCGGGGAGGTCGCAAATCTCCCTGCAGATGTCACTAAACCCCGCGTCGCGGAACGGGCCCTTCCGCCCGGGGGGCGTAAGGCGGGCCACGTCGAGGAGGTGCGCGACGTGCTGGAAACAGTGGTGGCTCGCCGTCTTCCGACCGAGGATTCCGAGGAAGATCTGCGTTGCCGTCGGGTAGGGGTACCGCGCGAGGTAGAGGCGCTCGGCCTCCCGCTTGAGCGCCTCCTCGCGCGGGGGGTCGAGCGGGCGCGATAGGCGGAGGATATAGTAGTCGCCGGTGTAGTACTTGAAGCGGGTCAGCAGGGGGGTGATGTCGGCGCCGCGGCGCATCCGGTATTCGACGCCCGGCTGGGCGGGGTCGGGCATGATCTCGAGCCCGGGCTGGGCCTCGGCGATGTAGACGAGCTCCCCCTCGCGGAGGAGGATGCCCGCGTGGCTGTAGAAGGTCTGGGTGAGGACGCTGTTCGCGGGCGCGTGGGTCGTCGCGACGAAGAGCACGATGTCGCCCGTCTTGAGGTGGGGATATATGTCTGAGATCTTGCTCCGCGGGGTGCGCACGGTGCTGTACATCGCGTTGTACTCTGACATGCGGTAGAGGCCGATGAAGACGACGGCGACAATCAGGACGACAGTCAGCATTATTAGCGTCGCCAGGACGATGGCGGCAGTCCGTGATACGCCCATCGCGGTGGGCCGCTGCATACTGACCCCGTCGCAGGCTCCAATTATAGCCCCGCCTCGCCGGCGGATTTGAGACACGTGCCCCCTGCCATAAGGCGCCGCGGATGGCCGAAGGCACCGGGCAACCGACGCACGAGGCGGCCGACCCCCTCGCCGTCCTCTTCGCCGAGGCCGAGGCCCGGGCTGGGACCCCGCTTGAGGCCCTTGCGATGGACCACACCCAGGCCGCCTTCGACGCCTACTGCGTCATCAGCGCCCGCCACGGGGAAGTGGAGCCCGCCGCGCGTGGGGCGATGGCCCTGATCGTGCCGCGCGTCCTGCGCGACGCGGCGGCGGCCCGCGAGGCGATGCGCGATGATCCTGCGGCCCCCGGTCTCGAAGACGCGTACCGCTACCTGCTACGCGAGCTCGGCGATCTCGCGACCGTGTTCGTCACGACGAACGCCGAGTCGCACCGCACCCCCGACCCGTACGACGAGCACGCCGGCGCGTACCGCACCATCAGCGCAGAGATCAATGCCTTCATGGCCGCCGGCCAGGCGGCGCAGCCCGTATGGGGCATCCTCCGGCGATCGCGGGCCGCCGCGCGCGGCCGTCCGCCGCCGCGCCGTCCCCCGCAGGCGCCCCTCGCCGACGACCGCGAGTACTATACCCCCAAATAGTCTATCCTTTTGCGCCTGGCGTATTGGAGCGAACGGCGCGGCGTCATACCAGAGGAAACTGCCGGCGCTGCACCGCGCCCGCCAACCCGTCCCGCCAACTACATGGATACAGTCGTCGAATATGCCTACCGCATTCTGGGCGGTGTGTTCCAAACGCAGGTCGAGCCCGTCGCGGCGGTGCTCGACGACAGCCCCGGCCCGGATGCCCTCGAAGAGGGGCGCCGCAGTGCGGCGGAGCGCGCGGCGGCGATCCGCGTGGGGCTCGCGGAGATATACGCGGCAAACGGGGCGACGCCCCCTTCGCGGGCCGACGTGATGGCCACCTACGAGGCGGCGAAGAGTCTCCTGAGCGACCTCTGGGGGGTCGTCATGTCTGACGCGCGGGCGGCGGGCCCCGCCGCGTCCTCGTGGGCGGGCGGCGTCGTTTCGCGCGCTGTCGCCGCTGGAGGGCGTCGCGCCTGAGGCCCGCTAAAAAGATCGTGGGCGCCCTAGAAGCCCATTTTGCGCACGATCGCCGCGACTATGCGGTCGCGGTCGGGCCCTGCGTCGCGGAAGTCGCCGTCCGCGAGCGCCGGCTCGATCTCAACGACCGACTCGAGCGGGAATGGACTGGCCGGAAGGCCCGGGAACTCGGCGGGATGGAGGCCCTGGAAGAACGCTTCATGGGCGCGGCGGAGACGAGCCTGATACTCAACCGAGACTCCGCCGGTGGCGCTCGCGTCGCTCTTGCCGATCTCCGCGACCTCGCCCTCGCGGCGGCGCTCGGCCAGGCGGGACATGCAGCTTCCGAGGCTCGTCTTGAGATATAGAACCTTCGCCTTCGAGAGATCGATCGGGAGCATGAGGCGGAACGACTCGCACCAGGTGGCGTACATCTCCATCTCGACCGGGTCGACGAGCTCGCGCTGGAGCTCCATGAAGATCATGTCGGTCGCGGGGCTCCGTTCGAGGAGGTATACGTCGGCGTCGGGCTCGGCGGCGACAGCGGCTGTGATCTCGAGGACGCGGGTGGCGAAGACGTATGTCTGGAAGCCGTAGCCGTGGCGGCCCGGGGCGCCGTAGAACTTCGAGAGGATCCCGATCTTGCGCCACCGCTCGACGGGTTCGAGCACGAGGGCGACCTTCAGGCCGCGGCGGCGGAGCTCCTCGGCGAGGGCCTTCGCCAGTTCGGTCTTCCCGGCGGCGATTTCTCCCTCTATGATGAACACCTTCGCGCCCTCCTTCGGGCGCGCGGCGCACGGGCTGGCGATGCCGGCAATAGCGTCCATTTGGCGGTATACAAGACGCGGCAGCGTTTCAATTACTCCGAACAGCAGGCTGGTCCCGGGCGCCCGGCGCAGTTTCGGGGGCTCATATTTGAAGAGCAGCCGGTGCTACATACCCCGTCATGAGACTCGCCGGCGCTCTCCCCGCAGAGGGCACCAGCGGGCCCTCCTCGATGGACTCCGGATTCTCGCCGATCGCTGCCTTGCCATTCGAGGGCATCGCCGCGATTCTCGAGTGGCTCGGCCCGCGCAGCCTCAAGCGGTTCGGCGCGACGTGCCGCTCGTACCTGCAGGCATCCCAGTGGTTCTTCGGCCAGCCAGAGTACTCTCTGATGCTCGTTCGCAGCGCCCGGGCTCGCCTGACGAGCACGCTAGTGGATGGCCACCGCGAGTGCCACGGGGGCAACGAAGACGAGCTCCGCGCAAAGGCCGACAGGTTCGCGGCAACAGTCGCAGCAACGCTTTCTATGCACACGCACGGCGCAGGCTGGACCCCTCCCCACTCGCTCCAGTTCCTGTACCCGATGGCCGTCACCGCCCACCACGACTGGCCGCTCGCCCCCTACGCGCTCGAGTGGGGCGCCTTCTTCGAAAGAAAGATCCTCACGGGCGGGAGGGACCTAACGCCCCGGGGCGAGATCCTCGCGCTCCTCCACAAGGACTCCCTCGACCGGCTCGCCGCCGCCGCGAAGTGCATGGGGTGGGACATGGGGGTCACCCTCGCGACGACGGCCGCAGCCGCGTGCAGCACAGTGACACCAGCCACCGAGCGCACGGTCACCGCCGTGATGCACAAGCTGGCCAAGGCAGCGGTAGCCAGCGCGACCGATGGGCAGCTTGTGTTCTGCCTCGCCGCCCTGGCGGCCATAGACAGCCGCCTGTCCGCCCCGGGCTGCCACAGACAGGGCGCGTGGACCAGCCTATGGAAAGTGGCGCTGAAGATCTCCCGGCCCAACGACGATGCGTGGTTCCGCCTCGCAGGCATGGCGGGCGAGAAACGTTCTCCTGCGAAGCTCATGGGCGAATTCAACTGCCATACCGGCGGCTCCCAGGGGAGAGGCGGTGGCGGTATTGGTACCCTCCTCTCCGAGCTCATCCGTCTGGCGGATCTGCACCCGACCGTCGTCAACGTCCCCAATATCTTGCTGCCGGCGATCCTCGCCTACGCCGCGGTCGGCGGCGATCTGGCCGGGGGCGACCAGGCGGCGGAAGACGACATGCCGGACGCGGAAGACGACATGCCGGACCTAGAAGAATCCCCGCCGCACTGAGGCAAATGAGCTGAGCCGCGGCGGCCGCGCTTTTGCGGCCCGCATCCCTTGTGGCGCCTTGCACGTCGCTGCCGCGACCCGCCTCGCCATCCTCGGCGCCGCCCGCCGCGGGCCGAGAGGGGTCGCCCATGGGGTTCGGAACTAGCTGACCGGGCGCGGCCTGAGTCTTTTGAAGAGGAAGGGGGGGAATTAACAGAGATGGCCTCCAACACCGACAGGGGCGGTCCGGGGAGGTTCTCCCTCGCCCCCGCCGAGACGCGAAAAGCCCGGGGAGCAACCCCGGCGGACGCCACTCTGGATATCTCGCCCGCCCGCATTGCCGACATCAAGTTCTGGAACGGGGTCTTCCGGGCGGGCGTATCCTGGGTTCTGTTCGAAAATGGAAGCGCCGTTACAGTCGGCGCCAGAGGGGCGGACGACGACCTCGCCAACGGTGCGATCGCGGCGCTCACCGAGGTCGAGGATCAGCACGCGCGCGCGACAGCGCGCGGGTCCGACTGGATCGTGGGCCCGTACCGCGGCACTGACGCAAATGCGTCCGTATACGTGCGCGTCAGCGCCTCCAGCGCCGCCGCCGCGGCCGCCGCGGCCCAAAAAATCCTGGCCGAGGACCGTAGCACGCTCAGCATCGTCCACCTCGCGGCAAAGTAGGGCGCGGGCGCCCTTTTTCGCGCTAGCGGCACCAGATGGCGCACGGTGACTGCTGGTAGCTGGCGGCGCACCGGTTGTCCCCGTCCCACCAGGTGGCCCCCCGCCCCTCGTACGTCGGGTATCCCTTGTACGGGTGATCGTAGAGGCCGATGTTGTGGGGGCCAGGGCAGAAGGCCTCGTCCGGGTGGCCATTGTTGTCGCCGCCCCGACGGCGGGCATACCAGGCGGCGACGAGGACGACAACTATGAGGAGGGCGGTAAGCAAGACGGCGTCGGAGGGATCCATGGCGGCGGCGCCTATTGCTCGTGGCCAAAAGGGGCGCGGGCCGGAACGCGCGGCGCGGGCTGCTACGCGTTGTAAGGGACCCGCGCCGACGGCGGGTACCCGTAGAGATAGTCGTAGTAGTTCTGGAGGGGGAGGCACAGCTCGAGAGGGGCCGCGTAGCCCGGGTGACGCCACCACCACATCGGCGGCGAGCGGCGGCGCCCGAGCGGGAGCCAGGGGTCGCGGGCCCAGCGATAGCGGCCGTCGCGATACCCGCGCGCTCCCCAGCGGAAGCCCTCCTTCGCGTCCGGGGCTGCCGCGCAGATGTCGGCGGCGATGATGACCAGCAGGGCGATGACGGCGGCGAGAGCGAGACGCGCGGCGTTCATGGCATATGAGCCCGAGCAAAAGCGCGGGGCGCGTCCACGGGTGTCGGCATCGCGCGACCGGCGGGTCTATGGGCAGTCGACGAGGCTGTAGTATGAGCCACGCTCCCCCGGCTCGTCGAG
>Ga0154020_10002639_pt1 | contig 21846 bp, 16 predicted proteins | sample Klosneuvirus_201_FD_109709 | JGI IMG/M metagenome (GOLD analysis project Ga0154020, IMG submission 109709) | Active sludge microbial communities from wastewater, Klosterneuburg, Austria - Klosneuvirus_20160825_MG | ecosystem: Engineered > WWTP > Aerobic digester > Activated sludge | place... | reverse complement strand
TACGTGGCCAGGCGAACGCTGCCGGAATACATGAACCTGCTGGAACGCCTCAGCCGCGCGCAAGAAGCCGCCGGCGTCCCGCCCCCGGACCCGGAGCAGCCCTGGAGCGGCCTGGTCATCCGCCCGTTGGACAACCCGCTGCCCCCCGCGCGTGGACCGTTGCCGCCGGCGCCGTGAAGCGCACAGGTTTGCCCCACCGCAACTGGCCCCCGGGACTCTGCATCTGTCGACGGAAAAAACCGGCCCGGCAAACCTCGCCCAAGTCCTGAGGGCAGTCTTCAGATGAACCTGGACTCACGCGCCGCGTATGGGACGTGACCGGGGCGGTGGCTCGTCTTCCACCACGGCTTTGGAGGGCGCTGGGACGGGCCGGGCTGGCAGGTCCGGCGGAATGTCATCCACCGTGCCTTCTTCCAGCGCCGCCCGGAGTGCGGCCTGCTGGTCAAACGTCTGGGTGGCGCTGCTGGCGGCCAGCTCCAGGGCCTGCTCCAGGCGGGTCTGGAGCGCCTGCTGCTCGGCCAGGCGGGTCTGCAGTGCGCCCAGTTCGGCGTCCTTGGCCGTCAACACGGCGTCCCGGTCCGCCGTGACGTTTTGCAGTTGCCGTTCCAGGCTGGCCAGGGCGTTGCGGCTGTCCGCCAGTTGCCGGGCGGACGCCTCAAGTTTCTCCACGCTGGCGCGCAGCGCCGCAATCTCCTGCGCGTCGGCGTTGCTGCGGGCCTGCGCGGCAGCCGCCTGGGTCTCCGCCGTGGCTGCGCGCGCCACCACGCTGGCGTGTTCCTCCGTCAGGCGTGCCGTGGTCTGTTCCAGGGTGCGCTGCCGTTCGGCAAGGTCCTGCGCGTCCTCGTCACGTTGGGTGGCCAGCGTCTCTGCCTGCTCCACCCGGGTGCGCAGGGCCTGGAGGTCCCCGGCCTGTTGGGCCACCTTGTTTTGGGCCTCTGCCAGCTGGGCGCGCGCGTTGGCCAGCTCCGCCTCCAGCGCGGTGGCGGCGGCCAGTGTTTCTTCCAGGCGGCGGTCCACCACGGCCTGGTCCCGTTGCCTGGTGGCGGCGGTGGCCTGCGCGGTCTCCAGCGCTTGTTGCGCCTGGGCCAGCTCTTTCTCCCGCGCGTGGGTGGCCTCCTGGGCGCCCTGCAGTGTGGCGCGCAATTCTTCCACGTCCTTGGTGCGCTGCGCGGCGGTGGCCTCGGCGGTGTCCACGCGCGTGCGCAGGGCGGACGCCTCGGAGTCCTTGCGCGCCACTTCGCCGGTCAGCGCGTCCAGCTGGGCCCGCAGCTCGGTGACCTCCTTCTCGCGCTGGCTGGCCAGCGCATCCCGTGTTTCCCGCGTGTCATGCAGCTGCAACTCCAGCGCGGTGACCACGTCCTTGGTGTGCTCCAGGGCCGTGCGCGCCTCGGCCAGCGCACCAGCGGCAGTCTCGCGGTGCTGGCGGTGGGCCTCGGCGTCCGCGGTGGCGGTGGCCTTCAGCGCGTCCACCTCGGAGAGCGCGGCTTCCAGTTCAACGCCAAGTTCCCGCACCTTGCCCTCGGCCTCGCGCGCCTCGGCGGTGATGGTCCCGTGGGCCACCTCCAGCTCGGCAATGCGGTCCTTGTGGGCGCGTTCCTGGGTATCCCAGGCCGCGGCATCCGCCTTGGCCCGTTCGCGTTCGGTCGCCAGTGCGTCGTGCCACCCTTCCGCGCGGGTCTGCAGGGCCTCAAGGTCGGCGCGCAGCTGGGTGGTGGCCGTCTGGTCCTGCTGGGCCTGCGCCTGCAAGGCCAGGTGTGCCTCACGTTCCGCGGTCAGCTCGGCGCGGGTCTGGGCCAGCGCGTCTGACGTGTCCTTGCCGTGTTTCTCGGCGTCATCCAGGTGTGCGCGCAACCGCGCCACTTCCGCCGTCCGGGCTTCCAGCTGTGCCTGCGCGGCCTGGGCGGCCGCGGTGTGTTCTTCGCGCGCCTTCTGCAGTTCCAGGGCCTGCGCTTCGGTACGGGTACGCGCCTCGGCCAGGGACTTTTCCGTGCCGCGCAGTTCCTTTTGAAGCTCCTGGAGGTCCCGGCCCAGCTGGTTGGACTCCTTGCGCGCGGTGTCCAGCTGCCCGCTGAGGTTGTCGGACCGTTCGGCGGCCTCCGCGTGGCGGGTGGTGGCGGTCTGCAGTGCCTCGGCCAGCGTCTTCCCGCGCGTCTGTTCGGTGGCCAGCTGTTCGCTGGTCTTGACCAGCGCGTCCTCGGTGGCCGCAGACTCCTGTTGGGTGCGCTCCAGCTGTTGCTGCGCCTTTTCCAGCGCCGCCTTCGCCTCCGTCACCTCGGCTTGCGCGCTGTTGCGTTCCTTCTCGCGCGCGGCGGCGGCCTCCCGCGCATCCAGCAGGTCGGTTCGCAGCGTTTGCAGCGTGCTGTCCCGTGCCGCCAACGTTTCCCGCAACGCGGTGAGCGCACCCTCCAGGTCCTTGGAGCCGGCCACGGTGGTGCGGTGCTGTTCCTCCAATGCATTGAGCGCGTCCTCCAGCTGCGCGGCGCGTTGTTCCTGGGTGGCGGTGGCGGCGCGCGCCGTCGTCAGTTCGCCCTCCAGCTCCATGGACTTCTGCGCGGCCTGGGTGAGGTCCGCCTCCAACCGCTGCTGGCGGGCCGCACCCTCGGCCAGGTTTTTCTCCAGCGCCTGCTGTGCCGCCACCTGCGCGTTGCCGCGGGCCACGCTGGCGTCCAGTTCCGCCTGCAGCCGCTCCAGTTCGCTTTCTGCGGCAGACAACAACAGCTGGGTGGTCTGGAGGTCATCCTCCAAGGACGCCTGGGTGATGCGCAGGCCATCATGGTCCGCCTGGAGCTTGGACTGGTCCCCCCGAAGGGACTCCAGCTGCGCCTCGGCCTGCGCGCGGGCCTGGTCCTGCGTGTCGGTGTTGGCGTTGGCGCGCGCCAGCTGCTCCCGCAGCGACGCCAGCTCTGCCTGGGCCTGCGCCAGGGCCTGCCTGGATTGTTCCTCCTGCTGCTGCAGGCGTTGGATGGTGGCGGCCTGGCGGCTGCGTACGTCCTGAACCTCAGCCAGTTGTGCCGCGTATTGTTCGGCTTCCACCGCACGCCCGCGCAATGCGGCGCTTTCCGCCTGCGCCTGCTGCAGGCGGGCCAACAGCACCGCCAGCTTTTCGGCCATGGTGGACGCACTGCTCACGGAGTTGTGGACATTGGCGGATGTTTCCGTGAGCGCGCCGCGCAGGCTCTCTGCTTCACGTTGCAGGCTGGCGGCGCGGGTCTGGGCCTCGCGCAGGTGTTGCTGTTGTTCGGCCAGCGCTTCGGTGAGCTGGATGACCTGCGTCTGCAGTTGTTCCTGTGCGGCCAGGGCCGCCTGCTGCAGGCGCGCCTGCTGTTCATTCAGCGCGGCACGCAGTGCGCCTTCCTTGTCCCGCGCCAGGGTCTCCTGCGTGCGCTGCAATCCATCCGCACGGGCGGTCTCGCCTCGCAGCTGCCGCTCCACGGCGGCCAGGCGGGCCTGGAGATCGGTGTTGTCCCGCGTCAGGCGGCTCAGCTGGTCACCCACCTGGGACCGCGCTTCCTCCACCACCACCGCGCGCATGCGCATGATGGCGCTGTTGTTGGTGTTGATGGCCTGCCCCGGGGGACGGGTGGTTTGCACCGTCATGGGCGCGCCGGGGACGCTGTCATTGACCGGCACCAGCTCCAGCGCCGGGCTGGAGCCGGATTGGTTGGTGGGGCTGGTCTCGGCGTTGGAGAAACGGTCTGCCATTTCCAACGCGCGGGGCTTGGGGGACTGGCGTCCCGCCGGCGTGGGAGGATCTGACTTGGGACGGGCCGCCGGGGCGGCGGGCATGGGGGCGGGTGGTGCCGCGGGCTGGGCCGTTGGCGCCGCGGCAGGGGGCAGGAACACAAACGGGCTGCCGGGTTTGGCGGGGGTCATGCGCCGCCGCAGGTTGCTGGAGTCTGAGAGGATGGACGCGTTGGGCAGGCGCTTGAGCATGTCCAGCACCGCGGGGTTGCCGGGGTCCAGCTTGTACGCGCCGGACCACGCCACCTCGGCGCCTTCAAGGTCCCCCGCCTCATATTGGCGAAGACCTTCTGCAAGCAGTGTCTCCACCCGGTCCCGCACGCGCTGCCTCCGTCACCAAGCCACAAGGGAGACATTCCACCGTGGGGGCGCCCGGCGGGGCAACCCCACGCATGTATGGTGGCGTAGGCGTTTAGGGGAGCCCGGAGGCCGCGGCGCCCGCGGTCACCCCGTCAAGAGGGTCACGGTGGCGTGCGTAAGGCTGTCCACCACCACGTGCGCGCGGTGCAGGTCTGCCCGCGGGCGTGACGTGGTCACCGCCACCACGCGCATCCCCGCGGCCAGGGCTGCTTCCACGCCCTGCGGCGCGTCTTCCACCACCACGCACTGCCCTGGGGCAACGCCCAGGGTGCTGGCCGCGGCCAGGAATATCTCCGGATCCGGTTTCCCGTGGCGCACGTCATCTCCGGTGATCACCGCGCCAAACAGCGCCTGGATCCCCAGGGTGGCCAACGCCAGTTCCACGTTGGCGCGCGGCCCGCTGGAGCCCACCGCCAGCAACAGCCCGGCGCCATGGCAGGCGCGCACCAGGTCCACCGCGCCTTCAATGGCCGCCAGGTGGTCCCGGGCCAGCGCCCGGTAGAGTCCTTCTTTGTGGTCCGCCAGGGCGCGCCATTGCGTGTCTGAAAGAGGACGGCCAGCCAGCATGGGCATGATGGCCTGGTTGTGCATGCCAAAGGTGGTGCGCAGTTGCGCATCGGTCACCGTCCAGCCCTGCTCGGCCGCCAGCTGGTGGAACGCGTGAAAGTGCGCGGGATTGGAATCCACCAACACACCGTCGACGTCAAAAATGATGGCCTGCATGCCCTTGTGCACCTACCCGTACACCCCGGGCCCCGTCACGCTGTTTACACGCTGTGGATCATGCTTAGGTTGCTGCAGCATTTTTCCACAGCGGAGGCAGTGATGGGACTGGGCGGCAGGCTGTTGACGGGCGGCGTGTTGGTCCTGGTGGTGGCGGGCGGGGTGAGCGCGGTGGGCTGGGGCATCCCCATCTACAATGAACTGTCTGCGCGCCAGGAACGGGTGGAGCAGGCGTGGGCGCAGGTGGAGACGGAGATGCAGCGCCGGTACGATCTCATCCCCAACCTGCTGGCGGCGCTCAAGGACCAGGTCAATGTAGAGACCGGGTTGTTCCATGACGCCATGGGCGCGTTTGGGGCGTACCAGGAGGCCAAGACGCCGCAGGAGAAACAGGCCGCGTCCACCCGCACGGAGACGGCGTTGCGCAGCATGCCGGCCTACATCAACAACCTCTACCCCCACCTCACCGCGGGCGGGCCGTACACCGAGTTCCGCCAGGCGTTGGAGCAGGGGGAGTCCCGCATTGCCGCCCGACGTCAGGCCTACAATGAGGCGGTTGGCCACTACAATGAAATGGTGCGCAGCGTGTCCGGGCGGTTGGTGGCCACACTCACCGGCATGCAGCGCGAGGCGTATGACACCGCAAGCGAGCCCGCCACGCAGGCCCTGGCCATGCATGCCCCGCAGGGTGCGTCACAGCTGCAGTTGGGCGCGGGTCCGGCGCACCACCGTCCTGGAGTGGGCGGTGCTGCAGGTGCGGTGGGCGGCGCGTGGTCCATCAAGGGAACCATGCAGGTGGACGGTCAATGGACCGCGGTGCTGGCGGGTCCCTCCGGAAAGGATCACAACGTGAAGCGGGGCAGCGTCCTGCATGACGAGGCCGCCAAGGTGGTTGCGGTGCAGGAAAACGCCGTCACGCTGGAGCTGGCGGGTGAAGGTGACAAGCCGCTGCGCGTGACCGTGACCCGCTGACGCCGGGGAACAGCTGCCAGGTTCACCACGCGCCGCGCCAGACCTGCACGCCGGCCTGCGTCCCCATAAACAGGTGGGGCTGGTTGTTGACGTCCAGCCGCTCCAGTGACGGGCTGTCAAACACCAACATCCCAACGTTGCCCACCGCCAGGCGCTCCACGGTGCAGCCCTGGCCGCGTTGCAGTGCGTGAAGGGCGCCTTCGCCGTCATTGGGGAGGGTCAACACCAGCACCAGGTCCTGGCTGCCACGCGCCACCGGCAACACGCGCACCGGGCGGTGGAGGGGCAGGCGGATGTCCAGCGTGGGGTCGGTTTCCGTGGTGGTGGACCGCGCATCCCGGAGCGACGGCGTGGCGCCGTCCACAACATCCAACACGTAGAGCCGCGCGCTGATGCGGTCAAAAGTCCCCGACGGGGTGTAGTGGTCCACCGTGGCGTACAGCTGCGCCCCCGACGGGCTCCAGGCCAGCGCGGTGATGTCCTGCGCCTCGGCGGTGCCCACCGCGGGAAGGCGGTGGTGGGAGAACGCCAGGGTGGACGGGTTGTAGACAAACAGCCCGGCGCCCGGCGCCCCCAGGTCTGTGTAAGCCAGGGCCAGCGCCCCGTTGGCGGGGTTGGTGGTGGGCGTAAGCGCGCCGGCAAAGTGGGCCGCCAGGCCCGCTTGCGCGCTGGTGGCAAAACTGCGCGTGGCAACGGGCTGAAACGCGTTGGCGGAGAATGACGTGAGGTCCAGCGCATCCACCGTGTTGGTGGCGTCATTGCGCACGTACAGGTAGCGGCCCTCCACCACGGCGGCGGCGCCCGAGGGGAACCCGGCGAGCTGGTTGCCCGCCTGGATGGGTGCGGGCACCGGCGGGCTGGCGGCGGCGTCTTCCACAAGCTTGAGGCCAAACGCCTGGCTCTGGCCGGTGGCGGTCATTGATTCTGGAGTGCCCACCGCCACGGCATGCAGGCCGCCCATGGCCTGCGGAAGGGCCAACAGCGCCGGCGCCTTGGTGCCAAACGCCGCGGGTTCACCCATGGCGTAGATGTGGCCTTCAAGGGACGCGGGCAGGGTCCCAAGCGCCGCGTCCACGCCGTCAAGGCCCAAGAGGCGCACGCCATTGGCAACACTCTGCAACAACGCATGGTGGGCGGTGTTGGTGGAGAGCCCCGCGGTGGCCAGGGACACCAGCGCGGTGGTGCCCACGCCCGCGGGCTGCGGCGCCAGTTCACCGCCGGGGCCGCGCAACGCGGTGAGCGTGACGTTGGCCGTCACATCTGACGGCGTCACCGGGTCACACGGCGCCGGCGGGGGACACTCACAGCGGGCAATGCAGCCGTCTTCATTGAGCACCGTGCTGCAGGATGGGTCACACGCAATTTCCGGGCACGCGGTGGGCTGGGTGCACGCGGCCAGTGAGGCGGCCAACACAATGGGCAACATCATCTTGGGGGAAAACATGGCTGGGAACTCCGGGAGCGTGGTGTGGTGGACACAACGGCGTCAGTCAGTCTTGTGGAGGTGCGGTTGAAAGGATGGCCACGGCGTCCAGGTCAAAGCCGGCGTTGTTGGACTCCGGGCTGGCCACGGACACGTCGGTGATTCGGATGAAACGGGCGCGGGAGACGGCCACGTCTGCCAGGTCAAAGAGGTCCCCGCCGCTGCGTGTGGGGTCCAACGGCGAAATGGAACCATCCGGTCCCGGCGCCAGCACTGGTTGCACGCCGGCACATCCCGCAAAGGGCCACCCACCATCCGGGTTGCAGGCAAACGCCGCGTAGGTGACGCCGTCCGCGCTCACTTCCACGCGCGCGGGCTCGGCAAACGTCTGGGTGCCATTGGCCACGTTGAACGCATTTTCAAACACGGTGAAGTCCGGCCCCGCGCCATCCACCACGTCCTGGCCCAGCCGCAGCGTGATGGAGCCGCCCAGACCCAAGGACACCACGTCCAGGCCGCCCATGGCCGCGCCCCGGCCATGCGGCGGACCCAACACCACCGCCGGCATCTGCCCCTGACCAAAGCCCGCGTGTTCGCCGTAGGTGACGGTCACAACCTCCGCCGCAAAACGTGTGAGATCGTACGGCACCGCCGCATCCGGCGTGCTGCCCGCGTCTGGTTGCCCAATGGAGGAAGGAAGCGGCGCACACGCCGCCACCGCCTGCCAACACAGCGGCAGCCACCACATCCAAGGGCGCGGGCGTGACGTCATCATTCACGGTCCCAGGATGAAGCGCGTGTCCACGGTGGCCACGCGGGAGGCCAGGCCCAAAAGCACCAGGATGTCCGGGCCGGTGCGGTCCACGCCGTTGCGGCCGGGACGCACCGCCAGGGACTGGACGCCCAGCTTCAGGTTCCCGGCGGCGGCAGCCAGGGGAACATCGGTGGTGAACGGCCAGGGCCGCACGGTGTCATCCCGCATGTCCACCGCCACCAGCGCGTCACTGTCAAAGATCCCGCAGAACACCAGCCCGGTCAGGTGCGGCACACATTCAAAGACGCTGCGCAACGCGGTGGTGGTTTCCAGTTCCAGTGCTGCCAGCGCCGCACCCGGGCCGCGGGTCACCAGGTTGGTGGTGAGGTCCACGCGCACCAGACGCGCCTGCAGCACGCTGGGCACGTAGATGGCGTTGAGGCCGGGCAGCACCACCGGGCGGGATGGCGCATACCGTCCCAGGTTCACCACGCCGGCGTTTTGCAGCGTGGCTGCATCCAGGATGTCCAGGCCGCCGTCCGTCTCTGCGGTCCAGGTGGAATCCCCACGGATGAGCTGGCCGGACGCAGAAACAATGGCGTGGCTCCCGTTGGGGTGCGGGATGACGTGGACCGGGTTGTCAAAGGACGTGAACGTGGTGACGCCAGGGCCACTGGGCCGCCCGCCGTTGTCCAGCGGGACGGCGTGGATGACGCCTGGCGCGTATTGCGCGCGGCCGTTTCCGCCCACCGCCAGCACGTTGCTGTAGGTCACCAACAGCGTGTTTCCCACCAGGGTGACGCCGGTGGGGGCGCGCGGTTGGAGGTGCGTGGCCAGGTCTTCTGGCACGCCGTCACCGTTGGCATCTGCCGCGGGGTTGAGCGGCAACGGCGTGGGCAGCGTCAACAGACCAGGGGCGTCCACCACCGCCGTCACTGTCCCGCTCACCGTGTCCACCACCGCCACGCCGCCCTGGCCATAGCGGGTGACGTAGGCCAGCCCGCCGCGCACCACGGTGCCCCAGGGCGTTGCCGCCACCGGGCCCGCAGCACCGGCGGTGTCCGGCAAGGGCGCCAGCGGCCTGGTGCGCGTGCCGTCATCCCAGTCCACGTTGTCCAGCGTGTTGTCCCCGCTCACCACCAGAAACGCGGTGGTGCGTCCGGTGCTGGCTGCATCCATGGGGGTGACAACCTGGTTGGGTGTGCTGCCAGTGCCCGCCAGCCGCGGGTTGACCGAGAGGGACAATCCATCCCGGCGCACGCGCGCGCGGAACTGCAGCGCAGGGGTGGACCGCGCCCCGTTTTTTCCAATGAGCACAAACGCCTGGTTGGGCTGGGAGCCAAAACGCACGTCAAACCGCCCATTGGCGTCTCCAGTGGCGTCGAGGATTTTGGTGTTGGATTCTTCGTCCCAGATTTCCAGCGAGGTGCCTGAGGGGAGAGCCCCGTCCAGACCGCGCGCGCGGGCCTGCCCGCTGTCCCCTTCCTCCTGGAAGACGGCCATGCGTTCAAACGCCACAAAGGTGTCCGGCAGCGGCAGCGGCGTGTTGGGTGACGGCGTGACCGGCGGGCACGCGGTGAGCGCGCAGGTCAACAACAGGCAGTGGCAGGTCTGGGTGAAACGCATGAGGGACATCTCCAGGGCTTTCAAAACAGGGTGGGGCCCAGCGGTGCGCCGGGCTCCCAGGCAAAGGTGACAAAGGCCTCGCGGTCTGGCTGCGGAATGCCCCAGAGATCCGTCTGGGACTGGTCATCCAATAGGTTGCGCACCAACACGCGCGTGGTGATGCCAGCAAACAACGCCACCTCCACGCCGCCGTTGAGACGCAAGGCCGGGCGCACCGGAAGTTCACCGTAGAGGTTGCCGGGTGCGGCGGACCGGGCGGTGGCCTCGGCAAAAACGCGCGCGCGCGGGGGCCCAAGACGCGTGGCCGCGCGCAGCTCCAACGGTGGCACCGTGGGCAGCCCATACCCGGAGACATCCACGCGGGAGAAGTTGACGTCGGCACCCAGGGCCACTTCACCCCAACGGCCCAAGAGCAAGGCGGCTTCCAGCTCGCCACCGGCGCGCCAGACGCCACCCACGTTGAGCGGGCGCACGTCAAACGCGTTGATGTTGACGTACGCAATCATGTTGGACATGCGCGCGCCGTACAGGCTGGCCAGGCCACGCAGCACGCCCAGCTGGGCGCGTGCGGCCACGCCGGCTTCGGCGCCGTCTTCCGGGCGCAGCTCCGGGTTGCCCGCCAAGGTGGCGTTGCGTGGCCGGTACATCTCCTCCAGGGACGGGTTGCGCCAGGCGCGCGCCAGATGCGCTTCCAGCGTGACGCCGGAAAACGGCTGGGTGGCCACGCGCACTTCCGGCGTCACCACACCCTGGAGGCCGGGGCGGCTGCGCGTCTCACCGGACAACTGCGTGAGCCAGGCCTGGGTGCGGGTGCGCAACACAAATGAGAACCGGCCATCCCACAACGTCCCCACCAGCCCCAAGCTGCCGGACACCGCGGGGCGTGCTGCGCGGTAGCCACCGGCGTCACCACGGGACAGTGCCGCGTCCAGATGTGTTTGCACCTGCGCCTGCGCCAGCAGCTGCGGGAACACCAGCACCTGCCCACCCACGCCCGCCTGACCCCCGGCGGATTGCAGGCTCCCCAACACGTGCCCATCCAACCGTGCGTCCTCAAACCGCCACGCCGCATGCCGTGCGGACGTGGACGCACTCAGTTCCACGCCGTGGGGCAGGGGGAGACGCACTTCGCCGCCGGCGGCGGTGCGGGATTGTTGTTCCCGCGCGCTGGTGAGCGGCTGCAGTCCAAAGCCCGGAATGCCGCCCTGCAACACGCTGGCATCCAGCACTGCGTTGCCGGATGGGCCACCCAGCCACTCAAATGCCGACGCCACCGTGAGTCCCACGCGGTGCCGGTCATTGTTGACGCGCGTGCGCGGCGCCAGCACCACCGGCGCTTCTTTGCTGCCGGCCACCGGTTGGTAACGGAACACGCCGTTTGTGGTGGACAAACGCGCGCTGGCCACGGCACCCACAAAGAGACGCCCCAGCTGCATGGGTGCACCGGCGGTCACATCCGTCACCAGCAGCCGTTCACTGCCCGCCGTGATGGAGCCACGCAGCACCGGAATCACCGGCACCACCGGGTGGAGCTGCAACACACCGCCCAGGCCACCTTCACTGGTGGCGGTGGCGCCTTTGGTGAGCGTGAGGGTACCCAACGCGGCGCCGGGCAGCTCGCCCAGGTCCAACACGCCGGTGACGGGGTCATCCAGGCGCACCGGGCCCAGGTAGGTGGCCACGCGCCGCCCGGACATGCCGCGCACGCTCAGCTGGAACGCCGCGCCTTCTCCGCCGGTGCGCACCAACCGAACGCCAGACAGTGCATCCAGCGCATCTGCCACGCGCGCCTGGTTGGCGTGCAGCGTCACGCGTTGGGTGCCCGCGGGAATGACGTCCTCGGGGGCGCGGGCGGTCACGGTGACAACTTCGGCGGCGGGTTGGACGGTGACCGGGTCCTGTTGTGCGGCGGCCGCGGAGGAAGCGCTGGTCAGGGCCAACAACGTCCAAGCCGCGCGCCACGCGGGGGCGCGTTGGGTCCACACAAGACGCAGGGAGCGGTGACGCCGGAGCACGGGCCCTCCCTCTCTCCGCGGAGAGGTACAGGTGTCCAGACGGCGCCGGCAAAAAGCCGGGGCCATAGGACGGCAAGGGCAGGTCTCCTGGCTTGTGGGGGGTGGTCACCGTTGCAGCTGGTGACCGTTCAAGGCGTGTTGCCACGCACCCTGCTTGGGACGCCCACCTTCCCGGTACCCGCCGTGAAGCGGTTTCCAGTGGTGTGTTTTGGGCGTCCTGCCCCACTTTCAGTGGCGGGACCGCGCCGGAGTTTCACCGGCTTCCCTTTTCAGGCTGCGGCCGCCGGACACCATGCCCGGCACACAAGGCGCAGCGCACCCTTGCTGGTTGGGGCAACTATCAAGCGTGTTGCGGCAATGCAACGCGGAAAAAATTCAAACGTCCCGTCACGGCATCCAGCGCACCGCGGCGGCGGGTTGTCCGGCCAGGGACGCGGGACGGTGGCCACCAAACGCCAGCGCGCCCACGTCTTCCAGGAAGACCAGCATGGGCAGGCGGGTGCGCGCGGGGCTCTGCAAAAACGTGGTGCGCCTCCAGGACCGCGTGGCCAGATCCCAGAACGCCGCGCCACCACAGCTGCCGGGGTCCACACCGCCGGCCACCAACAATCCATCTCCCGTCCACGTTGCACCGTGGAACGCGCGGGGAACGCTCACACTGGCGGCGGCACATTGGGACTGCTCCACCACGCCGCCATCCGGGCCGGAGGCGCACGCGGTGACCCATTGGTTGGTACCGGGCGCAGACCGCGCCGGGGTCAGCGGTGCCTCAGGGTCCGGCTCCGGCGGGATGAACACCACCAGGTCATCCACAAACAATTGTGCGTCTGCCCCGGGGTCAGGCCGCGGAACGTGCCCTCCCTGCACAAAAAATACGCCCAGGTTGTCTGCCAGCGTCACTGCAGCGCCCACGCGCGCGGGCGGCGCAGTTTGAACCAGGTCCATCACCCACGGCCCCAACGGAAGCACATACGTTGCTGCACGCGCCTGCACACCGTTGGACTCCGGCGTGCCGTGCGGCGCCACCAGCACAATCTGTCCCGGTGAACCCGTGCGCGGAAGCACCGCGGCGCCCAACGGCGGCGCCATGAACGGCCGTGCGTCCCGCGGTGGCGCAAGCGGCACCTCCCCCGCCAGCATTGCCCAGCGCGGTGGGCTGACGTTGAAGTCCAGCTCCCACGCATCCTTCCGTGGTGCGCCATCCGGCCCCAGGCCACCCACCACATACGCACGGCGGGCCGGTCTGTTGAACGCGCCCGCGGCGCGGTAGCGCGCGCTGGGTCCGCCCGAGGGCAACGGCGTCCAACGGTCCACGCTGGCGTCGTAGATGGCACCATTGTCCAGCACGGCATCCGGCGCCGCGGCCACGTCCACGCCGGCCTTCTGCCCGCCAAAGACCACCAGCAGCGGCGTGTTCAACGCATCCTGCGCAACCACAAACGTGGCCTCGGCGCGCGGGGCGGGTGCGTTTTCCATTGGCAGTGGGGTCCAACGCGCCTGTGCCGTGAGGTAGCGCGTACCGTCACCGCGCACGCCGGTGGCGTCCATCCCACCAAACACCACCACGTCATCTCCAACCACCGCCGCCACCGCGGCGTAACGCGCGCCGGGTTGGTGCTCCGCGGGAAGTTGTTCCCAGCTGCCAAGGCCGTCACCGGCGGGGCAGGTGAACGCGGGGTTGACGTTGCAGCCCGCACACAGCGCGGCAACGGCGAGCACGCGCATGTGCAAAGCGGCGGTCAGGGCGCGCGGGACAGGGGCAAGGCCCCAACGCTGGTCTGGTGCAAGGTGCAGATTCATTCAGCCCACCGTTGCTTGCGCCTTGGAGAAGCACGCCCACCCGCCAAGGAAACTGTGTTTCTGCACCCGTCATCAAGGTTTGTGTCCCCGGATCGACGCCCAACCGGGGAGCCTGTAGCAGCCCATTGAAGAATAGCCCAGCGGCGAGCACCCCAGTGACGACGTGCGTGACGCCGGGTTTCCCCAAACGTGGGTGCCGCCGCTGCGTGGCCACAGTTGGCAATGCGCGCCAGAACCGCTGACTTCACCCGCCAGGAGTTCCTTTGATGCCGGTTGGAGCAGCGGCAACCACGGGGCCGGATACCCTCCAAATGGATGCAGTGTGCATCCCATCAAATTGTGGGTGGGCGTGTTCCAACGCCGTCCACGTCAATGCTGGGGAACCATGAGTGACATCCGGAGATGGTGCACGGTGCTTGGTCTGATGATGGCGGTGTCGTCTTGCTTCGTGGGGGAGGCCATTGGAGGGGTCATTGGCGAGGTGCTTGACACGTGCGCCCAACAGGCCGGCCGGATGTTTTTCGAACTCCGCGAGCAACTTCGTGGCATTGCGCAAACCGACGCGGTGGGTGCGTGGGAAGGCCACAGCCTGGACGGCGGTTTTGTGATCGTGAGTGACCCCCGGGATGACGCCGGCTACCGGTTGGTGGTCTTCCTGCGGGACGCCGTCCGGACAGCGCCCATCCCGGACACCAGCCCCGGCACCGAATGCACCGCCAGCGGCATCTTCTTTTGGGACCCGGATGGCGGGCTGGCCAGCATTCACGCGCAGGTTGTCAACAACCTGGACGGCGGGGACGGCACGCAACTTGACATCACGCTGGAAAACATGCGCCGGCCTTTGGCGGATGGAGGCAGCGTGGTGTTCAGGGAGGAGCCTCACCACATGGCGTACCCGTTGTGGGCAAGCCCGCCATGGGTTGACGGCGGCGCATCCCCCTGACCCTGCGGGGGACGCAAACGCTGGCACGCCAACTGCTTCACCCCGCCGCCGGAGGTGCCCATGCGCACATTGACCCGGTGGTTGAGGATGGAGATTGGAAACCGCAAGACGGACGCCTGGATTGGCGAGGGCTCAGCCCACCTTGCGGCGTTGGTGGTGTTTGTGACGGGCATGGGCGGCGTCAGCGCCCGGGCCACCACGCCGTTTGAGGTCATGACCGGGACGCTGGTGGTGCTGGGGGTGTGCGTGGTCCTGGTGGTGCTGGGGCGCATCACCGGGTTGGCCGCACAGCTCCCACTGCTCAAAAACAACCACCGCTGAAGGCCAGGGTTGCTCCAATGGAGCGCCCCCAGCCGGGTGTTTGTGTCTCCACCAGCGTGCCCGTGTCCCCATTGGTGGTGCGTACCTCAACGGTGCATCCCGCCGGCCCCGCGCAAGGCGCCATTCATTCCGGCGCGTGAGGTGGCTGTTGAGTCCGTCGTGACAACTGCCGCGGGACCCAACGCAACAGGCCTGATGGGTGGCTGTGGTGACACGGTCATGGCCGGTTGGTTGGCGGTGACAGAACAAGGTATTGCTGGACCCGCCCCGCGGCGGCGTCAGCCCGGGGGGACATGGGGTTTCACGTGATGGTGCTCTCCTTGATGCTGGTTGTGGCCTTGGCGGAACCACCCGTGGCAGAGCCGGACGAAGACTCCTCAGCCCCCGCCACGGTGCTGTCACCGGAAACGCGCGACCCTCCCTCGGCCAAGGACCTTGCGCTGCAGAACTGTGTGACGGACCAGGAGCGCGCTGCGTTCTGCCCGGATGGAACGGCGTGGAGCGCGGGTCCCTGTGCCGGCGGCGAATACCTGGTGTGCGAAAAGACGAATGGTCCGCCCAACATCCTGTCCACGGCCCTGACGGGCGTCACGGTGCTGGGCTTTGCACTGCCAAGCCTCATCCTGGCCGCCGGGGTGGCGTTGTTCATCGGCTCGTTGGGTGCCTTGATCTATTCCACCAACAGCACCCTGACCGACCCTGAGGCCACGCGCTGGCGCACGGGCTCTGTGGCGCTGAGCGTGCTTGGGGCGTTGACGCTTGGAACTGCAGCGTCCGTCCTGGTGGTGGGGGTGCTGGGCTTCATGTGGCTGGGGCGCCAGGGCCTTGAGGTGGTGGAAGCAGACGTGGGAACGCGCAAGACCAGGGGAAACAAACGCTACATCCTCTACGTCACCACAGGGACGGGCCGCTCCAGCCCGCTGGCCGCGTTCCGCAGCACACCGGAGGATGACTGCCACAGTGAAATCCAACGGTTGGCCACCGAAGACCACTTCTTCAAAGTTGCGGAGATATGGTCCCAGCGCAACCGGCCACTTCTGGCGTCGTTGGACCCGTGGCGGTCCTTGCCACGCCTGCCAGAGCGGACACCGGCATCTCAGCGCATGGACCTCAAGAAGTGCCAGGCACAGCTGGATGCGGGCGCGGAGCGCATCCGACGGGCCAGCGAGGACGCCGCGCGCGCGCGTGAAGAACTCAAGCGCGTGCAGGAACAGTCACGGTCAGACCTGCTGGAGTGTGCGCGCAAGAGCAGTGTGTGCACGTGCAACTGCTCGGCGGCGGGCGGCACGGGCCTGGGAGGCCTGGGCGGCAGCGTGGAACTGGGGCCCGCGGGCACACCGGCAGAGTTCAAGGCGCGCCTGGCCTCGGCGTTTGCGCCCAACACGGAGGTCACCGAGGACAAGACCGGCACGCTGCAGGTGAACCTCCTTGAGGTCATCCTGTTTGAAACCGACAAAGATACGCTCACACCCGCAGCGTGGAGTGTCCTTTCCAAGGCGGCACAGGTGCTGGTGGCCAACCCAAGCATCCACATCCTCATTGAAGGCCACGCCAGCGCGCCAGGATCCGTGGACTACAACCAGGACCTCTCCAACCGGCGCGCCCAGAGCGTGCTCAACGCCCTCATCAACCTGGGGGTCAACAAGAACCGCGTGGGCGTGCTGGCGCACGGCAAGAACCGCCCGGCGGTGCGCACGGACAAAGAGGAACAGAAGAACCGGCGCGTGATCATCCGGTTGGTGCATGAAAGTGATGTTCCAGCTGCGCTTCCTGCGGCGCCCCGCGGCAAACCGCCCGCGCCTCAGCCCGCTCAGGTTCCGCCCGAATACTGAGTGAACGTTGAGGCGTGCCGGGCGGTCACAGCGGGAGGGCGTGCAGGTTGGTGATCCTGGGCGGCGGAAAGCTTGCACCCCCAGTGCCTCCCCCAAAAGCCCGGGCCGTGACGGGGAGAAGGGTCCATGGCACAGTGCAGGCTGTGGACCTCAACGCGCGGGCACTCAACGTCCTGCTGGTGGGCAAGGATGACGGGCGCGGCGGTGCCCAGCGCGTCTCGCTCCAGCTCCTGGATGGCCTGCACCAGGCCGGTCACCACGCCTGGCTGGCGGTGGATGACAAACACTCAACGGATTCAAGGGTGCTGCGCATTCCCCAGCAGCAATACCGCAGCGCCTGGGCCCAATGGTGGCATGCGGCGGGCGGCGTGGCGGCATCATTTGCGGCAACGCCGGAACAGGGTGGCAAGGCGCTGAAGCTTCTCTCGCTGGGCGTGGGGTCCCCCCAGCGCGCGGTGGCCCGGGCTTTGGGGCATGAAGACCAGGGTTTCCCTGCCACCCGCCACCTGCTGGAGTTGCCTCCCCGCGCCCCGGATGTCCTTCATCTCCACAACCTGCACGAGAACTTCTTTGACCTGCGTGCGCTCCCGGCCCTGTCACGGCGGGTCCCCACGTTCCTCACGTTGCATGACGCGTGGTTGATGACGGGACACTGTGCCCTTCCGGTGGAGTGTCCCCGGTGGGAATCCGGCTGCGGCCATTGCCCGGACCTGCAGCGCTACCCGGCCATCCGCCGTGATGGTACCCACCACAACTGGCAGCTCCGGCAGCACATCTTCCGCCAGGCGCGCCTCCACGTCATTGCACCCTCTGAGTACATCCTGGATCTGGCCCAGCGCTCTGTCCTGGCGGCGGCCATGGTGGATGCGCGGGTGATTGCCAACGGCGTGGACACCGCGGTGTTTCAAGCCGGAGACCGCGGCGTGGCCCGGGCCACATTGGGGTTGCCGCAGCAGGGATGCATCATCTTGTGCGCCAGCGGCGCCACCGGTTCCTACAAAGACGCAGAGACCGCGTGGGCCGCCATCCGCCTGTTGGGGTCCCAGCCGCACACACCGCCCAACACTGTGGTTGTCATGGTGGGGCTGGATGGACCGGCGCAAACTGTTGGCCACGTTCGCGTGGTGTGCGCCGGTTACGTGTCAGACCCCATGCACATGGCCCGCTACCATCAGGCCGCCAACGTTCTGCTGCACACCGTGCGCGCAGAAACAGCCGGCATGATCATCACCGAAGCGTTGTGTTGTGGTGCCCACGTGGTGGCCACCCGGGTTGGGGGCATTCCTGACGTGATACGCCGCGCACAGGCCGCGGGGCTGCAAGGCCGTACATGGTTGGTCCCACCGCATGATGTTGGGGAGACGGTGACTGCACTGCACCAGGCCCTGGCTGCTGAACCCGCCGCGGCGAACGACGTCCACTGGGAGGCGCTTTCCATCCAGGCCAACACCAGACAGACGCTTGAATTCTACGCACACGCGCGCGCCGCCTGAGCCATGGCGTGAACGCATGGCCGGTTGCACCAGACGCCGCCTCGCACGCAGGTGCGTGCCTCGCCATTTGAGCGCCGCGTCCTACACCCGCCGACACCGGGATTGAGCCAATGTGATGCTACGGTTGGTCCTGGAGATGACGGAGGCACGCATGATGGTTCACCGGTTCCAAAGGCTGCTGGTCTTGGGTGTTGCATGGACCTGCCTGGCCGCCTGTGACGCGCTGTTGGGGGTGGACCTTTGCGGCAAACTTTGTGGCTCCAGCGCCGACTGTGGTGACGGTTACAGCTGCGCCGATGGTTCCTGCACCGCGTCCCAATGCGAGCAGCTTCCGGGTGCGTCCAGCGGATCCTCCGGCAACGCGGGCGGTTCCTCAGGCGTGGTGGGCATCAGTTCGTCCAACGGTGGCGGGACCAGTGCGGTGGCCACGTCCAGCGTGCGCAGTTCATCCAACGCCGCAACCAGCGGCGCCACGTCCTCCGCGGCGTCCTCCAGCGTGGGGGGTTCCTCCACCGCGTCTTCGTCCGCATCGGCGTCAGGACCGGCCAGCACCGCAAGCACCTCGCGCGGCCCCAGCAGCCGCGCCAGCTCCGGACCCTTGCCTTCATCCAGCGTGATGGTGGTCTCTTCGTCATCCGCGCAGCAGTCTTCTTCCGCGGCACCACCCAGCAGCAGTGCGGTGACCCCTTCCTCCTCCCTGGCGGTCAACAGCAGCAGTGCGGTGGTGGTTTCATCCTCGTCGGTGCCGGTAAGCAGCGGCGGCAGCAGCAGCGTGATTGGGTCATCCTCGTCCGGGGGGAACACGTGCACGCCGGGAACCACCACGGGTTGCCCCAGCGGCACCCTGTGCCAACCTGACGGCGTCACCTGCAGCCCGTGCACCGGGACGCTGGCGTGCGGCAGTGACTGCCAGACCTGCGTCACCCAGACGTTGGATGAACTGTCCTTCTTCCGCTGCGCCAACAACACCCAGCCCGCCAGCAACGCCTGCAGCACTGCCGCATGCCCAACGGACCGCGCCAACTGCAACGGCACCCACGACGACGCGTGTGAGGTCAACACGTCCAACGACCCCAACCACTGCGGAAGCTGCGCAACCACCTGTGATTCAGGAAGCTGCGCCGACCGGCGGTGTGATTGCCCCAGCGGCAACAACAACGACTGCCCCTTCAATCAGACGTGTACGCCCGCAGACCGCTGCTCGTGCGAAGGGCAGGACAACCGTTGCGACCCCGTGGAGGACGGCAACGGAAACCGCCTCTACCAGTGCGGTGGCCCATCAGACCGGACGTGCATCCTCAACTGAACAGCGCTGTGGTGACGCAGGGAATCTCACCCTGCAAGCGGGTTGTGCGCAAAATGCTCAAACACCGCGTCCACAAAGACGCGAACCCGCGCCGGCAACAACGCGCGGCGCGCCACCACAACCCGCAAGGACGCGTCCTGTCCCACCTCGGGCAACACCCGCACCAGGCGGCCGTCCCGCAACACGTCCCCGCACGTGAAGTCCGGCACCAGCGCAATGCCCAGCCCCGCCACCGCCGCGCTTTGGAGCAACGCGTGATCATTGGTGACAAACGCCCCGTCCACACGGAACCGGCCTCCGCTGCGCAGCGGCCACCACACGCGCGGCCGGGCAGATGCGCTGTGGCCACGCAACAACGTGTGGCGTGCCAGGTCCGCCACGGTGGCAGGTGTTCCCGCGCGCCGCAGGTATTCCGGTGATGCAACCAAACCTACCCACCCCACAGACAACGTCCGCGTTACCAGCTCCGGGTTCTTGAGTTCACCAGCCCAGATTGCCGCGTCGTATTCGCCGGAGCGCACGTCCACCAGTTGCACGTTGGCCACCACCTCCACGCTCAGGTTTGCGTGACGCCGCAACAGCCGCGTGGTGACGGGGGCCAGTGCACCACACACCAGCGGGATGGCGGAAACGCGCACCGCGCCACGCACGTCCTTGGCTTCCGAGCGCACGTCCTCCTCCACCGAGCGCCACTCATCCAGCAACGGGCGCACCCGTTGATAGAGGCGTTGCCCGGCGGCGGTGGGCGTGACCCTTCGCGTGTTGCGCAGCACCAGGGCGACCCCAAGATGCGCCTCCAACGCGGTCAACAGCCGGCTCACCGTGGGGCGGGGGAGGCCCAGCACGCGCGCGGCGGCACTCACGTTCCCGGTTTCCACAACGCTGGCAAACACCTCGTAGCGCTGGCTGCTGGTGAACATCGGCCACCTGTATCAAAAACAGCACAAGTGTGTCCAAACACATCACAAATGAAGCACTCGCCGCCGGACTACACCAAGCGCCTTCCCTGGTGAGGTGCTCCATGCGCGTTGTCCCGTTGGTGTTGGTTCTTGGCCTGGCTGCAGGGTGTTCCCCGGCGGAACAGCAGGACCCACCCGCCACAGGCAACCCCACCACCCAGCCCACGGTGGATGCCGGCGTGACGGTGGAGGAGCCCACCTGCGTCCAAGGGCGCACGTGCCTCATCCAGGGAGACAACAGTTTTGAGAGCGGAAGTGACACCCGTGACGTCACCGTCCTGCTCCCGGCACAGCCCAGCGGTGCTCCGGTGGTCTTTGCGTGGCACTACCTCAACGGTTCACGGCAGGAGCTCATTGCCTGGATGCAGCTCCAGCAGCTGGCAGACGCGGGGTATCTGGTGGTGGTCCCCGCATCCCGCGGGCTGGCCGAGACCGAATGGGATGTCCTGAGCACCCCGGAAGCCAACGTGGATGTGGCCCTGTTTGATGCGCTGCTTGCCGCGGTGACGGCGCAATACAGCGTGGACCTGACGCGCATTTATGCAACTGGGTTCAGCGCGGGAGGGCTGTTCACCACGTACCTCACCATGTACCGGGCAGCGGAGTTGCGGGCCACCGCACCGTTTTCCGGGGGTGTTCCGCAAGGCGCGTATGCACCACCCGCCACAACCCTCCCGGTGATGATCAGCTGGGGTGGCACCAGTGATGTGTTGTACGGGTTTGACTTTGACGACGCTGCCCAGAATTTTGCGCAGTCCCTCACCGCGGATGGTCACGCGGTGGTGTTGTGCAACCATGGGCAGGGTCATTGGTTGCCGGATGATGCCTTGGCCCACGTCATGGCGTTTTTTGGAGACCACGGGGCAGACGCGGCGTTGGCCTGGAGCCTGACTCCGTCGCGAACGCCAACCGGCTGCGTTCCGCCCGCAACCGGGCGTTGAGCCACCTCACGCAGTGACCGCGTGGGCCACATAGGCCTCAATGCGCTGGCGCTGCGCAGGCATGATGCCCAGGAATTCCACGCCCACGCCATCCACGTGGCCCTTGTGTTGATGGGTCACGCGGCCCATCACGGTGAACGCTTTGTGCCCCGGAAGCGCCACGCGCAGCGTGAGCAATGCGCGCGTGTTCAGCGCCCCGTTGTCACGAACGAACACGCCCGCCGTGGAGATGTCTTGCGCGTCCAAGGCAACCGTCTCGCGGCCGCGGCACAACAGGACCTGCTGCGTGAAGCGGGCGCGGGCGGCTTTGCGTTGCTGGGTGCGTGCGAGCATGTGGTTTGTCTCCGGTGGGCGGGCCAAGGTGGCCAATGATGATGACGTTGTCGCCCGGGGCCGGAACCCATGACGCCAGAAAACCGGCCAAATCACGCCAGGCTTCAAGTGGTTGAATCGGCTGGGTAATCCGGCAAGCCCGCGGGCGGGGGGACGGTTTGTGTGTGTGGTCTCCGTCACAAGGGACAGGGGCGGGCGGAGCAAGGGACAGGGGCGGGCGAGGCAAGGGACAGGGGCGGGCGAGGCAAGGGACAGGGGCGGGCGGGGCAAGGGACAGGGGCAGGCAGAACAAGGGACACGGGCG